>Ga0256405_10000062_pt1 | contig 314345 bp, 270 predicted proteins | sample RumenRJG_02DNA_FD_189096 | JGI IMG/M metagenome (GOLD analysis project Ga0256405, IMG submission 189096) | Bovine rumen microbial communities from Lethbridge, Alberta, Canada - RJG_02 | ecosystem: Host-associated > Mammals > Digestive system > Stomach > Rumen | place: Canada: Alberta...
CCACTCTCATACCCCCGAAGGGGCATTTACCGTTCGACTTGCATGTATTAGGCCTGCCGCTAGCGTTCATCCTGAGCCAGGATCAAACTCTTCATTGTATATTGTTGTACTTTTATATTATTCTGTTCTACCTGGCGGATTCACCTGTTTTCTTAGTCTCTTGGAATTTTAGGTTCCTTACCTTTCAGACTACTTTTTATTGGCTCATTGCTTTCAAAGAACTTGCAACCTCCATCTCTGTCGATTGCGGATGCAAAAGTACACACTTTTTTCTTCCGCGCAACACTTTTTTGAAAATTTTTTTTAATTATTTTTTGACAATTGATTTTCAATAGGTTGCAAGGGAAAAATTTTCCAGAAGGGACAAAAATCAGTCTGGAAGCCGGCTTCTAAGGCCTGATTTTTTGCCCCTCCTTCCAAAATTTTTACGCCAGAGTTACGCCAAACTCCAAAAAAGTGATTAATTTCTGGCAAAAAAACAGCGGCACCCTTCCCTATCGGCGCCGCTGTTTTATTATATTAATTAAGGTGTGTGGTTCGGAATCTCATCCTATTCCTTCACGATTCTCTCCGCAAACTCCTTGCCATCCGCCATTCTCAGTTTCAAGATATAAACTCCGGCGTTGAGGTTTTCAACGTTGATGGTTGTTTGCTGAGACGCGCCAAGGCACGTCTCTACAAGGCGGCCGTCGAGGGTGTACAATTCAACTGATTGGCAGTCGGCATCGGGTGAAAGCTCGATGTAGATGTTGTCTTTCGCAGGGTTGGGATGTACTGACATCAAATTTTCACACGTCTCATCTATGTAATCACAATCTTGCATTATGGTTGAGAACCCTTCTTCGCTGTTAAGCCATGCCGAATTTTCGTATGCCTCTTTGCTTCCACAAGGGACAATGAGGGAAGAGCATCCGAATCTGTAAAAAGTGAATTGATGCCCGTTATAAACGCCCAAAGTTGGTGGTTCTATCGCAAGGCATATCGCTTCTTGGAAGTATTCGCATGCCTGAAAAGCGCTCTCTCCAATATAAGTAACCGAACTTCCGATTGTCAGTGTGCCGTTAAAGCCATCGCACTGTTCAAATGCCAGTCTCCCAATTGTATCCACAGAGTTCGGAATTGTCAAATCTCCAGTGAAACGGTCACAATCCACAAACGCGTAATCACCTATTTTTACGACAGAATTAGGAATAACCAGATTGCCTGACAAACTGTCACAGAAACAAAAAGCGCCATAGCCTATTTCTTTCACATTGTCACCTATTGTCAATGTTCCATGAAAGCCGGTATGTTTTCTGAAAGCATATCTGCCTATTTTGGTAACAGGGTAATTATGTTCATTATATGATACCGTGTTAGGTATCACCAGAGAGCCAGTGGCTTCAGTCCCCTTGACATGCCCGATAACAGTTACCGAGATATTGTCTTCGTTAACTGAATATATCAAGGAGTCGGCTGCGGCGAATGTTTGTGCATTCACCACAGCCATTCCACAAATCATTATAATTGTTAAATATAGATTTTTCATGGCAATTTATTTAATAACAACTCTTTGGGTTATATCAGTGCCATCGCTTGTTTTCACTTTCATGATATATATGCCTGAATTGAGGTCTGTTATGTTGATAGTGTTTACGTTGTCGTAAACAGATCTGACAAGTTTGCCGTCAATTGAATAGATATATACAGCATCGCATCTTGCATTATCAGATATGCCGATATTTATGATATTGTTAGCAGGATTTGGATAAATCAAAATCTCATTACTTGTGGCTATGTCTTCAACGCCATAAAGATTTCTGATTACGAATACCGGGAATCCATTGTTTTCGTTGTTTTCGTCCATTGCGAACACAATTTCCTCGGTATTAAGCATATCAACAAACGCTTGTGTTTTCATCTCCTCATCTGATAATGAAACACCATAACCGTTCCAGCTTTCAATGGTATTGATGTAGTATGAATTCAACACATCAGATGATTTGTCATAGCCCACTGTCCCGTATATGGCAAGGATTCCGCCAATAGAATCAGCGACAAAATCGCCGACGGCATAACAGTTTTCTATTGTCATTTGGTTGGAAACACCTTCTGCCTCCCATCCATATGTTGCACCGAAAATGCCTCCGGCATAGTTGCCTTTATCGTCGTTGGAATTGGTTATAGCACTGATATTTGCGACGCTGTAGCAGTTCTTGATATTTAGATTCGTTGAATTAGGCCATGTCCAAGAGCATCCCACTATACCACCGCTTGACACTGGAAAATCGTAATGACATAATTCTTCATTTACGAGTATTATTCCTGTATTAGAGCACATTTCAACATTACAGTCGCCTCTTGTGACACCGACTATTCCGCCTGATGCCACACAACCCATATCGTTGCCCCAATCGATCTTAACCATTGTCACGTTACCGCTGTTTGTGCAGCCGTACAAGTCACATCCGCCAGTACCGCCCACAATGCCTGCGGTAGCAAGATTGCCATGATACACTGAACCTTGGCAATTTACATTCCCTTTATTATGGCAGTTTCTAACGCTACTATTCATATTTAAAACACCAAACAAACCGCCACATTCAATACTATTGTAAATACGTTCCACACTTGTTGTAACAGATGCCCAACTTACACAATTTTCCAAAATAACATTAGAACCTTGGCCAAGAACACCTCCGATCATCAAACTTGTTTCCATTTCTCCGCCCAAAGAATCAAAATTTATGTCAACATTGCAATTTGATGCCAGAGCTATGTTTTTTATGCTTCCATTTTTGGCGCTGCCAAACAGGCCGAAATCAATATTGCTTCTATCTCCTTGAGATACTACATGCATATTGTAAATAGTATGGTTTCCGCCGTCAAAATGACCGCAGAAATAGGTGAGTGCACCATGGAGTAAATCATTTTTCCCAATAGGGTTCCACAAAAGGTCATTAGCACCACCCAGATCCAAGTCTGTAGTAAGCAGGAAATATGTGTCAGAGAAAAACTCATATCCCCATCCTGTGTTTGCACTTGGAGCATTTACCTGTTCTGCAAGATACGCCAGCTGTTGCGCATTCTCAATGAGATATGGGTCTTCGGCTGTTCCGTTACCCATGGTCCATGGCTCGGCAGTGCCGTCCCAAACCGATACTTGCGCGTTGAGTGCCATTCCTAACAGCACTGCAATCATTGTTAATACTAGTTTTTTCATGGTAATTTGTTTTTAATTGTTAAACGATTGATTGTTAACCCTTTGCAAAGGTAATAAGTTTTTTTAATGTTTGATAATTTTTATTGTTTTTTTATCATTATTGTTTGGTTTAATGATACCATCACTTCAAACTCCCCATAATATTCATCACCATTCGGCAAAGTGAAGGTTACGACATAACTTCCACTGTATGGGATGTAGATGATAACTCCCGACGGAGTGTAAATGGAGGATGTCTCAACCTCACCGCCGGATGCATACGACACCTCAATGGAAACCTGTCCCAAGTTCTCCGTGAAGACAACGGACAAAGAGTGACCGTTAATGGAAGCGGAAATTGATGATGATTTGTCATTGCCATTTGATTGACTTGCCAAAATAGGAAGATGGTCTTTTGACACCAAATTGTTGGCAAAACTCGGTAATAGCATCCCAAGTATGCAAATGATAAAAATGTATTTTTTAAACATATCGAATTAATTTTAGAAATTCTTCTGCTAAATTAATCTCAATGTTTAATCATGTCAAGAAAAATGGGGTTGCAAATGGTTGCAATAGCTTAACTTGTTGTATTATAATTTGTTGCGCGGATTTTGTCCATAATGGAAAGATCCTCAAATCTATGTTTTCGCCGATTTATTGTGGTATAATCTTTTTGTATTAATGCCGAAACTTCAACATCTTTCAATCCAAGAAGTAGTAAACAACAACAATCAATATCATCGTTAGACAACTCGGGATAATCATTGCGCAACTTTTGGGTGAAGTTGTCGAAATGCCTGTCAACGGCATCTCTTAATGCCAACAACTGATTTTTGCTTAATGCGTATTCTTTGTATTCGTCAAATCTAATCTTAGTTTTGAAGTGTTTGAGGCTGACAGCCGTTAAAATGTTTTTACATATAGGTTCATTAATAAATGGATTTGACTCTAATTTACGTTGCATATCAGCAAAAGCCTTTTTCTTTATATAAAACTTTTTACTTACAAAAACAACAAAGATAAAAACTATAACAAATATTACAGATGAACATGTAATTATACGACGATTGCGTTTTCTGTTGATTTCTATATACTCTTTTTGAAGTTTTTCTTGTTTGTAAATCTCATAAATATTAGATAATTCACTCATTATATCGAAGTTACTTCTGTATTTTGGAAAATAATCACCATAAATGGTTTTATAATACTGCATATTTGCAGTATCACCCAATATTTTATAGCAATTCACGAGTAATTCAGCAGAAACGGTCTTGGTTGCGAAAGTATTTCTATTAATGCTTTGTTCCAAATAATATATTGCAGAATCATACCGACATTCTTTACTCAACAAATATCCATAAGTGAAACAATGGGCCAAATATTGATCATCATTTGTTGATAATAAAAGAGCTTTTCTTAGCATCAGAAATGCACTATCTTTATAACCCATCTCGTAATACAAAGATGAGATTTCCCCTAAAGCTCCACATAATACTGATGTTTTATTTTGCTCCCTCGCCAAATTTATGGATTCATTATAATAATATAACGCACTGTCTGTTCTATTGGATAATATATATGATGTTCCAAGATGTAGATAGGTGTTTGCCAAACTGTAGTTTGGTAATAATGCAAAGTATTTTATTGCATTATTGTAGGAATCTATTGCTGGAGTTCCTAACCCGTTGTTTAAAAAAATTTCTCCCAACCTTGTATATGTTAACCCCATAAATTTCGCCTTGTATCCCGTCAAATTATCAACATCGAAGTGGTTCTCCATAATCTCCAGCGTTTTCAGATATTCCTTGCACGCCACTACAATACTGTCAATTTCATAGTATCCTACGCCGCTCATGTAATGTGAACGCGCGGAAAACACGATGATGTCGTCATCATGGGGATACTGCTGCGCAAGGCTGTCGAAATATCGCATCGCGGTCTGCAAACTGTCGCGATAGTATTGCGGATTGTCGGTTTTATATAGGGCTTCAGCAAGGAGCAATGATTGGTAGTTGGCGTTAAATTCAAATGAGGTTCCTCGCTCCGCTCGGAATGACAGCAGCGATTGAAGCGCAGAGTCGGCGTCGTGCTGCATCAGGCTGTCGATGCGCAAAAGGGTGTCGGAAAAGGCAAACGGCTCCGGCTCGACAACAGGCTCCGGCTCCGGTTTGTTGCAAGAAACAACCAGAGTCAATAACAACGACAGTATGCCAAAACAATGTTTCACACCGCAAATTTAGAAAAAAATAATTTAAATGAAAGGAAGAAACAAAAAAAAAGAGATGCTCCTGGAAACATCTCTTTTTTGCGGTGCCGAACGGGCTCGAACCGTCGACCTCCTGCGTGACAGGCAGGCATTCTAACCAAACTGAACTACGGCACCATTATCTTAAAGAACCATTCAAAACTTGTTTGTTTTGACGGTGCAAAGATACAGCGTTTTTTCTTACGCCCAACATTTTTCTGAAAAAAATTTTGAAAATTTTTATAGTCCTATACAATTGGTTGATTATCATTATTTTACAATCTCAAAACAAAAGCACCTTCCTTTTTAACATCATAATAAGCCTGATTCATCTCATTGGCTTTTTCAATTATACTATTCCTTAAATAATCAGGAACACTGCCGTCAATTATCAGTAAATCAACGACATAACAGTTCAACAGCTTTTCCAAATCGACTTTGTTGCGTCCATATATTACAAAATAGTCAATACGTGGACAATATGACAATTTTACGCCAAAAGTCGAATTTTTATCAAAAAACGCAATCGTTTTCCCGCCAAACGAAATTAGATTGTTACACTTTTTCAAATATCCGTTTTCATAAAATGCTTCGTCACAGGGCAACAGTTGTCCGTTTTTGAAAACTCCTTCCATAATCAGATTGTTTTCTATGCTGAAATCAGTAATCGACGGTTCATTAACCACCGCCGTGTCACACAAAAGCACATGATTTGTACCGCAAACAAAGTCAATGGCGGTATTTTTATTCATCGAATATACCGTTAAGCTCATCTGATTGCGTTGTATTACCGCCCGTGTCAACTGCGAAACACTGAAAACCAATAAGACAGAAAGCAGTCCGAATAACAATTTCTTTCTCTTATGCTCTATCAACATCATAAGCAACAACAAGGAAACTATCAGGCATATAAACTCCAAATCATTGATATACAATCCTTTAATGATAGATAATGGCAGATTCTCCACCCATGACACAACATAATTCATCACAAAAATCATCCATTTTACGCAAAAAGCCACACCTATATTTATGTAAGGTATGAAGAAAACGAGTAACATCATCATGCCACCGATGATAACGACACTTGAAATCGGACCCATGAACAGATTGCTAAGCCAGAAATATGTCGGGAACTGGTGAAAATAGTAAATCGAGAATGGTGCAGTGGCCAACTGTGCCGCCAAAGTCACCGATGTCAATTCCCATATCTTGTCCAAAAGCCTCGGTTTTACATATATCAAATTATAAACAGGCTTTTGAAGCGCCACTATACCTAATACAGCGCAATATGAAAGCAGGAATCCTACATTGAAAAGGTTCGCAGGGTCAAGGCATAGCAGCAAAAACGCCGATGCTGCCAAACTATTCAGCAAAACACCATCTCTTTTAATCATATCGCCAACAATTACAAACGAAAGCATGATTGTTGAACGTAAAATTGATGGTGCCAAGCCTGCAAGCAAGGCATAAAACCATATCAGAAGCAACAACAGCGACTGTTTCAACACATGTTGCCATCGTTTCCGCTTATCAAGAAAGACAAGCAGGTATGAGAAAACCATAAACACAACTCCTACATGCATTCCCGACACACAAAGTATGTGCATTGAGCCGGCAGCGACGTATTTCTGCCTCAATTCAGTAGGCAAAGTGTCGTCGTAACCGAGTAAGATAGCAGCTGCAACAGCATACTCATCACCAGTAATGCCGAGATTTTGCATTGTTTCCAGCAAGAAATCACGTAAATGGTACGCAAAAGCATAAATCGGATTCGCACGATTCTCTTCAAGTCTTTCCCAAGAATCATTTTTCAGATAAACTTGTCGCAAAATCCCTTTTCTGAACAAATATTTTTGATAGTCGAATTGTTCAGGATTCATTGGCGGTTCCACCAATTTTGGCGGTTCATGAAACACTATCACGTCACCATATTTCAGGCTAAGCGAACGTTCGGTTTTCTCAAAATAAGCCATCACCAATCCCTGGTCTGACTGCATGTCCGCTGTCACTTTCACCGATTTGTCTTTCTCCGTGGGACATTCCGCCAATCGGGCCACCCAAACGTCGCAGTCTTCATCCAAATCGTCATTTCGAATATGAACTATTGCGACACCTATTAAAATAAGATGCAGATTCAAAACCACGCCGAAGACCCAGCGATATCGGTAATCTTTAACAGTTGAAGCAACCAAAAACAATGTAATACTAAGAAAACCAATGGCAAACATGAGTATTTTCACATCGCTTTTCGGCAAGTCCAAACATGAGAACGACAGCCAAATGCCTAAAGCAAACGGCATCAGCAGTCGGATAAACGGATATTTGAACCAATTAATCATTCTTACATGTTTTTTTCGGCATGCAAGTTATACAAAAAATCCGGGGTCAAAAAATTTTCCCCGGATAATTTTCCGTCTTTTTTCTGCAATTTATGTTAAAATTTCATGCCAAATGTTAAAGATTTTTAACAAATCTGTTAATTTTTTTTAACATAAGATATGATTGTTTCGGCTGCTCTGTTCGATGCTCCGGCATTGCCGAGAACATATTTCAGTTCCTCGTAATCCTCAAGCAGTTTTTTCTGGCGTTTCGAGCTATTCAGAAGTGACTGGAGTTCATCTCTGATACTGTTTGCAGTCATATCGCCTTGTATCAACTCCTTGACTACCAATCGGTCCATAATAAGATTCACGAGGCAGATGTATTTGACTCTTGCCACTTGACGAGCTATCAGATAAGATATCTTATTCGCTTTATAGCAGACCACTTCAGGCACATCGAGCAATGCCGTTTCCAATGTGGCGGTTCCCGAGGTAACGATAGCGGCACTTGACAGTTGCAGCAGTTGATATGTTCGGTTCAGCACCAATCTTACATTCGACTTCTCCCCTATTATTTTCTTATAATAGCTAACCGGCAACGACGGTGCGCATGCTATAACAAATTGATAATTAGGGAACATCTTCACGACATCCAGCATAACCGTCAGCATCCTGCTCACCTCCTGCTTGCGGCTTCCTGGCAGCAAAGCGATCAGCTCCTTCTTCGGATTCAAGCGGTTTGCTTTATAGAATTTGTCCTTATCAACAGGTTCGACTTTTGCGATTTCATCAAGCAATGGATGTCCAACAAATTGACAGTCAACATCATAGTTATCGTAGAACTTTTTCTCGAAAGGCAGGATACATAGCATTTTATCGACCACTTTTTTAATTGTGTACACACGGCGGCGTTTCCAGGCCCACACTTGTGGCGAGATATAATAAAACACCTTGAATCCCTTCTTTTTCGCCCATTTTGCAATTTTCAGGTTAAAACCTGGATAATCGATCAAAATTAAAGCGTCAGGGTTAAATTCTGTGATATCTTTTTTACAAATGTTAAAATTTTTTAAGATTGTGTTTAAATTCATTAACACTTCGACGAAGCCCATGAACGCCAAATCGTGGTAATTTTTCACCACATTAGCTCCGTTTCGCCGCATTTTTTCACCGCCCCACGCTCTTATCTTCGCTCCAGGGTCTTTCTGACGTATTGAAGCAACAAGATTGGAGCCGTGCAAATCGCCGGAAGCCTCACCTGCTATGATGTAATACTTCATTTCTCAAAACTTTTAAATTTGTCCATGACATCGTATGCTGTCCAGTCGTAATGTGTAGGCACTATTGAAGCATAGTTATTTTTTAATGCATAAATGTCGGTATCAGTACCTTTGTCTTCAACAATAAACTCACCGCCGATCCAGAAATAATCACGTCCGTGCGGGTCTTTACGATGGTCAAAAATCTCTTTCCAACGGGCCTTCGCCTGACGGCATATCTTCACGCCTTTTATAGGATTTCCTTCAGAAAACTTAGGGAAATTCACATTAAGGCAGACACCTTTCGGGAGGCCTTCGTCCAGAACTTTTTTGGTTATATCCAAAATATATTTATCGGCGTGGTCAAAATTAGCGTCAAAGGCGTAATCCTCAACGCTGAAGCCTATCGCCGGGATGCCGTCCATACATGCCTCTATCACGGCAGCCATTGTGCCTGAATAGATTACGTTTGTCGAAGCATTCGAACCATGGTTTATGCCAGACACCAAAAGGTCAGGATACTCATCCAAAATCATCTGGAATCCCACCTTGGCACAGTCAACCGGACATCCGTTCAAGACATACATCTCAAAGTCATCGGATTTCTCAAACTGCCTGAGTCTCAAGGGCTCATTTATTGTCATTGAGTGTCCCTGGGCTGATTTCACCTGCTCTGTCGAAACCACCACAACCTTCCCAAACTGACGCATCAAATTCGCCAGTTTTTTCAAGCCTTTCGCCAAATACCCATCATCATTCGTTACTAAAATCGTCGGTCTTTTTTCCATTTAAAACTCCTTTAATACTTTATACAATTTCTGCGTCGGCAGACCCATTACATTAAAATACGAACCCTCCACATTGCTCACGCCACAGTAGCCAATCCATTCTTGGATGCCGTATGCGCCAGCTTTATCGTATGGTTTAAAATTATCAATATAATAATCAACTTCTTGATTATCAAGTGTTTCAAATGTCACTTTTGAAACCACCGAGAATGTTTTTGTCTTCTCTTTGGTATGCACCGTCACGCCAGTAACCACCTTGTGCACCTTGCCAGACAACTCATTAATCATTCTGACTGCATCAGCCCTGTCTTTCGGCTTGCCTAAAATCTCATTTTCCACGATAACGACGGTATCAGCTGTGATAACCATATAATTATCAGGCAGTTCCGCATCTTCAAAGGCCTTAGCTTTCTTCAAACTCAGAAACGGAGCCACATCAATCAAAGGCAAACGTGAAGGATAACTCTCATCAACTTCTTTAGTCAAAATGGCAAATTCAACGCCAAGGCCTTTCAAAAGTTCCTGACGGCGAGGCGATTTCGACGCCAAAACGATATTATATTTCTTTAAATTATCTAACATTATTTGATATAAAACATTGATAATACTCCAACTAACATACTGATTTTCATAGCAATAGACTGAATATGAAACTGTTTTGAGGTCTTAAGACTTGAGTCAAGCAGACTAAAAACATTTCCAAACAGCATGACTAACATAAAAATACCCGATCCATAGAGCATGTAGCTCGTAACGACAAAGCCATAGTCATACAAGTATTGTTTAGCATATACAATCATTACGAACGCCAACAAACCAAGCACCATCACTATAATCTGAGCGGTCTTTATGCCCCAAACGATCGGGATTGTGCGGCAATTTGAGCGACCATCACCAACCACATCCTCCATATCTTTAACGATTTCACGAATCAAAGTCATCAAAAAGGCGAATGCAGTGTAAATCAGGACGATATGCAGCGAAAATTGCATCAAAGGTCGCAAGGTTATCAGCAAAAGCTCGTGTTTTGAGATATATAACATCTGGAAAATCCAAGGCAAAAACACAGCAAAAGCCACTGATATTGAAACGATTAGATTTCCAATGACCAATTCTTTTTTATATCTTTGTGAATAGGTATATAAAAGGCACGCCAAAAGAACCATAAAAGCAAAAATCGTTATAAAACTCTTTCCCAATGCCATTATACTTGCCACCAAAGCACATGCTAAACCCATGACTGTCAGCACGATATAAAAAAGCTTACATTGTCTTTCTGTAAAAATTTTGTCCACTATAAGCTTCTCTGGCTTATTCACCATATCGATATCCTTATCAAAAATATCGTTAATAACGTAACCGCCGGCTTGAATCAGCACCATCGAGATGACCATAAGCGTGAACATCCATGTGCTTCCCATATGCATAACGCAATGATACACAAGGCACATTGTCAATGCAGTGATGAGCAGATTAGGCCATCGCACCAATTTGAAAAAAGCACCGATTTTATTCATTACCACAAATGATTTTCAAAATCCTTCATCCAGTTGTCCTGTACTTTAAGCACCTGCTCGATGATATCGCGCACTGCGCCTTTTCCGCCGTCTTTGTTGCTGATATACACGCTGATCTGCTTGATTTCCTCTGAGGCGTCGGCGGGGCACACCGGCACTCCCACCATCTGCATCACAGGGTAGTCAGGCATGTCGTCGCCCATATAAACTACTTGCTCTTTTTTCAGGTTTTTATCCTTCATATATTCCTCTAACTTAATGATTTTGTTTGGGATATGAGTAAAAACATCCTTAACGCCAAGCATTCTCATACGCTGTGTCATCGAGTCGGCGTAACCGCCGGAAATCACTGCCACATTGTAACCCAAACGCACCGCAAGTTGTATAGCAAAACCGTCTTTAACATTAGTAGCGCGCAAACCCTCTCCACTAGGCAACATAATAACATCACCTTGTGTCATAACTCCATCATAATCAAAGATAAAGGTTGTAACGTCCTTTAATAACTCTTTATAATTTTTCATTTTTTTGATATTTATCAATTATATAATCTGTCAAAATCATGTAAATTGCGAGCTCATCAGGGTTGTAAGCAAGCATTTTTTCATGCTCTCCGATGGTTGCGAAATCACCGCGTCGAGCCGGACCTGTCAGAGCTTTCTCAGGAGATATTTCGAATGATTTCTTCATCATTTCCATAACCAAAGGTCGCATCAAATCCAAAGACAATCCATTCTCTTTCAATAACTTATCCCCTATTCCCAGCATCACATTTGTGAAATTTGAGACATAAACAGCCGCCAGATGTATCGCCTTACGCTGCTCGTCATCACAAAACTCGACTTTATTGGAAAATTGCTTGGCAAAACGGCTCAGCATCTCAACGTCATCAGGCGAATTGGCATATATTAATAAAGGTATTTCGTCGAATGAAATCTCGCGAGTTTTGCTCATCGTCTGCAGCGGATAAAACACACCGAAACGCATACTTCTATTCAGCAATTCCGATGGCTTTGTGCCTGATGTATGAACCACAAGTCCTTTATAATCAATGAGATGTGCTGCAACTTCAGAAATAGCATCGTCATTCACCGCAATTATTGCCAAATCCGATTCAAGAACTTTTTCATAGCTAAAAACGACTTCAACGCCCAAATCCTCACGAACTTTTTCAGCCTTTTCAGGATTTCTGACAAGGATACAAAACGGCTCTATCTCTTTGCTTTTCAGCACCTTACAAAGAGTATAAGCAGTGTTACCCGCACCAATTATCGCTATTTTCCCAAATTGCATCATAAATTTATTTCAAGCTACGAAATTACAAAAAAATTCCGAATAGTTGAAAACAAAATAAATTTTTCATTGCAGATTGAAATTTTTGCAATATTTTTGCGTTTACATTGTTAATTGTATATAAGTATAAAAATCAGAATAAAATGATTGAGACAGACATTCGCGAATTAAACGAAAAGATTCAGAGAGAGAGTCAGTTTATCGACTTGATCAACATGGAAATGAGCAAGGTCATTGTGGGTCAGAAACACATGACAGAGCGTTTGCTCATCGGTTTGTTGTCAAACGGTCACATCCTTTTGGAAGGTGTCCCTGGTTTGGCTAAGACATTGGCAATCAAGACATTGGCAAGCATCGTCGATGCTGATTTCAGCCGTATCCAGTTCACTCCTGACCTTTTGCCAGCCGACCTCGTTGGAACAATGATTTACAGTCAGAAGACAGAGGAATTCATGGTGAAGAAGGGCCCAGTGTTTGCAAACTTTGTGTTGGCGGATGAGATCAACCGTTCACCAGCGAAGGTGCAGAGCGCGTTGCTCGAAGCCATGCAGGAGCATCAGGTGACTATCGGCGAGAGCACTTTCGCCTTGCCGGATCCGTTCCTCGTTATGGCAACCCAAAACCCTATCGAGCAGGAAGGTACATATCCGCTTCCGGAAGCACAAGTCGACCGTTTCATGTTGAAAGTCATCATCGACTACCCGAAAAAAGAAGAGGAAAAAGTCATTTTGCGTCAAAATATCAACAAGGAATATCCTGAGGTTCGTAAAGTTACGTCAACAAAAGATATCTTGAACGCAAGAAAAGTCTGCCGTGAGGTTTATCTCGACGAAAAGATTGAGAATTACATCACTGACATCGTTTTCGCTTCACGTTTCCCAGAGGAGTTCAAGCTGAAGAAATTTGCCGGAATGATCAGCTATGGCGGTTCTCCGCGTGCTTCTATCAACCTCGCTTTGGCAGCTAAGGCTTACGCTTTCATCAAACGTCGTGGCTACGTCATCCCTGAGGATGTGCGCGCCGTCGCCCCTGATGTGATGCGTCACCGTATCGGTCTGACTTACGAGGCAGAAGCAGAAAATATCACAACAGAAGATATCATCAATGAGATTTTGAATATTGTTGAAGTGCCGTAATTTGTTTACCGTTTACAGTTTACCGTTTACAGTTTGGAGTTTTAAATGGAAGCGAACGATTTATTTAAGAAAGTCAGGAAAATCGAGATCAAGACACGCGGTCTGACCAACCACATTTTCTCAGGTCAGTACCACAGCGCGTTCAAGGGTCGCGGTATGACATTCAGCGAGGTGCGTGAATATCAGTATGGTGACGATATCCGCAACATCGACTGGAACGTCACAGCGCGATTCCACAAGCCTTTTGTCAAGATTTTCGAGGAAGAGCGCGAGATGACAGTGATGCTGCTCATCGACGTGTCAGGTTCCAACGACTTCGGCTCTGTCGACGCCACAAAACGTGACATCACAGCGGAACTCGCGGCAGTGCTGGCATTCTCGGCAATTCAGAACAACGACAAGGTCGGCGTGATATTCTTCAGCGACCAAATCGAGAAGTTCATCCCGCCGAAGAAAGGCTCAAGCCACATCCTGCGTATCATCCGCGAAATCGTGACGTTCACACCTCAACACAAAGGCACCGACATCGGCGAAGGCCTGAAATTCCTGACAAGCGCCATCAAAAAACGCACCACTGCATTCCTGATTTCCGACTTCGTGACCAGCAAGCCATTCGAACAGGAAATGAGAATCGCAGCACGTAAGCATGACCTTATATCATTGAGAATCACTGATAAACGCGAGCTCATCATCCCTAAAATAGGCTTGGTGAAGTTCCGCGACAACGAGACTGACAAGGAGATGTGGGTCGACACATCGACCAACGCATGGAATCAGGCTTATCAGAAATTTGTGCAGCATGAGACCACTGTGCTTAACAAAACATTCGCCAACAACGGCGTGGATAACACGTTGATTTACACCGACGAAGACTATGTCAAGCCGCTTATGCAACTTTTTAAAAAGAGAGAATCGAGAAGATGAAGAAACTTTGTTTCATATTGTTGTTCTGCATGATGTCGTTCCTCGGCATCCAATGCGACGCACAGGTGACTTTCCTCAGAGGAAGAACCGACGTCGACACCATCGTTGTAGGACAACCATTTGATTATCAATTGTCTTTAACAATTCCAAAAGACTATTTCGTCGAGTGGAAACAGTTCGGCGACACCTTGAGCAAATCGATTGATGTGATCAACATCGAAGACGTCAAGACCACCGCTATCAACAATAGCGACAACGTGATTATGACACAAAACCTAACGTTGACATCATTCGACACAGGGTACGTCTATGTCCCGGAAATCGCCATCACTTACAGCAAGAGCCTTCAGGACAGCATCCGTTACACGCTCCGTACCGACGAGAAAGAGCTTTACGTGACAACGGTAGCTGTCGATACAACTGAAGCCTTCCGCCCAATCAAAGGCGTTATGCGACAAGGTTTGACAGCAAAAGAATTATTTCCTTGGATAGCTATAGTCATCATAATTGCCGGCGTGGTTTATCTTATCATTTATCTTAAAAAACATAAGAAAACGAAAGATGTCGTCGAAGAGAAGAAAAAACCGACAATTCCAGCAATTATCACAGCTCGTGCAAAGCTTGCTGAGATGAAAGACAACGAGGTTTGGAACACTCCGCAAACCAAGGACTACTACACCGACCTCACCGACATTGCTAGAGAATATCTTGAAGGACAGTTTGAGATTGACGCCATCGAGATGACGACCGATGAAATCATGGAAGCCATCAACAGATTGGATCTCAACAACTTAACAAAATCCAAGCTGCAAGATACTCTGACCACTGCCGACTTGGTGAAATTTGCGAAAGCCAATCCTTCAGCCGAGCAAAACAAGCAGTCGTTCAGCGATATAAACAACTTTGTTGAAGACAGTTACATTTATTTCCAGGAAGAAGAGAAAAAGAAAGAGGAGGAAAGTAAATGAGTTCAATAGAATTTGCATCGTCGTATTTTCTTTATGGATTGATAATCATTCCATTACTGGTGGTTTGGTATATCTTTTCAGGCAGGAAAAACCAGGCTTATGTAAAATTTAGCGACACCAGTTTCTTCAACGGCATGCCAAGAAGTTGGAGAATCTACGCGAGACATATACTTTTTGTCATCGAAATGTGTGCTTTAGCGTTGTTAATCATAGCGTTAGCACGTCCGCAAAGCAGTTCGAAAAGTCAGAAAATCAACGTGGAAGGCATTGACATTGTGCTCACGATAGACTTGTCGAGCAGTATGCTTGCGCAAGATCTCAGGCCGGACCGTTTAGAGGCTGCCAAGAACATCAGTGCTGACTTCGTGAAAGGACGTCCTGAAGACCGTATGGGTTTGGTCGTCTTTGCCAGTGAGACATTTACGCAAGTGCCTTTAACCACTGACCATGGCATGCTTTTGAACATGATGAAGGAGTTGAAATGCGGCATGCTCGAAGACGGCACCGCCATCGGCGACGGTCTCGCTTCTTCTGTGAGCCGTCTGAAAGACAGCGAAGCCATCTCAAAAGTGGTGATTCTGCTTACCGACGGTGACAACAACGCTGGTTCCATCGACCCAGCAACAGCAGCCGAGATGGCAAAGCTTTTCGGCATCAGAGTGTACACCATCGGCGTTGGCACAAGAGGCACGGCACCTTATCCGGTGCAGACTCCATTCGGAGGCATCCAATACCAGCAGATTCCAGTGACAATCAACGAACCGCTGCTTCAACAGATTGCCGACGAGACAGGTGGAAAATATTACCGCGCCACATCCAACGAGAAACTGGAGCAAATCTATGACGAAATCGACCAACTGGAACGCTCGAAAATCGAGATTAACGAGTTCACTCGCGTCCATGAGGAATTTTTACCATTCGTCTTGATAGGTTTGGCATTATTATTGTTGGGATTTATTTTGAAAAACACTGTTTTTAAAACATTAACGGATTAAGATATCATGGAAAGTAGCATCTTAAGATTTGAAAACCCACAGTATCTGTACTGGTTGCTGATAATTCCAGTGCTGGTGGCTATCTATGTCCTGATCCGTTTGTGGAACAAGCGACAGTTCGGACGATTCGCCAACGTCAAGTTGAGGGGCTATCTCGTCCCGATGTTCTCCAATGCGAGAGCCAACACGAAGTTTGTCATTTTTAACTTGATAATTGCTTTATTAATTATAGGTGCCGCAAATCTGCAGTCCGGCTCGAAAATGGAGAAGGTCAAACGTGAAGGCATCGACCTCTTCCTTTGCGTCGATATTTCCAATTCGATGCATGCTGAAGATATAGCACCTAACCGTCTGGAACGTTCGAAACAAGCCATCAGCAAGCTGATTTCCAAGCTTGGAGGCGACAGAATAGGTATCATCGTGTTTGCCGGCAACGCCTACGTGCAACTGCCAATCACCACTGACTATTCAGCCGCTAAGATGTTCCTGTCGACAGTAGATACCGACCTCATCCCGACACAAGGCACTGAGATTGGAAGAGCTATCGAGCTGGCAATCAAGAGCTTCGGAGAAAACGAGCACAACAAAGCCATCGTTATCATCTCCGACGGTGAAGACCACGAGAACGGCGACGCTGTGAAAGCAGCACAGGATGCTGCAAAATACGGCATCAAGATTTACACCATAGGCATGGGTCTCGACGAAGGCGCCCCTATCCCACTCTATAACAAATACGGCAAAAAAACCGGCTATAAAAAAGATAAGGACGGCAACATCATCATCACAAAACTCGATGACCATATCCTGCGTCAGATTGCCGAGATAGGCGACGGACTCTACGTGAGAGCCAGCAACTCGAATGTGGGCCTCGACAAAATCTATGAAGACATCAACAAAACCGAGAAATCGGAGATTGAATCAAGCGTGTTCACCGACTACGACGACCAGTTCCAATGGTTTGTGGGCGCAGCGATACTGTTGTTGATAATCGAAATCCTGCTTTCTTCAGGAAAGAAGGAATGGGAATCAAAATTCAATTTATTTGAACCTCAAAAGGAAAACTAAGATGAGAACAACCATAAAGACCGGTATCACATTGATTCTCTTGATGTTCTGCATCGCGGCAAGCGCGCAGACAAAGGAGAGTTTCATCCGTAAAGGCAACCGGAACTTCAATAAAGGCAACTATGTCGAAGCCGAGAAGGATTATAAAAGCTCTCTCGACAAGAAATACAACGACAAGGCGCAGTTCAACCTCGGTGACGCATACTATAATCAGAAAAACTATGAGGAAGCAATGAGCAGCTTCAAAAGCGTCATCGACAGAAATGTGCCGCAAAATGTTGAAGCTAACGCCTATTACAACCTCGGCAACAGCCTGATGGAGCAGCAGCAGTATTCCGAAGCCTTCAACGCATATAAAAACTGTCTAAAAATCAATCCTAATGACGAAGATGCGAGATACAACCTCGAATATGCACGTCAGAAGATGATTATGCAGCAGCAACAGCAGCAGAATCAGGATAAGAAGGATAATCAGGATAACAAAGATAAGAAGGATAATCAGGAGCAGCAACAACAGCAGCAAAACCAGAATCAGGAAGAGCAGCAGCAAGGTCAGCAGCAGGAGCAACAAGAGCAAGACCAGCAACAACAGCAGCAGCAACAGGAGCAACAGATGTCTAAGGAAGATGCAGAAAGAATGTTGCAAGCCCTTGAAAATCAAGAGAAGGAGACGATGGATAAGATGAACGAGGCGAAGGCTGCGAAGATGCAGAAGAGGAAGATTCAGAAAGATTGGTAATTTTAGTTTAATAGTTTAATAGTTTATAAGTTTACAGTTTACTGTTTAAAGTTTTAAGATATAGATGAAAAGAATAGGATTGTTTGTTTTGTGTTTGATGACTTTGTTCTCGTTGAAAGCGCAGGACGATGTCAGTTTCAAGGTGATTTGCAAGAAACAGGTCGTCGTGGGAGAACAATTTCAGGTTTCGTATGAGCTAAGCGGCGACGGAAAGAACTTTGAAGCTCCGAATTTCAACAATTTTGAGATTGTAGGAGGACCTTTCTCATCGTCAAGTTCAAGCGTGCAGATCGTCAATGGCTCTGTCACCAGAACCAACACACACACATATTCGTTTTATTTAAGAGCAATAAAAGAAGGCAAATACACTATTCCTGCTGCCACTATCACCGTCAACAAGCAGAAGGTGAAGAGCTCGACGACAGAAATTGAGGTTGTAAAAGACAATTCCGTCGTTGCCGGCGGCAGTGCTTCGAATGGAGCAGCGACCAACACCAAAGACGTGTTTCTCGAGGCTGTTCCGAACAAGATGTCGGCATATTTAGGTGAACAAATCATACTTACCTACAAGATTTACTACACCATCCCGATTTCCAACCTAAGCATATCAAAAGCCCCTTCCTATTCAGGATTCTGGACAAAAGACATCACCGACAACAACGGCGTGCTGCAACAGTCGTCAGTGATGAGAAACGGCCAGGAATATCATGTCGCGACGATTCAGGAAATCGTGTTGATACCACAAAAGACCGGCACTTTGACTATCGACCCACTCGACATCACATGCATTGCGCAGATTCGTCAGGAACGCCAGCAGCCTAAGGGCTACGACCCGTTTGAGAACTTCTTCGGCGACATCATGGGTTCGTCTTACACCAATGTTAAGAAGGACATGAAGTCGCAACCTATAAATATTGAAGTCAAGGCATTGCCGGCAAAAGACAAGCCAAACAGCTTCAAAGGAGCAGTCGGACAGTTCACTTTCACCTCAAAAATCGACAAGACAGAGATGAAATCCAACGATGCCTTCACCGTGACATATACCGTCACCGGAAAAGGCAACATCGAGTTACTCGACATCCCGAGACCGGTCTTCCCTGCTGATTTTGAGGTTTACGACCCGAAAATCACCACAAACACCAAGAACAACTCATTCGGACTCAGCGGAAGCAAGAAAGCTGAATATGTTGTCATTCCAAGGGTTTCCGGCGATTTCACTCTTAACCCGACCGAGTTCACATATTTCGACCCGTCAAAAAACAAATATGTCACTTTGGAATCCGACAAATACGAACTCAAAGTAGAGAGAAGCGCCAACGAAGGCAGCAGCGGCATCATTTATGCCGGCGGACAAGAAGCGATAAAAGTCGTCGGAAGCGACATCAATCACATCATGACGATTGGCGACTTGCACAAGGAAGGCACACTGCTCTTCGGCTCGCCATTGTATATCATCATTATGCTTGCAATGATCGTCGTTTTCGCAGCGGCATTCATTATCTATAAGAGAATCAACAAGTTCAACCAAAATCAGGTACTTGTTAGAAATAAAAAAGCGACTAAGATTGCAAAGAAACGTCTGCAAAATGCATACAGTTATCTCAAGATTAAAGATCAAAATCATTTCTACGAGGAGCTGTCGCAGGCTTTGTGGGGTTATATCTCCGATAAGCTGAACATCTCGCGTTCGCAGCTTTCGATGGACACTGTGAAAGAGACGATGACAAGCAAAAATGTCCCGGAAGATATTGTAAATCAATTCATTGAGCTCTTAAACAGCTGTGAATACGCCAGATTTGCCCCAGGCGATCCGGGGAAGAAGATGGAAGATTTGTATCAGAAAGGCATTGAAGTTATTACAAAAGCTGAGAAAAACCTGTAATTAAAGTGTAGAGTTTAGAGTGTAGAGTTTAGAGTGTAGAGTTTAGAGTAGTTTTAAAGTTTAAAGTTAAAGAGTATTAAAGTTTAAAAATTAGACGATGAAAAAGATATATTTGGTGATGGTTGTAATGATGGCTGCGTTGGGATTGAAAGCGCAAACCATTCAGAATCAGGAGTTTGCAAAGGCCAATTTCTATTATAATGAGAGTCAGTATGACACTGCGCTAATGATTTATGAGGGAATAATAGAGGAAGGATATGTGTCAGCACCTTTATTATATAATATAGGCAATACTTATTTCAAAATGAGGAACTATCCGATGGCGATTCTCAATTACGAGAAGGCCTTGAAGCTGGATCCTAACAATGATGAAATCAAGCAAAATCTGGCGATAGCTAACGCTCTCATCACTGATAAGATTGAGCCTGTGCCGGTATTCTTCATGACCAGATGGTGGAGAAGTATTGGAAATCTTTTATCTGCCAATGGCTGGGCCAAGGCATCATTAAAGATCTTCGGCATATTGTTAGTGCTGTTATTCTTTTATTTTACAGCACGCACAAAAGGAACGAGAAAAATCACGTTCTTCACTGGCATCTTGGTGCTTGTGATATTCATCTGCAGTATTATTTTCGCTTCGCAAAAACACAAATACATGAACGAGCACAACGAGGCCATCGTGATGACGCCAACCATCACGGTGAAAAGCTCTCCATCATCATCCGGTGTTGACCTTTTTGTCTTGCACGAAGGCACTAAAGTTGAGATCATCGACAACACCGACAAATGGGATAAGATTAAAATAGCTGACGGCAGCGTGGGTTGGATGCCTTCTTCTTCTACAATTAAATACTAATTTAGAAGTCTTAAACATTGAATATGTGTGGTTTAGTGTTTTAGGAGAAAAAATATTTAAATTTTTTCCTAAAATATTTTGTGTGGTTCAAAAAAATGTTGTATTTTTGAACCCTAAAAATAGTGCATTTACATTTGAAATTAATGTCTAAATTACGTGATATGAAAAAAAGATTTTTACCGTTAAGTATGCTTTTGATAACCATGGTGTTAGCTCAAGCAAGTATCGTGGCTAACGCTGCCGGAAACCAAGGAAATTACACTCCTAGGACTGGCTCAAAAGCTACAATTTCTTCATTTATGAAGAGCATTCGCGCAAATCAAGAGACCGGTTTGATCGACCCAGCTTTATTAATTCAGGGTCAGAAAGCTGCTCAAACATCATCCAGAGACGCCAGCTTGACCTGGCAGTATGCAGGTCCGGACAACTACGGCGGATTGACAAGAGCTATCATCTACAACAACGATGGTACAGTCTTGATCGGAACAATGGGTGGTGATCTTTACAAGACAACCAATGGTGGTGTCACGTTCCAGAGAATCACCAACTTAAGCCTCCCTATCAGCTGCATGGTCAAGAACTCAGCTGGTGACATTTTCATTGGCACTGGTGACGGTCGCGACGCACAACTTCTCAACGGCTTAGCCGACATCAATTATGAAGCAGGTTTCATTGGAAGAGGTATCTACAAGATGGCTGCAGGCACAACAACACCTGTGCTTCTTCCTTCAACAACACCTACAGCAACAAACGGTTGGGGCTATGTTAACGAGTTAGCTTATACCAACGGCAAGATTTACGCCGCTACAGCAGCCGGTATCATGGTCAGTGAAAACAACGGTGAAAGCTGGACCAACGTTCAGGAAGGTTGCTTCAGAAGCGTTAAAGCAAACAACAACGGTGACGTCCTCGCCGCTGACACAGTTAACGTCTTCCTCGCCAAATCAGGCAACGCATTCCAGATGATTACAGGAACAGCACAGCTTCCAAGCAATGAATATTCAAAAGTCATCGCAATGTCGGAAAACAACGCCAACTACATGTATATCGCATATTATAGATATGACAGCAACAACAAGGTTTACGGAGTTGGCAATGTTTACTTCTCAAGCGACAATGGTAACACATGGGCTGTTGCAGTAGCAGGAACAAACATGTACCAGATCTTTGGAACAAGCGAAGATCCTAAATGCCTCAACGGATACATGATTGTTTATCCTGACAACCCAAGAAGACTCCTCATGGGCGGTACAGACCTCTGGGAAGTTAAAGACATCACAGGTCAGGGCGTCAACAGCTACAGACCATTAAAAGTGTCTGACTATTTCTCATCAGAATACATGTCAACATATGTCCACATGGGCATTCAGGCTGTGGCATTCAACCCAACAAACGCTGGTTATTTCTTCGTCGGAACTAACGGCGGTATCTTCAAAGGCACATATTCAGAAAGCACATATACCTTCACAGGCAGCAACCGCTACTTCATCACAGACGACCAACACTGCTCAACAGCACGTATGATGAGCGTCGGTGTCGGCGGTTTACCAGCAGGATCAGTGATTAGCGGTGGTCTCGACCATGGAACAATCGTCTTATCAGGCACCGATCAAGTGAACAATGCAACAACCGGTACGGTTGTTTTCCCACATCCTACAAACAACGGTTATGCATCAAGCTATTTTGACAAGCAATATGCTGGCGGTCCATGCGCTGTTTCGACAATTGACCCATATATCTTCTTCGTGTCAGCTACAGGTAGCCTTTCAACACCTATCTACAGAACACAGACTGGCGGTGTTGACTATGACGGTAACTTCGAAGGTGGTGGAGATGAGCCGGTTATCAAAAACGCTAATGCATTCAGAACACCATACGCATTCTTTGAGAACTACAATGATGCCAACAACCCTGTCGACACAATGTTCGCTCCTATCAGAACTGTGAAATACGTTGGTGATTTGGTTTATGCATACAGTAACCAGGCTGGCTATCCTATTGATTACTACATCACTGCAGCTGATGCTATCCATACAGACGAGCAGGGCATACCATGCTGTCTGCCAGGCGACACTATCCGTGGCATCCATGACCAACTCAGCTCATTGTATGTTGTCGGTGTTGAAGGCAAGCTCTATATGACAAGAGAGGCTCTTATCTTCAACAAAGCCACAGAATGGTGCCAGATCAGCACTCTTGAAGGTATCCCTACAGCTGTTGCTATCAGCGGCGACGGTGACATGGCAATGGTTGGTACAGCAGAAGGTAACCTCTATAAAGTTACAGGTCTCGCCCACGCCTACACACCAGCTCAGGCTAGCGTCGACTCAGCAGCATGCGTCGTCACATTCAGCCAGCTCACAGGCTTCAGCGGACAGGCTGTCACAGGCATCTCAATAGATCCTTCAAACAACAATAAGGTTCTCGTTTCTTTAGGAAACTATGGCAACACTGCATACGCATACCGTTCAAACAACGCCGGCACATCATTCGAGTCAGTACAGGGCAACCTCCCACAGGTTCCAGCATACTCATGCTTGATTGAAAAGAGCACAGGCTTGTTGATGGTTGGTACAGAATGCGGCCTCTATGTCTCTGAGAACGGTTCAACATGGACCAAGTCAGGTGATGCTGCTTGCCCAGTGATGGACATCAAACAGGCAGTTCAGAAGAACCACGAAGAAAAAATCGACATCCTTTACGATGAGATGGGTGTTCCTACATACGTCGTCTATCCTGGTGTCTACAATGAGGGTATGATTTATGCTGCAACATACGGTGCAGGTATCCTCTCATGCGACACATACAAAGAAGGCGGCGACCTCGGTGTTAACGAGAACGAGACAACAACTACAGCACAGCTCAGCGTCTATCCTAACCCAGTTAAGGATAATGGTCAGATCAACATTACTCTTAACGAGAACGCCAATGTAAGCTACCAGATTTTCGACCTCACAGGCCGTATGGTGGTTAACAGCGAGCTTGGTTTCTATGTAGCAGGTGAGCACACAGTTACATTCAATGCTGAAAACCTCGCAAGCGGTTCATACATCATCCGCGTCAAGGCTGGCAGCAAGACTGAAACTGGCAAGTTCTTAGTATACTAATAACGGAAAAATCGATAAAAAAAGGCGCCCGCGTCGCGGGCGCCTTTTTTTTGTTAATAGATGTTTTCTCGTTGGTATTGCTGATGCTCACCGTAGGCAGGGCAAGTCTTCGACGATGACTTGCAAGCCGAGAGTAAAAGTCCGAGAGTGAACACTATCACCAATAACATTGCTATTTTCTTCATATTTGGTATTATTAAATTTCCGTTTACAAAGAAACGATTTTTTTTCTAATTTTGTACACGAAAACAAATAAAAATTTTCGTCATGGGAGAAATCAGGAAACCTGACATAGAAAAAGGATGGTACGACGCTCTGCAGCAAGAGTTTGAATCGTCGTATTTCGCCGGTATCAAGACGTTTCTGATAGAAGAAAAACGTCAATATGTGGTCTATCCGCCGTCACCGTTGATATTTAACGCGTTCAACCGCACGCCATTCGACAAGGTGAAGGTGGTGATTTTAGGTCAGGACCCGTATCATGGCGTCGGACAGGCACACGGTCTGGCATTTTCAGTGCCTAACGGGATACAGCCGCCACCAAGCCTGCAGAACATCTTTAAGGAGCTTCACACCGACATCGGGATGCCTATCCCACGCAACGGAAATCTCGAGAAATGGGCCGATGAAGGAGTATTACTGCTCAACGCATCACTGACGGTGAGAGCAAACATGGCAGCATCACACGCGAAAATCGGATGGCAGCAGTTCACCGACGCTGCAATACGCGCGCTCTCAGAAAAGAAAGAACATCTGGTGTTTATGCTTTGGGGTAACTACGCCATCGCCAAGGAAGGACTTATCGACCACAGCAAACACCTCATTTTAAAGACAGTGCACCCTTCCCCACTCTCAGCAAGCCGGGGATTCTTCGGCTGCAGGCATTTCTCACAGGCAAATCAATACCTTATTAATAATGGTATAGCACCGATTAAGTGGGATGTTATCGTTTAAAATAGTTTACAGTTTAATAGTTTAAAGATGAAAGAGAAGTTAGTTTTTGCTACGCATAATAAGAATAAATTAGCGGAGATTAGAAATATTTTAAAGAACTATGAGGTTGTTGGCTTACGCGACATCGGATGCGAGACCGATATCGTGGAAGATGGCGACAATCTTCAAGACAACGCCAAGATTAAGGCGGATTTCGTAACCAATAATTATCATTTGAATTGCTTCGCCGACGACACCGGACTGGAGGTTGAGGCATTGGACGGCGCTCCTGGAGTCTATTCAGCAAGATATGCCGGCGAGGGCTGCTCTTATCACGACAACGTGGTGAAATTGCTTGCCGCGATGAAAGGAATCAAGAACAGAAAAGCACGTTTCAGAACAGTTATCGCATTGAATCTCAACGGAAAACAATATTTTTTCGAAGGCATTGTAAACGGCAGGATTCTTGAGGAAGAGCAAGGCAATGGTGGCTTCGGCTACGACCCTATCTTCCAGCCCGACGGCTATGAAGAGTCGTTCGCTGAAATGTCAATGGAAGAGAAAAACAAGATTTCGCACAGAGGAAGAGCGGTTCAAAAACTCGTTGAGTTTTTGAACATATAAAATATTTTTTGTATCTTTGCAAATTGAATTGGCCGTTAAAATTTAAAAAAATGAAGAAGATACTATGTATTATTGCGTTTGTTTTGATTGTATTTTCGGTGAAATCACAGGATTTATACAATTATTACACAATAAATAACAACAAATCGCAAATAGAGCTGAATATAGGTGACATTTACATTTTCGATTTGAATTATTGTCTTTTATCAGCTATTGCAAACGACAGCAATATCGCTTACAGCTTTGATGAAGACAATAGCATTGTCATTGTTTATCCTACAAAAGACTGGTCATTTAAAGAATTTCAGGACTATTTTAATGAAATTAACGCAAAGGTACGTTCTGAATTCGAATCTTACCTATCTTCAAATAAAGAGAAACAAGGTGCAATATATGCCGAATGGAAAGCAAACCTGACAACAGATTTATACGTATTTTTATTCAGACAGATGCTGATTGAAAACACGGAAAACCGTGACGGAAACCAGTCTTGTGCCACCTCAGAGCCATTCTGCACCAATGATGTTATAACATTCCATGTTGAAGCAAATCCTGGTGGCAATTGCGAAAGCGGTCCGTATTACGGATGTCTTCAACCATATATCGATCGTCCACCATTCTGGTTCCACATGAGAATCAGGACTGCCGGAGGATTTACTATCAGGATGACAAACTCAGCTAATGTCGACATTGACTACTGCTGCTGGGGACCGTTTAATGACCCTGTAACGCCTTGCCCAAACCAGTTAACCCAAGCAAAATACATTGACTGCGGTTCTTCAGGGAGTGCTACAGAAAATTGTGTAATACCCACAAGCGCTCAAGTTGGACAATATTATATATTGGTAATAACCAAATACAATCAGAATACTCCTACAAACATTTCATTCCAGAAAGTTGCAAATAGCGGTACAGGAGAGACTGACTGTTCAATCATCGAGCCGTTCTTAACCGCCAACTCTCCATGTTACGGCAGCAATCTGGTTTTGGAGGCTAACGTTATTGAGGGGGCTCAATATACTTGGACGGGTCCAGACAACCAGACACATAACGGAAGAACATGGACACGTCAGAACGCCACGCTCAACATGGCTGGATTATACACTTGCCACGTGGTGGCCGGCACACAAAGCGGCGACGAGAGCATTAATGTTACGGTTTTGCCTAATGTGACGGCAAATTTCAACAATTCTGAAGCTGTCGTGGGGCAACCTGTGCAGTTTACCGGCACCGAAACAACAAACCCGTCGGGACATACTAATGATATCAATGTCAGACAATGGAACTTCGGCGACGGCGCTACCAGCACCTCGGCAAACCCGACACATACATACACAAATCCCGGCGATTATCAAGTTTCATACCATGTGGCAATCACTGGAGGCAACAACGGCGAGTGCGGTGACACCAAGACCAAGACAATTCAGATAAGAAACGAGTTTAACGCCACCGTGACAAGCGACAACACCAGCTTCTGTGACGGCGATGCGACACCAAACCTCACAGCGTCAGCATCAGGAGGATATGGCAATTACACATATTCATGGACATCGTCACCTTCATGCCCGATTGACTATCCGAATTCAGCGACTACGACAGCGCATCCGGCGATTGGAAACACTACTTTCACATGTACTGTTTCCGATGGACACAGCACTCTCAATAAATCAGTGACAGTCACTGTCAATGCCATACCAGATGCCACAATCACGGGGCCCAACCCGCCGCATGTGAACTATAATGCCTCGACCACCCTGTCAGTGCCGCAGCTCTCAGGAGCGACATACGAGTGGAGCTCAGAGCCTGCAAACTTGATACAATCAGGTCAAAACACCAATCAGATCACCACAAAGAATCTGACTGAGCCGACGACTTTCTATGTAACCGTCAGCAAAAACGGCTGTTCCGACTCCAACAGCTTGACATTGGCCGTGGGCGATGCTTTATATGGCAACGTAGTCATCGTAGGTCAGGCAGAGCTGTGTTCCGGTGAAACCACATCTTTGATGGTGAATCCTTCAGGCGGAACAGAGCAGTATTCATTCAACTGGCAGCCTGCAAACATGATTGAAGGCTCAAACACGACGCAGACTATCACAACAAAGGCGCTGACATCATCTTTGTCGTATACTTGTACAATCACCGACACCGACAGTCATACCTATGCAGCCACTTCCCCGACAGTGGTTGTGAATCCGATTCCTGAAGCCATGGCATATGTCCAGGAAAGCGGCAATATCTACAAGACATTCCATATCCTTGCCGGAAATTCGGTGGTTTTAAATATGGAAAACATCCCTGGCGCCACATATTCATGGGAACCAGCCAATCTGATCAGAGAATTCTTAGAGAATAATCATAGAGTTGCAAGAACTTATGATCTTGAAGAAAACGACAATCTCGTCTTTACTGCAACAGTGACATCCTCAAGCGGATGCGTAAATCAAGATAACGTGACGATTGTTGTACACAAAGCCTTAGACGAGAGCTATATCGCCTCATCAGTCGACGTTATTTGCGAAGACCATGAAGTGACGTTAACCGTTAATCCGTCAGGCGGAACAGGCAATTATTCGTATTATTGGCTCCCTTCTTCTGGAGGAGTGTATTCAGATCCATATTCACAGACAACAAAAGTCTACCCGAACAGCTCCAACCATACATACAGATGCATCATTGCTGACAATGGTATTGATGACAAGGTAAACAATTGGATAGAAAAGAGCATAAACATCCCAATACACGAAAAACCAAGTGTCAACAGCTCTTTAATCGGGCAAGCATACGTGATACCAGGCATCGACTACATGCCTTACATCTATGAATACAACATTCAGGTATCGAGTTTGCATGGCTATGATATAGAGAATGCCGAGTATACATGGGAACTTTTCAGTTATTACGACACGCCGAACCATATCGCGGGTACAGAAAGCACATCCACATGGCAAGTATTTCCTGATGACATCGACAAAAACAAGGCATACGTCTCTGTTGACGAATATGGCAATGCGCTTTTGAGATGCACCATAACAACAGAATGCGGCTCGACAAAATCGGAAATATTCATCTACACCGAGGATTACAATCAGGGCCAATCTGTGGATGAAATCAACTACGACAAGATGATAAGCGTGTTCCCGAACCCATCAAACGGTGAGGTTTATATCGGATATAACGACAGACTCGTTTCAAAAGATATAGTCATCAGCATTTATAGTTACAACGGCATGCTTATCGATCAGATTAAAGCAAACACCGACACCAATGTGACGCATTATTCCATGAAGGATATGTCAAACGGTCTGTATATAGTAAAAATAACCGGTAACGATTTCGTGGTAACGAAGAGATTCGTACTCAACAAGTAGGGAAGGTTATTTCCAGCCCCAGCAGGAATCGTGCAACAAGTTGAATTTCAACGGGATGCCGATGCTGAACATCACTTCAAAGCCTCTGTTTTTGCGGCTGTCGTTTTTCACATGATATGCGATATTGTCGACGTATGTCGGTTGGTTGGAGCCGTTGGTGTTCAAGAATCCGAGGTTAAAGCTTCCATCGAGTTTCAAAACCAGCGTAAACACTTGGAAATGAATGTTATAACGCAATCCGGCACCCATTGCGAGGCTGATGTCATACGATTGCATCGCATCTGAATTTGAGATATCAACGGATGTGTTGTATTCCGGATTATTCGAGTATGTCTTTGAGAACTCGCCTCCGTAGCAAAAGCCAACGCCGGGAGCCACAAACAGATAGGGAGCCAGGAGGTTATTCGGACGGATATAATAGATAATCGGGATTCTAACATCCAGATAATTGGCTTTAATCTGGTCGACCTCAGGCATATCGCCTCTGAATTTGAAAGACTTCTGAAAACCGCGTTCTATCATCATAAGCTCACCGCTGATTGCCAGGCCTCTCACCTTTTTGACAGGATATTCAATATACAAGCCATAGCCAGGTTTCAAAATAAAATCATTAGCGAGCTTATTGTAATTCTCATAGGCAAAATCCATGTAATAATGTGTTAGCCCGCCTTTGATACCGATTGTAGGGACAACTCCCCTATCGCGTTTATGCTTGACATTACCAAAACTATAATCGACCTGAGCGGAGAGATTCACGCTCAGAACGATGAAAAACAATATTGCTACAAGTTTCTTCATATCAAACAATTCATTTTCTCTCTGCGATCTCAGCGCTATAATGCTCGTAACCGTAATAATTATATATCATTGGTTTATCCTCCTTAGGCGTTCTGTCTTTTATTATAGACCAAACATGAATGTTTTTGATTCCTTCCGGAGTGATAGTACCTTTTATGATATTTCCTCTGATATATGTGAAATCTCCAGCTTCTTCAGTAAATTCATAACAGACCACAAAATCGTTATTATTATGTGAATCGCCATAAACATAAGCATCTACTGAATACCAATTCTTGTAGTCACCACTTTTTTTTGTGGAGAAGCTTAATTTCGTCATTCCATTGACCTGTTCCTCAATGATAATATACATTGATTTATTCAGCATTTGCTGATATATTTGCTGAGGGTACGGAATATACTGATGAGACGCAGGATTATAATATTCATAATAAGCGTCTGCAAGCGTGCCTGGCATTTCGTAAGAGCCAACAATATCAGGCGGGAAGCGACCTTCCATCAATTCTTGACTGATTTGACTCGGGAAATGATCTTCAGGATAGATCTGGTAGCAGGTCTTCATATCGCTCTCAGTGCCAACAAAAGATACAGTTTCATGGTTTGCTTTGGAGCAACCAAGCAGGAATATCATCATTCCCAAGACTATGCTTAATATGGCTGATAAGCGTTTCGACATTGTTATTTCAGGTTGTTTTTAAGTATTTCGATAGCTTTGTCGATGCCTGCTGCGTTCTTTCCGCCTGCTGTAGCGAGTGTCTTCTGACCGCCTCCACCGCCTTGGATTTCTTTGGCAGCTTCACGCACCATGGCTCCGGCATCCATTTTGTTTGCATCTACTACGCTCTGAGGTAACATCACGCAGAGAGCCGGCTTGTCTTCAAACACACCGCCCATGATGACAACCACCTCAGCGTCAATGTCTTTCAATGCTGAAGCGACGTTACGCATCTGGTTCATGTCGGCATCGATGCGGGCAACGACAAGCTTATGTCCGTTCCATTCAGTGGCGTTGTTGTAAGCGTTCTTTGCATCGCTGACAGCCTGTGCCATCATCATAGCCTCGATCTTCTTCTGAAGCATGGTGTTCTGTGTCGAGAGGTTCTCAACCGCCTTCACCACGTCGCCAGACGACTTCACGAGACCTTTAATCTTATTTAATGTATCTATCTGATTGTCAAGATATTCGATGACTGCCTCGCCTGTTATAGCCTCGATACGGCGTATGCCGGCTGCGATAGCGCTTTCGGTCAAAATCTTAAACGCTCCGATGCGGCCTGTAGATGCGATATGTGTGCCGCCGCAGAGCTCGCATGAGTAGTCTTTTCCGAATGTCACGACGCGTACCTTGTCACCGTACTTCTCACCAAACAATGCCATCGCGCCCATGTTACGAGCCTCATCGATAGGAACATCGACTGCCGTCTCGTTATGCAGATCTTCTCTAATCTTCTGATTGACAATGGTTTCAACCTGACGGATCTCTTCATCTGTCATCTTGGCAAAGTGACTGAAGTCGAAACGCAGACGCTCATCGTCGACCATGGAACCCTTCTGCTCGACATGTGTTCCGAGCACCTGACGAAGAGCCGCATGCATCAAGTGAGTTGCAGTATGGTTAGCCTCAATCTTAAGACGACGCTCCACATCGACTTTAGCAGTAAACACTGCCTCAGGCTGCTGTGGAAGGTTGTCAGTGATATGGATGCTGAGGTCGTTCTCTTTCACTGTGTTGACCACGTGCAATGTCTCATTTTCAGACACTAACACGCCTTTATCGCCAACCTGACCGCCCATCTCAGCGTAGAATGGAGTTTTATCGAGGACGATTTCGAAATGTTTCTTGCCTTTCGCAACCACCTCTCTGAATTTCAATATCTTAGCCTGGCACTCCATCTCGGTGTAACCGACGAAAGTGGTAGGTTTGTCTTCATGAATCAGCTCTACCCAGTCGCCCGACATCTTCTCAGCTGCCTTGCGTGAACGGTCTTTCTGTTCCTTAAGGTTATTGTTGAAGCCTTCCATATCGACTTCAAGACCTTTCTCCTCTGCCATCAGATTTGTCAAGTCGACAGGGAAACCGTAGGTGTCGAACAGTTCGAAAGCGAAAGCGCCGTCGATGAGTTTAGCACCTTTATTTTGCTCGACATAATTCTCGAAACGTTTGATACCCAATGCCAAAGTACGGAGGAATGATGCTTCTTCTTCGTAAATCACCTTTGAAACGAGGGTCTCCTGAGCTTTGATTTCAGGATACTGCTCGCCCATCTCGCGGACGAGTACTGGCAACAGTTTATACACAAACGGTTCGGTGAATTTCAGGAATGTATAGCCATAACGCACAGCGCGGCGGAGGATACGTCTAATCACGTAGCCCGCGCCATTGTTCGACGGCAGCTGTCCGTCGGTGATGGCGAAGCTGACAGCACGGAGGTGGTCAGCGACGACGCGCATAGCGATGTCCGATTTCTCGTTTTCGCCATATTTAATGCCTGAAAGCTTAGAAATCTCATCGATGATTGGGGTGAAGACGTCGGTGTCGTAGTTCGACTTCTTGCCTTGCATCACGCGGACGAGACGTTCGAAGCCCATACCAGTGTCGACGTGTCTTGCCGGAAGGTCTACGAGAGTGCCGTTGGCAAGGCGGTTATATTGCATAAACACGAGGTTCCAGATCTCAATCACTTCCGGGTCGTCTTTGTTGACGAGGTCACGGCCGTTGATTTTCTTGCGAGCCTCTTCGTCACGGATGTCGATATGAATCTCCGAGCACGGTCCGCATGGTCCGGTCTCGCCCATCTCCCAGAAATTATCTTTCTTTGAGCCGTAGATGATTCTCGACTCGTCGACGTGTTCTTTCCAAAACTCGTAAGCCTCGTTATCAGGAGCCATTCCGTCTTTCTCATCGCCGCCAAACACTGTGACATAGAGTTTATCTTTGTCAATCTTCATCACTTCGGTGAGGAACTCCCAGCCCCATGCGATTGCTTCTTTCTTGAAATAATCGCCAAACGACCAGTTGCCCATCATCTCGAACATGGTGTGATGGTATGTATCGCGACCGACTTCCTCGAGGTCGTTATGTTTTCCGGAGACGCGCAGACATTTCTGAATGTCGCATACGCGCGGTGCTTTACGAGGGTTGTTGCCCAAGAAAACATCCTTAAACTGGTTCATTCCGGCATTGGTAAACATCAATGTCGGGTCGTTCTTTACGACTATAGGTGCGGAAGGCACTACAAGGTGCTGTTTCGACTGAAAAAAATCCAAAAAGCTCTTACGAATTTCGCTTGCTTTCATCATTAAATTCATTTTTTCTTTAAAAAAGTTTGCAAATTTAAGAAAAAATTATTTATTTTGCATGTTTGAAACGTATTTTTTTCGTTTTAAGTATATAAAATAGAAAATAATGGCGAGAAAAAAATTTATATATAATCCACAAACTCTTGATTATGAAGAATATAAGCCTTCAAAATCCAAAAGAGCAAGTGGTGTTATATTCTATATAATAACTGCGGCATTTCTCGGATATGTTGTCATGGCAATTATCAACAATGCCGTTGGAACGCCAAAAGAGCGTCTTCAAGCAAGAGAAATTGAGTTTATGAAGTTGCAATATGACATCATGAACGACAAGATTGAGACCATCGACGAGCTTCTTGCCGAGATGCAAGACCGTGACGACAATATTTACAGAACGATTTTCGAAGCTGAGCCTATTCCGACATCTGTCAGAAAGGCCGGATATGGCGGAACGAACCGTTATGAAGCGTTAAATGGCTATGAGAATTCATCATTAATAAAGGAGACTTCAAAGAAAATCGATGTCATCGAGAGTCAGCTCAATGTGCAGTCAAAATCGTTTGACGACGTTTACGACATGGCTAAAAATAAAGCCAAGATGTTGAGTTGCATCCCTGCAATCATGCCGGTGAAAGACGTCGATATATATAGAATTTCCTCGCATTACGGATACAGAACCGACCCGTTCTATAAAGTACAGAAGCTGCATAGCGGCATCGATTTCTCAGGACCTATCGGGACACACATCTACTCCACCGGCGACGGCGTGGTTGAAAAAGTCTCGTTGGGCAACACCGGATACGGAAACAACATCATCATAAACCACGGATACGGTTATAAAACACGTTACGCCCACGTCAGCAAGGTGTACGTGAAGGTCGGACAAAAAGTGAAACGTGGCGAATATATTGCAGATATGGGCAACTCCGGTAAATCGACGGCTCCGCATCTGCATTACGAAGTGATTAAGAATAACAAAGCGATAAATCCTGTCAATTTCTTCTACAACGACCTCACACCTGAAGAATATGACAAGATTCTCGAATTGTCGGAAAGACAGTCAATGACAATGGATTAGCATCATGGAAGTCAAGAAGCTATATTATAAAATAGGTGAAGTGGCGACGATATTCAATGTCCCTACCTCCACCATACGCTATTGGGAAAGCGAGTTTGATGTACTGCGTCCGCGCAAGAGCACCAAGGGAAACCGTATGTTTACCGAACGCGACATGCGGTATCTTCAGATTATCTATCAACTGGTGAAGGTTAAAGGCTACACCATCCAAGGTGCCAAAGACGCCATGAAGACCAAATTCGACAAGCTCGAAGAAAACGCCATGATGATTAGAACCCTCGACGACGCAAAGAGGTTCTTGCTTGACCTTGACAAGAAGTTAGCAGAGAAACAGAAAGCATTATAATATTCACGTCATTTCGAGCGAAACGAAGTGAAGTCGAGAAATCTCCGACAATTGATACAGATTCATTTGTCGGAGATTTCTCCATTACGTTCCATTTCATTACACTCCAGTCGAAATGACGGGATTGTTAGAATGTCTTATCTTTCATTAAATAATTCTGGACATAATCAAATACACCGTCTTCGAGGCTGGTGAACGGCTTGTCGTATCCTGCTTTGCGCAGTTTTTCCATGTTCGCCTCGGTGAAATACTGGTATTTGTCGCGGATGTCGAGCGGTGTGTCGATAAACTTGATATTCACTTCTTTTCCCATTGCCTTGAAGGTGTTTGCGGCAAGGTCGTAGAACGAGCGGGTATGGCCTGTACCGAGATTGTAAAGACCGCTCTCAGGACGTTTTTCTATCAAGAACAGAATGACAGAAGCGATATCTTTCACGTAGATGAAATCTCTCAGCTGCTGACCGTCTTTGAAGTCAGGACGATGTGAGCGGAACAGCTTCACCTCGCCGCAGTCCTGAATCTGATGGAACGAATGCAGGATCACAGAAGCCATGCGGCCTTTGTGGTACTCGTTTGGACCATAGACATTGAAGAACTTCAATCCTGCCCAGAAAGGAGGACATTTTGTCTGTTTGAGGATCCATTTGTCGATTTCATTCTTCGAGCGGCCGTAAGGATTGAGTGGCTGCAGCTTTTCGACGATGTCGTGGCTGTCGATGTAACCCAGCTCTCCACCGCCGTAAGTCGCTGCTGACGAGGCATATACGAGCGGAATCTGATATTCCGTGCACAAAGTCCACAGCTGCTCGGTGTAGTTCACGTTAAGCTCAATGAACACGTTCCAGTCGAACTCGGTGGTGTCGGTGCGAGCGCCGAGGTGAACCACGAAATCAACCTTGTCGTGATTGACTTTCAACCAGTTATGGAACTCTTTTCTATCCAAAAGAAGCTCATATTTTTTGTTGATATAGTTTCTTTCTTTCTGTTTCTTTGAGAAGTCATCGACGAGGACGAGGTCGTTTCTACCCTGTTCGTTGAGACATCCAGCCACCACGCTGGCGATAAATCCTGCTGCGCCTGTAATTACTATCATGATATTTTAATTTTCTTCTGTTCTTGTCTTTAAATAATTTCTCCATTTCGCGAGCACTGCCTGCATATCCTTCGGCAGTTCCGAGTCGAAATACAGTTCTTTCCCTGTTGTCGGGTGCACGAAGCCGAGCACTTTAGCGTGCAGGCAATGACGCGGTATCTCGTTGAAGCAGTTGTCGATAAACTGACGGTATTTCGAGAATGTGGTACCTTTCAGAATCCTGTCGCCGCCATACAAAGCGTCGTTAAACAGCGGATGTCCGGCATACTGCATGTGGACACGGATCTGATGCGTGCGACCTGTCTCGAGGCGGCATTCCACCAACGTCACATAGTTGAAACGTTCCAAGACCTTATAATGTGTCACTGCATCTTTACCTTGGCTGCCGTCGGGATACACTGCCATTGCCACGCGGTCGCGCATAGAGCGTCCGATGTTGCCTTCGATAGTGCCTTCGTCTTCAGCGAAATCGCCCCACACGAGAGCCTGATAACGGCGAGTGATGGAGTGCTCATAGAACTGTGCCGCAAGCACCGTCTGCGCCGTCTCGTTCTTAGCCACAATCATCAAGCCGGTGGTGTCTTTATCGATGCGATGCACGAGATAGCCGAAGCCGTTCTCCACTTTCGAGCCGTTTTCCTTGAAATGATATGCCAAAGCATTGAGCAGAGTGCCGTCAAAGTTACCGTGACCAGGGTGCACCACCAATCCGGCCTGCTTGTTCACGACGATGACGTCATCATCTTCATAGACAACTTGAAGCGGGATGTTTTCAGGGGTGATAACGACTTCACGAGGCGGGTACGCAAGCACTACCGTCACAACATCGAGGGGCTTCACCTTGTAATTGGATTTCACCGGTTTGTCGTTGACCAGTATGCTTCCAGCCTTCGCCGCGTTCTGCACACGGTTTCGGGAGACATTCTCCAATCTGTTTTGCAGAAACTTGTCGACACGGGTAAGAGCCTGGCCTTTGTCAGCCACGATACGAAAATGTTCGAAAAGCTCGGTACTCTCTTCCGTATTATCCCCGATGACGCCAACAAAATCCTCTGACATGGCTGTAACTATTTGGAAATCATTAACTTTGTAGTATCATAAGCGCCATTTGGCTTCACCGCGCGCAACATATAGACACCATCTTGCAAGTCATTGACATACAATTCATTGCAATTATATGCCTGTTTCACGACTCTTCCTGTCAGGTCGTAAATGACTATTTCCCGATAAACCATCTGATCATAGCCAGAGATTCTGACCACATCATTGGCAGGATTTGGATAAAGGACAATTCTACCATTGTCTGATTCGCCAGCATTCACATTCAAATCAGTATTTCTGCCCATCAACGGACGAATCATAATCGAGCCAGCGAATGAGCTGTTTTCCCAGCCATAGCCAGTATCATAAAAATTGTACTGATGGTTGTCAATTGACGAGTCGAATCCGATATTTATCGATTTTGAATAACGTTGGCGGATTCCCACATAGAATGTGGAATTAACCTTCACGACCTCGTTGAAAGTATATTCCGAGAAGGCGTACAAAACGCTATCATTCCATATAGGCCGTCTGTTCGCCAGAGTATATAACTCCTGACCTGGTTTTCCATTGTTATCTCTCCAAACAACTATATCGAAGAAATTGAAGTTAGCGTCATTCAAGGTGCGGTTGAAAAGCATCTGAACGCCTCTTACAGTGTCAAGCGTGGTGACCTTAAACTGCACTGCGAAATAAGTGTCAGCCGGAACGAGTCCGTAGCCTTTTTCCGGAGTACCGTCATCGTATGAGAAATAGTTTCCAAACACCTGCTGATGCTCCAAAACGTCACCTTCCACCTCGCCGCTATGCTCGTCGACCACTTCTATCGTATGACGAATGGTAAATGAAGTGGTATCGCCTGGTAAATTGTAAGGATAGATAAAATTGCCCATCACAATCGAATCACGCATCACCCCATCATTCGAATATTGATTTATGATGAATGGATCAGATGAATACGAGTAGCTCCAGCTTGAATTATTATCCTCGACTTCGCAAGAATAGCGCACCTCGTGAGCGTTGACGTCCATATTGGTGAGATACATATCAAAGATATTGTTGATCTCGCTTATCGGATTCTCTTTATAATGCTTATAAGGCATTGTCCTATAACGCTTTAGGAAAGATGGCGAATTATGCGTAAAGTTCACTATCGGATAATTGTCGTTATCCAGGCTGCGATTCATATCAAGATACACGAAATCAATATTCCACTGGTCCAAATTGCTTCTATCGTTAGGATACATCTGGGTTGGCAGCGTGCCATAGTTAAAGAAAAGAATGCGAAAATCCTCTTGGAAGAAGCAAGTGTCAGTGATTGGAATCATCACCTTTTTGAAATATTGGTTTTCACCACACTCAGCCAAAAACGTCTCCATCTCCTCGCCTTCTGTAGCCCACATCTGTTTCCATGCGGTTTTTCTCAATGTGACGTAGTTTTGAAGAACTGTGTCGAACACCACCTCATCATAACCATAGCCGAACTGCAGCACGAGTGAGTCGTCGCGATCCGGACAATCGCCAAAACCGCCTGGCTGATAATAGAAGCTGAAATAAAGCGAGTCGGCAGGTGTAAGTGCATGATTACCAACACTATCGAGACGAATCTTCACTGAAAGAAGCGAGTCGCCAATGAACGGGGCGGTGGAACCTCTGCTGTATACTTTTCCATATTTGTCGATGATGTCCAAGGTAGCGGCACGATAGTTCACCGGCATCATAGGGAAGCCTGAGTTCACAAACACGTTGCCTGTCTGCCATCTTGATGCATCAGGATATATACCTTCGTTTCTAAAATCATCGAAAAATGGCAATGTCGCGCTGACTTCATCTCTCGATTTCAGCGACTCCTGTTCGGGAATACCGCCGTTGAAGCCAGTGAGATATTCCTGGGCTTTGCCGCTCATCAGGAAGGAAACGGCGAGCAATATCGTTAAAACAATTCTTTTACTCATCATAGAAATATATTGTATCTATTTCATAATCAACGTCTTCAACATCCTCAAAGATAATAATTGGCAACTCGGCCTCAGGTCTCGGATACACCATCTGCATATCCAGAGCGCGCTGCTCGGGATCATAAGAAAACGTTCTATTCTTCAATATATAATTAAAGCTGTCGATAACGTATTTTATTGTGTCGGCGCTGTATTTTTTCACTCTCCAGACCTCTACAATAGAGTCACGACGGAATTTTTCGTATTTATACCAGTCAAAGTCGAAGCTTTTAATCGACCTGTACCAAACGTCCACTGTGGAGCCGAGAGGCACCATGGTTTCAAGCGAATATTCAGGCTCCATGCGCAGCACGTAAAGGTCTTCAGCCTCATCATCATCAAGATATATCTCCTTTCCAATATTCAGAGAAGCCATGTTTATTCTATTCTTGACGTCTTCGATGTTAACGCCAATCAGATCAGGCAGATTGGTCATTCTTGAGCCTTTTCCGAGGCCCACAACCAGTGTCACCGCCGAGCCTTTCACGACCTCGTCATTAGGTTCGACCACATTGTCTTTAATTTTCTGCTCGATGACCGCATTTCTTGCGAAATAATCGACGAATTCGAGCTTATCGACCTTCAAGCCGGCCAAGCCGAGGCTCACCATGGCCTGACGCAGCGAGAGATTACGGAGATTGGGCATCTTCACTATCTCAGGTGCGACGTTGGTGCGGGTGATGTATATGTTTCTACCTTTCTTCACGTTCTGTCCAGCGGCCGGATCCTGTTGATACACAGCGCCTTCCGGAAAATCTTTAACGTAGATGCTATCGAGAAGAATGAAAGTGAAATCATCTTTATAAACCTCCATAGCCTCTTCATAATTCATCCCGATCATATTCGGCACCGGAAATTCCTCGCCGTGACGAGTGAACTTATCGAGTTTCTTGAAGGTATATTCAAAAGCTCCGACAACCACTAAAACCATGATTATCAAGCTGATATAAAACCATTTATCTCTCAAAAAACGAAAAGCCTTCTTTTTTTTACTTTTTTCGTTCATAATAACATCGTTTTTTGTAATTTTGAACTCGCAAAGATAACGAAAATAATTGAATTTAAGTTTATTTGACATGAAAAAAATAGCAATAGTCTGTGGCGGATACTCTGGAGAATACGAAATCTCCATCAGCAGTGCAAAAGTTGTGAAGAAACATCTCGACCCTTCAAAATATGAGGCTTATGTCATTGTAGTTATGAAAGATAGATGGTACCATCTTGAAGACAATGGCACTGAGACGGATGTCGACAAGAACGATTTCTCGATCAAGGTCAACGGCAAGAAGGTTGTTTTCGATGCTGTTTTCAACGCGGTCCATGGTGTTCCGGGCGAGGACGGACAGCTGCTCGGCTACTTAGATATGCTTGGAATTCCTTATACTTCGTCAGGTTTCACCACCTCAGCGCTGACATTCCACAAAGACTTTTGTAAAATGATGGCGGCGGCAGCAGGTGCCAACGTCTCCCCTTCCGTAATTATTAATAAAGGTGACGTCTACGATGCCAAGAAAATCATCAAAGCTTTGGGACTGCCTTTGTTTGTAAAGCCTACACGCAACGGCTCGTCTGTCGGAGTGAGCAAGGTGAAGGCTGAGGAGGACTTCGACAAGGCTGTCGAATTCGCTTTCAAAGCCGGCGACCAGGTGATGTGCGAGAAGTTTGTGAAAGGCCGTGAGTTAGCATGTACTGTGATGCAGGTAAAGGGCAAGACGATGGTGTTTCCTGTCACCGAGATCGTCAGCAAAAACGACTTTTTCGATTACGAGGCGAAATATACTGCAGGAAAATCGGACGAAATCACGCCCGCCGACTTGGATGAGGTTTCAGAAATCGAGGTCAAGGCGACGTCGGCTATGCTTTACGACAAGTTCGAGTGCAGGGGCTTCGCGCGTTTCGACTATATCATGACACCCAAACAGCTAGTTTTCATCGAGGTGAACATCGTGCCAGGCATGTCGGAGGCATCAATAATGCCAAAACAAGCAGCCTGCATGGGCATCACGCTCGACAAACTGTTTGGTTTGGCATTAGAGAATATTCTTGACTAAACTGTCAGGATGTCTTTCTGCTTAAGATCGTAAAGATCATCGATTTTTTTCACGAATTTATCTGTCAGCTTCTGGATTTCTTCCTGGAGCTGTTTCACTTCGTCTTCTGACACGCCGTCTTTTTCAAGTTTTTTGGCGTCGTCGTTGGAGTTACGGCGGATGTTACGGATACCCACTTTGGCTTCTTCAGCGGCTGTCTTAGCGCGTTTAGCGAGGTCTTTACGACGCTCCTCTGTCAACGGCGGGACCAGGATTCTCAGGAAATCGCCTTCGTTTTTAGGGTTGAAGCCGAGGTTGGCAGCCTGGATAGCCTTGTCGATGGCACTGATGGCGCTCTTGTCGAACGGCATCACGATAATCTGACGAGGGTCAGGAGTGCCGATGTTAGCGGTCTGCTCAATCGGGACCAGTGTTCCGTAATATTCGACCTTGACGCCCTGAAGCATCATCGGGCTGGCTTTGCCTGCTCTGATTTTTTGAAATTCCGACTCGAGATGCTTGATGGCACCTTCCATCGATTCAGTCGTTTCGTCCAAAATAAATTGAGATTCTTCTGTCATATTTCTTATAATTTTCGCTACAAAAATACTAATTTTATTCTAATGGTTCATACAATCCGTAAAAATATGGATTCTTTTTTATCTGGTAATACGATAACTTATTGACAATAAACGGTTTTTTGCTGATATTCCAGATAAAAACACTTATCTCATAATCTTCGACTATGTCTTTCGGGATGATGAATCCGTTTGTCAAAAAAGCCCTTTCACCCGGCATCAACACATGATTTTTGTCCTCATAGCCAAACCAGCACAGTTGTTGCCCAGTGTTTTTATCGATGATTTTTGCTACAAGAGCGATATGCTCAATTGTATCAAGTGCTTGAATATCTGCGATAATGCCCATTCGTTCACAAGGTTCAACATCGGCAAGTTTTGTGTTAGAAGCCCATTCTTCTCCTTCTCTAACATTGACATTTTCTTTAATAAGATGCAATAACGGATGACCGTTGTCGTTTTTCGACAAAACAAGATAACGTGTTGTAAACCATGCGTTTTCCTGTTCCAAGAACGGATATTCAGCTACTGCCGAGAGCTCCCAAGACATATCGGCATGGTCGGTGAAACCAGCTGCCATATAATCATTATCACAATTCATTATAAACTGTTGATAATCACTGATTTCATCATCTTCATTAAAGCATTTCACATCGTTTACCCCAAACTTGTTCTGATAATGTTCAGCCACAAAGTTTTTGCATGAGTATGAAACGCAGCTAATGTTGTCGCCATAACGTTCCTGAGCCTTTTTCATCTCGACAGCCACTTGGTCGTATCCCTGATGATACATCTGGTAAAAGTATTGACGGTCAACGATTAAGGACGTGATTCCAAGAAAAACCACGACACTAAGGACTATCGTCATGATTCTTTTTGAAACTTGTCCGTCATAAAATGAAAACGCCAAAATAATCAGGAACGGGAAGCTGAAAATGAGTGTGCTGAACTGCAAAATAGGTTCTTTTAACAGCGAATAGGCCCATGCTACGGCCAGAGGCACCACAAACCACAGCAGACAGCATATTCTGATGGCAATTTTTCTGTCGGCTTTTCTGTTTCCCACAATCAACGGCAGCAAAATCACTATTAACATAGTGAAAATGAACAAGTTACTGTAGTTTGCCGAGTATTGCAGGAAGTCGGTTAGAAACGTTGGAGCTGGTTTGCCGAGCCATCCGCCGATGCTGCCGTAAACGAACAGCTGGTAATAGAAAACCGGGAAAGTCGGCAGGTACAGTGCCAAGGCACCTATGCAGCTCCAGAGATATGCTTTTTTGCGTTTCTTATCGACATTTCCAAGGAAAAACAGTCCTGTCAGAGCGATGAGACCTGCTTGTGCAAGTGAAAACATCTGCATCTCAGCAGCGAGAAATGCCGAAACTGCGAATCCGATACATGTCCAGATGGTAAAATCCCTTTTGTCGAAGAGGATTCTATTCCAGAAATAGACCAACAGCAGTGTGAAAAAGAGTCCTGGCGAGTATGGACGTGCCAGTTGGCTGTAGAAAAGAAACAGCTCGCTCACGCTGACAAAAGCTGCCGACACCAGTCCCACGTTCTTGTTAAACCATTGATTTGCAATCACGAAGACCAGATACACCGATGCGATACCCATCAAAGCGAAAGGCAGTTTGAGCCAAAACTCGCTCCAGCCGATTAGTTGGACGAGAGCATACACCAGCACCTGCGTTCCGGCGGGGTGTGAGTCGTTGAGCATCACGCCTTCACGGATTAGGTCGTGGAAGTTGTCGTAGCACGTACGACCCAAGGCGCTGAACTCATCGTGCATAAACGGGATGTCATGCAGATGCCAGAGACGCAAAACAGCTGATACGACAATGATTATCAACAAGATAATCTTGTCGTATCGTGATAAATCCTTGGAGTCTTTAAAGGTCATTTTGTCACAAGTGTGCCTATATTTTCACCGTTAAGAACCCGTGTAAGGTTACCTTTCTTGTTCATGTCGAACACGAGCATCGGCATGTTGTTTTCTTTACACATGGTGAATGCTGTGAGGTCCATGATCTTGAGGTTACGATTGTAGGCCTCGTCGTAGGTTATTGTCTCGAACTTCTTTGCCGTAGGGTCTTTCTCTGGGTCAGCGGTGTAGATGCCGTCGACGCGTGTGCCTTTGAGGATGATGTCGGCTTTGACTTCCACTGCGCGCAATGTTGAGCCTGTATCTGTTGTGAAGAACGGGTTGCCGGTGCCGCCACCGATGACGACGATGTAGCCTTCTTCAAGGAGTTTGATAGCCTTTGACGAGCTCATCGACTCGGCGATGCGGTCGATGTAAAGTCCTGACAGCAAAGCCGCTTTCACGCCTTTCGATTGCAATGCCGACTGTATTGCCATGCTGTTGATGACTGTGGCGAGCATTCCCATGTAGTCGCCTTGGATGCGGTCCATGCCTTTAGAAGCGCCCTGCAAGCCGCGGAAGATGTTGCCTCCTCCGATAACAATAGCTATCTGCGCACCAGCATTATGTGCTGCCGCTATCTCTTCTGCATAATCATTAAGACGTTGTGGGTCAATGCCATACTGTTGCTCACCCATCAAAGCCTCACCACTAAGTTTAAGTAATACTCTTTTGTATTTCATATATTCAAAATTTTTAAGATTCAAATTAGTACCAAAAGCCCACGTTGATAAACCCTACAGGCTTGCTGTTGATGTTGGAGCCCATTAGACTCACCTCGATAGGACCTATCAGGGTGTCGACACCGAATGTCATGCCTGCGCCTGCCACGAAGCTGTTGTCGTCGAACCACATATCATAGGCGCTGTTGATATAACCGGCATCAATATTGGCTATGAGATATAGTCTTTTATAAAAATTCCATTGGTATGCCATCTTACCCATAGCCACATAGTCGACCACTTCTTCTGTAAACTCAAGTCCGGTAAACGATATGATATTGTCGAAATAGTTCATCTTCGACTGTCCGCCCACCATAAACTTGTAGAACAACGGTATGTCGCTGGTTCCCACTTTATAGCCGGCTTCCAAGCCCATCTTCAACGACGATTTTCTGCTCAAAGAGAATGATTTTATTACATTTCCGTGAAGTACCACCGACTGCTGCCATCCGTTTGAGACGAGGTCGCCGCCGTTGTTGAGACCTTCAAAGAACAGCCATTTTCCATTGATGTTGAGACGCCAGCCGCGGCGTGCAAAACTTGGAGAGTCTTCACTGATATAAATATATCTGAGATACAGATAGGAATAGAAGTGATAGTCGCTATTAAGCTGGTTGTTGCCCACAAAATCTTTCATGTGGACATAATCGGCAGCCGCGCCGATACGTATCTCCTGCTTGTTATTAGGCACCAACTGCATGTAAATATCAAGATTATTGTCCTGAATACTGTACGAATTGGTGATAACCTTGTTGGTATACTGGTTGATATCGAACGAATAGACGCTCAGATCGGCACCATATCGGAACATTTTGCCCACATGTTTGCTGAAGCGTCCTTTAATATATGGGCATTCTGCAATGTTGACATCCAAACTGATGGTGGTGCGGTCGATGCTCTCGAGGAATTTCTTCGCAGTGATGTTGACCAAAGCACCAATGCCATAGTTATTGTCGTAATGTATGGCCACCGACAGCGATGTGTTGGCGACTTCGGTACAATTCACCGTAAGAATATAACCGCCTTTACTTTCCGTCACATTATACCAGATATTTTCATAATAACCCGATGTTTTCAGTTTCACCAGATTCTCTTCGACGACGTCCAAGGGGACGGTTACAGGCAATTTGCTACCATAGATACTCTCGATAAAATGTTTGTGTTTGTCAGGTATTCCATTGACATCCACATCCACAATCGTCAACTCGTTGATAGGCTGGGTATGAGGTCTTTCTATCTCAAAATGCCCAAGTTGCTGAAGCGAATCGGCCAGACGTTTGAACTGTGGGAAGAACTTGTCGGCGGCATCCTGTCCATATTGGATAATAGAGTCAAAGTCTTTGAACGACAGCATATTACGACCATGAAGGTCGGGCTTGATGTAAATATCGCAATGACTTCTGGCGTAGAGGCTCTCTTCGAGTGATGACAGGTTCATCAAGCTGGAGAGCAGTCCTAAAGAGTTATCAATCTGCTCAGCAGGTATCGTAGCATCTTCAAGGTCGATGCCGATGATGATGTCGGCACCGTGTTCCTCCATATTCCTCACCGGGAAATTGTTGACCATTCCTCCGTCGACGAGCAGTCTGTCATCGATTCTTACAGGCTGGAAGAGGAATGGTATAGACATACTGGCGCGAACTGAGCGTGGAAGGTCGCCAGAGTTCATCTCATATTGGGTAGCATGTTCCACATCAGTACCGATGCAGAAAAACGGCACAGGCAGGTCGTGATAATCGTGGATTTTGTGTGCCGGGAGCATCAGTCGTGACAGCAAAAGGTTAACGTACACACCTTCCACAAACGACGACTTTATCTTCATCTTACCGTTTGATACAGGGAAGGTGGCAAGATAACGCCGGTCGTATATCTTTTTCTCGACAGGCTCCACATTTTCCGGAAAAACATCATAAAGAATACGGTTCCAATCTTGTTCGCGCACGAGTTTCTCGATCGTGTCGGGGTCGTAGCCGATGGCATAAAGCGCGCCGATGATGGAGCCGATGGAGGTGCCTGCGATATAGTCGATTGGGACACCTGCCTCATCCATAGCTTTCAGGATTCTTATCTGTGCGAAGCCTTTGGCGCCGCCGCCGCAAAGCACCACGCCCACCTTTGGACGGCGCGACAGACTGTCTTCAAGTATTTTCGCCTGAACATTTGATATGAATAATGTCATGATGAGAATTGTCATCATGGCAATTTTATTAACATTCAAACGCACAACCATAATATTTTATGTTTAACCAGTAAATCCTAAAACCAAAAACCGACATTTATGAAGAAACACCAATTTTTGGCCACGTTAGACTTCGACAGCTGCAGCTCGATAGGGCCGAACAAGGTCTTCATACCCAAGGTGAGTCCGCCGCCGATGATAAAGTTATCCGGGATGAACCATGTGTCAAGTCTGTCGGAGAACAAATCATTGATTCTTTTATAATATTCCTCCACTTCCTCCGCTGTTGCATCATCTGAAATATCTATATTAATGATGTCAAGATAATTTTTGAAATATCCGGCATCGCAGCTTATCACGCCATAGAAATTCTTATAGAAATTCCACTGCCATCCTGTCCTTGCGTAAGCTGCATATTCAGTATATACTGACAAAAACGGCAATCCTGTAAATGTCATGATATTATCGACATAATACATTTTCGACTGTCCGCCGACAAAAAGCATATTATCTTCGGGGAGGGTAACGTCGCCCAAACGCATAGCGCCAGCGGCTCCAAGGCGGAAAGCGTGACGTTGTCCTATCGGGAACGACTTTCTGACATCGGCCTGGATGAGGTAAGCCGGTTTGCTTTCTGCATTCGAGAACACCGAGTCATACAATATACATTTGCCTATCACATTGACATTCCATCCTTTACGAGGAAAATCGCTCTGATCTTCATTATTGAAGAAATATTGGGCATAGAACTTTGGATACATCTCATGTTTATTATAATCGTCAGCAGTAAATTCGCTATATGTCCTGTCTTTTACCAAAGTATAGTCCATCCTGAAGCCCAACTTGAAAGTGTGGTTCACCGACGGAATCACCTGCAGGAACAGATTCGCTGTATTTTGTTGCACTCGCATCGCGCCGAAGATACTGCCTTTATAAGTGTAAAGATAGGCTGCCAGATTAATCGCCGACAGTTCGAAAGCGCCTCTGAGAACCCTGGTATAACGATGTACAACCTTAGCTTTGAAATACGGGTTATCCGAAAAATTCAGGTCTACATTATAATCGAAGTGTTTGGTGCGGGTATTCATATTGAGGAGTATGCCTATGCCATAGTTATTGTCGTAATGCGCTCCGATGTTGAATGTCAGCGAGGTCTTGTGTTTACAATGGAACCGCAGGATATTGCCGTCCGGGCTGTCGATGATCTCGTAATAGACATTGGAATAATAGCCTTGCGAGTATATCTTCACCACCGTCGTCTCTATCTCATCGATATCAAACTCACGTGGAAAATCGTCGCCAAACTCTGATTCCAGTATTTTACTGTCGTATTCGTCAACGCCCACCACCTCGACACCGCTCACCGTGATCTTGTTGACGGGCTGGGTATGATGTCGCACCGGCTCAAATGGCTCGATAGCTTGGAGTGAGTCGGCAAGGCGTTTCAGCTGCGGGAACATGTCACGCGCACCTTTCTCGCCGCAATCGATAATCGGACTGAAGTCGTTGAACGACATAATGTTAGCCTTTCCGATATCTGGTCTGATAAGGATGTCACACTGTTCACGGGCCACGTTGCTCTTGTCCTGCGACACCACCGCAATGAGTCGTTCGAGCACCTTCAGTGAGTTATCAAGCACTTCGGGGTCCGATTTTATGATTTCGAGGTCGACGCCTATTATGATGTCGCATCCTTGCGCACGCACATTCTGCACCGGGAAGTTGTTGGTGAGACCGCCGTCGCAGAGCAGGTATCCGTCATATTCGACAGGTTCAAAAAGGAACGGTATCGACATTGATGAACGTATCGACTGCGCCAACGAGCCTTTACGGAACTCTATCGGGTCGGCCGACAACATGTCGGTGCCAATGCAAAGGAACGGCACAGGCAGGCTGTCGAAGTCACGGTCTTTGTAGGCTGGCATCGTCAGTCGGGTGAGCAGCATGTTGACATACACGCCGTCGACCATCGAGCGGTTAATCTTGAGTTTGCCCTTTTTCATAGGGAATGATACCAGATAATGACGTTCATTGAGACGTTTCTCGAGTGGCATGAACTTACGCGGCACCTGGTCTTTGATGATGAGGTCCCAGTTCTGCTCAGTACACAGCTTCTGCATCATGTCGGGGTCGTATCCCACGGCGTAGAGACCGCCCACGATGGAGCCCATACTCGTACCGGCGATATAGTCGATAGGGATGCCGGCTTCTTCAATGACACGCAGCGCTCCGATGTGAGCGAATCCTTTGGCACCGCCGCCGCTCAAGACAACGCCGACTTTAGGACGGCTCGGGACGACTGTATCCTGTGCCGCCGCCGTCAACGCCAGCAATATGACGGATAAAATAGCTATAAAGCGCTTCATAAAGTTATTAAAGTAGTTCAGTTAGTCAATAAATAACCATTATTCAAGTTTTCCGTGGCAATTCTTATATTTTTTGCCACTGCCGCATGGACACGGGTCGTTACGTCCGACCTTCTTCTCCACATGGATAGGCTGCGTCACCTGGTTTTCCTGGGTGTTGCTGTGTGCCTGCGACAACAGGTCGGTACGCTGTTCCTTCAGTTTGCTTCTGTCGATGGCTCTTGCCTTGTGCTCGCGGATGTTGTCCTGCTGCTGCACCGGAAGGTCTGACTTCATCAGGAATGAGACAACCTCACGGTTGATCTTCAAAATCATCTCTTTGAACAGGTTGAATGACTCGAACTTATAGATGAGCAACGGGTCTTTCTGTTCGTACTGGGCGTTCTGCACCGACTGCTTCAAGTCATCGAGTTCACGGAGATGCTCTTTCCAGGCGTCGTCGATCATGCCGAGGGTGATACCCTTTTCGAGTGACAACGAGATCTCGCGGGCGCCGTTCTGCACCGCCTTCTCAATGTTCACCACCACGTTCATACCCTTCTTACCATCGGTAAATGGGATGAGGATGTTCTTGTAGCCTGGCTGTTTCTCGTATATATCCTTGATGATAGGCAGGGTCTTCTCGCCCACCACCTGTGTCTTCTTGTTATACGACTCAAGGGCTTTTTCAAACAAATCGTCAGCGAGCTTTTCAAGTTTGCCATGTTTGAATTCATCTTCATCAAATGGGAGTTCGATACCCATATTGGAGAGGACGTCAAACTTCAGGTTTTCGTAGTCATCGTTGGCTTTGTTTTGCTCGATAAGAGACTCGCCGAGGTCGTACATCATGTTGTTGATGTCTATTTGCAGACGTTCGCCGAACAAGGCGTGACGGCGTTTCTCGTAGATAGCCTCACGTTGTGAGTTCATAACGTCGTCATATTCAAGAAGATGCTTACGCACGCCGAAGTGGTTCTCTTCGACCTTCTTCTGTGCCTTCTCGATCTGCTTGGTAATCATCGAATGCTGGATAACCTCGCCTTCTTTCATTCCGAGACGGTCCATGAGAGGTGCGATACGCTCTGAGCCGAACATACGCATGAGGTCGTCTTCCAACGAGACGAAGAACTGTGAGCTACCCGGGTCACCCTGACGGCCGGCACGTCCACGGAGCTGACGGTCAACACGACGCGACTCATGACGCTCAGTGCCGATGATGGCGAGACCGCCCGCATCTTTAACACCAGGTCCGAGCTTGATATCGGTACCACGACCAGCCATGTTGGTGGCGATGGTCACAGTGCCTGCGACACCAGCGTCTTTAACGATCTGAGCCTCTTTAAAGTGCAGCTTAGCGTTCAACACATTGTGTTTGATGTTCTTACGTGTCAGCATACGGCTCAGCAACTCTGAGATCTCAACAGATGTAGTACCCACCAACACTGGTCTGCCCTGCTTCACGAGCTCTTCAATCTGTTCGATGACAGCGTTATATTTCTCACGTTTTGTCTTATAAATCAAGTCTTCCTTATCGTCACGCGCTATCGGCTTGTTGGTAGGGATGACGACGACATCGAGTTTGTAGATGTCCCAGAACTCACCCGCCTCAGTCTCAGCGGTACCTGTCATACCGGCGAGTTTGTGATACATACGGAAGTAGTTCTGCAAGGTGATGGTGGCGTAGGTCTGTGTCGCCGCTTCGACGTCGACGTTTTCCTTTGCCTCCACTGCCTGGTGCAAGCCGTCTGACCAGCGGCGGCCTTCCATGATACGGCCTGTCTGCTCGTCAACGATCTTGACTTTGTTGTCGATGATGACGTAGTCGACGTCTTTCTCAAACAAAGTATATGCCTTGAGCAGCTGCTGCACGGTATGCAGACGCTCTGACTTCTCCGAGAACACTCGCAGGAGCTCGGTCTTCTTGAGCACCTTCTCATCTTCGCTCAGACCCGACTTCTCAAGTTCAGCGATCTCCGAACCGACATCAGGGATGATGAAGAACGACGGGTCGTTGTAAGCTTTTGCAAGTTGTTCGGAGCCTTTATCAGTCAAAACGACGGTGTTCAGCTTCTCGTCGATGACGAAATAAAGCTCATCGTCGATGATATGCATGTTTTTGCTCTGTTCCTGCATGTAGAAGCCTTCGGTCTTGAGCAGCAACGACTTCATACCCTCTTCTGAGAGGAATTTGATGAGAGCCGTGTTCTTCGGGAGTCCGTGGAAAGCGCGGAAGAGCTGGTCGGCACCGTGAGATCTCTCTTCATCGGTGGCGTTAGGGTTGGTCAATATCTTCTTAGCTTCAGCGAGGCATTGTGTCACGAGACGTTTCTGGGCTTCATAGAGGTTCACGACGTCTGGCTTGAGCTGCACAAATTCCTGGTCGTCGCCACGTGGCGTAGGACCGCTGATAATCAAAGGAGTACGGGCATCGTCGATCAACACGGAGTCAACCTCGTCGACGATGGCATAGTGATGCTTGCGCTGTACGAGTTCTTCAGGGTTGCCTGTCATGTTGTCACGCAGGTAGTCGAAGCCGAACTCGTTGTTGGTGCCGTAAGTGATGTCGGCGTTGTAGGCGGCACGACGTTCTGCCGAGTTAGGCTGGTGCTTGTCGATGCAGTCGCATGTCAAGCCGAGGAAGTTATACAGAGTGCCCATCCACTCGGAGTCACGTTTTGCCAAGTAATCGTTGACGGTCACGACATGGACGCCACGACCTGCGAGAGCGTTGAGGTAAACTGGCAAGGTAGCCACGAGGGTCTTACCTTCACCGGTCGCCATCTCAGCGATTTTACCCTGGTGCAGCACAATACCGCCGATGATCTGGACGTCGTAGTGAACCATATCCCAGGTCACCATGTTGCCGCCTGCCATCCAGCTGTTGTTGTAAAGAACCTTGTCGCCTTCGATGTTGATATGCTCGTATTTAGCAGCGAGATCACGGTCCAAATCAGTTGCCGTAGCTTCCACCACCTCATTCTCTTTGAAACGCTTGGCAGTCTCTTTCATCACTGCGAAAGCCTCAGGCAAGATGTCGTTAAGAGCTTCTTCAATCTTCTCCAAGACCTGTTTCTCGAGCTTGTCAACCTGCTCATAAATGCTGTTTTTCTCCTCCAAATCCATGTCCGGATTGTTCTCCACTGTAGCCTTCAGCTCAGCAATCTTCGCCTCTTCCTCTGCAATATGGTTCTGAATATATTCTTTGAATTCCTGCGTCTTATGACGGAGGCTGTCGATGTCCAAATTCTTTATTTTCTCGTAAGCTTCGAGTGTTTTCTGCAAAAGTGGCTGCAACGCCTTGTTATCACGCGTTGATTTATTTCCAAAAAGTTTAGATAAAAATCCCATTTTTAAACTATTTATTCATGAATAATATTTGTCCAATATACAATTATCAAAAACTATGCAAAAATAATAAAAATTTATAAATATTTATAAATTCTTCTCACATGTTTGTCGAGATTATGGTCTGGTGAAGGCGCCGGAGCCATTCCGATGCGGTTTTTACGCTTCAAAATGACATAGGCTGGATAAAGCATTACATGATAATCCTCAAGCAACAAAATATTGTCGCCAAGGTTTAAAAGTTGCCATTTATATCCTTGATTATCAAATAGTTGAACATAATCGTCAAATGAATTTTTCGTCGCTATTGTAACCACCTGAATGGTGTCGTTCCATTGTTTTTGGAGTTCGTTTAAGATTGCAAACTCATGCTCATTCAAGGGCGAATAGCTGTCGACAAACTGCAAAAGCACCATATCATCTTGATAATCAGACAGTTTGACCAGCTTTCCGGTCTTGTCTTTCAATGAAAAATCAGGTGCTTTTGAGTCATAGGAAAGGTCTTCCATCTGCTTAGCCATATTCTTCGCCACGACCTTATTTTTCTGGTATTTAGAAGTTTTCTCGATCTTTTCCAGAGAACTTAATATCTGGTTTTTATTCTGCTGATTAGCATAAAATGATTTTCGCAGATTCATCATTTCAACCACTTCTGCCAGCTGCGGGTTACGTGACAAAAAGTCATCATTTCTGACAGACGACTTAAATAATTCTGCCAACACCTCCATGTAGACTGCCTGCGAGTAGAGAACTTTCTGATTATCATAATAATCCGTCAGCGTTTTTTTAGCGTTGACAGTCATCATAACCGAGGCCTTACGGTATTTTATAAAATCGTTGATGTAGTCGTTTTTGATTTTGCCGATATTTCTAACAATCTGATTATCAAGAGTATCGAGCAGACTTGTTTTTCTACCGCGATAAATCTTATCAAAATTTTCATACAGAAAATCGTCGATAAACGTCTGAGTAGCGATGTATTGCGAATAAAAGCCGCCGTCATCGATGGTATTAATCTTCAAAACAGGCTGTTCTTTCTCGAAATATGAGCTCTCGTTTTGCTGCGGAATAGTTATTTCCAAATCGTATTTTCCATCTGGACTAAGAATCAGATCGACACGTTCGAGGTTGACGGCGATTTGAGCCGGGGTGATCTCTTTTATTTCGGCTTTCAGTGTAAACTTTCCATCTTTATCTGATTGAGTCTCAGCGATTTTAGTCTGCTCGCAGGTCACCATCTCGTCGTATGCGAGAAGGCGCACAAGAGCGTTAGGAATGTCGGTTTTGCCAACAATCGACACGTTCTGACCGAGCATAAAAAACGGGCAAAGAAACGCCAGTATCAGACCTAAGAGGCGTTTATTTCTCATAGAATCCTGATTTTTCAGGGATGAAAGATTTCATATCGACGCCGTTTTTGATGAGGTCGCGCACCACGGTCGACGAAATGCAGCGCAGGTTAGGGTCTGAGAGCAGGAATACCGTCTCAATATCTGGATTCAGCTTTTTGTTAGCCTCCGCGATGATGCTCTCGTATTCGAAATCGGTGGTATTGCGCAGTCCGCGAATGATGAAGTTGGCATTCATCTTCTTGCACAAATCGACTGTAAGTCCTTCATAACTAACGACTTTCACCTTTGGATATTCGGCAAAAGTGTTCTCAATCCATTTGATTCTGTCTTCAAGCGGGAAAGCGCTTTTTTTATCTATATTGACACCTATCGCGATGATAATCTGGTCGAAAAGAGGCATTGCCTTCAGCACAATGTCCTCATGACCGCGAGTGATAGGGTCGAACGAACCTGCAAAAACTCCTATTCTCATTTTTGTAAATTTGCACCTAATTAATAACGTGCAAATTTACAAAAAATTCTTAAAAAGATTTCTTTTTTTTCTTTGCTACAGCGTAGCCTGCGCCGAGAGCGGTAAGAACCAGCAAGCCTGAGCCCACAGGGACCGGAGCATTGATGTCGCCGGAGAGAACACCGATAGTAGCATCATAAGGAATTTGTGGCAATCCGCCAATAATTCTATATTCGTCCCAAAACGTATTGGTCTCGCTGAAGAAACCGTCGATCTGTGCGTTGGCGTTAGCTGCCATCATTGTCACGAATGCTATTGCGAATAATATCTTTTTCATCTTATATATCCTTTCTCTTTTTGTCATTTCGACCGAAGTGGAGAAATCTCATCCTCTTTGTCGGAGATTTCTCCGTTTCGCTTCGCTCCAGTCGAAATGACGTGTTGAAGATTATCTTACAACAATTTTTTGACTCATACCGTCTAATCTGAAAATGTAAACGCCCTGCGGCATCGTGATTGTCTGTACGCCGTTGATGCGCCGGTCTGCGACCATACGTCCCATCATGTCGAACACTTGCAGGTTGCCTGCTCCGCTAACAATTACGTCGGTGCCGTTTTGGTAAGCGAAGTTACCAGATAACTCCGAGTTGTCATAATACTCGAGATAAACTACAAATCTGTCATCTCTATCACTTGGTACTCCAATGAAACTATATTCATTATTCAAAAGCAGATCCACATCCTCTCCTGTGAGTTTGTCGTATAGATGCAGATAGCTGAAATTGCCTTCAGCCTTGCAACTGATGGTGTAGCTTCCCATTGTCATCGCCTTGAAATTGAGCGGGAACACTTTAGTGTTGTCGCTCATCGTGGCAATTGCCATATTTTCGCCGTTTTTCGGGATGTAAAGCATCGGCACTTCGGCGTTGCGGTGGTCAATCTTGGTCAAACCGTGACCTTCCTCAAACAAAGCGTATGTGACGTCTGAATACTGACTGTTAGCGACAGTAAACATAATGTTGTCGTTGTTGGATCTTGCCTTCGCTGATGTAGCCAATTTATCATCAAATGTCAAACATTGACCGCTTGCCGTCGATTTGGCTTGTACAAGAATAGCCTCACCCACACCAATAAATGTTTCGTCATCGGTGCATGCAGCCCACTGACCGTCGTTCGCGAGTTTATAGAAACCTGTCTCAAGATAATCATTAGATAATGAAGCATCTACACCTTCGCCTTTTTTGATGTTATGCGTATAAGGATTCCCGATAAGGTTGAAGCCTCTCAAAGCAGCATAATCACCAGTAATTTCAGTATAATACAGTTGGTAATTGTCGCTATTGAGTGTCCCGTTAGACATCGTTCCAGTATACGAAATCGTTTGGTCTACTGCGTTACGATAAAGGAATCCGCGACCTCTTTCCATAACTTGGAATCCGGCAGCGCCATGCGCTTTCTTGTTCTGCCATTTATGATCCGGTTCGTCATATCTGAACATGTCGTATGCGTTTTCAGTGAGGTTCTCGACTGTGTTAGTATATGCTGCGTAATAATTATATGGGCTGGTAAAATGGTTATTGTACACTGGCGATGAGAGCAGATACCAGTTGCTTTGTGCCGCTCCATCCGCCGCGCTGATGTTCTTTTCGACGGTTATTTGCAAATTCAAGGAATAGTCGGCGGCAATATATAACTGACCGCCATCTTCGATGGTGATGCTGCTTCCGACAACGGTCATAATGTCTTTCATTTGTGCCAAGCAATCATTTGGGATAGTAACCCCTTTACGCAATGTGACATAGTCGTTGCTGCTGCCAGGCATAGAATTATTAAGCCAGTTGCTTGCCACATTCCAGTCGCCTTCTTTCACAAACACCTTATCGCAAGGAGAAAGCTGTTTGTTATTCAAAACATCAAATCCAGATGTCTTTTCACCAGAATATTTATTTCCCTCTGGGTCTGTGTAGAATCTCTTAAATCTTAACGTGCCTGCATAGCCACTGGCAGTGATTTTACCTCCACGAAGGATAATTATCGCATTGATACCGCCAATGTTGCCAGTGCTTTCATAAGTTTCCACTCTGCCGCCATTCACGACAATTCGGCAGGACACTGTCGCATGACCAATCGGGATAATACCGGAAGTATTTGCAACTCTCAACAAGCCTGTACTTGCGCCCTGTCCCCAAACTATCAGTTGATCGTTGTCATTGGCAAATGTGACGTATGAATCAGTTCCATCATTAAGATCCAATGTCCTGTTGTCACAAAGGATAAGGTTCACATTATTACCATTGATAGTGATGTTCTTTAAATCGCTAGCAGAACTAGAGATGTCGTTACTGACCGCATACCAGCCGTTGTCTAAAGTCAAGTTGCTGCCTCCGCTGATAATTGTTGCCGAAACGGTTCGTGTCTCACCGAATAAGTTGACATAGTTAACCAAAACTTTGTCCTCAAATCTCGCCTTGACGTTGACAGCCTCTTCAGGCATAACGAAAGTGAAATTATTTGATTCGCCAACGCGTGTTACAGGTACCAGTACGCCTGTTGCATCACCCTTGACAGTGATTTCAGAGCACAATGGATATCCCGCATCAGGTGTGCCTGTCAGAGTGACGGTCGTTCCGCTGTGAGCCTGATTTGGTGACGCGGTAAAACTACCATGCTCGATTGTAACGAAATTTATGTCATATAAAGCATAAGGGACGAGTGTTTTAGCAGTCAAAATGTTGTTGTTTGCCACCACGCCTGCTGGAATAACATTAGCACCATCGTAGAACGCCTTCTGAAGCGTCACCGTACCATTATAATTACCTCCTACTGTGATATATTCAGTAGTAGTGGTGCTGTAATCGGTCCAGTTCAAGTTGATTGAATTTGCGGAGATATAGCTATGTATATTGACCATGCCACCATTGATGGTGATTGTACCTTTGCAATTATTGTCACCGACTTCATTATTCGAGAGAAGATATCCCGACTGTCCGCTTTGACCGTAAATGGTTAACGAATAATCATCGCTTCCTATTTCTATACCTTGGTTAACAGTCAGGTTATGACCATCCCCAAGGATAATGTTAACATTACCATTCAAGTCGATGCGTTGGTTGAAGGTCTTGTCAGCATCAACCATATACCATCCGCTGTTGAGTGTAACGCCATATTCGTCTTTAACACCACTCAAAGGAATGCAGTCGGAATAATAAGCTTCATTGCTTTCAGCGTCGATATAGTTGGCCTCCACAACTGAGATGCTCGGATCTTGTATCACCTCATTGCTTGCATTCAACTTGATAAAATAACCATTGTCAGAGAAGAATAATCTGGCAGGATCGACACCGCTGTTGTATGCGTTATAACTATTGGTTATTCTATTTTCAGCTGTTTGTGTTGTAACACCGATGCATGTGCCATCTGTAAAGCTTCCAACCAGGTTGATAACCTTCCCATCTGGGATATAAACATTGCTTTTATTAGAGTTTTTCGTGTTATTTTTAATAACAATATTGCCTTTCATGAAGAGACTGCCTTCATTTGCCATACAAATTCCGCCGCCATCGCTAGCGCTTGTGTTGCCAATGATACTGCCACCGTTGATTCTAAGTGTACCTTCGTTGACAATACCGCCACCGATACCAGCAATATTATGGCCGTCTCCTGTCGCACTGTTATTTTGAATCGTGCCGCCATTAATTGTCGTTGTCCAGCCATTAACATTATATATTGCACCACCAGAGTATGCCTTATTGTTCTGAATGACGCTGTTATTTATTGTCATAGTACCGCCATTATAGATGGTACCGCGTCCCCATTCTCTGGTGGCTGTGCAGTTTTGTATCACGCCGCCGTTGATGGTTACAGTGCCAAGGTTATAGATAGCGCCGCCATCGTTAGCTTGGCATTCTTCAATAGCGCCGGCATAAATGATTAGCTCACTGCTGGCGTCAACATAAATGGCACCACCACAGTCGGCATCACCACCTGAAATGGTACCGACATCTTCGGTTGAGCTGTCAATGATAATCAATGTGGAATGGTCGATTACTTTAAAGACGTGACCTCCGTCAGAGCCACCGTCAAATTGTATGAGACGTGCGAGCGCTTTGCCGTTCAGGTCAACTATGGCTGTATTATTATTTGCAACGTTTATATTTGAACTAGTAACAACGTCGCCATTAGCCACATCGTCTGCCAAGCGGAAATAGAGAGGCTGATCGCTGTGTGAAGTTAAAGGATTAAAGTCTGGTGTGTCATATACATTAATCACTGGCGTTGTCAAAGTATAGCCGTAATGCATATAGATATAATCGCCACCGGCACCTTCGTTAAGATCTTGAGGCGTAGTGCTTCCATTGCCGCATACAGCACCGTTGGGATTGTCGTTAAATGCTATGCTGGTGATGCCGCGAGGATAATCCCATGCTTCCGTTGTATAATAAAGGTATATGTATCTGCCTCCTGCGCCATCGTTCAAATCGCCATAACTACTATCAAATGAAGACGAACCGATGTAACTGCTTATGCGATGATAAGTGCGGTTATTGTATGAAACCGCATCAGGATGGTCGCTCTTATCTTTGGTCGATTTGATGTAAAAATCAGTGATCGGAGCGTGGCTAGGATCGTCGACTGGTCCTGTCTTATAAAGCAAGTAGATATACTGTCCACCTGCACCTTGGTTCAGGTTATAGTCAACTACCGACCAGCCATCATCCTGATTAAGTTCTATATCGGGACCTATCAATTCATCATAATCGCCGACAAGACGCAACTGATTAATGTATTGTGTCTGGGCAAAAGATATTTGTCCAAATACTAATAAAGAGAAAAGAATCAGTAAAGCTTTACGTATGCTTTTCATTTGTATTATAATTTTTTGTTATTTTATTAAGTTTTAAAAAAACTTGCAAAAATACAAAAAAACTATAATGCAAGAATAATTTTTGGCACTAAAGTTTTTAATGAATCAAAAGTATTTTTTTCAAACTCATTAACTCCTTCTTTATCAACAAGATAGACCTTAGTTATACCCTCTTCGGTCTGCGGAATATTTTTCATTCCGGAGGCTGTTTTCATCAGATACCAACTGGTCTTTTTTATGGTCCATTGGTCGTTTAAAAGATAGCAATGCCAAGTGGCAGGCAGTTCTTGAATGATTTCGAGATCGGTGATTCCTGTCTCCTCCTCCACTTCGCGCAAGGCGGCGACTTCCGGGCTCTCTCCTTTTTCTATATGTCCCTTCGGAAGGTCAGGGATGCCGTTTCGTTCGATTGCTACAAACTTATTGTCAATAATCACCACTCCACCGGCAGCGGGCGCCTGACGGAAAATGTTTTTTATCGCGGAAGCGAGATTTTCGCCGTCAACATCACCCAAATCAAGGTCTTCAGCCGTCGCATCATCAAGCCAATGCCTGATTTTTGCAACCAAATCGTCACAATTTTTAACACCTTTATTATCAAGTGATAACAAATTTTCGCAAAAATTATTTGCTGTCAGTTTCCGATTATTACAAAAAAGTCTGTACATTTGCACAAAAATTTAGTTGATATATGAACGAGAAAGATACCGCTTTAGCATTAGCGAATTTTCTGCTGCAAATTAAAGCAATAAAATTGAATCCTGCAAGTCCTTTTACATGGGCAAGCGGATTAAAGTCGCCTATTTACTGCGACAACCGTATCACTTTGTCGTATCCTAACATCAGGACATTCATCCGCGAGGCTTTCGTGAGAATGTGCACTGAGCGTTACGGCAAGCCTGAACTCATCGCCGGTGTTGCTACAGGCGGCATCCCGCAGGGCGCATTGGTGGCTCAAGAGCTGGGTCTTCCATTCTGCTACGTCCGCTCAGAGGCTAAGTCACACGGCTTGAACAACCAGGTTGAAGGCATCGTCCCACAAGGCGCTTCGGTGGTGGTGATTGAGGACCTCGTTTCTACAGGGAAATCAAGTCTCGCAGCTGTTGAGGCATTACGCGAGAAAGGCGCTAACGTGAAAGGCATGATGGCAATATTCACCTATCAGCTCGACGCTGCAGCAGAGGCATTCAAAAAAGCCAACTGCGACCTCGTGACCATCAGCAATTACGAGGCTTTGATAAAGAAAGCCGTTGAAGAAAACTACGTGAGCGACGACCAGATGCAGAGCCTGATGGAATGGAGAAAGAGCCCGCAAGCATGGTCTGATGCTCATTTAGTTTAAAGTTTAGAGTGTAGAGTTTAGAGTAGTTTTAAAGTTAAAAAGTTTAAAGAGTTTTTGGAAGAAAATTTTTTAGTTTTTTAAATAGATTTTATTAAGATTTTGAGCCGTAAGGCGACCCTAAAAAATATCATGTTAATTCAGTCAGAATATGTTGATTGCAGCAAGAGCGAGCAGGAGTTTTTCGCTTTGATGAGCGATATGAGAAACATCCCTGCGCTGCTGCCTGAACAGATCATCAACGTGAATGCCGACGAGGACAACCTCTCGTTCACAGTGCAAGGCATGGGCAGCTTAGCTCTTCGCGTAAGCCAGAGAATAACCTACAGCCTGATACAGCTGGTGCCAGTCGGGAAGACCCCGTTCCAGTTCGTGTTAAGCATAAAGATTGCAGGACTTGGCAACAACTGCCGCGTGATGTATGAAATCGACGCCGAGCTCAACCCGCTCATGTCGATGATGGCAAAACGCCCGCTTCAGAACCTCGTCAACATGATGGCGGAAAAAACTGTAACTCTTTAACGTCACAAACGATTTCGGCTCCTTCTTTGTCATGAAGAAGGAGTCGTCCGTATTTATCAAAACCTCTGATAATCATAGATTTAACCTGATTTCGATAAAAATAATCCGACCAGATACCAAAACGATACGACCTCGAAACGTATTTTTCGTTTATCTCATTCTGATTTTCTTTATAACGAAGACTTTCAACTTTAGTCTTAATATTAAAAACCAATAGATTCAATAGGTCATCAAGCTCAAAATCCCGACCAGAAATCATCTTCAGAGATATCGGATTAGGAATATCCTTTGAAAACTCTATCTGATTGACATTCAAGCCTATACCGATGATAGAAACGCCCATCATACGGCCTTCGACGGTGTTCTGAATCAGCATTCCGGCAAGTTTCTTGTCGCCAAAATAGATATCATTAGGCCATTTGATAAAAAACTTATCTGATATGACGATTTTTTGCAAAGTCTCAACAATCGCCACCGACACAGCTTGCGAGATTTTGAACTGGTTTTCAGCTTCCAAGAAATTGACATTCAATGCTATACTGAACAGCAGATTCTTCCCCGCCTCACTCTCCCATCGGTTTTTATCCATCCCGCGACCAGCAGTCTGATGAGCGGCAACGACGACCATGTCCGAAATGTCATTGTTTTCGGAAATTTTGTCATACAGATAAACGTTGGTCGAATTTATTTCGTCAAAATGCAAAATTTTCATAGCTATCCGCAAAAATATAAATTTATTGATTATCTTTGCAAAAAATTTTGAATTGATGAGAATCAGACACGAAAATGACAATACAGAAGAGGTCTTGAAAACCATCGTTGAGACCATGTTAGAGGCAAAGGCACAAGAAGTTACATCATTGAATTTGAAAGAGTTACACTCAGCAGTAACCGATTATTTCGTGATTTGCCACGCTCAATCGAAGACTCAAGTAAACGCCATCGCGGAGAAGATTATCGACAACGTCCGCAACAAGCTCCACGTACATGTCTATCATGAAGAAGGTTTTGAAAATTCGGAATGGATTTTGTTGGATTATGTTGACGTGGTGGTTCATGTTTTTCTCGCCGAAAAACGCAATTTCTTCCAGCTGGAGGAATTATGGGCCGACGCGGAGAAGAAAGTTTACGAAGATTGATAACAGATAAAAGAAAAAAGATGGCAGAAATCAACAACAAGCCAAAGAAAAAAATCGGTTTTTATTGGGTTTACATAGTCCTGATAGCGTTTTTCTTAGGCTCGATTATTTTCAACAGCACAAGTTCGACGAAGACGACAACGTTGCCTGAGCTCAGCAAGATGCTCAAAGACGGCGATGTCGAAAAAATAGAGCTGGTGAACGGCAAGACAGCCGAAATTTACCTCAACGAACAAGGTATAAGGAAATATTTCCCTAACGAGACTCATCAGTCGTTCGGGAAGTCGCCTAACTACACCCTCAACGTTTCGGAAGACCGTCTTTACACTAAGATGGACGAGGCGCAGCAAGGGATGGCGAACCCTGTCGAGGTGACACCTGTCGAGCGTCATAACTGGACGGGAGAGATCATCAGCTGGGTGCTTCCGCTGGTGCTTATAGTGGTGTTTTGGGTTATCATCATGCGCCGTATGGGCAGTGGCTCAGGAGGCATGGGCGGCGGACAGATATTCAGCATAGGAAAATCGAAGGCACAGCTTTACGACCAGGAGAAAGACACTAAGACCACCTTTAAAGACGTGGCTGGTCTTGAAGAAGCCAAGGAAGAGGTGATGGAAATCGTCGACTTCCTTAAGAATCCTAACAGATACACACGTCTAGGCGGTAAGATCCCGAAGGGTGTGCTGCTCGTAGGCCCTCCAGGCACTGGTAAGACTCTGTTGGCGAAATCTGTCGCTGGCGAGGCTAACGTGCCATTCTTCAGCATTTCGGGTTCCGACTTCGTGGAGATGTTTGTGGGCGTCGGCGCCTCGCGTGTGCGCGACCTCTTCAAACAGGCTAAAGAGAAATCACCTTGTATCATATTCATCGACGAGATTGACGCCATCGGTCGCGCGAGAGGCAAAAACATAGTGAGCGGCGGCAACGACGAGCGCGAGAGCACCCTCAACCAGCTGCTTACCGAGATGGACGGCTTCGGGACGAACTCAGGCGTCATCGTGCTGGCAGCCACCAACCGTGCCGATATCCTCGACAAGGCTCTGATGCGTGCAGGCCGTTTCGACCGCCAGATTTACGTCGAGCTCCCTGACCTCAACGGCCGTCGTGAGATATTCGAAGTGCACATGCGCGGGCTGAAACTCAGCAACGACGTCGACAAGGAATTCCTGGCAAAACAGACACCAGGCTTCTCGGGTGCCGACATCGCCAACGTATGCAACGAGGCAGCATTGATAGCTGCACGCCGCAACAAAGACAGCATTGAAAAACAAGACTTCTTGGACGCCATCGACCGTATCGTGGGTGGACTTGAGAAGAAGAACTCGGTGATAACACAATCGGAGAAGAAAGTGATAGCATTCCACGAGGCTGGACACGCCACCACGAGCTGGATGCTTGAACACGCTCATCCGTTGGTGAAAGTGACCATCGTCCCGAGAGGCAAGGCACTCGGCGCGGCTTGGTACTTACCTGATGAGCGACAGATCACAACCAAAGAACAGATGTACCATGAGATGATTGCGACCCTCGGTGGCCGCGCCGCAGAACAAATCATCTTCGGACAGATATCGACAGGTGCATTGAACGACCTCGAGAAGGTGTCGAAACAAGCCCACGCCATGGTGATGTACTACGGCTTGGACGAGGCTATCGGCAACGTGAGTTACTACGACTCGACAGGCCAGCAGGACTATGCGTTCACCAAGCCTTTCAGTGAGAAGACAGCCGAGAAGATCGACGCCGAGGTGAGCAAGATCATCGAGAGCGCCTATCAAGAGGCACTGCGCATCCTGAACGAGCATAAAGACGGTCTCACACAGCTCGCCGAGAAGCTCATCGACCAGGAAGTAATCTTCACCGACGACCTCGTGTCTATCTTCGGCGAACGTCCGTGGAAACGCGAAGAGAGAGCTTTCTCAAGACGTAAAGAAGAACAGCCGGAAGATAACGGACAGTCGTTTAACCCTGAAAACACTACAATAGCATAATGAAAGTATTCTCGTTCGGCAATCTCAGTGAGCGCACCAACAAGGAGCAGATTCTTGCGAAAGTGCGTGAAGCCGTGATGGCTAAGGACGAGAAGCTATTTTCCGACGTCAACATGCAGGTCGACACCTGGACACCTTTCAAAGAGGAAGACGGTGCCGACTTCACTTTTGTGGAGCGTTTTAAAGACAATGGCGGCATCTTCGTTTATTTCGAGAGCAACAACGATTTCATCGAGGCGATGAAGCAGTTTATCGTTGAGAACCAGTGGGAACCGTTGTGCAGCACCAGCATGAAGATGGAGTCTGTTTTCAAAGACTCAGGCATTGAGCTGTGCAACGATTATGCCACCAGCCGAAAGAAGACCGTGAGCATCGTCGACTGCGAGTGCCTGATAGCACAGACAGGAAGCGTAGTGGTGACCGACACATGCGCGGGGTCGCGAGCAGCCTATTCCAACGCCGACGTGCTTTTGGTTTACGCCTCACCCAGTCAGATAGTGGCGAGCATGAAAGACGCCATCAAACTTTTAAAGGAAAAATATCCAAAACACAAGCCATCCGAGACCGTCATCATCAGCGGTCCAAGCAAGAGCATCGAGATTGACAACCAGCTTGTCATCGGTGCACAAGGTATCCGCCAGATAGCGCTGTTCTTAGTGGAAGAGGAATAGTGGCTTTTTGATTCTGGTTAATCAATCTTTTTATTTTAACATAAAAAACCTCGCTTAAGGGCTTACGCCCTAATGCTTATTAACTTATCAGGAGTACCCTCTACCCTTGTATCTAATAAGCTTAGCGAGGATTTTTTAAACGATGCATTCACTAATTAAAAAAGAGGTGGCTAAAAATTTAACCACCTCCTTAAAAGCATATCTCTGTATCTTCTTTTCTAAATAATTCATTCTAAAACGGAACGAAACGAGGAATATAAGAAAGTGTTACTTTTTCATCGCTGCCATCTGCTGTTCAATAACAGCAATCTTAGCTTCAGCGTCGGCTTTTTTCTTGCGTTCCTTGTCAACCACAGCGGCTGGTGCTCCGTTGACGAACTTCTCGTTAGAGAGCTTCGCCTCGACAGACTTCAAGAAACCTTGAGCGTATTTCAACTCCTCTTCGAGTTTCTTCAACTCGGCCTCGGTATCGACAGAGTCGGTCACCGGGATGAAATATTCCTTCGAGCGGACAAGGAATCCGAATGCGTCGGCTGGCTTCTCGGTAGTGTAAGTTATTGTCTTAACGTTAGTTAACTTCTCGATGATGCAGTCAAAGTCTTTATTTGCAGTGCCATTGTCGATGACCACCAGATCCAATGCCTCTTTGAACGAGATATTCTTCTCGGCGCGGATCTTACGGATGTTGTTGATGACATCCATGGTGAAGTCGAACTGTGCAAGCACTTGGTTATCAATCTCTTTCTGTTTAGGCTGCTGTGCAATGATGATATCGTCGCCTTCGTTGCGCTCGTTGAGGTTATGATAAATCTCTTCGGTGATGAACGGCATGAACGGATGCAGGAGCTTCATCAGGTTCTCGAAGAAAGTGACTGTAGCTCTGTATGTTACGCCGTCGACTGCCTGTCCCATCGGGGCTTTCACCATCTCGAGATACCATGAGCAGAAGTCGTCCCAAGTGAGCTTGTAGACGCCCATCAAGGCATCGGAGAGACGGTATTTCTCGAAGTTGTCGTTCATCTCGGCGAGAACCTGGTTGTAACGAGCATCGAACCATTTCACGGCCATCTTGGCGGTGTCAGGCTGAGGAGCGTTCTCGTCGACATCCCAGCCGCGGACCAGTCTCAAGGCGTTCCAAATCTTGTTGCAGAAGTTACGTCCCTGCTCACAGAGTGCCACGTCGAACAAGATGTCGTTGCCAGCCGGAGCTGAGAGCAGCATTCCCATACGGACGCCGTCAGCGCCGTAGTTCTCAATGAGCTCAATCGGATCAGGAGAGTTTCCTAATGATTTCGACATCTTACGGCCGAGCTTGTCACGCACGATACCGGTGAAATAGACGTTGCCGAAAGGCACCTTTCCTTGGTACTCCTCACCTGCCATAATCATTCTGGCAACCCAGAAGAAGATGATATCGGGAGCGGTGATGAGGTCGTTGGTCGGGTAATAGTATTTGAATTCGGCGTTATCAGGGTCGAGGATGCCGTTGAACAACGAGAGAGGCCACAGCCATGAGCTGAACCATGTGTCGAGGCAGTCGCCGTCACGACGTAAGTCGCTCATAGTTAGGTTGTTATTGCCAGTCTTCTCTTTTGCGAGTTTAAGTGCTTCTTCGTCAGATTCTGCCACCACATAGCCGCCTTCAGGCAGGTAATAAGCCGGAATCTGATGTCCCCACCACAGCTGACGGCTGATGCACCAATCTTTGATGTTCTCGAGCCAGTGGCGGTAAAGGTTGACATATTTTGCAGGATAGAACTGGATATCGCCGGTCTCGACAGGCTTCAGCGCGATCTGTGCGAGGTGTTCCATCTTGAGGAACCACTGCATTGAGAGCTTCGGCTCAATCGGGACGTTGGTACGCTCCGAATATCCCACCTTATTATTATAATCTTCAACTTTTTCGAGCAAGTCGGCTTCTTTGAGGTCGATGACGATCTGCTTACGCACTGCCTCGCGGTCCATTCCGACGTACATTCCGGCAGCCTCGCTGATGGTGGCGTCGTCGTTGAAGATATTGATAGTCTGAAGGTTATGTTTCTCACCGAGCATATAGTCGTTGACATCGTGAGCCGGGGTCACCTTCAAGCAGCCTGTACCGAACTCAATGTCGACGTATTCATCTTCGATGACCGGAATCACGCGGTTCACCAATGGGACGATGACTTTCTTACCTCTCAGATGCTGGTTCTTCGGGTCATTCGGGTTGATACACATAGCGGTATCGCCCATGATGGTCTCAGGACGTGTTGTAGCCACGACAGCGTAGCCGTTTTCGCCTTCAATCTTATATCTCAGGTAGAAAAGTTTGCTATGTTCTTCTTTATAGATGACTTCCTCGTCGCTCAACGCTGTGAGAGCTTTCGGATCCCAGTTGACCATACGCACGCCGCGGTAGATGAGGCCTTTTTTATAAAGGTCGCAGAACACGTGGATGACGCTCTTCGAGCGGATCTCATCCATGGTGAATGAGGTGCGTTCCCAGTCGCATGAGCAGCCGAGTTTGCGGAGCTGCTTGAGAATGATGCCGCCGTGTTCATGTGTCCAATCCCAAGCGTGTTCAAGGAATTTCTCGCGTCCGATGTCGGTCTTCTTGATGCCTTGCTGAGCCATTTTGTTCACCACTTTAGCCTCTGTTGCGATTGAAGCATGGTCGGTACCCGGCACCCAGCAGGCGTTCTTGCCTTGCATACGCGCACGACGGATGAGGACATCCTGAATGGTGTTGTTCAACATGTGACCCATGTGAAGCACGCCGGTGACATTCGGTGGCGGGATCACGATGGTGTAAGGTTCACGTTCATCAGGAGTGGAGTGAAAATAGTTCTTTTTCATCCAGTGCTCGTACCATTTCTCTTCTGTGGTCTGCGGACTATATTTGCTCGATAATTCCATAATAGAAATATAAATTCAAAATTTAAGTTGCAAAATTACGATTTTTCTTGTTTGCATTGAAACTTTTTTATTATTTTTGTACGATTTTTAAATGAAAACGAGAAATCAATCTATGTATAATTAAAATTTAAGTTTATGTCATTAATTGAACGTTTATGGGCGACCAACCAATTGTTGGTGATTTTGATCGGCGTTTTGATCGTCGTCATCCCATTTTTGGTTTATTATCTCCGTCAAGCCAAAAAGTATCATCCTAAAGGCTTGATTGCAGCAGCTTTGAGCAACATGGGCGAGCGTTTCGGATATTACATCATGAACGCCATCCTGCTGTTGTTCCTCGTTTCAAAATTCGGTTTGCCGGATAAGACCGCAAGTATCATCTACTCGGTGTTTTATTTCGGAATTTACGTTTTGAGTTTGGTGGGTGGTATCATTGCTGACCGCACTCAGAACTATCCGAGAACTATCCAGTGGGGCTTGATTATCATGGCAGCAGGTTATGTCGGACTGGCTATCCCGTTGTTCAGCAAGGACGCCAACGGCATCATCCTCGACAACGGCGGCGCATGGTGGGGTATCTTGATCTTCACATGCTTCGCATTGCTCTGCATTTCGTTTGGTAACGGTCTGTTCAAAGGCAACTTGCAGGCTCTTGTAGGTAAGCTTTACGACAAATTCGAAGCCGAAGCCGCTGAAAAAGGTCCTGAGGCTTTAGCTGAGGCAAAAGACCGTCGCGACAGCGGTTTCCAGATTTTCTACGTGTTTATCAACATCGGCGGTGTGATCGCTCCATTCGTGGCTCCTATGCTTCGTAAATGGTGGCTGGGAGTACATAACTTCGTCTACAACGCCGACATGCCGGCACTCTGCCATCAATATCTCGCAAATGGCGAACAGACAACAAAGTTCACCGAAAACATGGCTAAATCACTGGTCGACGGTGCAGCAATGCCTGACAACCTCGTGACATTCAGCTCACAATATATCGACGTGTTCAACACTGGCGTTCACTTTGCATTCATCGCTTCAGTGATCGCCATGATGATTTCATTGACAGTATTCCTCTGCACAAAGAAGATTTTCCCACAGCCGGCAAAGAAAGAGAAAGCCGAAGTTATCGAATACACACAGGAGGAAAAACTCGCCATGGCAAAGGAAATCAAACAGCGTCTCTACGCTTTGTTTGCAGTTCTCGGCATCGCCATCTTCTTCTGGCTCTCGTTCCACCAGAACAGCCAGTCGTTGACGTTGTTGGCACGCGACTTCGTTGTCACCGACATCTTCCCTGCTGAGATTTGGCAAGCACTTAACCCGTTGTATGTCATTGTCTTAACACCTCTCGTCATGGCCGCTTTCGCATGGCTGGTAAGAAGAGGCAAAGGCGTTTCGACACCTCGCAAGATCGCTTACGGTATGGGTATCGCCGGATTGGCATATCTCTTCCTGATGGCGCTTTCAATTTCTTGTGGCTATCCTTCAGGCGAAGAGTTCCGCGCAATGGATGCAGCTACAATGGCAGCCGCAGGTCTCGCAAAATCAGGACCATGGGTATTGATTGTCACTTACTTCTTCTTGACCGTCGCTGAGTTGTTCATCTCACCTCTCGGACTTTCGTTCGTTTCGAAGGTGGCTCCACGTCACATGGTGGGTTTGTGCCAAGGTTTGTGGCTCGGTGCAACAGCTATCGGCAACTTATTCATCTTCGTCGGACCTCTCATGTACGACGCTTGGGACATCTGGATTTGCTGGGGCGTGTTCCTCGCAATCTGCGTCGTCTCAATGTCAGTGATGTTCGGCATGGTGAAATGGCTTGAGAAAGTAACTGCGTAACCTGGTTATTGGTTATAGGTTATTGGTTATAGTAGAGACGCCATGGTATGACGTCTCTACATTTTTAAAAAATGATTTATGAAAAATTTATCTAAAGAGGAATTCGAAATCTATTGCCTGTTAATTGCCGCTGATGCGGATTTCGACATCACCAAGCAGGAGCTTATCGCCATTGGCGCGCATACTGACCCCGTGATGTTTGTAAGGATTTACAACGGCTTCGAGGCGGACAACATGACGACAAGAATCGAGACAATTCGCGAACATAAGGCAATATATATCAAAGACGAGCTCGACCGGCAGAATCATTTCGAGAGAATGAAAAAGGTGTTCTTCGCCGACGGCAGGTATACCGCAGCGGAAAAGAGTGTTTTCTCAATGTTAAGGAAACTTATTTGAGGTTCCTCGCCCCTACCGGGGCTCGGAATGACAACCCCATAAAAATTATCTTGGCGCGCCACATTTATTATTAACAATGATTTGTCATTCCGAACGTAGTGAGGAATCTCAATACTTTTTCCGGAATTTCGGACAATAAATCAAGAATACGGCTGGTTTTTTATTCCAGTCGTATTCTTTTATTTTTTTCCAATCAGAAATAGGCTTGCTGACGATTTTCTCGTCCTCCATGGTGATATTCGATGCCACGCAGAGCATTGTCGTCGGATGGCAGTTTTTCACCAGCTCGTCAATCATGGCGTTGTTGCGGAAAGGCGTCTCGATGAAAAGCTCCGTCTCGTCGTTGGCAAGCGACTGTCTCTCCAGAGATTTAATCTTCTGAACACGTTCCGGATTCTTGATAGGGAGATAGCCATGAAAACAGAACGACTGTCCGTTGAAACCTGAAGCCATCAGTGCGAGAATCATTGCATTGGGACCGGTAAGCGGCACCACCTGAATGCCAGCCTGATGAGCAAGCTCGACTATCAAGGCGCCCGGGTCAGCGACACATGGAGTGCCCGCCTCCGACATCAGTCCGACATCCTGTCCGTCAAGGGCTTTACAAAGATATGTCAACAAATCGGGATTATGTGGATTATGCTTGTCGAGTTCGACGAATTCAAGCTCGTCGATAGGACAAGGCATGTGCATCTTACTGAGCATGCGGCGAGCCGTGCGCACGTTTTCGACCACGAAAAAGCGCAGCGTCCTCACTATTTCGAGTGTTCCCGCAGGAATGACCTGTTCCGCCGAGGTGGCACCAAGCAGCGCAGGAAGGAGATACAGTTTCCCAAATTGTTGATTCATAATGATTTATAGAAGTGTCTGCTCAATCTTATCGGCGATAGCACGGAACTGCTTGTCGGTCTCGAGAAGGTTGGTGACAGTCTTAAGCGAGTGTATTACAGTGGCGTGATCCTTACCTCCACACTGTTCTCCGATGGTGATGAGAGGTGCCTTGGTGTATTTTTTCGAGAAATACATCGAGAGCTGGCGTGCCTGCACAATGTTGCGTTTCCTCGACTTTGTGAAGAAATCGGCCTGTGATGTACCCATCTCCTCGCACACCGCATTGATGATATAAGTAATGGTAATCTCGCGGTTCGAGTTGTTGACGAAACGCTCCACCATCTGCTTTGCGAGGCTTATTGTGATTGACTTTCTGTTCAGCGACGACTGGGCGATGAGAGAAATCAGGAAGCCTTCCATCTCGCGGATGTTGGTTTTGATATGCTCCGCGATGTAGTTCACCACGTCTTCCGGGAGTTCCACGCCCTCGTTGTAAGCCTTACGTTTCAGGATGTTACGTCGTGTCTCGACGTCAGGCAATGTCATCTCTGCCGAGAGTCCCCATTTGAAACGTGAGATAAGGCGTTGCTCCATGTCCTTAATCTCCGCTGGCGGCTTGTCGCAGGTAAAGATAAGCTGCTTGCCGGTCTGCTGCAGGTGGTTGAAGATATGGAAAAGAGTATCCTGAGTCTTCGGTTTGCCCGAAAGGAACTGGATATCGTCGATGATAAGCACGTCGATCATCTGGTAGAAATGCACAAAGTCGTCGCGGCTGCTCTTCGAGCTGTTGTTGCGGCACGATGCCTGGAACTGCATAAGGAACTGCTCCGCGTTGACGTACAGAACCGTCAGTTCAGGATGATGTTTCTTCGTCTCAAGGCCGATAGCCTGGCAGATATGCGTCTTTCCCATGCCTGTCGGGCTGAACACGAACATCGGGTTGAATGCTGTTCTACCTGGGTTTTTCGCCACAGCGAGACCCGCCTCGTAAGCGACACGGTTGCAGTCGCCCACCACGAAATTATCCATGCAGTAGTTCTCGTTGAGATTCGACTCGATATTCACCTTCTTGATACCCGGCAATGCAAACGGGTTCATAATCTTCGTCTCCGCGTTATCGAAGTCGATCTGGATCTGCTTAGGCGGATTTTTGGTGTTGGTACGATCCACCGACGGCTGTTTCACCATCACAGGCTTGTTCTCGTTGTTATCCATCATGATGGAATATTCGAGCTTGCCTTCCGGACCGAGCACCTTGCGGATTGTGGCTTTTATGACCTTTATATAATGAGTCTCGAGAAATTCATAGAAGAAATCGGATGGCACCTGAATGGTCAGCAGACCGTTCCGATAGTCCACAGGCTTAATCGGCTCGAACCAAGTCGAGTAAGCTTGCGGCGGAACGTTCTCACGGATCATCGCGAGACATTCATCCCATATTTCATACAAATTTTTACTCATCAATAACTCAACTATATAAAAATCAATTGTTTATAATGGTCGTTTTTTGCTCAAAACGATGTTACAAATATCAACATAAAAAAGTTAATAAAAATATTTTTTTTGTATTGACTTTTAATTTTTTTCGTATTAACTTACGAGGCAAAGGCAAATTTTGGGTCAAAAATCAGCGTAATTTACTGATATTAAATGGTTTTGAGGTATTTTACAGTGACTCCGTAGATTCGCTTCAGTTTTTCAACAATTCTGTCGGAATCGCTTTGTCTTATTGATATTTCGAGATAACAAGCCAATTCAAATTTTGGGTTCTGTTGTTCGAGATTTTCGTCTTTGAGGATACGCATCACCTCGTTGAGGAGCGGGTAGTCGAACTCGAGGGAATAGACCTCGTCGATGGTTTTTTCAACAACGGTACAGTTGTCGAGCGCTTCTCTTGCTGAGGTTTTATAGGCGTTGATGAGACCTGGCACGCCGAGCAGCTGTCCGCCGAAATAACGTGTCACAACGACGCAGACGTTTGTCACATCTTTTGATAGAATCTGATTCAAAATAGGTTTACCGGCGGTTCCTGACGGCTCGCCGTCGTCGCTCGAGCGATAGCACGCCTTGTCGGGGCCGATCATGAAGGCATAGCAGTGATGTTTAGCATCGAAATATTTTTTCTTGATTTCTGCGACATGCTCTTTCACCTCCGCTTCCGAATGCACTGGAAACGCCTCCGCAATGAACTTGGAGCCCTTCTCTTTGTAGAGCCCCTCGCCTTTTGTGGTCACTATTTTATATGAATCCTCGAATAACAATGTTTAAATTTTTGCAAAGATACAAAAATTTTAAATATGATATTCGCTTTGCTCCAATGTGTACACATTCTGCGAAGCAGCACATTCCGACCGAAGGGAGAATCACATTTCGCGACAGCGAATCACATTTTTTTTATAATTTTGTAGCATGAAAACGTCATCAAATTTAGTTCGGGATTGTCGCAAGTATTATGCTGGCGAGTTGGAGAAGCTTTACGGCTCCGACGAAGCCAACGCATTGATAATGATATTATTGGAACATTATTTCAATATTGACAGAATGAAAATCGCATTGGAGCCCGACCTGCGTTTGAGTGAATCGGAGATGCTCACATTGCATTTTGCGGTGAAGGAACTGCTGAAAAACAAGCCCGTACAATATATTATAGGTGAGACGGAATTCTGCGGGATGCGGTTTTTTGTGAATGAAAACGTGCTGATTCCTCGTCCTGAGACCGAAGAATTAGTTAATAAGTTAGCAGTTACCCCCAACTCGTCATTTCGACCGAAGCGGAGCGGAGTGGAGAAATCTCCGACACATATATCCATCCTCGATATCGGCACCGGTTCGGGTTGTATCGCCATCAGCCTCGCAAAATTGATACCAGACAGCGACGTTACCGCCGTTGATGTTTCCGAAAAGGCCTTGGAGGTGGCAAAAAAGAATGCCGAGGCCAACGAGGTTAGCGTTACCTTTATAAAAGATGATATCTTAAACCCTCAAAACCGGGATTTATTAAACGGACAGTTCGACATCATTGTCAGCAACCCGCCATACGTCTGCGAGAGCGAGAAATCGGAGATGCGTGCCAACGTATTGGATTACGAGCCATCCTCCGCCCTCTTCGTCAGCGACAACGACCCATTGGTTTTTTACAGGAAGATATTGGAATTCGCACAAAAAACGTTAAAATCCAGTGGCGAGGTTTGGTTTGAGATTAACGAGAATTTTGGTGAAGAAATGAGAAATCTCTGTCTTGAGCAAGGATTTAAAAACGTTGAAATCATTAAAGATTTCAGGGGTAAAGAGAGGATTGTCAGAGCACAGCGGCAATTTTCCTGATATTGTGAATGTGCTTCAGCACATTATTGTCATTTTTCGCAACCTGCAAGTTATAGTCGGCCTGCATCTGAATCCAAAGCTGTGCGTCAATTCCCAATGCTGCCTCAATATAAAGTGCATAATCTGTTGAAATTGGCCTCTTTCCATTAAGAATCTCATTCAAAACGGTATATGATACGCTCATCTGCCGCGCCAGCTGTTTCTGCGAAATGCCTCGATATTCAATCTCTTCTTTCAGCAGCAGGCCTGGATGAACTGGCTCGGATGGCATCAGGTTGTTAGCAATATTATTCGATGTTGTTTTCATGGTACATAGAGGTTATAAAATATTTTGCATATTCGACTTTTTGCGAATTTTTTGAAAAAAATGTGCTGTAATTAGCATATTACTCCAAAAAAGGAATCCCCGAGTCGGAGATTCCTTCAGTTAGGTTGTTATATTATCAATGAATTATCAATGTGCCATCATCAATTCCTTCAATATTTTTGGCTCTGTACACTTGGAAATGAGTGCTAGGTTTTCCACCATTATTTCCTACTGGATATTCGCGATATCCATAACCACTTTTGGGCATATAAACAGGTTCGTCTTTATAATTATAATAAGCTTCTGCAAAAGGAGTCGACATATCACGAGGAATCATACCCGTATTAGGAAAATCTTTCAAATACTCTAAATGTTTTGCTAAATAGTCAAGCGTATATCTTGATTTATATGGCTTGTTGTAATCAGTTTTCATATACGCATGAAAATAATTGTTATATTCACAATTAGAATCATTCCAATAATACAAATGCCAAGCTATTCGACAAGCCAAAATCCAAGTTTTTATCTCATTATTATAATCGGCCTCATCGTCAAAATACAGGTATGAATAATCTGGTTCAGGATCACCTAAATACTCCTCATCATAAACACAACATGCCTGTTTTATTGCTAATCCCCAAAAATCACCATCTTTAATTCCGTTTATTTCTTGTTTGCTCTTCTTGGTTCCTACTCTTATTATATAATCATAAGCATACCAGCAAACTTTTTCTTCCTTATTTGTTTCTGCATTGTTATCCTGCTTTTTGCCGATATTACCACAAGAACAAAACAAGAATACAATTGTGGTAAACAATACTAAATTCATTGATTTTTTCATTTTTCATTCATTTTAATTGTTAAACAATCTTTGAAACTATTTGATTTACAATATTTTCCTTTACATGGAACATCTGTTCTTTATCATCAGAATAAACTGTCCAGAATTCTTCTTTGGGATAGTTTACAAAATCAGAATACAATACCCTTCGGGCTGAACCTTTTCTATTAACTGTCCTGATACAGCAGATGATATAATCGACTTGTTTGTCGAGATAGTCTTCTACATATTCTTTCACGTATTGTGCAATATCGCCAGCAGAAATCATAGCAACTTTTTTGCCTTTGATGTTCAAATGGGCAATGAAATCTTGTGGTATCCCATTAACCATCAAGGAATCATCTGTTGGTATTTCAATATCATTTACATCGGCAAGATATGAATCCTTTGCAGATAACAACAGTTTTTTGTAAATCATTCCCATGGTGGTAGTCTTTCCAGAGTGCTCTGGACCAGTTACAATAAGAAATTTTGTCATAGTTTTCTTTTTTTTAATTCCATCATACATTTTAAACATTAAAAAACAGCGTGGAACTTATTCCTTGCTTGAAGTCCGGGTTACCACGCCCACCTATCTAACAAGTCATCCCACGCCGTAACGAAACGGCATTTGAATCAACTTATCCTTGATAGGTTTGCCCTCAAACCGGGGACATTGTGGTAAATTGGACTTCAAGGACAGCCACAAACGCTATCTAATTATGTCAATGTTTTATCTTATTTCTGTTTCGTTATTATATTTTTTACCTTATTTATATAATCTTTCACTTTCTCAAACAAAGGCTCAACTTCTTCTTTGTGCCACTCCATAAAATCATCATAATCACCTGTATGGCGCATTGTTTGAAGTCTTGCCAATAATTGTGCATCGCTTTTTGACAGTTTGTCTTCACTGACAAATTTCTGGCCAATCAAAGCTGTCACTCCAGCATGAGTTTTAACAATCATCTCATTTTGAATCAATAAAGCTGACGATGCATAATAAACCGCATAATACAAGCGGTTCGCTGCCAAAGTCCAATGGTTCAAACTGCCACAATCAACAGCTTCTTTTAATGTCTCTTCTGCTTTTTCAAGTCGATAATTCACCAACGCTTGTCTCTCCTCACTGTTTAGCATAATTTCACCCCTTCCCTCATTACATTTTTATAAAATGGAGTAATATGCCGTTGCTCCCACTGACTGAACGTGTAAACCACAGGATTGATTTCAACTCCCAACGACCATCCTAATGAAATGAATGGAAATACCATCTGGTTGAAATCGTCATTGCTGATGCGGTCTCCTTCTAATAAGATAAGCAAATCCCAGTCGGAATCAGGTCTCGCATCATTACGAGCTTGCGAACCATATAACAATAATCTGGCATCCTTGGGCAGAATTTCCTCCCCAAGTTGCTTTATCAGATTTGTTATTTCAAGTTTTCGTGCCGACATATTTCACATTTTCACCTGCAAAGATACAACAATTTTTCCCATTTGTCAAGATTTTTAATTATAAAACAAAAAAGAACACCTTAAGGTGTCCTTTAAAACATTCTGTCTTCTGACTTCTGTCTTCTGAAAGAAATTACACCATCAAAGCGCCAACCAAACCCAAAATTGCGTAGAATTCTGGAAGAGCGGCGTAGATCAATGTGTTGGTGAACACATCGTGGCCCTGGCTCACACCAACGATACCGTTGGCGCAGACCTGACCCTGGCGGATAGCTGAAATCATACATACCAAACCGACGCAGAGACCAACACCAAAGATGATGAGACCATTCTCAGGAGTAGCGCGCATCTTGCTGAGAAGCATGAAGAACGCCACAAATCCATAGATACCCTGTGTTGCCGGAAGTGCCGACAAAACCATGAAGTTACCTGATGCCTCAGGACGTTTCTTGAGACCACCTTCTGCAGCATTGCCAGCTGTAGATGTTCCAATTGAACTTCCGATACCCGCTAAGGCCAAAACCAAGCCTAATCCGAGATAACCTAAAATTGTTGCTAACATAACTCTAATATTTTAAATTTAACATTAATTTTTCAAAGGATTATATTTTCTGCCAGTTCCTTCATAACCTGAATTCTTGAAGAACTCAAGGAAATTGAGTCGCAACGGATGCACAAAGGCTCCGAGGACGCACATCGCGACGTTCAAGACATGTCCAATCACCACGATGAGGATGAACCATATCCAGTTGATACCGCCATCGCCAAGTGCCTGAACACCGATAGCATTGAACGCCTCGCCAAGCTTAGCGCCTGCCAATCCGAGAGCGTACAGACGCAGGTAACTCAGCACGTCACCAAGAAGACCGGTAACCATCTGATAGGTATCCCAAAGTCCAACACCCATGTTCACCAACGGATTGCGATGTATGTTGTTCAAGAAGAAGATACCCAGCGCCGACAGGATTCCAATTATTATTATGACCCATGTCGCCACTGTGGTCTCCATCACTCCGATGAGAGCAAGACCTCCGACTATGACACCGCCAACAATGAGCAGCGTCCAGCCCCAAGTCCCCAAGGAGTTGGCAAAGCCATTGACTCTTGTCGCCTGATATGTCTTAACAACCATTGCCAAACAGATATGCACAATACCGACCAAAATAGCCAGCACCATAGTGCCATCAAAGCCTGCAATCTCAGTAGGAACCATGCATTTCTTCACCGCTTCCGGGATGATGCTCCATGTGAGCATATCCGTCGAGAAGAACGTGTGGAACAGCAATCCTATGATTGTTGTTGCGATGCCCAACACCATGCCGAGTTTCGCGATATCAGGCATCATCTTCTTCAGCAAGATGCTGGCGCTGATGAGCACCAAGCCGTAACCGGCGTCGCCCATACAGAACGCAAAGAACAGCATGAAGAAAATCGAGATGAACACCGTCGGGTCGAACTCGTTGTATTTCGGACGACCGTACATGTCTGTCAACAACTCGAACATCGACACGTACTTGTTGTTTTTCAACTTAATCGGAGGATTATCATCGACTTTCGCCTTGTCGACAAGGTAAAGCACCTCTTCCCTATCAAGCATTTCCTTAACTTCAGCTTCTTTTTCAGCCGGAGCGAAGCCTTCAAGCACTGTGATATAATCCTCAGCAGCCTTCGTTCCCGAGATATGAGCCAAGTGCAAATCGAGTTTCGACATCGTCTTGTCGAGTTCTTTCTGAAGGTCTTTCTCATGACATTTCAGCTCAGACAGATGACGGTATTTCTTCTCGATTTCATATTGCAAATCATTTATTTTCTTTTCGATATCAGTGAAATCGCTGTCTGGAGCCGGCATTTCCTTTAATGGGAAATCGTAGTTTTCATCATCGGAAACGACCACGAAATACGTCGATGTGCCATCGTTTGAGATCTCGCTCAAAGCGTAGTTTTCATTCCAAGCAGGATCCATAGCGGAGGTCTTGGCCTTGTAGAAATGCAGTTTCAGACCGCATTCCTGAAGCTTCTCGAGGTTTTTGACGTCGAACTTACCCCAAGGCATACGCTCCTCCATATCCCTATGAAGCTGAGACAGTTGCGATTCCATGGCATCTTTCTCGTTAACGGTGTTGATGACATCCTCAGCAAGGTCGCCGTAGGTCTTGTCTGCGAATTCCGCAGGTGTCACATCCTTCAGCAATGACAAGGCTTTACGATAATTTCCAGCCTTCGACGACAATGTCTCAGACATATCATCGACAGGTTTTGTGGAACGGGTTATATCCATCACGCCCACGTCCTGCAGTTTCTTGAGAAACTCTTCCACATCACCACTCAGCAGGATGAAATTATATTTCGTCATTTCAGTTACCATACTCTGCCTCCTCCTCAAGGACGTGTTTGTTTTTGATGATTTTCTGGGAAGCCTTGTCAAGGTTCTCCGCGTCTTCCATGTATCGCTTAATCTTTCTGATGGCTTCGTTATAGCCAGGTATCTGCACCTTTTCGTAAAGGTTAACTTTCTGTGTGGTCTTCTTACGCTGATAGTCGAGCACGCGGCTCACCTCAACATAGACCTCTGACTCGATGCCAAGCTGTGCGAGGTTTTTCAGTATCTGGACGCCGTCGGCATACCACATCGGCTTGGTGAAGAGGTTGATGTCTTTCACATCATAAAGCACCTCTTCCAGTGCCGGCACCGGCACGCCCGCCACCTTCACCGTCTTCAGTTTGACATCGGTCACAGAAATAAGTCCTGGCTCAAATTCATTCCAAAGCCGGGCCATATACTCATACGATTTGAGTTCGGCCTCCAGTTGCGCTACAAGGCTCTCCGAACGTTTCTTAGCTTTCTTCACCTCAAGGCGTAACGCGCTCTCTTTGCTTTTCAGCGTAGGCAAAGCGCGTGTACGAGTCTTGAGCTGCTTGTTCATCTCGTTCAGCGAAGTCTTGTTATATTGGAATTTAATCGCCATAATGTTTATTGGTTATTGTTTATTGGTTATTGAAATTAGGCTTCGCCTTTCCAATATTTTTCGATAAGTTTTTCCTTCAGACCTGTCTCGGCCTTGGTGAAATACTTGCCAAACAACTCCCAGGCGGTGTCGAGCATCTCGGTAATCGGGATGTTGACGTCGATGGCGAGAAGTCTGGTAGCGTATTCCTTAGCGTAGTCGAGGCAGCGGAGGTCGTAGTCGCTCAAGTCGAAACCGTTTTCCAACTTTGTCTTAGCGTTAGAGGCATCGGCATAGAGACGGACTGAAGTGTTCATCACGGCGCTGTGGTCTTCGCGGGTCTTCTTGTTCTGCACATGCTGTTTCAGACGTGACAGCGAGCGGAACGGGTCGACGATGACCTTACCGGAATCGGCGTCAGCACGGAGGAAGAGCTGTCCCTCAGTGATGTAACCGGTGTTATCCGGGATGGCGTGTGTGATATCGCCGTCGTTCAACGTCGTCACAGCGATGATGGTGATAGAGCCGCCATCAGGAAGCTGCACCGCCTTCTCGTAGATCTTCGCCAAGTCTGAATAAAGTGAACCAGGCATTGAGTCCTTCGAAGGGATCTGGTCCATACGGTTCGACACGATACTCAAAGCGTCGGCATACAGTGTCATATCTGTAAGAAGCACAAGCACTTTCTCGTTTTTATCGACAGCGAAATACTCAGCGGCTGTCAGTGCCATGTCAGGAATCAGAAGACGCTCGACAGGCGGCTGGTCGGTGGTATTCACGAAGCTGATGATCTTATGCAAAGCGCCAGCGCTCTCAAATTCATTCTTAAAAAACAGGTAATCGTCGTTGGTCAAGCCCATGCCGCCGAGGATGATCTTATCGACATCGGCACGCAGAGCCACCATGCTCATCACCTTGTTGTATGGCTGGTCAGGGTCGGCGAAGAAAGGAATCTTCTGGCCTGAGACCAATGTATTGTTCAAGTCGATGCCGGCGATACCCGTTGGAATCAGCTCCGATGGCATGCGACGTTTATAAGGGTTCACTGATGGACCGCCGATCTGGCGTTTCTCACCTTCCACTACCGGACCGCCGTCGATAGGCTCGCCGTAAGCGTTGAAGAAACGTCCCGCGAGGTCATCACTCACGTTGAGTGTCGGTGGCTCGCCAAAGAAGGTGACTTCAGCATTGGTAGGGATGTCTTCAGTGCCGCCGAACACCTGCAAGGTGACGGCTTTATCTTTAATCTTCACCACCTGTGCCAGACGACCTGCCACAACAGCCATCTCATCGTTGCTAACACCTTGAGCCTCAAGGGTTACTGTAGCCTTGGTGATAGCTGTCAGCTTAGTATATATGCGTTGAAAAGCTTTCTCACTCATGTTTAAGTTCCTCCTTTAACTGTCCAAGATAGTTTTCAAATTGCTCTGACTTATATTCCGAATAGTTCATCTGACGGCAGATATTGATCAGGTTCTTGAAGTAAGTCATGCATTCCTCGAAGTTTTCGAACTTGAAGCTGCGGTCGCAGATTTCAAGTATCAGGTCGAGCATGAATTTCTGACGATCCAACGGTGAGCAACCATCGATTTCGTCGAAAGCGTCTTGCTGTAAAATCACGAAATCAATAAGCTCTGACTTCCAATATTGCTCATGATATGACATCGGCACGCCGTCATCGCCCAAGATGTTGATTTGCTCGTAGGCGTCTTTACCTTTACGGATGATATATTTCATCTTGGTGACTTTATCGACCCATCCTTTTTCAATCTTATTGTCAAGATATTCAATAATCTCTGGATATTCGAGATATTTTGAATATGAATCGACAGGGTCGACAGCCGGATAACGTTTCTTATCGGCGCGGTTCTGTGAAAGTCCATAGAAGCAACGTGCTGCTTTCTTTGTCGACTCAGTGACAGGCTCTTTCAAGTTACCGCCAGCAGGCGACACTGTTCCGATGAATGTGATTGAACCTGACTGACCGTTGTTAAGTTTCACGTAACCTGCTCTTGCATAGAAACTTGAGATGATTGCCGAAAGGTCGACAGGGAAGCCGTCCTGACCAGGAAGCTCTTCGAGTCGGTTACTCATCTCACGCAATGCCTGAGCCCAACGTGATGTGGAGTCAGCGAGGAGCAACACCTTCATTCCCATGGCGCGGTAATATTCGCCGAGGGTCATGGCAGTGTACACCGAAGCCTCACGGGCAGCCACAGGCATGTTGGATGTGTTACAGATGATGATGGTACGTTCCATCAACGAACGGCCGGTGTGTTTGTCTTTCAGTTCCGGAAACTCGGTGAATATCTCCACCACCTCATTAGCACGCTCACCGCATGCCGCCATGATGATGACGTCGGCGTCGGCTTGTTCTGCCAAAGCATGCTGAAGCACCGTCTTGCCGCATCCGAAAGGTCCCGGGATGAAGCCCGTGCCGCCTTCCGCGATAGGGTTCAGAGTGTCGATGGTACGCACACCTGTCTCCATCACTTTGAATGGACGCGGTTTCTCGACGTAGCCGCCGATAGCGACCTTCACAGGCCATTTCTGTGTCATCGTGACGTTGACATCTTCACCGTCGGCATTTGTCAAGACTGCTATTGTATCTGTGATTTTATATTGACCGGCGTCAGCCACCTTCTTCACGGTGTAAGTGCCTTCAAATGTGAACGGCACCATGATTTTATGAGGCAGCCAGCCTTCTTTGACCTCACCCAGCCAGTCGGCGGCGATGACTTGGTCGCCAGCCTTAGCTATAGGTGTGAAGTCCCATAACTTATTCTCGTCCAATGGCTTGGTATATTCACCTCTCTTGAGGAAGACATCTTCCATGGTAGCGAGGTTGTTCTGCAAGCCGTCGAAATTACTCGAGAGCAGACCAGGTCCGAGGGTAGCCTCAAGCATATACCCCTGGAACTCCACCGGACATCCGATCGTCAGTCCGCGTGTGCTCTCATACACCTGCACCGAGGCTTTGTCCCCGTTCACCTTGATGACCTCCGCCATCAACTTGACGCCAGCCAAGTCGATGAGACAGATCTCATTCTGTGCCACAGGTCCGTTCACCTCGACGGTAACCAGGTTGGAAATGATTCCTGTAACTTTTCCTGTTGTCATACTATGTAGTTTTTATTTTATTCCTTCAAATGTGCCTCGTACTTCTTTCACGAGTTTTCTGAACATCTCCTCGCCTTTCGCCTTATCCAGCTCAGCCCATCTTTGAACTGTCTTGGCTTTCACCAAGAATGCGAGGATTGCGTTCATGTTAAAATAGTCCATCCGTGCGATGTCGCTTGCCTTCTCCCATTTCAACTCGTCCATCTTCTGCTCACGCAAAACGAAATCGGCGTTCTCAAGGATCTCCTTTATCTGGCTCTCCTCCTCGAAATCAGCCTCGGGCATATCCACGAGATACTGTTCTCCTTGTTTGTTAAGACGTTTTGCCAGATAAGCCACCTTCATGTTACGCAACCTGCCGTCGAAGTCGAAATATTCGCGGATGAAACGGTTCTTGCTCTCGGCCGCCTTAGCATAAAACTCAGCGCCAAGGGTGTTCTCATCGAAGCCCTCCTCCAGAAGCTCGACCAGTTTCTGGTCATCTTCCGAAAGAAGCTCGACAATTTGCTCCTTGACAGCTGCGTAGTCGAAAGACGTGCCTTCGTAATTCACCGCTATCTCCGGCAGACTGGCAACGATATAAACGTAGTTATTCATCAGCCGAACAGGATTTTCTTTGTCGCAGGACGCAGATAGTTGGAAATCAGCTGGTTAAACTCCTCGTCGGTAAACTGAAGCACGTAGCCGCCGTCTTTTGGAGCCACTTTGAAGCCGCCACCGAGTTTCTTGTTGAAGCTCACGTTGACCTCATTCTTAAACGACTTGCTGATCTCGTTTTTCACGAAAGGCTCAACTTCTTTCTTCATCGACTCAGGCAGGATGAGATCCAATGCCACAGGCGAAGCGTTGTCAGGATTGAACGCCTTTACGATATCTTTTATCAGTTCCTTGACGAAGTCGGCAGAGCTGAGATTGGCTTTCACGCCTTGCTCGGTGGCGTTCATCACCACCATCTTCTCAATCTCCTGCTTGGTGACGGCGATGCTCTGTGTAGCAGCCATTTTCACATCGGCATTGACTTTCGTCTTAAGCTCTTCAGCTTCTTTATTCGCTTGATTTACAATACGTTCAGCCTCAGCTTTAGCGTCGTTGAGAATCTTCTCAGCCTCTTTCTTGGCGTTTTCCACGATTTCCACAGCGTCGTGATTGGCTTTTTCGACACCTTGTTCGTAGATTTTCTTTGTTAAAATATCAAGTTTGTTATCCATAACAATAAATTTTATGCGTCGATATTTGCGTATGTGGCGTTCTGTTCGATGAATTCGCGGCGCGGACCCACCTCATCGCCCATAAGCATTGAGAAAATATAATCGGCCTCAGCTCCGTTCTGAATCTGAATCTTACGCAATGTTCTGAATTCAGGGTTCATTGTCGTCATCCAGAGCTGCTCAGGGTTCATCTCACCAAGACCTTTGTAACGCTGCACGTGAGCATCCTGACCCATCTCTTCGAGAAGTTGGATACGCTGCTCTTCTGTCCAGCAGTATTTCTCTTTCTTGCCTTTCTTCACGAGATAGAGAGGCGGTGTAGCGATGTACACATAGCCTTTCTCGATAAGTTCAGGCATATATCTGTAGAAGAATGTCAAAATCAAAGTCGAAATGTGGCTGCCGTCCACATCAGCATCGGTCATGATGATGATTTTGTGGTAACGCAGTTTCTCGATATTCAATGCCTTGCTGTCTTCTTCGGTACCTATTGTGACGCCCAGAGCGGTGTAGATGTTTCTGATTTCCTCGCTCTCAAAGGCGCGGTGCTGCATTGCTTTCTCGACGTTCAAAATCTTACCTCTCAATGGAAGGATAGCCTGGAACTTACGGTCACGGCCCTGTTTTGCTGATCCGCCTGCTGAGTCACCCTCGACGAGATAAAGCTCTGTGAGTTCTGGGTTACGTTCTGAGCAGTCAGCCAGTTTTCCTGGAAGTCCGCCACCCGACAATGCGCCTTTTCTCTGCACGAGCTCACGAGCCTTACGTGCTGCGTGACGTGCTGTAGCTGCCAACACGACCTTGTCGACAATCATCTTAGCCTCTCTCGGGTGCTCCTCGAGATAATTTGCAAGGTGCTCGCTCACGATCTTATCGACGATACCCATCACCTCATTGTTGCCGAGCTTGGTCTTGGTCTGACCCTCAAACTGTGGCTCCGGCACCTTCACTGAGATGATAGCTGTCAAACCTTCGCGGAAGTCATCGCCGTTGATTTCGAATTTCAGCTTGGCGAACATGCCTTCTTTTTCAGCGTAAGCTTTCAATGTTCTTGTCAAGCCACGACGGAAGCCAGCGAGGTGTGTACCACCTTCGTGAGTGTTGATATTATTGACGTATGAATGAAGATTTTCTGAGTAAGAAGTGTTATATTCCAACGCAATCTCAACCGGCACGTTATCGGTCTCACCCTGAATAGCTATCGGTTCCGGTGTAAGTTTCTCGCGGTTCTCATCAAGGTAGTTGATGAAGTCGATGAGGCCGTTCTGTGAATGGAACTCGTCGCTCTTGCCTTCGTTGCCCGTATCCGGGTCGACACGTTTATCCGACAAGGTGATTCTAATGCCTTTGTTGAGATATGCCAGCTCGCGCATACGTGCTGCGAGGATGTCGTAGCTATATTCGTTGGTGATGAAGATGCTGTCGTCAGGCGTGAAGGTGATTCTCGTGCCGTGGTCGTGAGCCTCACCCACCACTTTCACAGGATAGAGCGGCTTACCGTATTCGTATTCCTGCACAAAAATCTTACCCTCGCGGTGCACCTCAGCCTTCAGGTGTTTTGAAAGCGCGTTGACGCAGCTGACGCCGACGCCGTGCAGACCGCCGGAAACCTTGTATGAACCCTTGTCGAACTTACCGCCGGCGTGAAGAACTGTCAAAACGACTTCAAGAGCCGAGCGTTTCTCCTTCTCATGCATGCCCGTAGGGATACCACGTCCGTTATCGACAACGGAAATAGAATTACCTGGTAAAATCTCAATATCGACCGAGTTACAATAACCAGCCATCGCCTCATCGATAGAGTTGTCAACCACCTCATAAACCAAGTGGTGAAGACCTCTTACGTTAACATCGCCGATGTACATGGCAGGACGCTTGCGAACCGCCTCCAAACCTTCAAGAACCTGAATGTTATTGGCACCGTAGTTGCTCTCAGCATTCTGGATTTTTTCTTCTTCTGTCATTTTCCTGATTGTATTTCTTTCTTAATTATTATTTCAAAAAATAAACTTGGCAAAGTTAAGAAATTTCTTTGAAATAACAATGAAAAAAATGACAGATTTTTAGCTTTTTTTGCTAAAAATTTCGCCTAAATTAGAAACGATATTTTATACCTGCAAAAAGCTCAAATCCGAGGCTCGGATAATTGTAATAAAGCTGGTATTTGTTGTTGAAAAGATTATGAATTTCAACGAATGCCGCCAGATCTTCCATAATCTGATAGTCAGCACCAATCTGGAAGTCAAAGGCCGGATCAAGCTGCACGGCCACATTGTCGAAATCTTTAGCCCAGCGTTTGCCCATGAGCATAACAGCAGCATTGAACTTCCATGTCTCATCGAAACGGTAATCGCTGCGCAATGTCATGGTGAACGATGGTTTATACCAAGCTTCCTGATAATCATAATAGGCAATATGGTTTCCTTCAGGAATATTGGTTTTCATCACATAATTATTTATTGACAATTCCGCTGCAACATCCAATTTCTCCATGGCTTTCCAATGTAGATCGGCAAGAACATTCACAACATTGTAGTCATTGAAAAACAAATCGAAGGCTTGCAGATGATAAGCCGTGGCATCTTCATCGTATGTGGCATAAAAATCGGTGTCAGGGACATAGAAAACAGCGTTTTTGATATTGCGGTAACGCACTCCCAAATGTGCATCTATATTATTGGCAATCTTTGACTTAACTCCGCCTTGGAAATCAATTTTTGTAGTTTCGTATCCAAACTCGCTGAAGTTAGTGAAATTCGTTGTCACGAATGGGTTTTCGGCAATGATATCAGCAAATGTATTGATCTTCGAACGACCGCCGAACTTGGCATAAAACTCGAGAGAGTTGTCGAGCACAAAAACGCTACCCAAAATATCAGGATAAAAGCCCACATTGTCGCCCGTCTTGAAGTCTAGGCGAAGACCTGCATGAACATGATAGAAATCGCCGCTCATGGTGAAATAAGGATTCACTGCGACGAGCAGCTGACCCTGATAAACATTGTCATAATTGAGGTCCACATCGGCTGCCACTGTCTGCAACTCATTGATGTTTTTATTGTCAAACCAGTTGTCGGAATATGCCATGTGAGCGTTTCCGTTGAGCTGATGCTCAGTGGTGCCGCCCGGGATCCATGTCGCACGGTAGTCGCCGCCGAACTCGGTATAAAAATCACGATAGCTCGAGCCGTTTGAGAGCCACTTCGCACCCACATTCATCGAATGGATATTACGTCCGTTAGGGTTCATGACGTTATCATAAGCGCGCAGATGATACATGTCATATTTGTAATCGACAAACGAGCGGAGCTGTCCTCCACGGAACTTATTGACAGCCATCACGTTGAAGGCATTGTTCATGAACGACGACTTCTTGTAGTCTTTCTGATCGAGCCATGAGGAATAGTGTTTCACACCCACGCCGAGGCTCATGTTTCTCGAAATATCCGAATAATGACGGAACAAAAACACCGGCGAGAGACGTGTGCCGATACCCGCTTTGAGGAAGTTATTCTTTCCCTCAACGCCGTATTCCGCCTTGTAGCTTATGGCGCTCATCGTCTCGACTTCCATGTTATATCCATAGTTGAAGTCGCGTGCGTCAGCTTTATAATTCGGGATATTGAACTCGTTGTCAGGCGTCTCAGGCGTCTTCACCAGCCTTTCCGAACGCTTGATCTGCGGGCGATACGAGCCTTCCACCGTCACCTGCTCATTATGCGACTGTGCGTTGGCTATAAATCCGATAAATACGAATAATATGCTTAATATCAATGATTTATTTTTCATTCTGCGTCCTCCTCATTGTTTTGTTCATCTTTCTCAATTGCCGCGAGCTTCTGTTGTGCGAGGTCTTTAGGCTCGCCAGCAGGATAGTTGTCGATGATGCTGTGCAACGTCGCTTTTGCCTGGAAGACATTGCCCTTTGCCACATACACATCGCTCAGCGTCACGAACGACATCGCCACGTAATAGCTGTAACTGCTGAAGTTGTCAGAGATGTAAAACACTCTGTTTTCAGTCTCGTCGAGGTTGCCGAGCTTATAGTTGGCGAGCACCACATGATATGCTGCCTCAGCACCCATCTCACTTCTGTCTTTCTTCGAGCACTCCTGGAGTTTTGGCAGTGCCGCCGAATAGCTCTGTTTCTTATATAGCGACATTCCCACAATGTAATTCGCAAAGTTTTTCTTGTTCTGGCCGATATCCTGCATCGCTGCGAGCTCATTGCCTTTCTCAATGGCAGTATCGTAATCCTCCAGTTTATAGCTGCATTCCATAACACCCTCGACAGCCTGCATCTTGACTTTCTCGTTCTCTGTTATATTCAGCAGTCTTTCGTAATAATTCTTGGCTTCAGCGTAATTTCCTGAGGCTTTATCCATGCTTGCCAGCTTCAGCAATGCGTTGTCGGTGTAGTCATTGTCTGGCTGCGAGATGATATATTCAAGATATGGTCTTGTCTCATTGCCGCGACCCAGCTTCTCCATCGATGTCAGGCCGTAGTAGTTGATCTTCAGCATATAAGCGCCGTTCGGGAATTGCTCGATATACTGGTTAGCAGCCCTGAGTGCGTTTTCATACTGTCCTTGCTGGAAGAAATTCTCCGCCGTGGCAAACGACACTGAGTCTTGCTCAGTCACGCTTGTCGCGATGCCTTTCCCTTCGGTATATCTGTAGAACTCTGAGGTCCTGTTCTGCTCCATGTAGATGTTTCTCATGATGTTGAGCGCCTCACGCGATTCCTCGGTGTTCGGGTAGTCATCGATGACTTTTTTCAATGCCGTCAAAGCGTTATCATATTGATTATTATTATAATACAACATTCCAATCTTCATCTGACCTTGACGTGCGTATACCGAACGCGGACGTTCATTCACCAGCTGGCTGAACTTCGCTATCGCTGAGCGTTCGTCGCCTGTACTGAGATACGCCATTCCCGTCTCATACAATGCCCTGTCATAAAACGACGAGGTCTTGTATGTACTTGTCAAAGTGTTCATACTCTGCTCCTTGGCAGCCATATCGCCAAGAGCGCCATAGCCCATACCCTTCTGGAACAAAGCATAGTCGGCATTCTTTTTGTCGAGCTTCATGGCATTGTTATAAGCCACTATCGCCTTTTGATAGTTGCGTTCCATGAAGTAGCAGTCGCCGATGCGCATCCAGGCATCTGACTCAAAATCCTTATCACCCTTTGCCATGTTGAAGAAATAGTTGAAATTCTTAATGGCAGACGGGAAATTACCTTTGTTATACGAGATATATCCAAGGTTATAATATGCCAATGGCAGGCACTCCGACTGGCCGCTGCCGCTCGCTTTCAGGAAAGCTGAGTAATAATTCTCGGCGTTGGAGTTCTCTTTCTTCTGGAGATAACTGTCGGCAAGCCAATACAGAGCCTCAGCCCTCATCTTCGCGTCAGCGTATTTGTTGTTGACGGTTTTGTTGAGATATGCGATGGCATTGTCATAATCCATTGCATTGTAGCTCTCGATGCCTATGCTATATGTCAGCTGAGCGTAGATTTTCTGCATCTCGGCATTCATATCAGGATATTTTTCCAATGCCTTGATAGCCTTTTTATAATCCTTATTGTTGAGATACAGATGGATTATCATGGTCTGCGCGTCCTCTTTTCTTGGCGAATAAGGGTTTTTCTCGATGAAGTCCTCGAGCTGTGTCACCGCCTCATTGAACGGGTCGACGCCGCTGATGAAGCTCAGTTTTGCATAGTTAAACAACGCGTCTTCGCTCATCTCATGGTCAAAATCGTCTTTATATGCCGTAAGATAGGCGTTTCTCGCGAATTTCTCCTGCTGTGTTTTCATATAGCACTGTGCCAGATAATATGAGGCATATTGTGCCAATGCGTCGTTGTTGATTTTCTTGGTGGCGTTCTGGAAATTGATGATGGCGCCCTCAAAATCGTTGCCTTTCATCTTGCAGAATCCTATGCGGAACTCCACTTCGCGAGGGAATGACTTACGTGTGGCACCACGTGCGATGTTGTAGTAATTCAAAGCCTTCTCGTAATCCTGCTGCTGATACCACGACTCCGCAATTATCAGTGCCAGCTCCACTTTTCGTTGACCTTGAGCGTTGTCAAGCACATTGTCGGCATCTGTAGTGACCGAAGTGTAGTTGCCGTCGACAAAGTCGATTTGCATCATATAAAGCGGGATGACGTCCTTATATTTTTGCGAGTTTTCAATCTTTTGGAAATGGAATCTCGCCTCGTCATATTTCTTCTTAACATATTGAATATGAGCGTAATAGTAACGCGCGTCGTCTTTGTAAGGGCTGTTCATGAATGCAGCTTTGTAAAACAGAGGCTCTGCCTTGTCGATATCGTTAGTCTGATAGTATGCCAGACCTTTCTTGAAATAGAACTCGGCCTTCTCGTCTTCTGTAAGGCATTCATCATCAATGCCTTCGTATATCTTTATCGCGTCACGGTATTTCTTGTTTTTGAAAAGCATATTAGCGTACATGAAGTCGGCTTTTGTGGCGAAGGTGCTTGTAGGGTTCTCCTTCGAGAAAAGCATGAGCTGCTGTTCGCCGGCGCCCATATATGACGAGCATGCTGCCTCGTAGAACTTGGCTTCCACGGTCTTTTGTTGGTTCTGTCCTTCAGTCAGCTCGAGATATTTGTGAAAAAGTTCCGCTGCTGATGCGAAGTTCTGGTTGTCGAACAGCATTTTAGCTTCTTGGAACACCGATTCCGGTTCATATTCCTCAACTCTCTTTTGTGCTGATACTGAGAGAGTTACGCCGAACAACAATATTAGTAATGCAAATATTTTTCTGTTTTTCAACATAAAGACAAATTTTCTGCGAATTTACGAAAATAAAACGAGATTTTGGCACATTTATTATAAAAATTTTGCCTTTGGATTTGAAAAATCCAAAGGCAAAAGAAAGGCATAAGCGGGATTCTGTATTTGATTGTCATTTCTCTAATCCTGACGTCGCCATCAGGCTTTAGCAACCTACCCTCCCGGCTTGAACGAGCGATTCTTCGTATAGACGCCATAAGATGACGTCTATACACGCCGGTATATTTGGTCTTGCAGCCCATAAGGTTTACCTCCGCCGCGCGTCACCGCGCGGCGGCGTGAGCTCTTACCTCGCGTTTTCACCCTTACCCTTGCGGGCGGTAGTTTTCTGTGGCACTCGCTGTCGTCGTCTCCGACGCCTTCCCGTTAGGAAGTATGGTGCTCTGTGCTGTCCCGACTTTCCTCACGCTGACTTACGCCAGCCCGCGACAATCACCTTTCGGGCGGCAAAAATACAAAATTTTTTAGTTGATAGTTTAAAGTTTAGAGTTTAAAGTAGTTTTTTAGTTAAAAGTTTTTAGTTTAAAAGTATTAAAAAAGGAAGCCGTAGCTTCCCATAAACTAAAAAACTTTCAACTTTACACTGTCAACTACTCTAAACTCTACACTCTAAACTCTACACTTTGAAAGTCTCCCCCGGCTCCGGAATCACCACATCCTTAAACCCGTTGTTTTCCTTAAGATAATTAGCGTAATTCTCCTGTACGTTTTTCTCGCCGTGGACTATAAACACTTTCTTCACCTTATCCGGGTTCTGGCATTTCAGATACTCTCCCATCTCGCTGTAGTCACCATGTCCGCTCAAAGCGTCGATATCATAAACCTCCGCATTCACCTTGTGTGGCATGCCGAAGATGGAGATATCCTTCTCGCCTGCCACGATGCGGGCACCGAGAGTCATCGGAGCGCAGTAACCAACCGAAAGCACCGAGTTCTTCGGGTTGTCGATGTTATTAGCAAGATGATGTTTCACTCGTCCCGCCTCCATCATGCCCGACGCCGAGATGATAATACAGGGCTCTTTGCTCTCGTTCAAAGCCTTGCTTCTCGCCACTTCAGTGATGTAATGAAGACTGTTGAAGCCGAACGGGTCGTCGTCATGGCGCAGCACCTCCGCCACATCCTGGTTAAACTCGTTGAGGTGCATCCTGAAGATATCCGTGGCATTGGTGGCCAAAGGACTGTCAACATAGACAGGTATCCTCGGAAGCTTGCCCTCATTGTAGAAATTGTTCAGGATATAGACTATCTCCTGCGTCCTGCCGATGGCAAACGAAGGTATGATGAGCTTGCCTTTCTTGTCGACACATGTGTGCCTGATGATTTCAAGAAGTTTGTCCTCAACGCCTGCTTTTTTCTCGTGCAACCTGTCGCCGTATGTACTCTCGGTTATGACATAATCGCATTGCGGGAAAGCGTTCGGCGCCTTGAGCAAATAGCTGTTGTAACGTCCGATATCGCCAGTGTATCCGATCTGTGTGATATGCCCGTTCTCGTCAATCCTGACGGTGGCACAGGCACTGCCGAGCATGTGCCCGGTGTTGTAAAACTTCACACTGATATTGTTGTCGATATAAAAACGACGGTTCGTCTCTGTGGTGATAAACAGTTTCATACACTCTCGAGCGTCTTTCTCGGTGTATATCGGCTCCACCCGTTTCAAACCCTGACGCGCACGTTTCTTATTAAACCAATGGGTATCGTTTTCTTGGATAAAACCGCTATCAGGAAGCATTATAGAGCACAGCTCGCGTGTCGCCGGAGTGCATATCACCGAACCACGGAAACCTTTCTTATAGAAATAAGGAATAAGTCCCGAATGGTCGATATGCGCATGAGTCAATATGATGCAGTCAACTTCCGCCGGATCAATCATAGTGTTGCGGTTCATGGCATCAGTCTCCAAACCTTTGCCTTGAAACATTCCACAATCAAGCAACAACTTCTTACCCTTGTCTGTGACAATGAGATGCTTGCTGCCCGTCACTTCACGCGCTGCGCCTATAAACTTGATTTTCATTATCTTATAACATTTAAAACCTTAACAACGTTGCCGTTTCCAGTCATGATATTAATGATGTACATGCCATTGTCGAAAGCGCTCATGTCTATCACGACATTATCACTGTCAACAGTTTGAATCATGACAACCTGACCCATCATGTTGCAAACCGACACCTGTTGCATCATCTCGCCTTTAACGTTCACCATTCCTGACGTTGGATTAGGATAAACTGCTATGTTATTCTGCAAATCTTCGCCAACGCCGGTATAGTCAATCACTTCCACATCAACCTGTACATAATCCGACTGGCAATCATTATCATAGAAAGCATAGATACGATATGAATACATACCTGGAGTTTCCACCCTGTCATTGCACTCGTAATGGCTTATCGACGGAGTGTTGACGATACGTTGGACCAATTTATAATCAATATCGCCATTGCTTCTGTATATCTCAAATCTGTCGAGTGTGTATTCATAATCGGCTCTGTCCCACATCAGATGTGCGCCAAACTCGCCTGAATCGTAATAGTTTATTCCATCAACATTCTGTGGTGTCGGGCATACCACCTGTGCCGGATCCTCGACAATGACTGTGACATCAGCCGATGCTGTATTCATTCCATCGTTAACGGTCACAACGTAAATGTTTTCTCCAATTGTTGTAGGGGTTGCGACAGTAGTACGCGCATGTGGTGTGGCAAGGTCTTCAGCAGGCTCCCAAGAATATGTGTAGTTGCCTGTTCCGCCGTTGGCATTGGCTGTCAGTGTCGTTGTTTCGCCAAGTGTTATCGTCTCTGGTTCAGCCAAAGCGATAACCAGCAATGGTGACATGCCTCCATCTGTGATTTCAACAGAGGTGCTGAAAGTCTTTTTGTTATATCCAAACACTGTCAAAGTAGCAGTACCTGTTGAGCTCGGCTCTTCAAATGTGATGTTAGCTACACCGTTGACAATCTCAGCTGAGCCAAGAATTTCACCGTTGAATGTAAGTGTTGCCAAAGCGCCATTGCCATTAGTTGCATTGACCACGAAGTTAGTCTGAGTACGGCTTAATGTATTTGCACATGAGACACCCATGTTTGCAGGGACATCGTTGCGCAAGGTCAAAGTCGGGTCACCGAACAGAATCCAGGTGTTGTAGGTGCCTTTATTAGCATTCTGATTAGCTCCCAAGTCCAAAACTCTCATGCTCCCATTGATAGAGACGCCACCCATTGTGCGACGGATGTTGTTGGCCTGCGACTCAACCAAAATGTCAACCATCTCATCCTGACCGTACATCGGTGGCTGCCATGGCTGTGAAATATATGAGAACATTCCGCCTATAGCACCTGTCGGATTGCCTGTAGTGTTGTTGGTCGCACGCATCCATGTCTCAGCGAAACATGGTCCGCTATGGTCGTATTTTCCGTTAAGGCAAGCTACTGAAATGATGTATGGCAGCTTGTAATCGTTAGTCAATGCATTGACATTGGAGTTACTGTAGTTGAAAACGCCCCACAATGTGATGTTGCCGTGGTTGCAGTAGTTGATGATGCTCACACCTTCATTGATGTGCTGGCTGACAGTCGCCGCACTCGCAGTAACACCAGTCACACCCTGATAGTCACGATGCACCTCAGTATAGTTGTAACCCAACAAATCATTTCTTATAAGGTCGATATGCTGATAGTCAGCCTCTCCATAATGACCGCCACCAGCGCCTTCATTCTTGCTGACACCCTGGCCCACTGTAAGCCATGTGGCTGTCTCATCCAAATCTCTCTCATAATTCAAGACCTTATTGACATGATTTGTCACCTGAGCCTCTGTCTCGCAGCAGAAACGGCCAACGATAACCTCGTTGTAATAGTCGTTGCCGGCAAGCTGGCCATATTGCACGTCGCCATATCCTGAATAGCCTTGAGAGCCTGAACCTGCTGAGATATAAATCCCTGGAATCTGTGCCACATCACCGACAAGCAAGATGTCGGTCAAATTAGGATTTGCGGCGTAATAAGTCTCAATATACGACTTAATGGATGCAGCAGTACTGCCAGTCACACTTGTTCCAACCATGGTTGTAGGACGGCCGATCTGTTTCTTCCAAGCCACAAAAGGCTCCATTGCCGACAAGAAATCTTCATGACAGATGATAAGCAACTCGCCGTTTTCCTCGATAGCGTTATATCTCGACATTGACTCTGAGAAATTGATATAACGGCTCTCATAAATCTTCTTGAACTCTGGGTCAACAACGCTTGACTTGGCACGGTTCACCACGACATTTCTGTCGTCTTTGCCGACTTCTTTCATCTTCAAGGTGAAATGAGTGTAAACTCTGAGGGTCTTTGTCACCGGATTATACAAATAAGGTGTAACCATCATGTTTTGTGCTCTCACGTCACGATGGATGTAAGGCTCGTCGAGCTTTGCAATCTCATTAGGGAAGAATGCATTCTGCTGATACATCGCGCCGTATGTGTAAGGCACGTCTTCCGGATCGATGCTACGTGGGAAATCGCCTTTTGACGGAGCCACAACTATGTTTTCATAGTCGACATACTCTGCGTCAACAACCTCAACGCTCATCAATGCATCGTCACCGATAATAGCAGGAATTACGAAACTTGGGACATCCGGCTCGCCAGCCTGTGCCAGTCTCACCATCTTCTGGTTGGTGATGACTGCAGCGTCACCGTTAGGTGTCACCACATCGTATTTATTGAAACCATTCACACTGATTTCAACTTTTATCTCATTGTCTGTTGATGAAACCAATCTCTGACCCCATCCCTGTGCAAATGCCAACTGCATGCACATCAAGCTAATAGCTAATATAAAAAGTCTTTTCATAGTTAAAGAAAGATTATAATTTTCTGCAAAGATAAACAAAAAAAGGACGCCGACAGTCGACGTCCTTAAATATTTTTTAAAATGTCGTTTACTTGATGACGACTTTCTCAATCTGTGCGTTGCCGTTGGCGATAACCTTCAGGAAGTACACGCCATTGTTCAAATCATTCACATTGAGTTGAACGTTGCCGTTAGCGACACCGCTCATCACCACCTGACCGACGCTGTTAATCATCTGGTATTCATAGCTTGCAGCATTTGCATTGATGTACAACACGCTTTCTGCCGGGTTAGGATAAACACCGAGGATGACTTCGTTCTCTTCAACACCTGTGAATTCAACATTCACCATAGCTGTTGCTGGAGCTGACATTGAGCCGTTTGCATCGACAGCATACACTGAATACTTGTATACGCCACTCTCTTCGACGACATCTGTTGCCTGTGTCTCTGTCACTGTTGCAACTGTCTCGCCGTTGCGTTTCACAACGTATGAAACTGCATCGGCTGAGGCTGTCCATGTCAATGCGACATTGTGACCGTCAACTGTTGCCTCGAGTTCTGTAGCCGGGTCGATGAATGTGTAGACATTTGTTGGTGGGAAGACAATATTGTCAACCCATGCGCAGTCTTCGCCTGAGGTCACTGATGAATCCTTGCTGTATTCCCATTTGAATGTGTGCTGACCCGCTGTCACAGCCTGTGTAAACTCTGTCCATCCGATTGTACCGGCCCACTGACCTTTCTGCTGACCATCCATGTAGAATGTCAACTTATCGTATGGATTTGATGCGCTGCCTTCGCTCGACACCTTGTACATAAATGTCATATTGCCTGCTGCCAATACGTCAACTGTCAGCTGCATGTAACCTGTTGAGTTGTGCTGGCCGCCGTTGTTTGACTTAGCGCAGTAGTTGCCTCTGCCACCTGTAGCAATCTCCCATGGGTTGGTTGGGCTGAGTGTCCAGTTCGGACCGAATGTGCCAGACTCGAAGTCTTCCTTGATAGCGCCGTATGACACAACGAAGATGTCAGAAACATTGAACAAGCCACTTGTCATGTCGTATGCAACTTCGAATGTCGAACCAATCTCAACGCTTGAATCGACTGAATAAGGAGCTGTGATAGCAATCGATTCGCCAGCGGCAACAGATTCTGTGAATGTATGTGTGTCCGGTGTGAACACGAGGTCTGGCGAGCAACTTGTGAAGCTCAACTCACCGCCGACAAATGGAGCTGTACCTTCGTTTCTGAATGTCATGACAACTGCGTCTTCAGAGACGGTCAGACTCTCAGCAACTACGACTGGAGCGTGGAGGTCAACAAAGACCTTGCCGACCCATGCATCGTTTCCGGCTGTCATCATAACATCAATCTGAGCTCTTGTGCCATCTGGAACGTTAGCTGCAACTGCAAACTGGAAGCCGTCAACTGTCACTGTCTGATCTGGGTTGATTGTTGCGATAGAACCCTCAGCTGCTGTGATGTTGAGATATTCGTTCTCTGTTGACAATGAAACTGCAATGTTGTTAGCGGTCTCAACACCAACGTTCTTGACATTGATGCTCATGTCGATTGTCTCACCATAGTTAGCCTGATCAACGCTCATTGAATATTCGTTAACTGTCATATAAGCGCCTTCTGCTGGAACAACTTCAACTGTGCCCATATAAGTCACTTTATTAAAACCAACGATCACAAGTTCAGCATCGCCGACAGTTGTCAAAGCTGGGAAGTGCATATTGCACTGACCGTTAATGATTTTTTCTGTAGCCAGAATCTCACCATCCAATGTCAATGTTGCGATAGCATAATCAGCATCTGCTGTGATGTTGAGATCTGTCATACCAAGCATCAAAACTGATGGGCTTGCCACGACATTCATGTCTGTTGGGTTAGCTGTACGAACCATCAATGAAGGATCACCGAAAAGGATCCATGTGTCATGACATTTGGTGTCACCACCCTTGTCAATAACGTCCATGTTACCATTCAATGAAGCACCTGCCAAAGTGTGGTTGTATTGGTCGCTGTTACGCCATTCTGTCAAGACATTAACCATCTCATCATGTCCGTACATTGGTGGTTGCCATGGCTGTGATTCCCATGAGAACATACCTCCGATAGCGCCTGTAGGGACACCTGTTGCGTTGTTGGTAGCACGCATCCAAGCCTCACCGAAGCACTCTGGATAGTCAAACTGACCATTGTTGCAAGCCACTGACCAAACAATTGGCAACATATAATCGTTCGTCAAAGCGTTGACATCGCTGTTGCTGTAGTCAGCCACGCCCCAGCTTGTTGGCGAACCGTGGTTGGTGTAGTTGATGATACCAACACCCTGGTTGATTGTACCGCTAATTGTTGCAACACTTGCTGTACCACCGCTACCGCCATGGTGATGTGTAATATTTGAATATGTGTAATGTAACAATGTATCGCTGATAAGCTCAATATGCTGATAATCATATTCACCATAGTGACCAGGACCATCTGTTTTGTGACCGATGCCAAGGCCTTTGTCTGCCCATGTCACATCTGACTGCATGTCACGCTCATAGAAGAGAACTTTGTTGACATGTGTTGCCACGTGAGCATCACTCTGTACTGAGAAACGGCCGACAAAAACCTCCGGATAATGGTCTGTGCCTTCAATCTGACCAAACCAGTTGTCTGAACGCTCACCGCTCACAGCGTGTGGTGTGATATGTTCATTGTCACCAACAAACAAAACGTATGCGAGATTGTGGTCTGGATCGTTGTACAAGTTTGTAATATAGCTCTTGATAGCGTTGTCGTTGTTGCCACCGGCTGTTGTCACGCTTACCATTGTGGTTGGACGGCCTGACTGGTTCTTCCAATCGACGAATGGCTGCATGCCTGCCATGAACTGGTCTGCGCAGATAACCAACATCTCACCATCGTCTTCAACCCAAGGATATCTTGTTGCTGCAGACTCGAAGTTGATGAAACGACGGCTGTAAGATGCCTTGAATTCTGACGTTGTCTTCACCGTGTTGTTCTTACGTGCGAGCTTCTGGTTTTCACCGTTGTCGCTAACCTTTGTCATGGCAATTGTCATGCTTGTGTAAACACGCAATGTCTTTGTCACAGGGTTGTAAGCGAATGGGCGAACCACGATGTTCTGGCCACGGAAGTCTCTGATGATGTAAGGAGCGTCAAGTGTAACCTGTGATGCCGGCCAGAATGCGTTCTGTGAATACATCTCACCGTAGGTGTAAGGAACATCATCAGGATTAATCTTACGGCTGAAGTTACCCTTTGAAGATACCACATCCATGTTCTCAAAATCAACGTAAGTTGAATTAACCACAGAAACATTCATCTCTGCCATGTCGCCAATCATAACTGGGATGACATCGTATGAAAGCTGCGGAGCACCTGCTTCAAGCTCGAATGCCATGTCTTTGACATAGACTTCGAATTTCTTGCCGTCAGGTGTTGTCACACTCTGTGTGTAGAAACCGTCGAGGTTGACGTTGATGACGATTTCATTTTCTGTAGAAGAGACCAAAGTCTTCTTCATCGCTGTTGGAGAATCACTTGTGATTCCATGCCATTCCTGTGCAAAACCCATAAATGAGAATACCAGGAACAAAGCTGTTAGTAATAATGATTTTCTCATAATTTATAAAATGGTTTATAATTAATACTTCTTTTTTTAAACCTAAATTATTAATAGCTCGCAAAGATATAAAAAAAAAGGATGCCGAGAGCCGACATCCTTAAATATTTTTTTGAAAAATTTTTACTTAACAGTGATCTTTCTTACGACAACATCACCATCAGCAATGATTCTCAAGAAGTAAACACCACTGAGTTCGCTCACGTTGACAGTTGTCTTGCCGTTGGCGTTGCCGCTCATGACGACCTGACCGACACTGTTGATGATCTGATACTCATAGTTGTTTGCATTTGTAACGACATTCAAAACACCAGTTGTTGGGTTTGGATAGATGTTGACATTAACATTCTGTGCTTCCTCAACACCTGTGAATTCAACTGTTACGATTGTTGAAGTTGGAGCTGACATTGCGCCGTTTGCATTGACAGCGTACACTGAATATTTGTATGTGCCACCCACTTCGATGACGTCTGTTGCCTGTGTCTCTGTCACTGTTGCAACTGTCTCGCCGTTGCGTTTCACAACGTATGAAACTGCATCGGTTGAAGCTGTCCATGTCAATGCGACATTGTGACCATCAACTGTTGCCTCGAGATCTGATGCCGGAGTGATGAATGTGATGACGTTTGTTGGTGGGAATACGATATTGTCGATCCATGCGCAGTCATCACCGCTGTTCACTGAGCCGTCTTTGCTGTAGCTCCACTTGAATGTGTGGGTTCCTGTTGTCACTGGCTGTGAGAACTCTGTCCAATCGACATTGCCTGCCCACTGGCCTTTCTCCTGGTTATCCATGTAGAATGTAAGCTTATCATACATAGTACCTGATGATGAAATCTCGCTCGATACCTTGTACATGAATGTAAGGTTACCAGCTGCAAGAACATTGACTGTCAATGTTGCGCTGTAGTCTGAATTTGCGATACCGGCGTTCATTGATTTTGCGCACTTGCCTCTACCGCCGTCAACGATTGTCCATGCGTTTGTCTGGCTGAATGTCCATCCGTCGCCGAACTCGCCTGATTCAAAGTTCTCCTGGATTGAACCGTAAGAAACTGTGATGATATCTGAAACATTGAACATGCCGCTTGTCATTTCGTATGCAACTTCAAATGTTGTACCTAACTCAACACTTGGATCGACTGTGTAAGCTGCTGTGAAAGTGATTGACTCGCCACCAGCGACTGCATCGGTGAATGTGAATGCGTCTGGTGTGAACACGAGGTCTGGTGAGCAGCTTGTGATATTCAATGTGCCACCCACGAATGGTGCTGTACCCTCGTTCTTGAATGTCAATTCAAGATTTGTCTCTGAAACTGTCATTTCATCCATAGTGACGACTGGAGCATGGAGAGTAACCTTGAATTTGCCCTGCCATGTGTCTGTACCGTCTGTCACATCGAGGTAGAACTGTGCTTTTGTGCCATCAGGAACGTTCTCTGCAACTGCAAACTGGAATCCCTGGACTGTAGCTGTTGCATCCGGCTCCAATGAAGAGAGTGATGCGCTAGCTGATGAGATTGTAACATATTCGCATTCTGTTGTAAGTGTAGCTGTGATGTTGTTTGCAGTCTGTGTACCGACGTTCTTCAATATGATGTTCATATCAACTGTCTCGCCGTAGTTAGCCTGTTCAGCGCTCAATTCGTATGAGTCAACTGCGACGTAAGCGCCTGTCATTGCTGCAGCAGGAACGACAGCGACGTATGGCTGACGCTGTGGATGTGTGACAACGATCTTCACGTCACCTCCTGATGTGACTGGCTCAATCGGAATCAAAGCAACGCCATCTTCACCGATTTCACCAGCGCCACAAAGCTCACCGTCCTTTGAAATACCAACGTATGAACCTGGATCGGCTGTAACTTCGTATGTTTCATTACCTATTGGAAGGGTTGGAAGGTGTGATACGTTGTTTGCAACAGGATTTACGTGATATGGAGTCACAGAACCGTCACCGAGAACGTGATATGCTTCCCAGTAGTACTGGTCAGTAGCTGTTGAGCTGCTCTGATAACCGTTTGCGTGTGCGTATGCCACTGCGAGGTTACCAACGTATGGAACAGCTGTAATGCAGTTCCAGTCATCACGGAACTGTGCATCATAAGTACCCATTGTTGAGCCTTCGTATGTAGGCATCTGGTTCATGGTGTTTGTTGCACCTACTCCAAAATAGTAGTCTTCATACCAATATGTTTCAACAGGTGAGCCGATGTATGCGTATGCACCCTTGTTCTGAGCGATAATCATAGCCTCACCCAAGCTCTTGCTTGAATAGCCCCAGTTAGCGGCCAAGCAGCAGTTACCCATTGCGAGGAAGTATTTACCGTTGTTTGTCAATGAGTTGACATCGCTCACTGAGAATGATGGATCTGACCAGCTTGTATCACCACCGTGAGCAGTATAGTTCACGAAGCTGACACCTGTGTTCATACTTGCGTATGGGTTGTTGTAAGGCTGCTCCAAGAATTCGTTGACCTGAACAAATCCATGGGCTGCGTTGTAATAGTAGTTTGTTGCATACTGGATGGTTGGCTTGCCGATTCTCGGATTCCAGCTGCCGTCCCAACCTGCGATAAGAAGAACATTGCTCAGATATGACGGATCCTGCATGGTGTACTGTTCATACATCATAGATTTGTCGAGAACATTCTGGAACTCCTGAACTGTCTCGCATGTGAAACGGCTGTGGAACATATCGCCAAACACGTCGTTACCTGCAACTGCATAGTAATAAAGGTCTGTAACTTTGTGTGTTGCCGAACCCATCTGTGACTGTGGAACCTGGTTCTGGTCACCAATGATGATGATGAATGTAGGAGCCTGACCGTTTGCAACACCCTCATTGTATTTGTCGGTGATGAAGGTCTTGATAGCAGAAGCTGTTGTTCCGATTTCATCGGTGTAGTTGACATCCATTACGAAACCTTTTTCAGTCTTCCATGTGATCCATGGCTGCATTGCGTCCTCAAACATACGGTTGGCAACAACCAACATCTTTACTGGAACTGCCCAGAGGTCCGGGTGCTCGTCGTAAATGTCAAGGATAGCTCTCTCATTGAACAATGCTGAATAAACTGTTCTGAAGTAAGGGCTATAAGTGTTGACCAATGTCTGCTCTGTGAGAGCGAGGTCAGCATCTTCAAATGTAACTTCAACGTCGATGTCGTTGTAAACACGGATTGTATTGGTTGAAGCATTGTATCTCACTGTGTTGAGCTGCAAAGCACCGACCTGAACGCCACGCATTGTTCCCAAAACGAAAACTTCAGCGATTGGACGTTCGTCATAACCTTTTGCTGCATATGCTGCCTCGTTGTAAGCGAACTTAACTTCTGTCTCGCTCTTGCTCTGTGAAGGCTGCATTGGATAAAGTTTTTCAATACCAAAGTCAGCAAGTTTATACTCATTGACTGTGTAATTCTTGACTGTCACCACTGGTGTTGCGCCAAATGGAACAGCGATAAGTTCACGGTGAACAAGAACCTGTGGGTCACCGATGTTACCTGCAGGAACTGAATTACCCATTGTAATAATCGAGAAGTCACCTCTCTCTGTTGAAACAAGCTCACTCTCAATGCTGTTGTATGAGAATGTAGCATCGAAACCGCTCATGGTCACATGCTGTGCGCCCTGAGTCTTGGTTCCATTAGGAGCAAGATCGATACGACCTTGTGCAAAAGCCTGGAAGCCAAACATAATGACTACCAATGCCATTGCCAGCTTTTTGAGTTGAAATTTTTTCATCTTGTTGATTTGTTAAGTTATTATTAAAATGTTAATTTCTATTTTCAAAAACGATTTTCATCATTTTTACAAGCTACAAAAGTACACATTATTTCCCAATGGCGTATTCTTTTTTTTGATAATTTTTTCAAAAAAATCTCAAATACCCAGTATTTCCTCGTATTCTTTCTTGGAATTAATTATCTCGACAGCCTTCTCAATCATCTTGTCCTCTTTCATGACAACTTGGTAAAATTTGTCGATATTCCAGACATTTTGTGCTATCATCGCTTTGATTCTCAATTTAATCCATTCCTCGGAACGCTCAAACTGCTCGTCATCCCACTTCACACCTTTCTGTTCCGCCACTTCTTTGAATTTTTCCATCATATCGTCACTTACCTTGAATTTTTTGTTGAATTTTTCAAACTCAGGATAAGATTTGAGTATGCTTTCCCTGTTTTTAAGCACATAATCGACGCAGTAGTTGTTAAACACCGTTTTTCTTATCAAATCAGTGAGAAGCTTGGTCGAATATGTGGTGTCGACCGGCATGAAAATGTCAGGCATGATACCTCCGCCGCCATACACCGTCCTGCCACTTCTAAGCGTGTAATACTTAAGAGAATCAGGGAATTGGATGCTGTCGGCATGATAATATTCACCACGTTCGAGACGTTTCGTCATCTCCTTGAAATACTCCTCCGAGCCTTGCTCGTACGAACGCTGAATGCATCGTCCGGTTGGGGTGTGATAACGTGCTGTAGTGAGACGTATCACCGAGCCGTCAGGCAGGTTGAAAGGCCTTTGCACCAAGCCTTTTCCGAACGAACGACGGCCTATCAGAACACCTCTGTCCCAGTCTTGGATAGCACCCGACACAATCTCGCTCGCCGATGCGCTGCCCTCATCAATGAGGACAACAAGTCTGCCCTCACAGAAGCCACCGTTCCTATCGGTCATGAAAACCTGTTTAGGGGCCTTCAAACCTTCAGTAAACACTACCATTTTATCTTTTCCAAGAAACTCATTGCCAAGTCCGAAGGCTGTCTGCAGATAGCCGCCGCTGTTGCCTCTCAAATCGAAGATAAGCGACTGCATCCCCTGGCTTTTCAGGTCATTCAGAGCTTTCTCAAACTCATCCACCGACTGCTGTGCGAATTTGTCGAGTTTGATATACCCGATTTTCTTGTCGACCATGAAATATGTGTTGATGCTGTTCAACGGGATTTTATCTCTAACAACTTCAAAATCAATAAGTTCAGGGTCATCTCCACGTTTGATGCCGAGCACAACTTTTGTGCCTTTCACGCCGCGCAGATGCTTGGTGACATATTCATTGTTCACTTTCTTTCCGAAAGCCTCTTCCCCATCGATGGTGACGATTCTGTCGCCTGCCATGATGCCGACCTTCTCCGACGGACCACCCGGGACCGCTGAAACGACCAAAATGGTGTCACGCAGAATCTGGAACGTCACGCCTATGCCTTCGAAGCTGCCCACAAGCTCCTCGTTGGCTTTCTGCACATCCTTGGCTGCGATGTAAGCGCTATGAGGGTCAAGGCTTTTCAACATCGCGACAATGGCTTCTTCGGTCAATTTAGGCATATCGGTGCTGTCAACGTAATAATTATCAATGATATACATTGTCGTTGCAAGCTTTTGCGTGGTCTCAGCCGGCTTGTTTTTGTTTTGCGCCAAGCATAACTGGCTGATTATCAATAATATTACAAAAAAGATCTTTTTCATATTCAATCTGAGATTTCTCCACTCCCTTTCGGTCGGTCGAAATGACGGGAGTTAGCTTCTTACAATTTCAAAAGTATTATCATCATTGATTTTTATTATCGTCGATGCCTTTGGTTTCACGATAACATCATGATACAGGCTGACGACGTAGTCTGCGGCGTTTTTCATCTTCTCGGAAATATCTGAGAAATTTGCCGGTGACGGTTCGCCGCTCATGTTGGCAGATGTCGATGTTATCGGGTGTCCGAGGCGGCGTATCACCTCTTGGCAGAACTCATTTGTCGTGACGCGGACGCACACGCTACCGTCAGACGTGAGATTTTTTGCGAGTCCTTTTGACTCTTTATATATGATACTCAATGGATTGTGTGCAGCTTTAATCAAATCTTCCGCTATTGGTGAAGGATTTTTGACGTAATCTTTCAGGCGGTCGATGGAGTCAACCAAGATGATCAGACCCTTGCCTGCGGGACGGTTTTTTATCTTGCAGACCTTGTCGATAGCCTTGGCATTCGTGGCATCACAGCCGATTCCCCAGATGGTGTCGGTGGGGTAAATGAAGACCTTGCCCTCAGAAAGGAGCTTTACGCATAATTCGACTTCTTGTTCAAAAGTATTCATAATCTATCTATAAGTTCTTTAATATCAATAAAATAGGCGCAGTTAAAATGACCTTTAGGACATTGTTTGTAGCCATGCAATCCGCATGGACGGCATTGGAGTGAGCGGTTTTCCTCAACCACCACCGAGTCTTCCGAGAGCGGACCGAAGCCGAAATCTGCCACCGTCGAGCAGAAAATTGCTGTTGTCGGGGCATTTTGTGAGCTGGCAAGGTGCATAGGTGACGAGTCACACACATAATTCATCTTCGCATCACGCATCAAAGCCGCTGATTCCAGGAGATTCAGCTGTCCGGCCAGACTCTCGATACGCTTGCCCGTCACTTTGGAAATGATACGCTCGCATATCGCGATATCGTCTTTTCCGCCAAGGAGATAAACCTTCAAATCGTCAGGGACGAGCTTTAAAAACTCCACCCAACGGTCTTCAGGAAACTGCTTCGTAAACCACAACGAGCATGGCGCCACACAAATATATCTCTCTGATTTATAACGACTTACCTTTTCAAAAATCTCTTCACTCGGATACAAAGCAGGTCGCATAGGCTTGTCGTCGGTGATATGTGCAATGAGTTTCTGGTTACGGTCAACTTCATGCACGCCTTTCACCCCTATCTGGTGCTTGATTTTATGCGTAAAGAGGCAGCTGAACGGGTTCTTGTTGAAGCCCGCCGTCTCTTTCGCCTTGCCGAAAACGGTCACAAATCCTGTAGCTGCATATCGTTGCACGTTGACTATCAAGTCATAACGCTGTCGACGCACCTCTTTTAAAATCGAGAAAAGATTCCTGTATTTGTGACTTTTCTTATCCCACGAATACACATTATTAAAATACGGATGATTTTTAAAAAGACTTTCATATCCTTTTTTAATCATCATATCTATCTGACTATCAGGATAATACGCATGCAGTTTCTCTGCAACAGCTGTCGCGAGAATCACATCGCCTATCGATGCCGTTTGTATCACAAGGAACTTTTTCATGACTTCAAAACAAACTACAAAGTTACTGTTTTTTTTTGTATTTTTGCAAAAATTTTTCGCAAATATTATGTGGTTGATTTTATTAGCGTTAGCGATTGGTTTGGTTTATGCCTCATTGCTATATCTCTTTTCAAAGAAATATAGCGTGGCGTTGACCGTACTGTTGTTCTCGTTGAGGACAATCGTGGTCGCCACCGTGGTGATGCTTTTCATCAACCCTTATATCAAACAAAAGACCTATAAAATCGAGAAACCTATCGTCATTTTCGCCCAAGACAAGTCAGAATCGATGGTCGAATATCCGCAAAGTGTTGATTCTGTGATACATACGCTCGAAAAACGCTACGATGTGAATTATTACGATTTTGGCGATCAATACACAAACATCAGCAGCGCCTTAACCACCATTTCACGTCAGTATTACAAAAAGAATGTGGGCGCGGTCGTTTTGATATCTGACGGCATTGTAAATCAAGGAGTTAACCCTGAACTTAATATCGAAAACTATCATTTCCCGATTTACTCTGTCACGCTTGGTGACACCATTGCGTATCCAAACATGACAATTACCGAGGTTAAATATAACAAAACGGTGCAGGCAAATATGCTCTTCCCGCTTCGTGTGACCGCCAACTCATTGAATTTCAAGGGCAAGGAGATGAATGTCGTGGTAAAAATGGACGGCAACGAGGTTGAGAATGTGACTGTTCCCGTCACCTCAAACCGATTCTCGAAAACCTTTGATTTCAATATCGATTCCGGCAATGAGGGCACAAAACAAATTGATATTATCGTTGGTCAATCAATTAAACGCGTTTTCATCACTGTAACCGACAAAAAATACCGTATCCTTTGCATCGCCAAGGCGCCTCACCCGGACATCGCCGCGATAAAATCGTCATTGGATGATCATTTTGAATTTGATGTTAAATATGGTGATAACATTGATAATATCAATGAATATGATTTGTTGATTTTGCATAACACATCTATAGAGACGCGCCATGGCAAGCCTCTAACACAGATACCTACGTTGTCGATCGTCGGCAACGATTTCAATGCCTTCAACGAATCGCAGGACATCGTGAGAATCAACCGTGGTGCGGCAAACACCAACCTCGACGTGAGAGGCAGGTTTAACAACGCTTTCGGGCTGTTTACCATCAATTCAGACATCAAAAACGAGTTGAAATCGTATCCTCCGTTGTCGTTGCCGCATTGTGAAATCATTTTCAACGGCCATCATGACGATGCCTTATTGATGAATATCATGGATTTGGAGACGCCGAATCCTCTCCTCGCCTTCTCCATTGATGGTGAGGGCGACAAACACGCCTTCCTTTTCGGAACAGGCTGCTGGCGCTGGAGACTTTACGAATATTTCCATCACAAAAACAACGACGGATTCGACGAAATCTTCAGCAAAACGATGAAATATCTGCTCACTGAGAAGGATAAGGAATTGACCATCATTCACAAAGACAATTATCTGAGCACCGAAAACATCAGCATTTTTGCGGAATTACGCAACCCAAGCAGGGAATTGGTCAATGAACCGGATTTGCATATTACGATACGAAATAAAGACGTTTCAGGAAACGTCTCTACATATGATTACGTGTTTTCAAAGGGTGAAAACAACTACAGTCTCAACATTGGAATCCTTCCCGAGGGCATTTACAATTTCCGTGCTCATACTTCTTTCGGAGGTGTGGAATACAACGCCAGCGGCACTTTCACAGTGGAATCGCTCGGCGTGGAGGCGCAGGATCTCACCGCCAACATCGAGCGCATGCGCTCTTTGGCATCGCAGACAGGTGGGAAACATTATTATATCACTGATATTCAAGATATTATACAAGATTTGGAAAACGACAGCCGTATAACCTCCATCGCCCGGGAAGAGACCCGCTATGATGACCTGATAAACCTTAAATGGCTGTTTTTCAGTATCTTAGCTTTGATTACGATAGAATGGTTATTAAGAAAAATATTTGGAATTTATTAAATTATGAAAGTAGCTAACAACACTTACGTAACGTTGACTTACACGTTACACAACGACACAAAAGACGGTCCGGTCATTGACCAGGCGACAAAAGAGAAACCTTTGGAGGCGATTTTCGGTCACGGGATGTTCCTCCCACGTTTTGAGGAATGTCTGCAAGGACTCGAGCCAGGCGACAAATACGGTTTCCACCTCACTCCTGCCGAGGGTTACGGCGAGTACAACAAGGATATGGTCTTCACAGTGAAGAAAGACATGTTCCTTGACGAGAACGGCAAGCTCAGCGAGCTTTGCAAGGAAGGCAACACATTGCAGTTCAATGTGGGCAACGGCATCATGCCAGGTAAAATCAAGAAAGTGAGCCTCGAACTCGTTGAGATTGACTTCAACCATGAGTTGGCGGGCGTGCCGCTCTATTTCGAGGGCGAGATTCTTGCTGTGCGCGAGCTCAAGGAGGAAGACTTCGGAGGAGGCTGCGGTCATTGTGGCGGCAGCTGCGAAAGTGGCAGTTGCGATGGCGGCTGCGAAGGTTGCAAATAAAAAAAGGCGCTGAGTTTCAGCGCCTTTTTTTATTTCCTACTAATTAGATTAGAATGTGTAGAAGAAACCAAATTCGAAGTCTGTTGGTTCGTTGACACCAAAGCCGAACTGGTTATTTGTCTCAGTGTATTTGGTGCCGCCATCTTCCAAAGTGTACTTAGCTGTTGTGTAACCAAGGCTCAACAGGTTGAGTTTAGCATTGATTGAGATGTGATCTGTGAAGTTGTACTGAATGCCTGGGATAACGCCAAAAGCGAAAGCTGACATTTTTGGGCCATCAGCTTCAACTGTAAGGTTCTGATCTTTGAACTCATCTTTAACTTTTGGTTTTGATGATGCATAAGCGAGCTTAGCATCGCAGTAGAACTTGAAGTTGTCAACTTCTGCGAACACATAACGGAAGAAAGGAGCGAAGGCAATTGTTGTCACCTTTGTTGTCTCTTTGTATTTACCCATCTGTGAATCTTCGAGGTTGTCTGTAACTTCTTTTGAGAAACCGAAACCTAAATCAAGACCGACGCCCATGTTGTCGTTGAACATGAAACCAATTGTTGGAACTAATTGGAAATCCATTGCTTTTGGAGCGTCTGCTTCAAGAGTAACGCCATTACCTGAAAGTTTTGTCTTGCCACCTTCTGTTGTGAAGCCGAGGCCACCACCTACAAAGAACTGTGCGTTTGCGAACATAGCTGCTGCTACGAATGCGATTGTGATAAATAATTTTTTCATCTTTTAATAAATTTTAATTAAGCCTACTCTTTAGAGATTTTCGGCATCCTCTCTTATTTTGTTTTATTTCTTGTCCTCCTTTAAAGTAGTAAATCACCGCAAAGATATACATAATATCTATTGCGGTGACATTTTTTTATCAACATTGAAAATAGTTATCAACAATAGATATTGCCGATTCAACTATTTTTTAGAAGTGATAACCTACTCTTACAGCCAATTCTGATGCTGAGATTGCGTTATCGCCTTTGATTGTCTTGCTAGTATATACCTTATCAGCATAATCTGTGCCGCCGAGCTCATAAATTGCTGTGGCTTCGACCTTTGCACTTCCGAGATAGTAGTAGTCGAGACCGATGCTCATACGATCCCATAACATGACGCCTGCGCCAATTTTGAATCCCAGTGTGACAGCGCTCTTATAAGTAGCACCTGTTCTTTTCTCAATGCATGTGACAATTTCTCCGTCAGGGAGCATAATATCCATAGCTCTATTGTAGTCGGTTGTCTTTTCATATCTTGAGATTAATCTGAAGTTAGGTCCGACACCTGCTTCACCCCAGATACCGACGATGTTGTTGAAGTTGTGGAGATAATTCAAACCGAACAAAATCGGGATATTGATGAAATGAGGTTTTGTATATTTGACTTCTGAAACATAGTCAAACACTTTAACTTCATTTCTTGCGTACTCATCCAAAGCATCGTTCAAGCTGGAATTATTTGTATTGAAGAAGAAATCAATGCCGCCGAAAACGCCAAGACCTTCAACTGGAAGAGCCACTGTTACATCGAATCCAACGTTAAAACCGATACCTGCATAACCTTCAGTACCTTCTTTAATGTTGTCAAGAGCCCATTTTGAAAGATCTCCTAACGGATACTCAGTAGTTTTTTTGGCAGTGCCTTTACTCATGTCACCGAGAGGAGTTGCTTCACCTAAATAAACACCAAATCTAACTGGTTTCTGTGCGAAAGCGAAAACGCTGATCAGCAATAATGCTGCTACTAATGTAAATTTTTCATGGTATTAAACATTTAAAATTTGTATTCAACTCAGCAAAGTTATACATTATTTTTATACGTTTGACATTTTTTTTCAAAAAAACATCATTTTTTTACTTGATAAACAGTGGCTGTTCGGGCAACATTATAAATCTTCATAGTGATTTCATCGCCATTTTTCTCTGTTGGAAAAACTGCGTTTTTATCAATATTTTCAAAGCCTCCGAAAGATTTTGCGTCAGTGGTGAAGATAATTTCGTGGTCGCCGGTCTGTTTCACATTAATCTTATAGTCAGGCAATGATTTTTGTCCCCAATTAAAGACGAAAATCAGGTTATTTCTTTCAAAAACTATGGTTTTATTGTCCTCATCGGCATTCAAAAGCCACGCCGGAGCCGCCTGCATCACCTTTGTTTTTTTCACAAAATCGAGCATAGCCTTGTCAAAATCGCCCAGCCATTGGTACTTCAAATAGCCATTATCGGCCAATGACCACTGCCGTTTCGCATATTTATAGCTCCATCCGTTGTCATAACGCGGGAAGTCAATCCACTCAGGATGCCCGAACTCGTTGCCCATGAAGTTGAGCCAAGCGTCACCGCCAAGCGTGATGGTGAACAACCTTATCATCTTATGCAAAGCGATGCCTCTGTCGATGATGAGATTTTGCGAATTTTTATCCATCGCAGTGTACATCTCCTTGTCCATGAGCCTGAATGCCAATGTCTTATCCCCTACCAACGCCTGGTCGTGCGACTCTGCATAAGCCACAGTCTTTACATCATAAAGCCTGTTGGTCATGGTATAGAAGAACTCATGCATATTCCACTGCTCGTCGCTCTGGTCTTTCAGCACCTTTATCCAGAAATCAGGCAGTCCCATGCCGAGACGGTAGTCGAAGCCTATGCCGCCATCATCGATTTTAGCACAGATGCCCGGCATGCCGCTGACGTCTTCTGCAATCGTAATATTCTGATTATCAATATCATGAATAAGCATATTGGCCAGCTGGAGATATGTCACGGCGTCGTTGTCGACGTTATCGCCGAAATATTTCCAAGGGTTGTCGAATGTTGCGCCAATGCCATGATCTTTATATAACATCGAGGTCACGCCATCGAAACGGTAGCCGTCGAAATGGTACTCTTCAAGCCAATATTTCACATTTGAAAGCAGAAATTGCAATGTTTCTGTTTTCCCATAATTGAAAAGTTTCGAATCCCATTGAGGGTGCTCGCCGTCTATTCCCGACTTAAGATATTGATACTCAGTGCCATCGAAGAGATTTATTCCCTCCCTGACGTTTTTAACGGTATGCGAGTGCACGAGATCCATGATAACAAGCAGACCCATGCCATGTGCAGTATCCACAAGCTTTTTCAGCTCTTCCGGTGTTCCGAAACGCGAGCTGGCGGCAAAGAAATTAGAAACATGGTAGCCGAATGAGCCATAATAAGGATGCTCGGCGATAGCCATGAGCTGCACTGCGTTGTATCCGTCAGCCTTGATGCGAGGTAACACATTGGTAATGAATTCATTATAGCTACCGACCTCTTCTTTTTCCTGCGCCATTCCAACATGTGACTCGTAAATCAGCAAAGGCTCATCTGTTAATGTAGGAGTCTGATTCTCAAAGACATACGGCTTCTCAGGATTCCAAAACTGGGCTGAGAAATCTTTAGTATTCGCGTCCTGCACCACTCTATTTATATAAATAGGTATACGTTCCTGCTCGCCTATGCTTGACTGCACAAGGACTTTCAGCAGACTTCCATGCACGAGACGGTCTTTATATTCCGAATCAGGTAAGAATACTTCCCAGATGCCGTTGCCGACGTTTTCGAGAGGGTTCGCATAACGGTTCCAGTCGTTAAAATCGCCGAACAGTGACAGATAATGCGCGGCGGGAGCCCATTCGCGGTACCACCAGCCTCGGCGGACACGGTCATAGTGGAAACCGAAAAACTCATAAGCCGAGGCAAACGCGCTCAAACTTCCGTATTGCTTTTCGATGGCTTTCAAGCGGTTACAGAATCTGTCATAACGTTTCTGCACCTCTTCTGCCACCGGGGACAACCAATTGTCATTGTCGACGATTTTCATATTTTAAAGAAGTTAGAAGCCCGAAGTCAGAATCCAGAATCTATAGATTCAGAATCTGATAATCTCCAGGTTTCAATTCAACATTATATTTTTCATTACATCCGCCTATCAATTTTCGGGCGTCTTCAGGGATTGCCACTGTCACATTTCGGCCCTCATAGATGTTGAAATTTATGACAATCAACAACTTATCGTTGCCATAATAACGCAAAAACGCATAAACATATTGTGGATCAAAATTGTTGTACCATGGATTTGCCCACATAAGGTCGTAAAATGCGCCCTTTGTTATTGCTGGATTATTCTCTCTGAAATTCAATAGATTACGGTAAAAATCGAATATAGAGACGCGATTCATCGCGTCTGTACAGTGCATTGACGGCATGTATGTGTAGTCAAAAATCGATGTTTTGCCATTATCCGAATCCGCTGCATCCTCACCGTATTCCTGACCGTTGTAAATCATAAACGGACCGCGGTTCATCAAGGCCGACAATGCCACAAACGGATACGCAGTCTCAGGTTTTTGCATGAAAAACCGTGATGCTAAACGTATCTCATCGTGGTTTTCCATAAATCGTAACATATTGTCATCCAATCCGTTAAGATTTTTCCAGACATCCGAAATGGTATCAGCACGCTGTCCGTAACGGTAGATGTTTTCCAAAGTGTTGTACAGCCCTACCTTATCGTAAAGATAATTGAAACCAGCCTCAACATAACTCTGATACAGATTCGGCTGGTAAATCTCGGCTATCATGGTGACATTGAACGACTTACGCAGCTCAGCGATAGCCCAACGCCAAAACTCCACCGGAACCATCTCCGCCATGTCGCAACGGAATCCGTCGACGCCCTTTCCACACCAGAACTGCATGATTTTCAGCATCTTATGCCAAGTGTCTTGGTTTGTGTAGTTCAATTTCACCGTGTCATACCAGTCATTTAACGATGGCGTAGGCGAGAACACGTCATTTCCCGTGGCTTTTGCCGGATTTTCATAATACATATAGCCATTGTCAACCGGGGTAATGAACTTTTGATTCGGCAGAATATAGAAATTTTCATCTGTAAAATCGCCTTTATATTCGCGTGCGAGGTGATTAGGAACGAAGTCGATAATCACCTTAAGTCCATGAGAATGAATACGTTTGACAGTTTCTTCAAACTCCTCCATCCTATTCGCCTCGTTGTCTGCAAGGTCAGGGTCGATGTCGTAATAGTCGACAATGGCGTATGGCGAGCCCGCGTTTCCTTTGGTGACGGCTGGATTGGTGTCGCGCCAGCCCGAGTGACGAATCACGCCTGTCAGCCATATATGACTGACACTCAACGACTTAATTCTTTCAATCTCATCATCGTTGATGTCGCTAAACGTGCCGCAGCGCTTGGTTGGCGTTGCGCCGTAGACTCTTGGAAACAGTTGATATATTATCATTTTTCAAGCAAATCAAGCATAAAAGCGTATTCCATCGCCACCTCATGGTAAGGCTCGAAACGTCCCGACGCTCCGCCGTGACCGAAATCCATCTCGGTTCTCAGATACAACGGGTTGTCGTCGGTCTTGAGTTCGCGCAGCTTCGCCACCCATTTCGCCGGCTCCCAATACTGCACCTGGCTGTCGTGAAGCCCAGTGGTTACAAGCATTGCCGGATATTCCTTCGCCTCCACATTGTCGTATGGCGAGTATGACAGGATATAGTCGTAATATTCTTTCTCATTAGGATTGCCCCACTCGTCGTATTCGCCCGTTGTCAATGGGATGGTGTCATCCAACATCGTCGTCACTACATCGACGAATGGCACTTGTGCGATGATGCCTCTAAACAGCTGTGGAGCCATGTTTGCGACGGCGCCAACGAGAAGTCCGCCAGCGCTTCCGCCCATGGCAAACATCTTCTTACTGTTCGTAAACCCTTGTTTTACAAGATATTCCGCGCAAGCGATAAAATCAGTGAATGTATTTTTCTTCTTCAGCAGCTTGCCGTCCTCATACCACCAGCGCCCCATCTCCTCGCCTCCGCGGATATGTGCTATCGCCCACACGAAGCCACGGTCAAGCATGCTGAGTCGTGCCGTTGAGAAATAGGCGTCGACGCTGTTGCCGTACGAGCCGTAGCCGAACAAAACAAGAGGATTCTCACCGTTTTTCACCAAACCCTTCTTATAAACCAACGAAATCGGCACCTGAACACCGTCTTTTGCAGTCGCATAAAGCCTTTCCGTGACAAAATCCGATGGCTCGAAACCGCCCACGATCTCCTGACGTTTCAGCAGTTCAGCCGTCTTTGCCATCATATCATATTGATACACAGAGGCGGGTGTCGTCATCGATGTATAAATATATCTCAACAGATGCGTGTCGAACTCAGGATTTGCTGATGTTTCCACAGTATATGTGGGCTCACCGAAGTTTATGTAGTAATCCATCTTGCCATCCCACGACATAACTCGCAGATTGACAAGGCCTTTCGAGCGTTCTTCTATTACCATAAACTCTGAAAACAGGTCAAAATCCTCAATCAGGACATCATCACGATGCGCAATGACTTCTTCCCAATGCTCTTTTTCAGTAGCATTTACTGGTGTTCGCATCAGTTTATAGTTCTTTGCGCCATCAGCATTGGTGAGGATATAAAAATAGTCGCCATAATGTCCCACGCCGTAAAGCAGGTCATGCTGGCGTTTTTGCACAACCTTAAACTCGTCTTTCGGGTTGTCGGCATCGATGTAACGTATCTCCGAAGTGAGTGTGCTTTCGAGAATTATAAGGATGTATTTCTCTGATTTTGTTTTACTTACAAAAGCGCAGAAGGTCGCGTCGTCTTCGCGATACACTTCGATGTCATCAGCCGAGTCGGTGCCTATTTCATGACGCATAATACTGAAAGGACGCAGCGACTCGTCTTTCACGGTGTAGAAAATCGTTTTATTGTCGTTGGCCCACACCATGTTTCCGGAAGTGTTCTGAATGACTTCAGGGAACATCTTGCCTGTCGCTATCTCTTTGATAAAAATCTGATATTGACGACGGCTCACAGTATCTATACTATAGGCTATCAACGAGTTATCGGGACTGATACTGTAGCCGCCGACGTCGAAGAAGGTGTAGCCTTTGGACATCTCATAGCCGTTGAGGAGTATCTGCTCGTCATTTCGACTGGAGCAGAGCGGAATGGAGAAATCCTTGTTTTTCGTAATCATTCGATTGTTTCCGTTATTAGAGGATTTCTCGACTTCGCTCGAAATGACGGGACAGCGGCAATACAGCGGGTACTCCATTCCTTCTTCATACCTCGTGTAATACCAATATCCGTGATGTTTCACCGGCACCGACATGTCGTTCTGCTTGATGCGGCCGGTTATCTCCTTAAACAGCTGATCCTGAAGCGGTTCGGTATGCTTCATCATCGCTTCCTGATAGGCATTCTCAGCTTTCAGATATTCCAAGACCTCAGGATTCTCGCGTTCATTGAGCCAATAATAGTTGTCCACACGAGTATGACCGTGAACGGTCATCTCGTGTGGTATCTTTTTCAACGAAGGTTTGTTCATGTTTAGAATGATAATGTCAATCCAAGGCTCGGCATGATTGGCAACTGATAGATATTTTCGCTTGTTATGATATCAACATAGAAGATATTGTCTCTGTTATAGACGTTTGTAACGCTGAAGTCGGCTTCCAAAATGATATTGTCGGTAAACCAGAACTTACGTTTCAGGTCGAGGTCGAGGCGGTGATACCAAGGCAGCTCGCCTCTGTTGAGTTCGCCGTAAATGATGCCGAGTTCACCATTGTCAGCGATAATGCTCATGCCCATGTCATCGAACTGATATTGCTCATAGAATCCGCTAACCTGTGTGAATGGGAAGCCTGAGCCAATGTTCCAACGACCGCTAAACTCCCACTGTTTACGTGTACCGCCGGTGTATGTCACTATAAAGTTGATATTATGACGACGGTCGTAGTGGGTACGGTAGTTTATTATCTCATGATTTGCTGTCTCATAGTTTTTGTTGACATAAGCCAACGAATATGCTGCCCACACATACCATCTCATATACTCATATTTCAATGAGAAATCAATACCGTAAGCCTTTCCGTTCTCAACCATAAAGTCACGCCATTCAATCTCAGAGACGCCAGCCGGATGGTTGGTCTCCGAATAAATCTGATTGCGGTTCATGTTGGTGAGCTGGCGGAAGTCTTTGAAATATCCTTCGATGTTAAGTGTCAGATTATCCAACACATCGAACTCTGTTCCGACGATATAGTGGTTAGCTTTCTGCAGCTTTGTGTTGACATCTTTTCCATTGAATTTCTTTGGAATATTATCTTGTCCTGAAAGGAATCCGTAGAACAAGTTCACAACGTCGCGGTCGCTGTTGGCTGCGATGAGGTTCTGCGAATACATACCTGCAGCGGCTTTCAGACGGAACCAGTCGGTGACGTTGTATTTGAGTGCGATACGAGGCTCTGGAGACACCTCAGCCAAAGATGCATACCACTGAATACGCATGCTCGGCTCGATGATAAGTTTGTCGAGTTGCCATTTATACTTGATGAAAGCGCCAAGTTCTGTAGTGTTTTCGGTCTGATTCAGCTTGATGCCGTTTGACTTCGTGTAATCGAACACGGTCTTGAAACCGAGAAGTTCCACTCCATATTTCAAAGTGTTTTTACCAAGGAAATATGAGAAAGTGAAGCCTGCGTTAAAGCCATCGATAGAACTCGAACGACCAGGGTTGTTCATCTCTGAGAGACGTGCATCGTATTTTGAATATGCTACGTTACCTTCAATGAGAACCGGTGATTTTCCTGGGATAAGCACGAAATTAGAACCTCCTCCGTATGACACCCAGCTGAAGTCTGAAATCGACTTGTAGTTGTTCACCTGGTCGTTGAAATTAAAGCCAAAGAAGTTGATTTTACTGCCGTTTGGTGCATTCAACGAGACTTTTCCGTAGATATCCTGGAAGTTATACGGAAGCACCTCGCCATCCAAGATGCCGCTATATATTGTCTGGCTGGTCTGCTCGAGATATGAGTTCTTTGCCGACAAAATGAACGACACCGACATGTCGTTTTCAGTCTTAGCCTTTTTGAGAGGGCCTTCCACCATCAATTTGGCACCGAATGTTGATGCTCCAACCTTTCCTGAGATACGTTTTTTGTTACCGTCGCGGGTAGTGATATCCATAACGGATGACACTCTGCCGCCGTATTCTGCGCCGAAACCGCCTGTGTAAACCTCAGCATTTCTGATGATATCAGTATCGAAGACTGAGAAAAGTCCGATGCTGTGGAACGGGTTATAGACAATCATACCGTCGAGGAGCACCTTGTTCTGAATCGGGGAGCCGCCTCGGATATACAGCTGACCGCCTTGGTCACCGGTGAACACGACACCCGGAATAACCTGCAAATACTGAGCAAGGTCAGCCTGACCGCCCACAGCAGGGATCTTCTGAATGGTCTTCGGCGTGATATACACCACCGAAGTCTTGGTCTCTGTCTTCGCCTCGATCTTGTCGGCACTGATACTTACCGCAGCAAGCTGGATGGAAGTCTCAGAAATATGGAATTTCTTATTTAAAATCTGACTGTTCTTAACGGAGACGGTCTCGGCAATAGTGTCATAACCGATTGATGTCACCATGATGGTATATGTGCCGTCAGGGATTCGGGTGATGCTGAAATAACCGTTGATATCAGTGGTGGAGCCGAGAGTCGTGCCTTTCAAAAACACGTTGGCGAACATCACCGGCTCACCGTTAGAGGTCTCATACACGAAACCCTTGATGGAGTTGTCACCCTGAGCATAAGCAAAAACGCTGGTCATCATCAAGAAGACCAATAAAAACAAATGTTTTATTTTGGTTGTAAGAATCATTATCAATCAGTTTTAAATAGATATTTAAAAAACGTGCAAAGATAATGTTTTTTTTGTTACAACACAAATAATTTTTCAAAGATTTACGCTTCTTTTGCCTGCTTGATAAGCTCCAGCTCTTTATCCGAGAAATGATTTGGCAGCACCAGTTGTATTTTAAGCAATAATGAGCCGCTGCCTTCCTTTCCGTAATGAGGCATTCCGAGGCCTTTCAGACGCAGCATGCTGTTGTTTTGTGTCTGCGGCTTTATCGGCACGCTAACGTTGCCTTTCATGGTGTCGATCTCTATTTTTCCGCCAAGGATAGCGGTGTAAACGTCGATATTGACGGTTCTTATCAAATCATCGCCATCGCGTTGATACACTGGGTCTTGCAGAATATTTATCTTCATCAGCAGGTCGCCGTTCTCGCCACCGTTGACGCCAGGATGTCCTTTTCCTTTGACACGCAGCGTCTGACCGTCTTTCACGCCCGGCTTGATGCTAATTTTTATCGTCTCGCCTCCGATTTTGAACATCCTCTGTGAGCCGGAATATGCTTCACGCAATGTCATATCGATTGACGCTGTCAGATCTTGACCTTTCATAGCCCTCGAACGGCTGCGTCTGCCGCCGCCGAAGCCACCGATATTGCTAAAGTCGAAGCCACCACCCTGACCGCCGAAAAACATATCGAAAAAGTCAGAGAAGCCGCTGCCACTGAAGCCCTCAAATCCTTGACCGTCAAAGCCTTGGAAGCCCTGACCGCCATATCCCATATTTTCGTACTGCTTCCAGTTGGCACCGAGTTCGTCGTATTTCTTACGCGACTCCTCATTGCCAAGCACCTGGTAAGCCTCAGAAATCTCCTTAAACTTCTCCTCTGCCGCCTTGTCACCCGGGTTCTTGTCCGGATGATACTTCACGGCAAGCTTACGGTAAGCCTTCTTGATTTCGTCCTGTTTTGCAGAACGATCAACGCCTAAAACCTTGTAATAATCTTTATATTCCATACTTTCTCCTCCTTTATAAATGCAGTATGAGACGGTCATAAGACCGTCTCCACACAAGTATTATATATTGTTTTTTAATGTGTTTTTTTCAAATCAATAATCGTCATCGTCGTCACCCGAAAACACTGATTTTATCTCGGTTTTGTTGATGACTTTAGTGACATTTTCGGTCTTGTTGTGATATGCAATGAGACCGGCTGCAACCAGGGCCAACAGCAACACTGTTCTAATCCATTTGTTAATCGGCATGATGCACACACCTATGATTATCAGCAGCAAAGGCCACAATTGAGCCAACACATGCCAGTCGAGTTCAAAATCAAAGAATGTCACCATCAGAGCGACAACACCTATGATAATCAATGTTATACCGTTGATAAAGCTGTCGTTTTTCTTTTTTTCTTCGTTATTCATTGCCATTGTTTTTTGTTGAGTTAATAAGAAGTATCACACCTATAATAATAAGCGGCACCGGCCACAGTTTCCATACCCAAGCTATTGGCGTGAAGTTGTCGACCAAAGCCATCACACCGATGAAAATCAGTATCAAGCTGGCAATCATCGCGCCGTTCACTGATTTTTTCTCTTCTCTCGCCTCGTTGGGAGTGATGTCGATGGTGTCGTCATAGCTATTCTCGTTGATGTTTCCCGGACCGAGGGCATATTCTTCCGGAACTACGATCCAAAGGATGACATACATCCAGAATCCGAAGCTGCCACAAATTGTTGCCACGACGAAAAGCACACGCATCAGTGCGATGTCGATTTTGAAATAGTCGGCAAGACCACCGCAAACACCAGCAATCACTCGGTTGGTGCGCGAACGTTCTAATCTTTTAGTGTTATTTTCCATGATAATCTATTGTTACATTTTTTCTTTATCAAATATCATGCCATAATGGCTTTTTTCGCTTTTATAACGAAAAAAATTCATTTTTGCTGCATCTGAAAATAAAAAAAATGACAAAATGACAAATTGTCATTTCGACTGTAGTGAAACGGAGTGGAAAAATCTCCGACAAACAGACGAATTCATATATGGATGAGATTCCTCGACTTCACTTCGTTACGCTCGGTATGACAGGAAAGTTTATTCTTTCCCGAAGCGTTTATAGTAGGCAGGACGTTTTTCCTCAGGGACATCTTTGAGCATCATGTCGAGTTCTTCCTTCGGGTAGTCGGTGAACTTCAGGAGAAGAAGTCCGTCGAGGGTGTCGTTGAAGTCAGGGTCGACGTTGAAGCACAAGAACTTAGAACTGATTTTGAGGTATTTCTTAAACAAGGTCGGCATACGGTAGTCGCCGTTGCTGAGTTTCATGATATAACGGTCGAACTTATCGACTGACTCCATGTTTTTCTCCATAAGAACCTTGATATCGCATTTGTTGAAGTTAGGCTCGAACGGAGTTTTAGGATGGAACAGCTTCGACATCTCCTCGTTGGTGTGTTTTGTCGTGACATAATACACCATGAGGCTTTGGTAGAATTTCGGATACCAGCTGCTGATGCTGACTGGTCCAATGAAATAATTCATGTTAGGGTTTCTCATGATAGTCTCCATAAGACCTTTAAGGAGAAGCATGAGAGGCAATATATCCTTTTGATAATCAACGGATACGAATGAACGGCCGAGTTCTATGGTCTCTTTCAGGTAAGGCTCAAACTTAGAGTCGATATTAAACAGTGAGTCGACGTAGAAGCCTCTTGCACCGTATTTTTCATAAATCTCATTGCCGAGACCGATACGATAACCGCCAGCTATCGACTGTTCTTTGGTATCCCAAAGGATGAGATGTTTGTAATAGGTGTCGTAGTTATCGGTATCGATGCTCTTGCCTGTGCCCTCGCCTATTGCGCGGAACGCCTCTTCACGGCGGCGTCCCATCTCGTGCATGACATGTGGGATATCCTCATAATCAGCGAGATAGCATTCGAAATCGGCTGTAGTGAAGAGCAATGACTTCTCGCGTATTGCCAAGAGCTCACGTGCCAGCGACGATGCTCTGAAAGGAGCGTCGATAGGGTCGGAAACCCTTGTGCGGAAACGTTTTGTCTCGTTTACGATATTAGCCTGCAATGCGTAGCTGCGGTTTTTCAGATATGCCGCGAGAGCTTCAGGTGTCTCATATTGGGCGACCTCTGCCGGGAGGATAGGTTTACCTATCTTCATGACTATCTTCTTGTTACGCTTGTTGAGAAGCTCTTTCACGAGGCGCACTGTGGCGAACATCGAATATATCTTTGCCCAGAAATAGAATTTATGGGAGTTGTTGCCGTCGAAATATACCGGAATCACTGGCACTTTCGTCTTCTGGATTATCTTGGCGATAGACGGTGACCAGTCGATGTCTTCAGGATAGCTGTGGCCATGGTAGCGAGCCACTTCGCCGGCGGGGAACACTCCGAGTCCGTGGCCTTCATTGAGTTGCATCAGCGATGCCTTGATACCGCCAGTGCTGCCGCCGAATTCCGGGTTATTCTCGAAAGGATTGACCGAGAAGAAGACATCTTTCAGATTCGGGATGAAACCAAGGATGAAGTTAGCCATGATTTTGAAGTCGGGACGAATCTTCGCGATGGCGTCGTAGAGGATGATACCTTCGATAGCGCCAAACGGATGGTTGCACACGAGCATGAACGGACCTTCCTTAGGAATCGAATTCAACTCGTTTTCGTTGACATCATAAGTGGTGTTGTAACGACGCAGCATATCTTCTGTAAACTCCTTATTTTTCAGGTCAGCAGAAGGAGAATACAGACGATTTATCTTACGGAATCCAATGATATTCAACGCCAAAGCTACCAGGGGCTTGGTGAGCGGACTCCATTTGAAGTACCTAATCAGATCGTCACTTGTTATAAGCTTTTTCATCACTTAGTTTGAAATTGCAAATATATACATTTTTTTAATACGACATTCAAATTAAAATTTATTTAATTTTATGCAAAAATGCATTGCCATCTCAAAAAAATTGCATAAATTTGCCGAATTATAAAAATAGGAATCAGCAATAATTTAAAAAATACATTTCAAATGAAGAAAATCTTATTACTTGGTGATGAGGCCATTGCACAGGGCTTTATTGATGCCGGAGGCAGTGCCATCAACAGTTATCCAGGCACTCCTTCTACACAGATTACGGAGTATGTCATTAACTCTAAACAGGCCAAGGAGCTCGGTATCAGAGCTAACTGGTGTGCCAATGAGAAGACGGCTCTTGAGGCTTCTTTAGGTGTGGCTTACGCAGGAAAACGAGCCATGACATGTATGAAGCACGTCGGTCTTAACGTGTGTGGCGACCCGTTTATGAATGCCGCCATCATTGGAACAAAGGGCGTTCTGATAGTTGTTGCCGACGATCCGAGCATGTTCTCATCACAGGATGAACAAGACAGCCGTTTCTACGGTCACTGGGCCATGATACCAATGTTGGAGCCATCGAACCAGCAAGAGGCTTACGACATGGTACATTATGGATTTGATTTGAGCGAGCAGCTTGGCACTCCGGTGCTTTACCGTATCCCTACACGTCTGGCACACAGCCGCGCAGGTGTTGAGTTGAAACCTGTCCGCAAACAGAACGAACTCACCGAACCAGCCGACGCAAAGTCATTCGTGCTTCTTCCTGCCAACGCAAAACGTCTTTACAGAGAGCTGATTGACAAGCAGCCTAAATTCACAAAGATGTCTGAGGAATCAGGATACAACAAATTCATCGATGGCATCGATAAGAAGATAGGTATCATCACTACAGGTATCGCTTACAATTATCTTATGGAGAACTTCCCGAACGGAAAATGTCCATATCCAGTGGTAAAGATTACTCAATATCCGTTGCCATATAACATAATCAACAAGCTCTATGATGAGGTTGACGAGATTCTCGTTCTCGAAGACGGGCAGCCATTTGTTGAGGAGCAGATTAAAGGTTTCCTCGGCAAGGGAAAGAAAGTGAGAGGCCGTCTTGACGAGACCATCCGCCGTGACGGAGAACTCAACGCTGAGAAGGTGGCAAAAGCTTTGGGAATGAAGAGTGAGACAACATTAACAGTGCCGGAAGTGGTCACCAACCGTCCTCCAGCGCTCTGCCAGGGCTGTCCTCACGTCGACAGCTACACTGCCTTGAATGAGGTGATGGCAAAGCATAAGAGTGGCAAGGTGTTTGGCGACATTGGCTGCTACACTTTAGGTTTCAATATGGGAGCCATCAACACCACGGTGTGCATGGGAGCATCCATCACCATGGCCAAGGGCGCGAGCGAAGTGGGTATCTTCCCGAGCGTGGCGGTCATCGGCGACGGCACCTTCGGCCACAGCGGCCTGACAGGTCTCATGGACTGCGTCAACGAGAAGGCTAACGTCGTCGTCATGATTCTCGACAACGACATCACGGCTATGACAGGCGGCCAGCCTTCGTCGGCACACAACAAGATACGCCGCATCTGCGAAGGCCTCGGAGTGGAGCCGGAGCATATCCGCGACATCGTGCCATTGCCGAAAAACCATGACGAGAACGTGAGAATCATCGAAGAAGAAGTGAATTACAACGGTGTGTCGGTCATCATTCCTCACCGCACTTGCATCGTCGAGTTGAAGAAACATTTAAAGAAATAAATGTTTGAATTTTAAATTTTGAATTCTTAAATCCAGAAAAATATGAAAAAAGATATCGTTTTGTGTGGTGTTGGTGGTGACGGCATCGTGTCAGTTGCCAAAATCATCTCAGATGCTGCCCTCAACATGGGTATGAACCTGAAACAATCGGAAATCCACGGCATGTCGCAGCGCGGCGGCTCGGTGTTCTCGCACCTGCGCTTGTCGGACGAGCCCATCTTCGCCGATGTCATTCCTGAAGGCAAGGCCGATATTATTTTGTCGAGCGAGCCGATGGAGGCATTGCGCTATCTGCCATGGCTCAGCAAGGAAGGCTGGGTGGTAACCAACTCCGACCCGTTCATCAACATTAGCAACTACCCTGACATCGAGAAGGTGTATGCCGAGTTGAAGAAACTCCCACATGTGGTTTCATTCGATGCCAGCGAGATTGCCAAACAGCTCAAGGCACGTTCGAACATGGTGCTTCTCGGAGCCACCATCCCATATCTCGGCATTGAGCTCGCCAAGGTGGAAGAGGCCATAACACATATCTTCGGCAAGAAAGGCCAGGATGTGGTTGACCTTAATATTCAGGCGGTGAAGGCTGGGTATGAGAAAGCCATTAGCCGTTAGCTATTAGCCATTAGCTATTAGCCATTAGCCATTAGTAGAGACGTACGGTTGTGCGTCTCTACATTTGATTAATTCAAGATTAATTCATTATGAAAAATTTAACACCGTTTTTGATAGTATTGTTGTTTCTGGTTTCCTGCGGAGGCGGAAATGAAAATTCCGGAAGCAAGAAAGAAGTCAGGAAAGCAAAGCCCGAGCCTGTTTATTTGTACGGCATCTGCATCGATTCTTTGGATATTTCGGAAGGAAAAGTCCAGAAAAACGAGTTTTTGGCGAACATTTTGCAAAAAGAAGGTGTGAGTTACAACACCGTCAATTACATCGACAGAAATTGCCGTAAGGTTTTTGACGTGAGGAAGATCAAGGTCGGGAATAAATACGTGTTTTTGAAGACGCGCGACAGCATCCCGACAGCCAAATACTGGATTTATGAAATCGACAGGACCAGCTATGCCGTTTTCCAGCTTACCGACTCAATAGCAGCATGGAAGGGCGAGAAAGAAGTCATCACCAAGGTTGAGCATGTCGGTGTGGAGATAAAATCGAGTCTGTGGAACGCCATGTCTGAGGCGGGCTGCGACTACAGTCTGATTCTCGAGTTATCTGACATTTACGCCTGGACCATTGACTTTTTCGGCATACAGCCTGGCGACTCGTGCAAGGTCATCTTCGAAGAGAAGTATATCGCAGGCGACACCGTACCGTTCGGCATAGGCAACGTGATAGCATCATATTTCAAGAACAAAGGCGAGGGAAAATACGCTTTCAGCTTTGAGCAAGGTGGCAAGAAGGAGTATTTCGACGAGAACGGTGACAATTTGCGCAAGGCGTTTTTGAAGGCTCCGTTGAACTACCGGCGTATCAGCTCCACTTTCTCGGAGGCGAGGCTGCATCCGGTACATAAGATAGTTCGTCCGCATCACGGGGTTGATTATGCGGCTCCGAGCGGGACGCCGGTGCAATCTATAGGTGACGGCACTGTCATCGACAAAGGCTGGGACAAGAAAGGCGGCGGCAACTATCTGAAAATAAAGCATAACAGCACTTATACCACCACTTACATGCATCTGAAAGGCTTTGCCAAAGGCATCTCGAAAGGCAGTAAGGTGAAACAAGGCCAGACGATAGGCTACGTAGGAATGACGGGCACTGCCACAGGACCGCACCTCGATTTCCGTCTGCAGAAAAACGGCACCTACATCGATCCGCTGAAGTTCAAATCACCGAGTGCGGAGCCGGTGAAGAAAGAGAACATGGAGGCTTTCAGGCATAGTGTTGACACACTGATTAGGGTGCTGAAGAGACATTAGCCATTAGACATTAGCCATTAGAATTGAGTCGATATAGGGTTGTTTGTTTTCGAAGGAGATGTTGTGGAAGCGATAGAGGTCGTTCCAGAAGTATGTCCTATTTCCGGCGCGGCAGAGGGTGAAGTCGTCGGTTTTCATCATAAAATCGGCTTTGCCCATAAACCAGTTTGACTCGTATCGGAAAAACTCGGTGTCGCCGTCGCGGTCCATTTTGCATGATGTGAGCATTTTCAGATAGGGTTTGGTGTCGATAAACGGGATGGGATGGAAATAGAACCATGCCATTTGGAGGCATTCCCAGTCGAAACTGTCTATTTGGGGATGATCTTTTGTGACAAGGGAGTGCCTGTTGTTATCGCTGAAGAAGACAAAAGAGTCTTCGCCGTCGTATTTGATAACGACATCATACATCGGACCACTTTGGAGCATTTCGGATTCCTCCATACGGAGCACGCTGAGGTTGAACGATACCCACTGGTGCTCACAGGCGAACGCCAGCGACTGACTTGCAAAGGCAGAGTCGGCCTTGATGTGGGGCTCTTTTACCGCCGCCTGCTGCGATTCGTTGGTGTTGGTGCAACAAAACGCAGCAAGCAGCAAAAAAGCAGATGATATTATGAATTTTGTGATTTTCATTGTTTCACGATTCTCTCCGAAAACTCCTTGCCATCCGCCATTCTGATTTTCAAGATATAAACTCCAGCGTTGAGGTTTTCAACGTTGATGGTTGTTTGCTGAGACGCGCCATGGCACGTCTCTACAAGGCGGCCGTCCATGCTGTATATTTCCACCGACTGGCAGCTGACATCCGGCGAAAACTCAATGTAGAGGTTGTCTCTCACCGGATTCGGGTAGCAGCAATAAGGCTTCACAATGCTTTCAACGTTCTCATCGACGGCATCATAGCCGTTTTCATCAACTTTAAGAAGATAGGCATAATAATCGAAATAATCAGGGTTTTTGGAACAAATTCCTGTAAGGACACACCCACCGTCATCTGTGGCTTGTATTACGTTTATGTCATAAAAATTGTCGTTTTCGCCAAAATACCTGCGCCATATCAGGTTAAGATTTTTGTCAAATTTGCTGACAACAATTTTTGATGGATAAACTGAACCACCTGAATAATGGAAGTGATCCCTAATTCCCCATATGCCACAATGATATATGACATCATCTGTCATGCTAATTGCCTGATGCTGAGCCTTAAGTCTGTATTTGCCATTACCGTTTCCTGATACCATATCCCAGGATTTTTGATCAAAGACTTCACAACTGTCATTGATTATCGCCAGAAAGCAGCATTCACCAATCTTTCCTCCAAGATGCTTTATGAACCTACCATCACTTGTGATTACAAACAAAGAGTCGTTATAAGGCACAATATTCCCCTCTATCGAACAATAATATGTTGTGTCAGGATACGGTTGTGGAGGATCGTATTCCACTACGTTGTAATACAATCCTGACAGTCGTTTCAGTTCTATACAATTAAAAACAGAATCAACACTATAGATACAACTGCCATGATCTTCATTTTTTCGTCTTATTAGTCGATAGTTGTTTCTGCTTTGGGACGAAAAATCATATATAAAATCCGAGATATCACACGGATATTTACGAGATGCAATCAGTTGTCCATCGATAGAGATACGTGCAAAAAGATAATAGTAGCCTTCAGTCTTTCGACAATGGGCGGCAACAACCACTGTACTGTCTGTTTCAAGAATGATGTTGGGCATCTCTTGAGTGTATATGTTCAGATGTAAATAATCGTCACCTAAAAAACAAATATTTTGGCTTAATATATTTAATTCCGCATCGATATGCAAAAAAGCAAATGTGTTTTGAACCAATGATTCGTCTATGAGGGTAGCGATTGCAAGATATTCATTGTCATAATCCGGATGGCGGAACAGACCGCAATATTTAAGGTTTTTACCATCAATCCGGTGTATGAGAGTAGCTGTTATTTCACCTACCGGCGATATGGCGATAAGGGCATCGTTACCGCCAAATTCTTTTATGGATATACAACTAACAACAAAACCATTTTCATTGGTTTCAACAACAGCATTACATTCACGTACGACTCCATCTTCAAATGTTATTGTTTGTTCAAAAGTGTTTTGAGCTTTAATACTTATTGTAATCCCAAGCAGTAAGTATAATAACAGTTTTGTTTTAACGTTTTTCATAATATTACGATTTAATCATCCATTGGCTGATGTGTACAATGGATATTCCCCAAATATAAAGTTATTAGCCAAAATTTGGTACACAAGCTTTAACGCCCAAGAATTCTCCCGGCTCAAGTTTAAAATCACATATGTATTTAAATAAGATTCATAATCATCAATATCTTTGTAAAAACAGTGTCAACAATCATGTCTGTTGAGCGCTTGCTTCCGTCACAAAGCCCGAAGTTCTCCAATGCGGTAAGAGCCCATTCGGCATCTGACAATGACATTGCCTCTCCATCTTTTGTCGCTGATTTCATTCGTTTTCTTAAGTCAAGCAAATATCCGTCCATATCATCGTTATTTGAAATGGTGACGATATTTTTATTCTTAGTATTGTTTACTACTTCATTTTTCTTGTTGCAGGCCTCAAATGTGATTACTCCTGCTGCTGCGATGAGCAATATTGCCACTGCAGCAACGATTCTTGATTTTTTTACCATAATTTAAAATTTTAAGTTGATATTTTTTTACGTTTAATTCCGACAGCAAAAATTATCCAAACTAATTTCTCACAGATTACACAGATTTGCACGGATTTTTTTAAGATTATTATTCCTTCACGATTCTCTCCGCGAACACAGAACCATCCGCCATTCTCAGTTTCAAGATATAGACTCCGGCGTTGAGGTTTTCAACGTTTATGATTGTTTGTTGTAGAGACGCGCCATGGCACGTCTCTACAAGACGGCCGTCCAACGAATAGATGTTCACCTCCTGACAGGTTGAATTCTCAGCAAAGCTGATGTTGACAATGTCTTTGGCGGGGTTAGGATAGCAGAGGAATGGCTTTTCTGCAAATGAAATCTCAGATGTGGATAATGTTTCATCAAAGATAACGGCATAAATTTTTGAAGAGTCGTAATACTGATAAGTGGAATCATAAAGCCAGCCGCTTAATGCCAATCCGCCGTTTTCACGCACAACCAGCCCGAAATTGACTATCTCCCTATAACTGAGACAAACCACCTCATCCAATAAATTCAGGTCGAAATCGAGGCATTCGACAGTGAGTTCACGCTTTCCCTGTTTATTATCAGACCAAACAACATAAATTCTGCCGTCATCGGTCACAGCAATGTTCTGTGGCATCAAATAATCATTATAAGAATCACCAAACTGGAACTTCTCAATGACTTGGAAATTGTTGTCGAATTTTATAAGAATATTAAAATCATTAAGGAATTGGTCATCTGCCGGAGCCGTAAGCAGAAAATGCCCATCGTCAAGATAGCTGCCGCGCATGTGAGCATAGAACCGGATATATGTATATTGGCCGATATTTCCAATTTTGTGTTCTTCTATTCGGTTAAACTCCTCGTCGTAAACTTCGATATACACCCAGTCTCCACTCGATGTGCGATGCAAAGTTATAAAGCCATAACGTACGATGTCTTTATTTATCATGAAAAACGGACGTTGAGCCAGCACATAGTATTTTTTCTCAATCGACTGCGAGACAAATTTTGTTGTGCCGTCAAGACCGACAACAATAAAACGCTCGGTGGTGTCGCTGTCGCAGCCGTGTATAACGATGTCGTTGTTATGGTTTATGAAAGCCCTGAAATCGGCACCTATTGTGCCGTTTATGTTAAGTTCCGTGTCGATTTCGTTTACAATTTCAAGATTGTCATTGATATACAAGGCTTTATAATGAGCGACACCATTTTCATTGTAAAAAGAAGTGAAAATATTTCTGTTGTCATTGAATGGGTCACGTAATTTCGGGAAGCCGCTGTTAATCCTGAACATAGAGCCAGGTATGAAAGCGGAGTCTATCGCCACCCCTTCAGGAGTTATTTTAAACAGGTTTATTCCTATATCACTTCCTCCACATACTTCTTCGAAAACATCGTCATCGACCAAAAAATTGCCGTCGCTCATCTCAATGATGTTATAGCACTGGTGAAGGTTCCCGTCGTTTCCGTCGTGATACCAAACATTGAAGTTCTGCGCTGAAGCATACAATGACAAGATGAAGGCAAAAGTTATAATAATAATTTTTTTCATAATAAAAATGGTATTAAACTGCCATGGTTTAAACCATGGCAGTTATATTAAAACTTATAATCTTACCTCTATTTGTGTTGCTGTAATGATACCATACTCAACATCCAATGTATGGTTTAGCATATTACAATCGCTCGTGTTCTCCGTAACAGTATCTGCCCACCATGCAGTAACTGAACCTTTAATAATGTTTTTAATATGAGGTCTGTGTTCTTCAGCCAAATCAAGATATGCATTCAAATAATCACACATGGTTTTTTCCCCTTCACACATAGGAACAGTTGGAATCGTAGCATTAGGAATACTGCAACAATGACAATGAAATAATTGGGGATACTGCCTGTAATCAAAATTGGTATATGTTTTACAAGTAAAGAACAATCGGTCAGACAAATTAGGATGATATATACTCATATTGAAACAATCTGTTAATACTACTGCTGCATCTTGCCATTGGTACAGCGTATCAGCAGGAAAATAATCACACAAAGTGCTATCGTAAGTGACACTTCTATATGACAAGCCGCTTGTAAGAGTCGATTTAACTGTTACAATTGTTGTGGTCGCATTGGCATCAAACTCGGCAATTTCCGGTTCTATGCAATAATAGTTCTTGTTGTCGAAGCTGAGACTGTGGTAGTAATCGTAAACATGTGCTGAAATCTGCGAATAAAGATTTGCGAACTCGCTAAGACTAATCATGCCGTCCGACACATTCAAAGTGTAGGTAGATGTCTCATAAGTCTTATCCGGACCGTCGCCATTGATATTGCAAAAGTCGAAGTTAAGAATGTCGAACATAAACGCATTGGCGTTTTCAGCAGTTAAAGCCTCGTCGCTTTTAGCACCAGCTTGAAGTTTTTTCTCAAATTCAAGGATATAAGCCTCCCTGTCTGGTACTTCGTTTTGATAGACGATGCCTTTGTTCAGCGCCATCTGCGGTGCGTTGTTAACGACTTCGTTTTTCTTGTTGCAGGCCTCAAATGTGATTACTCCTGCTGCTGCGATGAGCAATGTTGCCACTATGGCAACAGTTTTTGATTTTTTAACCATAATTTTGAAATTTAATTTGTTAATAAATATGTTTTTAAGTTGTTTAATGAGATTTCTCCATTTCGCTTCGCTCCAGTCGAAATGACAAGCCTTATCTTGCGAACTCCCCTTCAGCATAGCCGTTGGCGTTGTCTAATATTAAGGTGTAGTTGCCGCTCGACGTGCCGGAAAGAGGGATGTAAAACGTTTGCTGGACAGCAGTGTTTACGGTGTTGTTGTAAACCGCGCTGCCTGTTTCGTTCAGTAATGTAATGTTTACATATCCGAAGTTTTGGTGGAAATATACCTGAACAGAGTTTTTACTATGACATGCCTCTATGGAATTCGGGCCAGCATTGTAGTTTAAGTCACCACGTAAAACAATAACAGAATTATCTGATGGTGGATCTGTAGGAGTTCCAATTTGATTTGGATGATTTTGGTCGCAATATGGTACAGCTGCAATGGCACCTGCACTCAGTAGGCCTGCTAAAATTAATGTCAGTAGTTTTTTCATGTTGTGATACTTTTAATTGTTCTAAATCCTTTTTGCGGAATTCCGATTGCAAAAGTATCGCAACAATGCCCCATACAAACTGCCATCCAAAAAATCAGCCGCTTGCAGATGGTGCAAACGGCTGATTTTTAATGAGATATGATTTTAGCTATCCAAACTTTTTGGGGAGAAATACAAAGGAAATTGAAGAGGATTGGAGGAGATTTATTCACCAAAGGTGAATGCTCTCGCTTCGCTCGGGTCTCCGCTACGCTTCGCTTCGGTCGAAATGACGGAGTCTTGTTCGATGAGTTTTTTCACTTTGCCACGGGCTTTGTCTAGCATGCTAGTACTCACGTCGAGAAGCAAAGCCTCATCAATGCGCGAAAGCTTGAAATCGTTGAGCATGTAAACCCTGCGCTCAAGCTCACTCATATCGGGATATTTTTCTTTTAATGTATCATAAAGGCCGGGGTATATCGTATTGAACAAATCGGTCATCACTTCCCAGTGGTTTTTGTTGCCAAACATTTCTTTCTCAAGATTAGCAAGCAGATACTTGTCTTTCTGATCTTTTGTCAAAATCTCAAGACGCTGCATCGACCTCAGTTTTTCCGCAAGGTTATCCGACTTGTCTTGGATGAGACTCTCATTGTCTTTCATAACCTTCAAAAGAGTGGCTTTCACCTCAGCCTCTTTCTTGTTATTTTGAATAATCCGGTAATACAAAACAAGGGCTACCGCTAAAACAATGATTATCACCACAGCCAGCATTATCTCAATCCGATAATTTAAAATTATACGGCGGTTCATGTCGTTTTGCAAGGTCTCGTAATCGTATTGACGTTGAATATGATACAAGTTATCTTTTCGCAGTGAATCTTGGAGTTGATATTCAAACAATCTAAATATTTTCATATATTCCAATGATTGCTGATAATCCTTTTTCATTTCAGCAAAATTTGATAAAGCAGCATATGTCGACACTGTTGTCTCAAATTTGATATCAGATAGAGGTAAAAGATCAAGGACATTTTGATAATATATACCAGCAGAGTCATATTCATAAAATTTTGTAAATGTTTTCGCTAGATTTAAATATTGCAAGATCTTGGTTGCTGTATCGCATGTTTTTATCTGCCTCAAACAATCTATTGCCTCATCAAATTTACCTTGTTCGCGGTAACAGACTGAATAGTTGTTCATGATTTTACGCCAAGCGTAGTTTGAATTGCTTTCATTAGCATAAACCAAGCCTTGTTCCAGACATTTTTCAGCGCCGATGAAATCCTGCTGATCAAAATAAGACAATGACATTAAATTTTGAGCCAATGCACGTTCATCATATTTGGTGCCGAAATATGCGTCAGCTGTTATTATAGCAGGCCATGCTTCATCATCAAGAAATTTCTGATATAGCAATCTCGCCACATTATAATTGGCTCTTGCATAAGTCAGAGAATCACCAGTAAACTCTGCATATTTTGCGGCGTCTTTAAAGCACACTATAGCCGCGTCGTCGCGAAGTTCTCTTAAAACGTATCCGCTGTAGAGTGCGCCATAGGAGGCCTTGCAATAGTCATCCTTTCCGGCGAAATATTCGGCGGAGTGTTCCAGTTCGGGCATGGTGTAGATCTTCTTTTCCTTGATGCGGTGTGATAGTTCACGGCGCTCGCCGTCAGGGTGGGTGAAGAGTGCCTCCGCCTGCATCAGCGACATGTTCATGCGGATGTCGTCGTCGAGAAACACCATGATGTTGAGCACGCTGTCGATGAGGATGAGTGCGCTGTCTGGGTCGGATGCTGCAACCTCCTGCGCCTGATGATAATAACGTTTTGCGCGACGCAAATCGGAGTCGCATGACGTGAACGCAAAAAGGAGCGCGAGAATTATGACGAGATGTTTTTTCATGGCGCAAAGATAATAAAAAGTCGTTAGTCTTTAGTCTCTAGTTTTTAGTTTTTTATTACTACTAACGACTAAAGACTAGCAACTAAAGACTATTTGTAAATCTCGCTTTCGTCAACCAGATTGTTCAGCAAGGCATATACCGTGAGGCCGGAGACCGATTTGATGCCGGTTTTTCTAATGATATTCTTTCTGTGCGTGATAACGGTGTGGACCGAAATGAACAGCTGGTCGCTTATCTCTTTGTTGGTGAGGCCTTTGGCAAGAGCGACGAGGACGTCGATTTCGCGGTTGGAGAGCTCCACATTCTCGGATTTCTCTTGAGACACATTATTGTCACTCAATAAGTTAAACACCTTTGAAACCACTTTTTGCTTGTTGTCGGTCATCTCAATGGTTTCCTTGAACTGCTTGAGGATGTTTTTGTCGATAAAGGAGCTCACAAGTGCCACTGGCACCATATTTGGAAAATCGCGAAGGAGCCTCTGGAACGTCTCGTTAGCATCGAAAGCTACCAGCAACGGATTGATTACCAATATATCAGGATTATACGAAGCGAGTTTTTCCTCAAGTCGGTCGAGGCTGTCGAGCTGCGAGACGATGGCAACCTGCTTGATATCGTCGAAATACTGTGCGAGGCCGGCACTGAGCATAGGCGAAGGCTCAACGATGATGATTTTGTTGTCAGATTTCATGACTTAAGCCTCCAAAGTTTTGACAAAAGGAATAAGGATACGCTCCTCTATGAGGGCGTGACTCATCAAATCAGCGGATAAATCATTGATATCCAATGCTATCTCGATACGTTCCTTAGGGAACACATCGGCAGGAAGGTATTTTATCAGGATATTCATCAGGTCGAGGAGCTTATCTTCGATGTTGGTGTGGTTTTCGTGAAAAACATTGATTTTATAATCGGATTTGACGTTGTTGTCAACTATCTGCTGAAGGTACGGGAACACGTTTTTCTCTTCATAGATAAAATGGTCGACGACCTCGTTTTTATATTCGTCGAAGAAACGGCGCAGGGTGTGTCCGTATTTCGGGATGCATGCCTCGATGATGTGGTTGAGGTGCTCCTCGATATGCGGTATGCGCTCGTGGAGGTAGTATTTGTGCGATTCGAGCAGGTAGCTCACCAGCGCTTTCAGGTCGACGGATTTGATATCTTCGGCTGACGGGGTGTAGTCGTCGTTGCAGTATACGTTGCAAATCATGAGGAAGAACTGCGGATTGACACCATGTTTTTCGCACACCTCAGCGATGCTGTGGTCGCCGAAGCCGAGATCCATGCCGAAACGTGGAAGCATCAGCAGGAGTTTGGAGTTGCCGACGATGAGGTCGGCCATTTTCATATTTTCGGAAAAGATGTTTTTCATTGCAATGATTATTTTTTTGCAAAGATAATAAAAGTCTCTCGCAGATTGCACAGACCATCACAAATTTTTCTACCGAAACCTTCTTACACGTAGAATTTACTCGCTAAAGCGAGGGATTGCGCAGATATAAGATGCTGCCAGACAATAACTAAAACATGGTATTAAAAATTTGTAAAATCACCGATTATGGGGAGATGTCGTGTCGGTGATATGGTATATTTTTGCAATCAGAATGAATGACAAAAACAGGCCATATTTTTAGTTTAGGAAAATGTAGGGACGCGCAGTGCGCGTCCCTACATTTATTATCAGACGCGTGCTGTGCGTCCCTACTTATTATCTTCGTTTTTGAGGAGGATTCCGCGGCGTTTGGCGGCTTTTCGGTTGATTTTGAAAAGCGTGCGCCTCATAAACAGCGGGTTGCGTATGATATATGATTTAAGATGGCGCTCGCTCTTCTCCGGGTAGATGTCGTCGACAGCGACGAGGATGCCTGTCTCGTCGGTCTCGCCGAAGGCGTGGTTATATGCGGTGCCAAACGAGCGCATTGTCGACGAGAGGTTCATATAGGCATTGACGAGCGGTGGCACATAAGAGCCGAGCTCGCGCACTGAGCGTTGCAGAATCTGGTAGTCTTCCTTATAGTTTCTGCCGACAAAGAGGTCGTGCAGCTTGTTGTAGTCGGTCTCGATAAGAAGAGGCTCGTTAGGCCACACCAGACCGTCTTTATCAGGAAAATGTTTCTGGTAGAAATAAAGAATCATGTCCTTTGCCTGGCGGTTCATGTGGGGATACATGGTGATTTTGCCGAAGTAATACTTCGTGTTGCGTATCTCCAGTGCCAGTGTGGCGAGGCCGTCCCAGAGGTTGTCGAGCGAATACATGCCTTTGCGTATGTCGGCACTCGGCTGGTATGCCGGCTGTACGAAAGAGCGTCCGAGTTCAAGGGTGTAAGGCAGGTATTTCTCGATGAAAACATCTGTGAAGTGGAACAGTTCGGAAGTCGGGGTGTAGATAGCGCCGTCGACGGAGCGGAACATGTTGCTGCCGTGGATGAAACGGTAGCCGCCCACTATCTCCTCCTCCACCGGGTCCCACACGATGAGTTGTTTAAAGCAATACGGTTCCGGCAGAAGGTCGAATTCGTCGATGTCGATAGGTTTTCCGGTGCCTCCGCCTTCTGTGGCGAACGAGAGCTCACGCAGACGGCCAATCTCCTGCATGATGTTCGGCGAGAGAGCCGCCGTGGTGATGTATATCTCCTTGTCGCCATGGTTGGTCTTACGCAGGAAATGCTTTCTTTTCAGCTCTTTTTTGATAAGCTCACGGGATACCGGAGGGATGATATAGGATAAGTCCATGGTTATTTTTGTTAAAATATTAAATGGTATATATTTTGTCGTGCAGTCGTGCTGCCCATTCTGTTGCCGGGGTGCCGTCGTCGAAGGTCTGCCACGGTATTGGCTCGCCCACCGTCATGCGGAAGGTCTTGCCGCGTTGAGCGAACATCTCGCCAGGAAGCAGTGCCATCTCGAAGTTGAATTTGATGCCCAGACGTTTGCGCAAGTTGGCGATGGTGTAGAAACGGCGTCGGTTGTATGCCTCGATGTGCACCGGGATGATGTCGCGATGATGCTGTATGGCTTTTTTTATCACTGTCGGTTTCCATTCGAGGTCGACGATTTTGCCTTTGACACGACGCGAGCATAGTCCAGCGGGGAAATACAGCAGCACATTCTGTCCGGCGAAAGCCTCGTTGATGCCGCTGGCGGTGTTGCGGTTGCCATGGACCTTGTCGACAGGCACAAACACAGGCTTCAGCTGTTCGACATACATCAGGAAGTCGTTAACCGGGAACAGGATGTCGTCGCGCACCGCGCCCACGGCGGCGATGAGAGCCATGCCATCGGGGCCGCCCAAAGGATGGTTGGCGACGATGATAGGGTTGCCTTCTTTCGGGATACGCTCGGAGTTAATCAGCTCGACAGTGATGTTGAGATGATTCATCACAGCCTTGGCGAACTCCACCCCTTCCTTGTCGCCGCAAATGTCGAGGGTGTCGTTGATATCCTTGACGTGCAGCAGACGGTTGAGCAGGCGCACAATCCAACGTCGTGGCTTTATGCCCTTTGATGCCAGAACCTTGGCGAGGTCGATATGGTTTACCGCTTTGCCTTCCATTGTTAATGTCTCTGGAATCTGTGGGTCTGATCCACCAGCTCACCGTCAACGACCTTATAAAAACGCTGATTGGTGTCGGGTGATTTCAGTCCTCCCTTGTCGGTGAGATAAGGGCCTAATTTGATATAATCAAAGTCGTTGATATTCACCGGTTTGTCATATCTTCCGGAATACCAGGCGACTTTAAGGTTTAAGATATTCTTTATGTAATGAGCCAGTTGTTCCACCTCGTATTTCGAGGCGTCACCACCCATGATACACACACAGGTGATGTCGCCTTGATAAATATCTACGAGTCTGCTCAGTTCGTTTTCTGTCAGTTCTTCGCCTATGTTTTCCCAGAGATGCGGGCTATGGCAGTCGGGGCAGTGATTCGGGCAGTTGGTAAGGTTTATTGCCAGACTCACTTCATCAGGGACTTCCTGAAAGACGACGTCATAGTTATAGTATTTCAGCATCTTTTATGTTAAAATTTGGCGTAGAAACGTTTGCCTGCCTCCACCTGACGTGCAGCTGAGAAGTTGCTGATACGTTTCATGTAACCGATAACACGTGTGAGGTAGTCGAGATGTTCGCTGCCGCACTTCGGGCATTTCTTAAGATAACGTTTGTCGATATGACCGCAGTCGTTGCACACCGTGTTAGGGATGTTGAATGTAAAGTAGTTGCAGCCTTCTTTTGAAGCCACTTTGAGGAGCTGGCGGTACTGATCCTGTGTGAGGTGTTCCTCGAGGTTGCAGTGCAGTGCCGAGCCGCCTGTGAGGTGCTTGATATAACGCTCGCCGTGGAGTTTGAATTTATCGAGAACGTTGGTGTTCTGGTTCTCAACGACGTAGAAGTAGCTGTTATAGCAGTCACGAGGCACTTTGTATCCGTCTTCCTTGTCCCACTTGGCATGTTTCACACCGACGTTTTCGGCAGGAATCATTTCGCAGTTGAACATCAGGCCCGGCTTCTTGTACTGTTTGTTGTACTTCTCGATGAGGCTGAGGATTTCTTCCACGAAGTGCTGGTATTCAGGGTTATCGCTGATTTCGATGCCTTTGAACTCGGCAGCTTCTACGATACCGTTGACGCCTATCGTGAGGTACTGGCGGTCGATTGCGATGTAGCCAGCGTCGAACAATGGGAGCATGCCTTTGTCGCGGAGGTAACGGAGGTTGGTGTCGTAAGCCATCTGCACTTTATGCATGAGGTCGATGACTTCCTCAACGAAGCTGAGGAATGGCAAGCGGTTCTGCTCTTCGTACTGGATGCAGCGGTTCATGTTGATGGTGAGCACGCTCTTTGAGCCTGTCGACACGCCGCCGGCGCCGAGGGTGTAGCTGAACTCGTTGTCCTGGATCTCGTTGCGGAGACGGCAGCAAGAGCTCAATGAGTCGGCATTGTCGCTGACGTAGGTGAAGAATGAATGGCCTTCAGCGTACATCTCAGCGGTGAAGTCGGCATATTCCTTGTCGGCGATATCGCCGTTTTCTGAAAGGAGAGCCATAGTCTCAACAGGGAATGTCAAGACGGTCTTGAGACGTTCAGCGTTGAACCATTTCATGAAGCGTTTCTGGAGCCAGTTGAGTGAATCCCAGTCAGGCTGGCTGCCATCCGGGAAGTAGAAGTTACCGAAGAGGCTCTTGAAATAGAATTTGTCGTAGTATGAGATGTTCCAGAACACCGACTGGTAGTTACGTGCGCCAGTTGGTTGGTTGATGGAGTACACTATCTGTTCGAAGCAGTCGGTGATGACCTTGTCGAGGGTGCGTTTGCGTGTCGAGAGGTCGACGACTTCGTTAGCGCGAGTGTAGTAGTCTTTTCCGTATTCCATCCCGATGAAGTAGTTGAGATACATCAGGAACTCCGGAGTTGCGCAGGCGCCGCTCAGCATTGACGACACCATGAACACCATGTTGATGAATCCGCCGCAGAACGACTTGAGGTTGGTCGGGCGTGTGGCGTTGCCGCCTATCGACTTGGTGCCTTCGAGCAGCCAAGGGTACATGGTGATACTTGCGCAGTAGTTAGCGATGCTTGTCTCATCGTTCTTGTAGATGAAGTGATGGTTAAGCAACTCGATATATCTGTCGGCTACCTCTTTGCCATACATGTCTTTGATGCGGTCGCAGAGCATACGGCGGTTGAGGCGTATGAAGTTTGACTTAGGAAGCTCGCCGATGAGTGTGGCGATATTCTTCTTCTCCACGTTGGCGTTAGCGTCGTATTTGCTGCCTGATGCCGCGTTCTGTGCGTTGCAGTAATTGATAAGGAAGTCGAGTTTGTCCTTCACCTCACGGTCTTCATAGTGACGCTGACGGTAAAGGATATACGATTTTGCGACGTTGTAATAACGTTCGGCCATGAGAGCGTTCTCCACCTGATTCTGAATCTCTTCAACAGAAATTCCGTCGTGGATGCTGACACGGCTCATGATGTTGGTGAGAACCTCCTGCGGTGCGAAGCTACCAACGCTGAGGAAGGCTTTCTGAATTGCATTTTTAATCTTATCGACTGAGAAAGGCTCGCGCTTACCATTTCTCTTGATAATAAAGACCTGGTTGAACTCCATACTACTTTGTTGTTTTATATATTATTGCTCGTTATAATAAGTAAAATCTATGATACTCAACAATGGTTAATGTTGAAATTTTCATCACAATCTCACTGTTATTGTCATTGCAAATTTATATAAAACTTTTTGGTCTGGAACGCAAATTTTTATCTTTTTATCAACAAAAATATCAACATTTCACAACGTCAACAGCCACAAGGCTTTTGCCATTTTCGAGTGCTTTTTTCACCTTCGCGGCACCCTTTTCGACGAAGAATTGGCCGTCTTTTTTGTTGATAACGACTTCTTCGTCGGCGTCGTTTCCGGCATCACCTTTTATTATTAATGACTTTGGAGAAAGCCATATCTTGGTATATTCCTTTCCCTCGTCGAAAGCCTTGAAGCTATTGAAAACCAATTCGTTAACTTCTTCTCTTGTGGCGTGGCTGGTATCGACGATAAGGTCGTAGTTGCTGTAGTCGTCGAGGTTGCAGTGGTAGAAATTCTGGTATCTGAGCAGCTCGCTCTTGCGGCGGTCGATGATTTCCCGGCGTGCTGTCGCCTTGTCGGCATACGACTCGCTCACACGGCCCACATCATTGAAGATTCTTTCGGTTGCGGTATCCACATCGACATAAAGGTAGATCTTGAACGAAGAAGGCACGAAATGCCATGCCATGCGCGAGTCGAAGATGATTTTCTCGTCGGTGCGGCCCAGCTCAGCCATGGTGTCGTCGACATAGTGGTCGTACTTCGGGTCGCTCTCGATAAACTCGTTGAACTCCTTCGCCGACATGCCGTGTTTGGCGGCTAATTGTCTGAACAGCAAGCCCGCTGAAACGATTTTGAAAGGCATTTTACTAATCAGATAATTGGCGACGGTGCTTTTTCCACTACCGAGCTCGCCCGACAATGTGATGTGGTTCATTTTTCTTCTTTAAAAGGGTTGATTTTTTTTGTTTCGATCTGAATCTTTTCGGTAAACTTCGAGATGACCCTCAACGGCGCGATTATCAGCACGATGAGAAGCTCGAGGATGTACACCTCATACACCGGAGGATATGTCGTATAGAATTGACACACAACGAGTAAGATGGTGAAAATCATGAAGAGGAACTTGCCGAGACGTTTTTTGAAAAACACCATGAAAAGACTGACGATTATCGAGGCGAGCAGCACCCATTTTACTACAAAAAGGGTGTAATGGTTCGATGCCACCACCTCGTTGAGGTTTTTGTCGATATAGCCTTCTTCGAAAACGGTGTTGTATCTTATCCAGACATAGGTCGTAAAGGCGAAAAACAGTATATAATAGGTAACGGCGAAGGTACACACCAGCTTTATTCCAAGCGTGATATGCTTTCGCTCCTTAAAGATGCTCTGTCTCTCCTTTACGACCTGTTCTTCTGTCATTATTGCAAGGTTTTTCTATAATAAATGAAATAAATTCCGATCCAGATAGCTGTCAGGATAACCGGCGATACTAACGATGCGCCTGTGACGCTGGTTACAAACACCGCTGTGGCTATGAGGATGAGAATCTGTGCGATGGCGTAGATATGGAAGCCTTTTTTCTGCAGTTTCCACATGTAAGCAACACCGATGAATGATGCCGCAAACAGCAGTGCCTGAATGAGATAGCTCACTCGGCTCACGGCGAGCTGCGCTGACATGATGTTTTCGAATTCGTCGATGTCAGGAACAAATTTCTCCATCATCTCGAGGTAGTCCTCATCCTGTCCGAGGCCTTGCATCACATTATATGCGAGAAAGGAGAAAATGTTTCCGATAAACTGCCATCCTGCATTAATAAACGACAGCACGCAAGCGATAGTGAGACCTGTAGGGCGCTGTGGCTCCGGGTTCTCAAAGTCGTTAAACTGCTGATTTTCAGTGTATTCTTCCATATCTAATTGTGTTTTTATTTCTCAAAAATCTTTTCGCCAAGATTGTAGTTCTGCAAGAACTCGACTGATTTAGCGATTTCAGTGTACATCACCTTGTCGACTTTCACGAATTCGACTTTCTTGCGGTATTCAGCAACGAAATTCTCAATGAATGCTGACGATTTGATAGGTTTGCGGAAGTCGAGGGCCTGTGCTGCGTTGAAGAGCTCGATGGCGAGGATACGCTCGAGGTTGTTGGCGACGCGCAATGCCTTTGTTGCTGCGTTGGCACCCATACTCACGTGGTCTTCCTGACCCTGCGACGACTCGATGCTGTCGACAGATGCAGGCGTGCAGAGCTGCTTGTTCTGGCTCACGATGGCTGCTGCGGCATACTGAGGAATCATGAAGCCTGAGTTAAGACCTGGCTCAGCGACGAGGAACGACGGCAGACCACGTTTTCCAGCGATGAGCTGATATGTACGGCGCTCTGAGATGTTGCCGAGCTCTGCCATTGCGATGGCGAGGAAGTCGAGGCTCAATGCCAGAGGCTGTCCGTGGAAGTTACCTGCCGAGATGACCATGTCCTCATCAGGGAACACTGTCGGGTTGTCGGTGACGGCGTTGATTTCCTCACCGAGGATCTGTGACACGTAGTTGATGGCGTCTTTTGAAGCGCCGTGAACCTGCGGGATGCAACGGAATGAATATGGGTCCTGAACGTGCTGTTTCTCGCGTGCGATCATCTCGCTGCCTTTCAGGAAGTTACGGAAACGCTCAGCGGTGACAATCTGTCCGCGGTGATGACGGATCTGATGAATCTGGTCGTAGAACGGCTCAATGCGGCCGTCGAAAGCGTCCAACGAGACGGCGCCAATCATATCGGCGAGGTACTGCAGACGGAATGCCTTGAGCAACACGTAGGTGCCGTATGAGCACATGAACTGTGTGCCGTTGAGCAGTGCCAGACCTTCCTTCGACTGAAGGGTGATAGGCTCCCAACCGAAAATCTTGCTAACTTCAGCAGCCGGACGGATCTCGCCTTTGTAATGCACCTCACCGAGGCCGAGCAATGGCAGCATGAGGTTGGCGAGAGGTGCGAGGTCGCCTGAAGCGCCGAGTGAACCTTCATCGTAAACGACAGGCAGAACGTCGTTGTTGAAGAAGTCGATAAGTCGCTGAACTGTAACGAGTTGCACACCCGAGTTGCCGTACGACATGTTTTGAATCTTCAGCAGGAGCATGATACGGATGATTTCTTCCGGGACAAGGTCGCCAGTGCCGCAGGCATGCGACATCACCAGGTTTTTCTGGAGAGTGCTGAGGTCTTCCTTCGAGATGTTAACGTTGCAGAGTGAGCCGAAGCCGGTTGTGACGCCGTAAATCGGGGTCTTCTGAGTCTCCATCTTCTTGTCGAGATAGTCGCGGCACTTCTGGATGCGCTGTTTTGCATCTTCTGACAATGCGAGCTGATAATGCTCGCTGATGATTCGGTTGACTTCCTCAAATGTGAGGGTTTCTGTTGAGATATAATGTGTCTTCATTGTATGTTATTTTTTGATTATTTCCAATAAATTATCGGCTTTCACGCTCTCCTGACGACCTTCTTTCATCCATTTCACGGTGAAAGTCTTTTCGTTGACCTCGGTCTCCCCTGCCATCACCACCACCGGGATATTGCGCTGGTCGGCATATTTCATCTGCTTCTGAATCTTGCTTGCGTCAGGATAGATTTCGGCGTTAATGCCTTGACGGCGAAGCTGTTGCAGATATGGAAGGCAATAAAGCTCTTCGTTTTTGCCGAAGTTCAAGAAGATGACCTCTGTATTCTCGGCGTTCTTCTCCGGGAAGAGGTTCAGCTCGTTCAAAACGTCGTAAATTCTGTCCGCACCGAAGCTGATGCCTACGCCTGAAACGTTTGGCAGACCGAATATTCCGGTGAGATTGTCGTAACGGCCGCCACCCGAGATGCTGCCCATCGCCACGTCTTTCGCCTTCACCTCGAAGATAGCTCCTGTGTAGTAGTTGAGACCGCGAGCGAGGGTCAGGTCGAGTTCGTATTCGATGCGTAAACCCATAGCGTCCAAGTAGTTAAAGAGTGTCTCAAGCTCCTCGATGCCTTTCGTCCCGATTTCGATACCGCTCATCAGCGATTTCAGCTGCGCCATCTTCTCGCGGGCGGTGCCTTGCATGAAGAGAATAGGCTGAAGCTTCGCAATAGCTTCATTGTCAAGACCTTTTTCAGCCAACTCGGCATTCACAGCGTCGATTCCGATTTTGTCGAGTTTATCGATAGCCACTGTGATATCTACGAGAGCGTCAGGTTTTCCGATATATTCGGCTATTCCGGCAAGGACCTTACGGTTGTTTATCTTCAGGACGACTTTGATGCCGAGGTTGTTGAACACCTCGTCGACTATCTGGACGAGCTCAGCTTCGTTGAGCAGTGAGTCGCTGCCGATGATATCGACGTCGCACTGGTAGAACTCGCGGTAGCGTCCTTTCTGAGGGCGGTCGGCGCGCCACACCGGCTGCATCTGGTAGCGTTTGAACGGGAATGCGATCTGGTCGCGGTACTGCACCACGAAACGTGCGAACGGCACTGTGAGGTCGTAGCGGAGGCCTTTCTCGCATATCTTGCTTGAAAGCTTCTGAGAGTCAAGCGGCTGGCCGTTCTGCTCCACGCCTGACATGAAGTCACCTGAGTTGAGGATGCGGAACAGCAGTTTGTCGCCTTCGTCGCCGTATTTGCCCATCAGGGTGGAGAGGTTCTCCATCGACGGGGTCTCAATCGGCTGAAAACCAAAGCGTTTGAACACGGTCTTAATGGTGTCGAATATATAATTTCGGCGCATCATGACATCCGGAAGGAAGTCGCGAGTGCCCTTAGGAATTGACGGTTTCTGTGCCATTTTTTGAAAGATTTACAAACTGCAAAGATACAAATTTTAGTTAAAAGATATGAGATAAAAGATAAAAGTTTAAAAAACGGGCTGCTGGAAAAATATTTTTCATTATTTTTGCAAAACAAATTAAAGTTAAAATGGAATATAGCATTATCATAGAAAAAAATCCCGAAACAGGGTGGTATTGCGGGCAATGCAAACAGCTTCCGGAAGCTTTAAGCCAAGGGAAAACCCTTGACGAGCTTATGGAAAATATGAAGGAAGCGATAGAACTTGCAATAGAATGCCGAGAAGAAGATTTGCGAGAGCAATACCGAAATCGAAAGGTGTTTCACCGTAAAATAACGATTCCAGCATGAAAAAAACCAAATTTATTAAATACCTTAACGAACACAGCTGTTACGCCACTGGACGACAAAAAGGCAGCCATGCACAGTTCAGAAATGTTGAAACGATGAAATCGACTATTGTTCCAATGCATAATGAAATTGATGACATGCTATGCAGAAAGATTTGCAAGCAGTTAGGAATTCCTGTAATTGGAAGTAATTGAGAAAATTTTCAACTCATTTTATAATTTATTACAAAAAAAACTTTATCTTTGCAAGTGGTTTAAGTAATTAAACCTCTGATTTATTGAAATTAACGAAGCGTTATGCTTTTCTTGTGAATGAGAACGTAGGAAATTTTCATTTAAAGTTGCAAGATTAGTGTGATCGTTCGCGCTGTATAGCGTGGACTTATCCCTTTCTTCAACTTTAGGTTTCCTACGACCTTCATTCAAAGATTGGTGTACAGTGCCACGCTTCTATTATGTAAAAACCATCCTTTTAGGTGCTGAAAGGGCATAAAAATGCATTCTATGAATAAATTATTGTTCTTCGCATCTCTGATTCTATTATCAAAAAATGCGTTTTCTCAAGTCACATCATCTTATAGTCAACAATTCAGAGCGTATGATACAAATGGGCCAATGGGAGAATGTCTTTTTGAGGCAAATTCTGATGGAGAAATAATTTATCAGAGCACTATCGAAGTTGAAAAAACAAAAAGCGAATTAAAAGATTCGGCTATTCAATTTTTCAAACTGATTGACAAGAAGAATATTTATGATGTTCGCTTAATTCAAAACGAAAAGGAGAATTATGTTGATTATGATGTAAACATTGCATCTGGAAGGGTTAAAGCAAACGCCGATTTTATTTCATGGGAAAGAGACAGAAGCACTCTACGTTGTCATGTCAAAATTGAGTTTAAAGACGGAAGATATCGCTACACTGTTAATCCATACGAAACGAACCGTCAGACAATAAGAGGTGAAGCCAAATCAGATGGTCGTCCGAATGAGATTCATTGGCAAAGAGTAAATAGTTTGATTAAGGAAAGGTCTCAATATAAGCCTGGTAAGAAAAAATACATTGAATACACCGAACAAATCGATGATGAGATTGATTGCTACCAGGCCGAATATAATGCCCTACAAAACTTTTTAAGTCTCATATCGTCATATTGCGATTATGTAGAGAATTCGGATAAAGAGGCGGATTTTTAGCTCTTATTTCAATATCTCATCAATCACCACATAAATCTCCTCTTCTTTTTCGTAAGGATGAATCTGGAAATACGGATTGCCAGTGAGCATTGCGGAGAGATGGGTTTTGGTCTTGTTGTAGAAGATGTGGCACGGGATGCCGAAGCGTTCGGCGTAGGCGAGCTCATAGCCGACACCGAGAGATGGGCAAGTGCATTCACCAATAAGAAGGTCGCTTTCACGAAGCCAAGAAGTGTCTTGGTTGTAAATCTTCGAATCGCTAGCAAAACCTTGCTCTTCGAGGCATAAATTGCTGCCGCCAACATGCTCGGTCAACACGATATCGGTGCGCTGGATGTAAGAAATGATGCGGTTGTAAAGGTCGGCATCGACTCGACCGCCACGGATAGAACCCGCAAAATAGATTTTCTTTTTCATTCTTTATATCTTTTTACATAAAATCACCACCTTCTTCTCCCCTATCAATGTCGTGCTGAAAACGAAATTTTTATCGCTTTCCTTGAGATTGAGACTCTTTCGTAACTCGTTGGCACTCAATGGGAAATTACGTGTAGCGACAGATGCCTCGGTGATGTCACTTAACAATTCTTTTTTGACTTTTTTGTTGAACGGCGCGAAACCGACGACCTCGAAAATACGACCCGGGAAATCGGAAATCAGGTTGTCGGAGGTGTAGAGATGGCTGTTTACATGCAATTTTTCGATGGCGAAACGCTGCGAAATCAGCTTGAATGCGCCGGATTTCATCAATGATGAATTCGGTTCATACAAATATTTTTTGATATTTGATGAAAATGTCGGAATTGCCGATTTTTCTCCTGATTCAACGAATTGAAAATTCGTTTCATCCCGTAGGGACAAGGCATGCCTTGTCCCTACGGGATGAAAATCAACACAAAAATATTTTATCTCCCCATAAAATCCCGGTTCAATCTTTACCAAAACCTCCTTGCATTCGTTTTTCACCGACACGATATGAATTTCCGAAATATTTTGCAATTCATTGGTAATCATGGAAATATCCAACATCGGGGATAATTTAATCAACATGGTGCCACCATGTTGAGACGCACGGCCGCGGGTCTCTACGATTGAAACCACGTCGGGCGAACAATCGTGCAACGAGACCATTTTGCGGTTGTAGATATCCCTTCTGGCAGGGTCCAAATAAAGGACAACGCATGCGTTGTCCCAACGGGTTGTCTGGTTATCATATCCAGTCGGGATAAGGCATGCCTTATCCCTTAAAAAAGATTCCGCATCGGAATTAACAACCGTGATCTTTCGTCCCAAAACCGCAAAATTATGTTCCGCCAAGTCACACAGTTCCTTCTGATTTTCAACGTAATAGGATGTTTTGAATTTCTCAGAAAGAAAATAGGAATCTATGCCGAGACCGCCGGTCAAATCAACGAATGTATCGCCACCTTCGATGATTGAGGCCTTGTATTTAGCGGTAAGCTCGGAAGAACATTGCTCGATTGAGAGATGTTTCGGAAACAGCAAATCGGGATTCGAAGCCCACGAGGGCACCTTCTTCGACAGAAGCTGTCGCGCCTCTATCTGATTGAGCACCAATATCTTATCGACATCGTCAGGAAACTTCTGCAACGCCAACTGGCGCACGTCATCCTTCAGATGCTTCTCGATGAAATCCCGGGTAGCTGTATTCATCAGCTTTTTAAGGCGTTATTGTTTTTTCTACGGAAATTGAAGAACAATGCCGTGAACAAAATCGTGATGCATCCTGCAATTATAGGGGCAACGACGCTCGAGAAGCCCACGCCTTCGATGTATTTTCCGGCAGGGAATTCAAAGATATACGTCATCGTGACCATCGTCATGAACATTGCGGGGATGAGGCTGAAGATGTAGTTTTTCTTTTCCTTGGCAAGATAAACCGTTATCGCCCAGAGAGTTACCATCGCGAGAACCTGATTAGCCCAAGCGAAATAACGCCAAATCATGTCGAAGCCTTTCGCGTCGGCGAGACTGTAAACCAAAATGAGTGCTGTCACTGCGAACATCGGGATGGCGACAATCAAACGGTTTTTAATAGGTTTTTGATCGAAGTGCAGGAAGTCGGCGATGATGAGACGAGCTGAACGCAAGGCTGTGTCGCCCGAGGTGATGGCTGCCGAGATGACGCCGAGGATGGTAATCACAGCAATGACTGGGGTAAACCAAGTGTTGGCAATCACGCCCACGATGGCGGCTCCGCTCATTCCGCTGACGTTGACAACGCTGTCAGGACCAAAGAAATATGACGCTGCAGCTGCCCAAATCAAGGCGACGACACCTTCTGTAATCATGGCACCGTAGAAAATCGGACGGCCTTGCTTCTCGTTGACCATGCAACGTGCCATAAGAGGCGACTGAGTGGCATGGAAACCGCTGATAGCACCGCATGCGATACTGATGAACATCATCGGGAAGATTGGGTTATGCGCCGCTCCAGGATGACGGTTCTGCAATCCGCTCCAAATCTCCGGAATCTCAGGCTGGTAAAGGATAAACGCCACGAAGATGGCGACAGCCATGCCAAGCAAAAGTATTCCGAAAATTGGGTAAATTTTACCGATTAATTTATCGATTGGGAGCAATGTCGCAATCAAATAATAAGCCAAGATGATGATGACCCAGACGTAAGGATTCCAACCTGGTGTGAAGTTGTTGATTAACAGCGTTGCCGGGGTATTGACGAACACCACGCCTACCAGAATCATTAAAATAACTGTGAATCCGCGCATTACCTGTTTCATGCCGTTGCCGAGGAACATGCCGTGAATCTCAGGCAGACTTGAACCCTTGGTACGTAACGAGATCATGCCTGCAAGATAGTCGTGGACGGCACCTGCAAAGATACTGCCGAGCACTATCCACAGGAACGATGCCGTTCCAAACTGCGCTCCCATGATGGCACCGATAATCGGACCGACGCCAGCGATATTTAAAAACTGAATCAAGAAGATGCGCCACGGCTTCATCGGCACATAGTCGACACCGTCGGCCATGGTGACAGCCGGTGTCTCGCGTTTCGGGTCAGCGCCGAAGAGCTTCTCGATAAACTTTCCGTAAATGAGATAGCCGACAATCAAGACGGCTAATGCAATAAAAAACGTTACCATAACTTATGTTTTATTTCTGTCCGAATTCCATCAGATATGCTTTAATAAATTCATCGATTTTACCGTCCATCACAGCCTGCACGTTGCTGGTCTGATAGTTGGTGCGATGATCTTTCACGCGGCGGTCGTCGAACACGTAGGAGCGTATCTGCGAGCCCCATTCTATCTTTTTCTTCGACGCCTCTATCTTGTTTTTCTCCTCCAAACGATGCTGCAGTTCCTTGTCGTACAGCTGCGATTTCAGCAAACGCAAGGCGTTTTCCTTGTTTTTCGGCTGGTCGCGTGTCTCGGTGTTTTCAATCAGAATCTCCTCTTCGTGACCGTCGTAAGGGTCTTTGTATTGATATCTCAAACGCACTCCCGACTCCACTTTGTTCACGTTCTGACCTCCTGCGCCTCCGCTGCGGAAGGTATCCCAGGTGAGACGCGACGGGTCGATGACAATTTCTATAGTATCGTCAATCAACGGTGTCACAAAAACAGAGCTGAAGGATGTCATTCGTTTGCCTTGGGCGTTGAATGGCGACACGCGCACGAGGCGGTGCACTCCGTTTTCGCCTTTAAGATAGCCGTAAGCATAGTCACCATCAATCTCCATAGTGCAGGATTTTATGCCGGCGTCATCACCCTCAAGAATATTGCTGATTCTAACCTTATAATTGTGAGCCTCGGCATAGCGCATATACATACGCATGAGCATGTCGGCCCAGTCCTGCGACTCTGTTCCGCCAGCGCCTGCGTTGATTTTCAGCACGCAGCTCATTGAGTCGGCTTCGTCGTGAAGCATGTTGCGGAACTCGAGGTCTTCGACGAGCTTTATCACGTCGGCATATTGCTTGTCGACCTCCTCTTCTGTCGCCTCGCCTTCCTTGGCAAAATCGTACAAAACGCCGAGGTCGTCGTTGGCTTTCACGATCTCGTCGTAAGCTGTCACCCAGCTCTTCACGTCGCGGATCTGGCGCATGATAACCTTGCCGTTTTTCGGGTCATCCCAGAAGCCGTCGGCCTTCGTTTTCTCTTCTAATTCAGCTATTTTCGACAGTTTGGTGTCGATGTCAAAGATACCTCCTCAAGGCATCAATCCTCTTACTTAACTCTTTTATGCTGTCTAAAGTGACCATATTAATATAAGGTGTAAAACTTCTGCAAAAATAATAAAAGTTTTAAACTATTATTTATTCTTGACTAATTTTTTTATTCTTGACTAATTTTTTGAACTCTTTTTGTGCCTTTGCCATCTGTTTTTGGAATTCAGGACTCGTCTGAAGACGGGCGTATCCTATGCTTGCGCCGGAACGTGTGGCGTCGATGTCGCTCTGCCAATGTGCTCCGGTGATGACGCGGTTTTCGCAATACAGCCAGGCACGACTGAAGATGGCTCCTGATGCCTCCGGGTTGATTTCCGAGAGCAGCAATGCCGATGTCCAGCAACGTATTGTATGTCCCGACGGGTAGCTGCCCTCGCCGCTGAACTCCTTGTCGCTCTCCATGAAAGGCTCCTCATGGAAATACACAAACGGACGAGTGCGATGGTAATATGCCTTCGGTGCCACGCGCATCTGATCGACGGTGGCGAGGCTGTTGGTGATGAGTTTCCAAATCTCAGGGGTGCCTTTCTCAGAAATCTCGAGTCCGAACGGCACGCTCAGCTCAGCCAAAAGAGCCTCGTAACTCCACACGGCGTCGCGTTTTGCCATTTCGGCACGCTCGGTGTCGTAACGCTGCATCTTGCCCCACATATAACGTAGGACGTCATAACTGAAGGCCTCCGACGTGCTGTCGGGCGGTGCCGGCAGACATTGTATCAAATCAGGCATCTCCTCGGTGGTAAAATACGTCGTCGGCTGATAGCCTTGAGCAATGACATTACACAAGCAGCTGATGAGAAAGACAAACGTTAAAATCAGTTTTGATAAATTTTTCATTTTCATACTATTTATTAACTATTATACAGGAAATTTCTCCACTACGCTTCGATTCGGTCGAAATGACGAAGGGCATCCCAAACCAGACTTGGTTCATACCCTTTCTGAATCGCATATTGCGCCAGTTTTGCCTTCTTTTTATATGGGTCGGTATCGTTGATTTTCTTGGCTTTCAAGACTTTTATCAATTCGTCTTTATAAATTTCAGGGTCTATTTCCGACAGGGCATTGCCGATAATCTCATCGCTGATGCCTTTCATTTTCAGCGACATTTTTATCTTGTTAACGCCCCATTTTTTAAGGTGAATCTTGCTTCTCACGAAAGTGGATGCATAACGCTCATCGTCGAGATAGCCTTCATCTACAAGGAGTTTCACAATTTTCTCCTTCTCGGCATCGGGCATGTCGAAGGTGGAGAGCTTAGTCCTCACCTCCTGAGTGCACCTGTCCTGATAAGCGCAGTAGTGCAACACCTTTTTTAATATAACGTCGTTCGACAATTCCATTCCACAAAATTACTGATTTTTTATTCATCAAACACCAAATTTTGTATTTTTGCGTTGTAAAATTATGATTAAAAAGGTTTTAAATAGGTTTTTCTTGGTTTTGGGCGCTCTTTTTGCCCTATTCCTGATTTTGGGTGCGACATCGGCTCCATTTTATATGCATTATAATTTGGGCATTGACCCTAATCATGATAACGACACAGTACAACCATTTGAGCCTCAGCATGTTATAATGATGGGCGGCGCAGGCATGCCTTCAGCGAGCAACCTCATGCGACTTTATTACACCGCAGGTCTCTCCAAAAATTACGACTGTCCTGTAACCATCGTCCATCCGCAAGACTCCATTTGTCATGTCGAGATGTTTAATTATCTTGTAAATCAAGGGGTTACAAGAGAGATTTTCCACGATACCATTGGCACCAACACCCGTTCGCAGGTACTCGGTCTCGCCGAAAACTTTCCCGAATTGCTTACTGCCAGCATCATCGTTGTGACCTCGCCCGAACATCTGAAAAGGACGATAAAATGCTTTAACAAGGCTGGTTTTCAACAAGTTAGAGGCATGGCGGCATACGAAGGCACTGTCGATTTCAATCTTTCTTTGAAAGGACAAAAAGTTGATGGCATAGAAGAGGTTCCAAGCGTCGAAAGTACCCGGCTGCGCTACACTTTCTGGAATTATCTGAAGCTCGAAATAGACACTTATCGCGAATATCTCGCACTGTTTTATTACAGAATAAAAGGTTGGATTTAGTTGCGGCCGTAGAGGCGGTTTATCCACTCGGCTTTGCCCATTTTTCTTAGAGTTTGTTTCACCCACTGGCGGTTTTCTGGTTTATACCAGAAGAAAAAGCGTTGCTGTGCCAGCTTCTCCTCTTTGTTTTTCGCCACAAAAACAGGCTTCAAAGTATACGGGTCATAGCCCGAATAATAGATTTCGGTCGCCAAAGTCATCGGCGTCGGCGTGAAGTCCTGCACCTGCTCGAGATGATAGCCCAACTCCTTGGTTTTCACCGCAAGTTCGGCCATATCCATCAAGGTGCATGCCGGATGGCTTGATATAAAATAAGGTATCAGCTGTTGGTTGAGATGATATTTCTCGTTGACCTGATCGAAGCGTTTTTTCAATTTATTGAACAGAGAGAACGGCGGTTTACGCATGAGCCTCAACACGTTATCGCTCACCTGCTCGGGTGCCACCTTCAGACGCCCGCTCACATGACGACGCATCAGCTGCTCGAAATATTCGTCATAGCCCAGCTTGCCATCGGGGTCTTCGTTGGTAAGGAAAAGGTCGTAGCGGATGCCCGAGCCTATGGTCACCTTTTTGATATTAGGGTTCTTGTCGACCTCCTTGTAAAGCTCAATCAAAGGATGATGGTCGGTATTCAAATTCTTGCAGATATTCGGCTGGATACAGGTCGGACGCACGCATTTCTCGCACAGCGACTCGTCTTTTCCGCGCATGCGATACATGTTCGCCGACGGGCCTCCCAAATCGCTGATATAGCCTTTAAAATCAGGCATCTGCGTCACCTGTTCCACTTCACGTAAAATCGATTCTTTGCTTCTCGAAGCCACGAATTTCCCTTGATGTGCCGAGATGGTGCAGAAGGCGCAGCCGCCGAAGCATCCCCTATGGATGTTCACCGAATGGCGTATCATCTCGTAAGCCGGAATCGGGCCACGTTTGGCATATTTCGGGTGCGGCATGCGGGTGTAAGGCAGGTCGAAGGCTGCGTCGATCTGCGCCGTGGTGTAAGTCGGATACGGCGGATTGATATAAAGTGTCTGATTACCAACATCTTGCAACAGTCTGGCAGCGTGTTTCTTGTTAGACTCCTCCTCCACATGCTTGAAATTCGAGGCGTAAAGGCGTTTGTCTTTCAAGCAAATCTCATGAGAGATAAGATTTATATCTTGCCATTCAGACTCAACCCTCTGTGATTTCTTTTTCAAGAAGAAAGTTTGCGGTATATCGGTTATCTCGTTGATTTTTTTGCCTTCGGAAAGGGCTTTAGCAATCTCGATATTTGCCAGCTCGCCCATGCCGTAAACGCCCATATCTGCATGAGAGTCAACGAGAATGCTCGGTTTCAACGAATCTGACCAGTAGTCATAATGTGTCACTCTCCGCAACGATGCCTCGATGCCGCCGAGGACGACCGGCACGTTGGGATAAATCTGTTTGAGGATGTTGCAATAAACCACCGATGCGTAATCCGGACGAAATCCCGCCTCGCCGCCAGGGGTGTAGGCGTCGTTGGAGCGCAGGCGTTTGTTGGCGGTGTAGTGGTTCACCATCGAGTCCATACAGCCTGCCGAGACGCCGAAAAACAACCGCGGCTTGCCGAATTTGCGGAAGTCGCGGAGGTCGTCACGCCAGTTAGGCTGCGGGATGATGCCAACTTTGTAGCCTTCTTTCTCAAGTGTGCGTCCTATGACAGCAGCCCCGAACGAGGGATGATCGACGTATGCGTCGCCGCTGACGAGCACAATGTCGAGCTCGTCCCAACCGCGCAGGTCGGATTCCTTCTTCGTTATCGGGAGCCACTTGAGATCCATGTTTTATTTAATGGAGTCAACAAAAAACTTTGACAACCCCTCTCTTGCATCCTGCAGCTTGGCATACCATTCCTGGCTTGAATTCTGTCCGACCACGTCGGTGACGTATTTCACCGAAATGAACGGGATTTTCATCTCACGGCATACATCAGCCACTGCGTATGATTCCATATCGATGACATCGCCTTCAATATCGGCGCCTTCAGTGATGAAGCTGTCGCCAGTGTTGCAGGTGCCGATCAATTTAGCATGTTCCATCAAGTGCCACGATGGGATAGCATGCTTAATCACATCTACATCGAACTCCATCTCCGAAATCACACCGTTAAGGTATACCTTACGTAAATCCCTATCAACGAAACGGTTACAGACGATGATATCGCCGACTTTATGATTTAATGTGCCTGCCGAGCCGATGTTTATCACTATGTCGGGATGATGCTCGCAGATGGCGTTCATAGTATGCATGGCAGCTCTCACCTTGCCTATACCTGTTTCAACGTAAATCACCTCCGCGTTAGGGATGTTAACCTCAATTTTTTCCTCAGGAATTGCGTAAACTAATAAAATCTTCATAATTAGTAATAATTTCATATTTTATCCTTTTTTTTAAATGGATAAGGCATGCCTTATCCGTACGGGTTATCATTTCTTATCCAGTTGGGATAACGCCTGCGTTATCCATACCATTGTCTCAATTCCGATTCTCATCGAATTTTCATCAATATTAAAATTGGATGTGTGTTGTTTTGCACTAATGCCTTTTTCAGGATTTGAAGTGCCTAAACGATAGAAACATGCCGGCACTTTCTGCGAATACCAGGCGAAGTCCTCGGCGGTCATCAGCTGAGGCAATTCTTTCACCTTATCTTCACCTAAAATCTCTTTCGCGAAAGCGGCACATTTCTCAGTCAGTTTCACGTCGTTTTTCAATGAAGGATAGCCTTGCTCAATAAATATTTCAGCCTCACAGCCATATTCAGATGCAATTTCTTTTGCAACTTTTAAAATATTATCCTTCAATGACTTACGTTTAATTTCGTCAAAAGTGCGCATTGTGCCTTTCAGTTTCACCTCAGAAGGGATGACGTTGTAAGTTCCGTCGGCGACGAAGCTTCCGAATGCCAACAAACCGTTCGAATTATCGTTTTCAGGATACAATTCCGACAATTTTGACACTATTTTCGCTGCAGCGAGCAATGCATTGTCGCGTTCGGCAGGTTTTGCGGCATGGCCTCCCCTGCCCTTCACGGTGATGTTGACCTCGTCTGACGATGCCATGTAAGGACCGGCGTGGAAACCGACTTCGCCACACGGCAAATCAGGATAGACATGCTGTCCGATGATTAAATCGACGTCATCGAGGACACCTTCTTTTAACATTAATGAGGCTCCGCCAGGCAGTTTCTCCTCGCCTGGCTGGAAAACCAGTTTTATCGTGCCTGAGAATTTATCTCTTAAATCATTGAGTATGAAGGCAGTACCAAGTAGCATTGCAGTGTGCGCATCATGACCGCAGGCATGCATCACGCCCTCGTTGACGGAACGATACGGGATGTCGTTTTGCTCCTGAATCGGGAGAGCGTCCATGTCGGCACGAAGGGCGATAGTCGGTCGAACTGACGCCCCTTTTATCGTCGCCACGACACCTGTTCCGGCGATATCTGATTGAAATTCAATGTTTCGCGAAGCAAGACATCTCTTTATGAGTTCAGCGGTTTCTTTCTCACAGAAGCTCAATTCAGGGTGCTGATGAAGCTGTCGACGAATCGCCACGACCTCATCGAAATACGCGTCACACTTGGATTTTATCAGCTGCCTCATTTTTAATTTTATTTTTTGCAAAAATAAAAAAAATATTAGTACCTTTGCGCTCCAATTATAAGAGTCGAAAAAAAAATTAAAATATAAAAATAAACGAACATGAAAAAGGAAGTAAAATTTAGTCTTGTCTACCGCGACATGTGGCAGAGCTCAGGCAAATACGTGCCTCGCAAGGACCAGCTGGAAAAGATTGCGCCGCTCATCATCGAGATGGGTTGCTTCGACCGTGTGGAGACCAACGGCGGTGCTGCCGAACAGGTCAACCTGCTTTATGGCGAGAACCCGAACCCTTCGGTACGCGCATTCACAGCAGCATTGCATAAAGGCGGCATCGAGTGCCACATGCTCGACCGCGCTCTCAACGCATTGAGAATGAACCCTGTGCCAGCCGACGTGCGTCAGCTGATGTATAAGGTGAAGAAAGCTCAGGGCGTCGACATCACTCGTATCTTCTGCGGCTTGAACGACGTGCGCAACATCATCCCGTCGATTCAGTGGGCTAACGAAGCAGGCATGATCTCACAGGCTGCCATGAGTATCACCTATTCACAGGTGCATACCGCCGAGTATTACATGCACATGGCCGATGAGCTCATCGCCGCCGGTGCTAAGGAAATCGCTTTGAAAGACATGGCAGGCGTCGGTCGTCCTGTCACATTGGGCAAGATAGTGAACCATATCAAGACACAGCACCCTGAGATTAAGGTGCAGTACCACGGTCACACCACCCCAGGCCTCTCTATGGCATCAATGCTCGAGGTCTGCAAGGCCGGCTGCGACTACGTCGACGTGGCAATGGAACCTCTCTCATGGGGCACCGTCCATCCTGACGTCATCAGCGTGCAGGCTATGTTGAAAGACGCCGGTTTCCTCGTGAAAGACATCGACATGAAGACCTACATGGCTGCCCGCAGCATGACACAGAGCTTCATCGACGACTTCCTCGGCTACTGGATCGACCCAAGAAACCGTTACATCAACTCATTGCTGTTGGGTTGCGGTCTTCCAGGCGGCATGATGGGTTCTTTGATGGCCGACCTCAAGCCGGTGCACGCCGCCATCAACATGAACCGCAAGAATCAAGGTCTTCCAGAACTCTCAGAAGACGAGATGCTCGTCGATCTGTTCCAGGAAGTGCAGGATATTTGGCCTAAACTCGGCAACCCGCCATTAGTGACGCCTTTCAGCCAGTACACCAAGAACATCGCCTTGATGAACCTCTTCGCGATGAGCAAGGGCGAGCCTCGTTACGAGACATCTATCGACCCTGCCGCATGGGACATGATTCTCGGCAAAGCCGGAAAACTCCCGGGCACTCTGGCACCTGAGATCGTGGAACTCGCCAAGAAGAAAGGCTTCGAGTTCTTCACAGGCAACCCGCAGGACAACTACCCTGATGCACTTCCTCATTTCATCGAAGAGATGAAGAAAGAGGGCTGGGATCGCGGTCAGGACGACGAAGAGCTGTTCGAGTTTGCAATGCACGAGAAACAGTATCGTGAATACAAGTCTGGCGAGGCAAAACGCCGTTTCAACCAGGAACTCGAGGCTAAGATGCAGGCTAAGGCCGAGCAAGGCGGCAACAAAGTCAGCCTTGACGACCTCCGCAAGATGCGTCATCCGAACGCCGAGATAGTGACAGCGCCTACAAGCGGACAGGTCATCTGGGAACTCGACGCCTATGAGAAGTCAATGGCACCAGCCACAGGCACCAAATACAACGAAGGCGACACCTTCTGTTATATCCAGACACCTTACGCACCTGAGGAGGTGAAAACCAACTGGAGCGGCAAACTCGTGGAAGTCGTCGCCGAACAAGGCAAAAACGTGAAAAAAGGCGATATTTTAGCTTTCATCGAGAAATAAAAATTGAAAAAAAAGGCGGATGTATGGTTCGCCCTTTTGTTTTTTTTTCGTATATTTGCATGTTGAAAAATTTCAAATTACAAACTTAAATATTATTTCATATGAAGAAAACTCTACTATTCATTGCAGCATTTCTGATGTCAGTATCAGTATTTGCACAGACAAGAGCCACATTCTTAAATGAGCATTTCAACGGCTCATCAGCACCTGATGGCTGGCACGTTGAAGGACTTGGCACAAGCAACTGGGGTATTTCAGCCACACAAAACGCCGGCGGCCAGGCTAACGAACTCGTCCTCGTTTGGAGTCCACAGTTCAACGGCACCTCACGCATGGTGATGCCGGCTGTAGACCTCACAGGAGTTTCAAACGTTGTCGTAAGCTTCAAACACGCTCTCGACAATTACCAGGGCTCTCACACCATCGGTATCGCAACATCATCAGACGGTGGCACCACTTGGAATGAAGGCTGGTCACAGGCCTACAATACAAGCAACGTTTGGACTGTAACACAGAACATCACAACAGCCGACATGGGCAACAGCGATGTTTTGTTCTGCCTCTTCTACACAGGCAACAGCTACAACATCAACAACTGGTATTTCGATGATATCGAGATCTTCTCACAGGAAAACCTCGACCTTTCATTGAACAGCATTGATATGAACAGCGCAATAAATGCAGGCGACAATGATATCACCTTCACAGTTCAAAACAAAGGTATTGAAACCATCAGCCAATTCAAGATGGGTTATCAGATCAATGAAGAAGAACCAGTTGAAGAAGTGTTTGATATGACATTGGCGTCTTTACAATCACAGCAGCTCACATTTGCAGCACCCGTTAATTTACTTCCTGGCTCATACGACATCACAGTCGCAGTCTTGGAAGTGAACGGCGGCAATGACGATGACCCTACAAACGACGTGTTGACAAAGCGTATCAACGTTGCTCTCGGCGACACCCAGAGAATCCCTATGATTGAGCACTTCTCAAGTTCAACATGCGGACCATGCGTCAGCGTTAACAATCAGATGGGCACCCTCACAAACAACAACCCTGGCAAATTCACCTACACCAAATATCAGATGAACTGGCCTGGCAACGGTGACCCATATTACACAGAAGAAGGCGGCGTGAGAAGAATCTTCTACGGCGTGAACGCAGTGCCAAACGTGGTCCTCGAAGGAACTAACCTCGGTGCAACATCTGTGAACCAGAATCAGTTAGACTCACATTACAACACACCTTCATTCGCAGACGTGAGAGGTTCATTCAACATTGACGGCAACACCATCAACGTTAAGGTTGACTTCATGTCATACTACGAAATGACTACTGACAAAGCATTCGTGACAGTGAACGAAAAAGTCACCACAGGCAACGTCGGAACAAACGGTGAGACTTCATTCCATCATGTCTTCATGAAATTCTTGACCTCACCTTCAGGCGACGATCTCAACGTCCCTGCAGGCGAAGCACAGCATTTCGAATGGAGTCAGGACATGACAGGCACTCACGTTGAGGAAATGACAGACCTCGAGGTGTCAGCATGGATTCAGAATATGTCATCACAGGAAGTCCTCAACAGCCACTTCATGTATGAATACACCGACATCCACCCATATCCAGTGCAGAACTTCGTTATTGAAGAAGGCGAAGGCGGCGTCACATTGACATGGGATGCTCCAGAAGGCGGCAACGCTCTGGCTTACAACGTCTATCTCAACGGCAACATCATTGATGAGAGCATCACTGAGACAGAGGTGGTTTACAATTGCGAATATGGCTACTATGTCTTCGCAGTCGAAGCACTCTATGAAAATGGTATGACTTCAGTGAAGATTGTTAAAGGTGTCGACTACAAAGATCACACTACAGTTGCTGAAAATCAGGAGAATGCTTACAACATCTATCCTAACCCAACCAACGGCAATATCACCGTTAGCGGCGAAAGCATCAGCTTAGTTGAGGTTTACAACATCTGCGGTCAGAAAGTTATCTCTCTCGAGACAAAGGCCAGCAGCGTGAACGTCAACATGAACGAGCTCACAGCAGGCGTTTACATGGTGAAGATCGTTGACAACAACGGCAACGCTACTGTTAACAAAGTCGTTAAAAGATAGTTAGCAGTTAGAAATTAGCAGTTAAAAAAAGGCCTCTTGGATCCAAGAGGCCTTTTTTATTACAAACAAACACCTTCTAACTCCTAACTTCTAACTGAACGAAGTTCTTGATTTCTTCCTTAGTGGCGTTCACGCTGAAAACGCGGTCTGGTTTCAGATACCAGACATCATTATGTTCTTTGAACAATGCCTCGCCGCCACCGGTGATATTGAGCATGATGACGTCGTCGGCTTTGACCTGTTTGTTTTCTATAGCCTGGATGAGCGATGCTGTCGCCACACCTGCTGCGTGATAGATGTCGACGCCTTCAAGCTCCTTGAACAGGTCGCAAGCCTTCTGGGTCTCATCGTTAGTCACAGCAAAGAAGTCGCCATCGGTATCGACCATAGCGTCGAACAAGCCTCCCGCCAACGAATAAGGCGGTTTGCGGTTCGAGAGCACCTTCGCCACTATCTCTGAAGCGTCTTTACGGGCTTGTTGAGCCTCGTAAGGCAACATGGCACGTGAATGAGCCTTCCATGCATCGTACATCGGGGTGAATGGCTTGTTCTGTGACACATAAAGCTTAGCTTTGTTTGTGCCGTAGCGACCGTCCTCGATGAAACGGAGGTTTGCCTCCCATGCCGCGATGGCACCTGTTCCGCTACCCACAGCCTGGAAGTAATAATCAGGGATGCGACCGATAGTTGTCACAGCCGACATCATAGTGGTGCTCATGCCGTCACGACGCGCGATGTTCTTGGCGCCGCCCTCAGCAAAGAAGCCGTCCATCTCACAGACGATATTACCTAAATTAATAGCGTCGAAATAGTCGCTGCCGCTCTCAGTGCAAAGCAGCTTCACACAAGGATTGAGCGGTTTCTCAAACCATAACGCGTTGATATTATCTTCCGGAACTGTCAGCAAAAGCTTGATATTGTTGTCGGAGCACACCTGTGCGAAAGCTCTCGCCGTGTTACCTGCCGACGACACCACCATCACCTGTTCGCGAAGCTTGCCGTCGAGACGTGCGCACACTGAATATGCCTCGGTCTCCTTGAATGAGCAGGTACGCATTTTAGCGCCAATCTGAGGAAAATATCCATTAAAAGTGATGTATAAATTATTGAGTCCCAGCTTCTTGGCGAGTTTCTCGCTCTTATATGTCACTGGGCAGGAAGCGCCTTTCAAAAGGTTCTTCAGAGGCATCCAGTCGGCAAAACGGTAAAGACCCTCGTTCTCCTCTTTCACCTCGAGTTGTTTCTTCTCATAAATTGCTCGGATAAGACTCGGTTTCTCACTGTTCGGGAAGTCGAGCATCCAGCCAGAATCTTCGCAAACGCGACCATCAGCCACGCATTGCACCTGATACTTCGTTGGTTTGAACGTCATATACAAAAAACATTATTTCAAAGTCGCAAAGATAGTAAAATATATTACTATTTTGAAAAAAAGATAAAATTTTTCTTTTTTTTCCTAGATTTATTAATAATAATTACTTATTTTTGTGCATCGAAAATGAGTAATTATAACACCATGAAAGACTTGAAACATTTAATTTTAGTAGCTGCGGCGATGTTTTTTGCCATTTCGGCGCAGGCTCAGAAAGAAGAAAAACCAGTTTATCAAATCACCGACGATGTCGAGGTACCTCACACCATTGTGCAAAACCAGGCAAGATCTGGAACGTGTTGGTGCTTTGCGGGTACAGGCTTCGTTGAAGCTGAGATTTTAAGAAAATACGATGTAAAACTCAACCTTTCGGAGATGTATTCGGTACGTTGGGCTTACACCAAGAAATTCGACCGCTTCGTGCAGCTGCACAGCGCCACCAACCTCAGCTGCGGCGGCGAGGTCATCGATGTGCTTTACGCCATCACCGACGCTGGCATGATCACTGATGAGGCATACAGCGGTCTTGTCATAGGCGATGAAAACCACAATCACTCGGAGATTCAGAAAGCCGTCGAAGGTTATGCCAAGTTAGTGACACAAAAAAGCAACGGACGCATACTTTACGAAACATATCCTAAGGTTTTGAAGGGCATCCTTGATGGCTATCTCGGTGATGTTCCTGAGGAATTCGAGTACGAAGGCGTGAAATACACTCCTAAGTCATTTGCCGAAAAATACGCTCTCGACATCAACGATTACGTGCAGTTCTCATCATTCATGGATCAGGAGATGTACAAGCCGTTCCTCCTTCTCATCCCTGACAACTGGACCTACACCATGACGTACAACATGGGCTTCGACGAGATGATGGCCGAAGTCGACAACGCCTTGAACAACGGCTATACCGTAGGTTGGGCACAGGATGTCAGCGACAAAGGCTTCTCACGCAAAGACGGTCTCGCCATCGTCCCTGAAGACGATGTCAACAAGATTCGCGAAAGCAATCCTAAGGCATTCAAGAAGATGACCGACCAGGAAATCATGGAGAAACAGTATGCATTTGAGTTTGTGATTCCGGAAAAGGAAGTCACTGAGGAGATGCATCAGCGCGCCTACAACGACTGGAGCACAGGTGACGACCACAGTATGCTGCTTGTCGGCATCGCTCACGACCAGAACGGAAATAAATATTATAAGGTGAAAAACTCTTGGGGCGAAAGCGGTCCTTACAAAGGCTACTGGTACTGCTCAGAAGAGTTCGTTAAGCTCCACACCGTGTTCTTCACAGTAAACAAAGCCGCTTTCAGCGACGGAATGAAAAATAAACTCTTCTAGTCGTCATTTCGACCGACCGAAGGGAGTAGAGAAATCTCATATACAGAAATTATTAACAAATCAAAATAATAAACAAATGAAATTCAGACATTTTTTAATGGCAGCCGCTATGTTGATTAGCGTGCCAACATTTGCTCAAGAAGCAGAAGAAAAAGAAGAAGAAGGTTACAAATTTGAAGTCATCAAGGAATTACCTATGACATCAGTGAAAGACCAGAACAGAGCCGGTACATGCTGGTGCTATTCAACACTCGGTTTCTTCGAGGCGGAGTTGCTTCGTATGGGCAAGCCAGAGTACGATTTCTCAGAGATGTATATCGTTTACAAGACATATCAGGATCGTGCTGACCGTCACGTCCGCACACACGGCGATGTCTCTTATGCAGAAGGTGGCTCATTCGGCGATGTCATCTATGCCATCAAACACTACGGTCTCGTCCCGGATGTGGAGATGAGCGCAGGTCAGATGCACGGCGACAGCCTCACCGACTTCTCAGAGTTTTCTAACGTCAGCGGCAGATTCCTCGAAGGTGTTGTCAAGACCAAGAAGCTTCAGCTCGGCACCGACGAGAACCACACCCCACTTTGGAAGACAGCTTTCGACGGCATCCTCGACGCCTACATCGGCAAATGCCCGGAAAAGTTCACCTACAACGGCAAAGAATACACTCCGATGGAGTTCGCACAATCAACAGGTTTGAACATGGACGACTATGTCAACATCGCTTCATTTGCACATCAGCCATGGTATGAGCCATTCGTCATCGAGGTTCAGGACAACTGGCGCTGGGGCAAGGCATACAACCTCCCAGTCGATGAGTTCATGGAGGTGATGAACTACGCTATCGACAACGGTTACCCGATCGCATGGGGTGCTGACGTCAGCGAGAGCGGCTGGCTCAGAGGCAAGATGGCTGGCGTTTGCGTCCTCCCAGACCTCAAGAACCAGGCAGCAGACAAGTCAGGAACAGACTTCGCACACTGGAACGGCCTCAGCGCAGCTGACCGTCAGAGAGAAGCCATGAGCAAGCCTACACCTCAGCGTATCGTCAACGATCAGGACCGTCTCGACGCTTACAACAACTACGAGACAACCGACGACCACGGCATGGTGATCTACGGTAAGGCTAAAGACCAAATGGGCAACGTATACTTCATGGTGAAGAACTCATGGGGCGATGCAGGCAACTACCACGGCAACTGGTACGCATCAGAAGCCTTCGTGCGCTACAAAACATTGAACTACGTGGTTCATAAAGACGCTCTTCCGAAAGCAATCAGAAAGAAACTCGGAATTAAATAATTTTTTTAACCTAACCTAACTAAAAAAGTAAAACTATGAAAAAGCTTTCATTTATGATTCTTGCATTGTTCTTTGGAACAATTGCTTTTGCACAAGCTGATCAAGCCTCAAGTGAAAAGAAGGCTGTTGACCAGTACGGCAACAAAGTGGACATTAAGGATGTGACTGCCACCGAGCGTGATGGCATCCTCGTCTTCGAATCAAAAGACAAGGACTACAAACTGTGGTTTGACACCAGAGTTCAGGTAGATTTCGGCAATTACTTCGGTGAGCAGAAGTGGGCAGACCCCATCGGTGACGGTGCGAACCTCCGTCGTGCACGTTTCGCCGTGAAGGGCCAGATTACTCCGCAGTGGTATGGCGAGATCGATATGGAACTCGCTAATGGCTCATTCGAGCTCAAAGACGCTGTCGTCCGTTACACAGGTCTCAAGAATTTCCAGTTCACCGTCGGTAACATGAAGCCAGACTTCTCCATCTCACGTAACACCTCATCACGTTACCTTGAGTTCATGGAACGCCCGATGGTAGTCCAGGCATTTGCACCAAGCCGTCACCTCGGTATCTTTGGAAAATATTACAACAAGTATGTGTTCGCGAGCGCGAGCATCCTTTTCCAGGAAATCGAAGGCCAGGAGACACGTACATTCGTTGAGGACAACAACAAGAACTACGGCATGGACGAAGGCATCTCTTACGTCGGAAAAATCGTGGCACGCCCAATCAACGAGCTCAACTACGGTATCCATGTCGGCGGTTCTATCATGTGGGACACACCTAAGACATCTGATGAAATGGGAGCATACGCAGGTGCACGTTACAGCACACGTAATGCCACCACCATCAACCGCAAGAAATATCTCGACACCGACGATATCAAGAACACTGACCACAGCCTCACATACACCGTGGAACTCGCAGGTCACTATGACGGACTCCGCATCGAAGGTGCATGGATTGGCAACACCACTTATATGAAGAAAGATTTGAACATCGATCCATATAAATTCGGTGGTTGGTATGTTGAAGGCGGCTATCTCCTCCTCGGCGGCAAGCAGACCTACGACTCAGACGGTGCCAAGTTCAACCGCGTTCGCGCTGGCCGTGGCTGGGGCGACATGGAGCTCACACTCAAATATGAGTTCATCAACTTGAACGACTATGAAAACCGCGGTGCTGACGCCATCTACGGCGGTTCAGCAGACCTCTTCGGCGCCGGCCTCAACTTCTACTTCGGCAAAAACGTCAAAATCGTTCTCAACTATCAGTATGTCAACAACGACCGCTATGCTAACGGTAAGGGCAAACTCAACGTCGGTCTCGACGCAGCTGGCAATCCTACCAAGGACTTCACCAAAGTCGTCGCTAAAGACGGTGACGCCGGCGTGAACTACAGCATGCTTCTCGGACGTTTCCAAATCGCTTTCTAACGAACCAGATTGTTTAACATTTAAAATTGAACTAATATGAAAAAGATATTATTTGTGGCATTAGCCCTTGTACTCGGTCTGGCATCATGTGTGAAAGACAAGCAATATCCAGGCATCACCATCACCAACGTCAGCTACAGCCCTACTGCAGTGTCGTCAAACTCTTTAGTGACAGTTACTGCAACCATCACCTGCTTCAACACTTTTGATGCAACGGTGGTTTACACTGCCAACAACATCACCAACACTCTTGCAATGACAGGCAATGGCGAAACCTACACTGCCGTCATCCCAGCACAGCCAGACGAAACAACCGTCAGCTTCTACGTCGAAGCAAGCAACGCTGACGCCAAAGCCACATCAGCAACGTTGAGCTACACCGTCGGCGCAGTCCAGATCGACTACAGCGTGCTCCGTCTCAACGAGCTTAACGGCAACGACAAGTTCATCGAGATCTTCAACAACGGCACAGAGCCTATCAACATGAACGGTGTGTATATCGTGAAAGATGAAACCGCCACCAACTGGACAGGCACAAGCGACGTTACTATCGAAGCAGGCGGCTACGTAGTGCTTTGGAGCGTTGACGTACAACAAGACCACCCGGAAGTACCGGAATATATGATTTTCAGCAGCGGTCTGTCAGCAAAGAAGAATGTGCGCATCCAGCTCTTTACACCAGCAGGCGCCCCTATCGATGACTTTAACCTCACCCAAATCGAATTGAACGGTGAAGCTTACGGTTATCCAAACAACCAGGCTCCTGCATCATACAGCCGCAACGCCAACACCGACTGGTACTATTCAGATGCCACCCCAGGCGCAGTCAACGTAGACGGAACAAACATCGTCCTCGGCCTTGAAGGCGGTGTGACACCTCCTCCAACACCTGACTACACCAACATCGTGCTCAACGAGCTGAACGGCACCACCAAGTTCATTGAAATCTATAACAAAGGTGAACTTGAACTCTCATTGGAAGGCATGTACATCACGAAAGACGGCAATGAGACCGACATCAAGTGGACCGGCGACGCTTCACATGTGATTCCGGCCCATGGCTATATCGTGCTTTACAGCATCGACACCCAGCTGGATCACCCGGAACTTCCTGATAACATGTTCTTCAACAGCGGCCTCTCATCAAAGAAAACCGTCCGCATCGCCCTCTATATGGCCGACGGCACAGAGAGAGATGTCTTCACAAGAGGTTCGACAGGCGAATGGGGACAGACAATTTCTGATGTCAAGCCACAGTCATTCGCCCGCACACCAGACGGTAACGGCGACTGGAAACTTGCTGACGAGACACCAAATGCAGCCAACCCTGCAACTGGCGACGACATTCCACAGGAATAATTCGGTTTAACACCATATAACAGTCCTTCGACAGGCTCAGGAACCTTGTTTTTTAAAGCAAAGGCGATCCTGAGCCAGTCGAAAGGTGCTGTTAGGGTATTAATATTTGTATTTTAAATTTTAAATCTTGAATTTTAAATCTTTAATCAAGATATGGCAAAAGAAGAAATGAAAATCGGCGAAGTGTCAAAGCCGAGATTTGAGTTCCGTTCATTCGGACAATGCTTCTGTGAAGCACACAAACGTATGGCACGCCTCTCAGCACCGGTCCCAGAGAAAGTTTGGGAACGCCTGAGTGATGAAATCTATATCATCTCACGTAAGAACGACATCAACAACACCAAGATCCGTGATGGCAAGATGGATATCAAGACTTACGTACAGACTGTCGACGGCCTCGAGCAGTGGAATCCTCTCATGAAGGGCGAGTTCCCTATCGCTAAGGAAGTCCTCGAAAAAGAAGTGTTCCCGGCTTTCATGGTCGAGATGCCAAAACTCACAAAGGACACCTACACCTACGAAGAGTTCATCGCCATGGTGAAGGCTAACCCTGACCTCGCAGCAGTGCGCGTCCACAAACGCCGCTTCGGTTACATGGTCAACGACACCATCTGCGAGTTCGGCGAGGTGCTCATCAACGGAGCTAAGATCGTCACCATCAACTCGGAGTCAACAGAGATCGAAGACATCAAGAAGACCATAAAAGACTGCGGTCTCGAAGGTGTCGAGAATATCAATTATTTACAGGCTATCAAGCGCGTCATCGGCATGTCCGACAAACCGCTCGCAAACGAATAATAACTATGGCACAGGAAATAGAAAAGAAGTTTTTGGTAAAGGGTGACTTCAAAGCTGAAGCATTCAAAGCCACACGTATCACCCAAGGTTATCTCAGCAGCGTGCCGGAGCGCACCGTCCGCGTGAGAGTGAAGGGCGACAAGGGTTACATCACCATCAAAGGCATCGGCAACGCATCAGGCGCAGCACGTTTTGAGTGGGAAAAGGAAATCCCTGTCGACGAGGTACAGCAGCTCCTCGAGATCTGCGAGCCGGGCGTCATCGACAAGACACGCTATCTTGTTAAGAACACCGACGGCAAACACACTTGGGAAGTCGACGAGTTCTACGGCGACAACGACGGCCTCACAGTGGCAGAAGTCGAACTCACCGATGAGAACGAACCTTTCGACAAACCGGCATGGCTTGGCGAAGAGGTCACCGGCGACCCGAAATATTTCAATTCAATGCTGATGAAGAATCCATATAAGAATTGGAAATAAATCATTGTAGAGACGTCATAATATGGCGTCTCTACATACCCTTCAATAACCTATAACCAATAAACAATAAGCAACAATGGCATTCGACCCTTTGGACATGAACAACTACAAGGTGGAAAAGCTGCCGAAGATGCAGAAATCCTCCTTCGAGCAATGGATGGCACGCCTCGGCGGACCAATAGCCATCATCGCCTTCATCCTTCTCTATTGGTTCGTCCCGATAGGGTTCATCGACAACCTGGATCCCGACATGCTGACAGCGAAGGCTCTGAAACGATATAACGACATCGGCGGAGAGGCATTCCTGCGCTCCAACTACGCCATGTTCGCCATCTTCGTAGCAGGTCTTATCCTTTGGATGACAGAGGCCATTCCAAACTATCTCACCTCCTTATTGATAATATTGGGCATAGTGATATGCAACGTCACGACGCAGAAGGAAGCCCTCGCACAGCTGGGACATCCTGTCATGTGGCTTAATATCTTGTCATTTGTCTTGGCCAGCATGCTCGTCAAGACGCAATTTGCCAAAAGGCTCGCGCTCGCCTTCGTGATAAAATTCGGCAAGAGCGCCAAGGGAGTTCTCTGGAGCTTCCTCATCATCAACCTGGTGCTGTCGGCGTTCATCTCCGCCACCACGGTGAAAGCCACCATCATGCTGCCTATCTTCATGACGGTGTGCGCCATCTACGGAGCATCAAACGGCAACCGAAACAACTTCGGTCGTAACCTCGTGATACAGAACCTGTTCCAGGTGAATGTCGGTGCCAACGCCTTCTACACAGGCAGCGGCGCTCACCTGTTAGCTATATCGCTCATCGCAGGATTCGCAGGTAGCTGCGACTTCGGCTATTCCGACTGGCTCGTGGCATGCGGCCCTATGAGCGTCATCACCCTCGCAGTAGGCTTGATGCTCGGCATCTATGTCTTCTTCCCGATGAAGAAAGAAGAACAGAAACCTCAGATTGAAGGCGGCTTGGAACGTCTGAAACAGGAACTCGATGCCATGGGTAAGATGAAAGCCGAGGAATACAAGGCAGTGGGCATCTTCTTCCTCGTGCTTATCCTCTGGATCACCAAAGGCACCTTCCATAATATCGACGAGACCATTGTGGCATTGCTCGGCGCTATCTTGGCACTGCTCCCAGGCATCGGCGTGGTGAAATGGAACGACGTCGACATCCCGTGGCACCTCATGCTCTTCTCAGCCGGCGCCTACACCCTCGGCTCAGGTCTCAACGCCACCGACCTCCCGAACACCATGGTCAACGCAGGCTTCGACAGCCTCGGCATCACAGCCAACACCCCATTCTGGGTGCTTTACGTCATCCTCACCTTCCTGATGCTCTATTCAGGACTGGTGTTCCAAAGCAAAACCATCAGAACGATGGTGTTTGTCCCTATCGCTCTCGGCGTCGAGGCACGCTTCGGATTCCCGCTCATGAGCCTCTCTCTGCCAGTGGCTATGTTAATCGAACACGTCTACGTGCTGCCGTTCAACAGCAAACCGGCGGCGCTGCTATATAACACGAACATGTACAGCATGACCGACGCCTTCAAATACGGCATCACCATGATGACATTCGCCTGGGTCTTGATACTCCTCTGGGGCGAGACAGTCCTAAAATGGATGGGCATCACACCAGGTCTGTTCTAATAAAACCTTAAAAATATGATAGAGATCCAGACAAAAATACACGATAAGTTCTCCGTAGAGTTTAAAGTCGGCTTCAGCGGAAGAGAAGACGCCAAAATGGATTATTTTGACGTCAACTCTTGGATTTTTATCCCTAACGGACTGTATATCAACAAAAACACATACAGTAAAGACCGTTTCTACACCGACATGAAGTCGAACATCCGACTGATAACACCGTCGTTTTCTTTACGTCAGATGGTGGAAGGCGACGATGCCCCGATCAAACATGTCATAAATTCATTGGACAATATCAACGAGTTCGAATTCCAGATGAAGCTCTTCGGCTCAATTTTCAAAAGTTCCATCCGCGATGCCTCGTCCGATATCATCAATGAAAAAAATCAAGATAATCTAAGCCGGAAATGCTCCGATTATATCTATGATTTACGACTCGTTCTTCAGTCATATCGAAGAATTCATAACATGATTGACCCGAAAAACGAGACGATGCTGGCAAAATTCAGGTTCACAGACGAGTTTATCAGCCATCAGCTGCAAATCCAAACGATGAAGGTCATAAAGGCTTTACAAAGTCTTGAAGGCTTACAAGACGCCATTAATGCTCTGATTGACACCCTGAAAGAAGAGACTGAATACAAGATTTCGAAAGGTTATAGCCACGTCATCATCAACGACGACGCCAACAACCGCAAGCTTGTGAACCATCACAGCAAACTGAAAAAATACATCGAGAGCGCATTGTATCTCAACGTGAACACCACTCAGGACGGCCAGGCAGTGAAACAAATCTCTTTCAGCCTCGCCGCAGGTCTGGCAATGATGGTATACCTGCTAATCACCACACTGTTCCAGAAATATCTTGGCAACTACCCTAACCTGATTTTCTTCATCCTCGTCATCTTTTATATCCTGAAAGACCGTATCAAGGAACTCACCCGTTGGATGTTCGCCTATCAGCTGAAAGACAAGTATTACGACAACAAAACTGTCATCAGCATAAAAGACAACAAAGTCGGAATCCTCAAGGAAGGCATGGACTTCATCTCAGAGGACAAGGTGCCTGACGAGGTGATGAAGCTGCGTCGGCGCACACGACTCGAAGTCGAGAACAAGCTCCTCGACGAGAAGATAATTCTTTACAGAAAACGTGTGGAGATTGACAACGTGACGCTGCACAACCAATATGACTATGAGTTTAAGGGCATCAACGACATCATCCGTTATCATGTCAACTACCTGACAAAGAAGATGGACAACCCCGAGACGCTCATCGACTGCCTCGACGAGCAAGGCAACGTGCAGACCGTCAAGGCGGAACGAATCTACACTTTACATTTCGTTTTACAATTCAAATGGGAAGACCAGATTGAATACCGCGATTTTCACGTCAACGTGAATCGTAACGGGATTGTTGATATAAGCTAATTGTTTGCGGTTTACCGTTTACCGTTTACAGTTATTATCAACTTCAACTATTTCTTCATTGCTTCAAAGCCTTTGCCATAGACTCCCATGACGGTGTTGACGGATACGAACGCCTTGGGGTCTTCGTGTTTCACGATGCGGATAACTGACTGGCATTCCGTCTTGCGGACCACAGCCATCAGAATGTCGTTATCCTGCTTCGTATACCAACCGGTTCCACGAATCACAGTGACGCCACGATGAATCTCATTTCCGATCCTGTTGGCGATAACCTCAGGTTTTGATGAGAAAATAAACATCTGCACCGACTGTTTACTTCCTGTGAAGGCGAGGTCCATACAGTAGCTGCTCACGAAGTTACCGACCAAGCTGTAGATGATAAGCTCCACACGCTCAAGGATTTCCAAGTCCTGGAACACGAAGAACGAGCTTCCGATGATGACGAGGTTCATCGCCAGTGTGAAGCGACCGAGAGAGATATTGCGGTATTTGTTGACCACCATGGTGATGATGTCGACACCACCTGTGCTGCCTCCCGAAAGGAAGATTATTCCGTTGGCGAAGCCGCCGATGCCGCCTCCGATGATGGCTGCGAGGAATTTATCTGATATGACAGGCACATCGCCGATGATATTTTGCAACAGCGAGAAGAAGAAAGCCATCACCGCTATGCAATAAATCGTCTTCACGCCGAATCTCCATCCTAAGATCTTGATAGAGAATATGATAAGGATAGCGTTAAGTGTGAAAATGGTATAACCTGTCGAGAGACCTGTCACCCAATATACGATGGTAGCGATACCGTTGACGCCGCCGCCCAACATGTTGTTCGGGATGAGGAAGGCTGTCCAGCCGAGTGCTATGATGAACAAACAGACGGTGATTACAGCGTAATTCTTGATTTCGATGAGGATGTTTGATGTTTTTTTCATGTTATTCTTGTTTTTTTACTTAACAAAAAAGACTTAAAACATTGTTTGCCAATATCTTAAGTCTCTATCTCTTTTCGTACCTGAGGCCGGGGTCGAACCGGCACGTCCACAATGGACACAGGATTTTAAGTCCGGCGCGTCTACCGATTCCGCCACTCAGGCACTTATATCTTAGAGCGGAAAACGAGACTCGAACTCGCGACCCCGACCTTGGCAAGGTCGTGCTCTACCAACTGAGCTATTTCCGCAAAAACTTCGTTTTTGCGGCTTTTCGTCGCGACTCGGAAAAACAAATCTTAATTTGTTTTTCGCTCGCTGCTCCGAAAAGTCCGCTTACGATTTGCAAGATTCTTAATTATTTGAAAGAACCCAGAGCGGAAAACGAGACTCGAACTCGCGACCCCGACCTTGGCAAGGTCGTGCTCTACCAACTGAGCTATTTCCGCTTAAAATTGCGGTGCAAAGATACGGCTTTTTTTAATACTGCTAACGTTTTTTTGAAAAAAATTTATATTAATTATAACTTATTGATATTCAATAAAAATCACCGTCATTTCGACTAAAGCGAAGCGGAATGGAGAAATCTAAAACCCAATTTATGAGATTTCTCCACTCCCTACGGTCGGTCGAAATGACAATAGAGGTCTAATAATTCTTCAACATCTTCTTGATTTCATTGAGCTTCATCAGTGCCTCAACAGGAGTCAAAGTGTCGATATTGATGTTAAGGATATCATCTTTGATTTGCAGCAGCAGTGGGTCATCGAGTTGGATGAAGCTGAGCTGCATATTGTCGATTTGCTTGCTTTCTTTGATGGCTTCGTCGAGGTTGTCGTGCGAATGCGACTTCTCGAGCATAGAGAGCAGTGCATCTGCTCTGTCGATGACTTTACGAGGCATTCCTGCCATTGCCGCCACATGGATACCGAAGCTGTGTGCGCTGCCGCCCCTCTTGAGTTTTCTCAAAAAGACGACTTTGTTGCCCACTTCTTTCACTGTGACGTGGTAGTTTTTAATCCTCTTGAACGACGCTTCCATCTCGTTAAGTTCGTGATAATGAGTGGCGAACATCACCTTTGCTCGCATTGTCGGGTGCTCATGGAGGTATTCTGTTATTGCCCATGCGATGCTGATGCCGTCGTAGGTGCTGGTGCCTCGTCCGATCTCGTCGAGCAAAATCAGGCTGCGGTTAGAGACGTTGTTCAAAATAGAAGCTGTCTCGTTCATTTCGACCATGAATGTCGACTCGCCGGATGAGATGTTGTCGCTTGCTCCCACGCGTGTGAATATCTTGTCGACCAAGCCGATACGGGCTGCGGTGGCTGGCACAAACGAGCCAATCTGCGCCAGCAGCACTATAAGTGCTGTCTGGCGCAGTAAGGCCGACTTACCAGACATATTCGGACCGGTAATAATTATGATCTGCTGTTTTTCTCTGTCAAGATAAACATCGTTTGAGATATACTCCTCGCCCACCGGCATCATCTGCTCTATCACAGGATGTCTACCCTCCTTAATATCAATGACATACGAGTCATCGACAGTTGGCATGACATAGTTGTTGTTCAAAGCGATGTAGCCGAAATTGACAAGGCAGTCGATTTTTGCCACCAGCGCGGCGTCGAGCTGTATCGGAGCCACAAACTCGGCCGTGGCAGTGATAAGTTCGTTATAAACTTTATCTTCAATAATCTGGATTCTCTCTTCAGCACCTAGGATTTTCTGTTCGTATTCCTTCAGTTCCTCGGTGATATAACGCTCAGCATTCGCCAGTGTCTGCTTGCGAATCCATTCAGCAGGCACCTTGTCTTTATGCGTGTTGGTAACCTCAAGATAATAGCCGAACACATTGTTAAATCCCACTTTCAGCGAAGAAATGCCAGTAGCTTCCATCTCGCGATGTTGTATATTAATAAGGTAATCCTTACCTGAGCGTGAGAGGTTTCTCAAATCATCGAGTTCCTCATTAACGCCATCCGCGATGAAATTGCCTTTAGACATTATCGCAGGAGCATCGGGACGAATCTCTTTGCTGATTCTGTTTTTTATTGATTCACAAGGATTTAGCTGTTCTGCAAAAGCTTTTACCGAAGCATTGTCGCTTTCCTGACAGAGATTTCTAATCACCTTGATTTGTTCGAGAGCATGCGCGACTTGCAGGAGCTCGCGAGGGTTTACCCGAGCGAGCGACACTTTGGAGATAAGTCGTTCCAAATCACCGACTTGACGTATCGCATCCTGAAATTTTGCGATGACATCTCTGTTTTTATAGAAATAATCTACAACCTCATAGCGGGCCTGAATCTGCTCTTTGTTTTTCAGAGGCAGCGAGATCCAGCGGCGCAAAAGTCGCGAACCCATTGGCGACACCGTCTTGTCGACCACGTCGATGAGCGTTTTAGCGTTAGGATTCGGGGTGTTCAGAAGCTCGAGGTTACGGATTGTGAACTTGTCGAGCCACACAAACTGTCCCTGGTCGATTCGCGAAAGCGAGGTGATATAATCTATCTTATCGTGTTGAGTCTCATGTAGATAATGGATGGCAGCACCAGCCGCGACTATGCCTTTCGGGAAGTCGTCGACGCCAAATCCTTTCAGCGAGGTGGTGTTGAAATGACGTGTCAGGATATCTTTGGCATAATCGTCGGTAAACACCCAGTCGTCGAACACCGTCAGGAAATACTTATCGCCGAAAGTCTCAATAAAATCACGGCGTTTGTTGCGTTGGCAGAGCACCTCGGAAGGGTTAAAACTCTGCATCAGCTTGTCGATATATTCGTTGTTGCCTTGTGTGAGGTAAAACTCGCCTGTCGAAACATCGAGAAAGGCAATGCCACTCTCGTTTTTCTCGAGGTGCACCGATGCCAGGAAGTTATTCTCTTTCTGCACCAGGACGTTGTCGTTATATGTCACGCCGGGAGTCACCAGCTCGACCACGCCGCGTTTCACCAGACCTTTCGTCGCCTTCGGATCTTCAAGTTGTTCGCAAACAGCCACTTTCAGACCGGCACGCACCAGTTTCGGCAGATATGTGTCGAGGGCATGATGTGGAAAACCCGCCATCTCCGAGCCTTGAGCCGCACCATTGGAACGGCGTGTCAGAACGATACCCAAAATCCCTGAAGCCTTCACCGCATCCTCACCATATGTCTCATAAAAATCACCAACACGGAACAGCAGCATTGCCTCAGGATATTTTGCCTTGAAAGCATAATACTGCTTCATTAGTGGTGTATCGTTTGTATTTGCCATTTTTATTGAAAATTAACTTGAAGTTATTGATGCTAATAATGCACAAAAATACAATTTTTTCTTGAAACTTCAGCCGAAAATTTCACTATTTTTGCAAAAATTTTTCAAATATGCGCAAGCTGACGATGCCAGAGTTAAATCGCATGAATTTAACTGATTATCATAACGTTACAAAGATACCTGTTATCATTGTGCTTGATAACGTGCGTTCGATGGAGAATGTCGGATCGTTTTTCCGTACTGCCGACGCTTTCCGTATCGAGTCGATTTACCTTTGCGGAATAACAGCCCGTCCGCCGCATCGCGAGATTCACAAAACGGCTTTAGGTGCTGATGAAAGCGTCGATTGGAAGTATTTCGAGACTACGGCAGAGGCGTGCGAGCATCTGAAGGCGTCGGGCCACAGGATTTTCGCCGTTGAGCAGGTCGAAGGCAGCATCATGTTGAATGATTTTCAAACTCCGGAGAAATCTGCATATATATTTGGTAATGAGGTTGACGGTGTCGACGATGAGGCCCTAAAATACTGCGAGCAGGCGATAGAAATACCCCAAGAAGGGACCAAACATTCGCTAAATGTGTCAGTATCAGGGGGTATCGTGATGTACCATCTTTTCGAAAATTTGAAAAGATCCCACGCTTGTAGTCTATAATATATTGATTATCAATAGCTTATAGACTGTAGAACTTTTTTTTCTTGATTTATATTTTCCTATTAAAAATTTGTCTAATTTTGTACCGTGAAATACAAGGACAAAATTAGGTTTTAAAAAATTTATAATTATGAGTAAAATTACTTTCAAATCTTTGCTATTTGTAGTATTAGCAATCATCCCAATGACATTCTTCGGTCAGGAAAACAATGACACACAGAAGAAAGCCAAAACAAATTACTGGTTTATCGACGCTGATGCAGGTGGTGCATTCCTCGCCGGTGATAACGGTAACCTCAAATTCAACAGAATGAGATTCAACGGTCGCGTTGGCGGTGGTTATGCATTTGCTAAATGCTTAACAGCTTACGGTAAGGTCGGTTTCGGTACTCTTTCTGCAACAAAAGAGAATTTCTTCACAACAGACATGGTCAGCTATGTTTCATACGACTTGAACGTGTCTATTGACCTCATCAACCTCTTCAAGTACAAAGAAGGCAGAACATTGGCTATCAAACCTCACGTTGGTATCGGCCAGATGCAGTTCCAGGCAAGAACAGGTAACGCTCACTACGGATACCTCGGCTCATGGGCTACAGAAGAAGGTAAAGGTTTCGGCGGCAGAAAGATCGCTATGGAAGTCCCTATGGGTCTTGAAATTGAATGCAACGTTTCTCCAAGAGTTGCTCTCTATTTCGACTTGACAACTGCATACATTGACTCAGATAAGTTGGATGCAGTTCCTGCTGGCAAACACAAAGATTGGGTTTCAACAGGTAACTTCGGTCTTAGATACAAATTCAGAAAAGTCAACAAGCCAGCTGAACCAGTTGCAGCAGCAGAACCAGCAGTGCTCGATTGCGAATCATGCAAAGACGCTATCCAGCAGGCAGTGAAAGACGCTGTTGAGGAAGCTTTGAAAGACTATCAGCCAGCTCCAGTAGCAGCTCCAGCAGAAGAGAAAGCTGACGAAGCTGAAGTTCTCGAGAGATACTTCGAGGAAAAAGACATCCACCTCTCATTCAAAGTCGGTAAAGCTGAAGTTGAAAACACAAAAGCTAACAAAGACCAGGTGAAAGAAGTCAGCGACGAGATGGAAGCAGGTAGAGAGATCCACACAATCAAGACTATCGGCTACGCTTCACCAGAGGGTAACGAGAAACAGAATCAGACTCTCTCAGAGAACCGTGCAAAAGCTACAGCTGACTACATCCAGAAAGAACTCGGCGACAAAGCTGAAGGTATCCAATTCGATGCAAAAGGCATGGGTTCAGACTGGGACGGTTTCTTCAAAGCTCTCGATGAGTCAAACATCGCAAAGAAAGCTGAAATCGCTGAGACAATCAAAAACGCTGACGACCAGACAGCTGCTTTGAACCAGATGAAAGCTAAATATCCTGAGCTCAACAACCTTCTGAACAGCCTCAGAAGAACTCAGGTTTACATCAACAAGTAATCTTAAGTTTCAGATATAAAAAAGCCTCCGAAATTCGGAGGCTTTTTTTTATAATACAAGTCGATGGACTCCTATGTCGTAAGGCTGGTTGATAGCATCCACCACCCTCTCGTAGTCCTTTCTGTTAGCGACAAAATCAATATTGTTGGTGTCCAAAATCAAAATGCGCATATCGTTCTGCTGCTTAATGAAATCAAAATAACCTTGCTGCAGATGCTCGAGATACGAGTCGTCGATTTTCTGCTCGTAATCTCTTCCACGCTTGCGGATATTATGCTGCAGATGCTCCACATCGAGATAAAGATACACCATCAGCTCAGGCTTGGGGACATTTGCAAAAATGATGTTGAAAAACCTTGAAAACAGGTCATATTCATCGGGCTGCAGGTTCTCGCGCGAGAAGATCAGCGACTTTGCAACGTAATAATCCGATATTATGAAATCGTGAAAAAGGTCAAGATTGCCGAGTTTATCTTTCAGCTGCTGAAAACGCAGTGCGAGGAATGTCATCTCCACCTGGAAGGCATATTTGTCGGGTTCCTCGTAAAACTTGGCAAGAAACGGGTTCTTGTCGGGCTCATACTCCTCAAGAATGAGCTTGCCGTTGAAATCGCGCGAAATCATTGTCGACAACGTCGTCTTGCCGGCACCCATCGTACCTTCAATAGCCACGTAATTATATCTCATAACACATATTTATTAACAGTTCCTGAATCCTGACACTCGTCAAGAAGCTGCAGGCTTGTTTTTTTCAAGGTCGGATGCATGAAGTCTGGCGCGATATCACAGAGCGGCAGCAGGGTAAAACGACGCTGGTGAAGACGTGGGTGCGGTGCTGTGACCATCTGCGTATCAATCACTTTATCACCATAATAAAGAATATCGAGGTCGATAGGACGCGACACATAACCATCGTGAGGCATGCTGCGGTCGCGACCAAGCTCCTTCTCAATGTCGAGCAGCGACTGCATCAGCTCGTCGGGCGATAACGATGTGACTATCTTCACCACCTGATTCAAAAACCAATGCTCCGCCTTAAAACCCCAAGGCTCAGATTCGTATAGACCCGATTGGGCGACAATCTCGCCACATCTCTCTCCAATCATCACACATGCCTGATGTACAAGGAGTTCACGATCGCCAAGATTTGAGCCTAACAAAACGAAAACCGATTCCGAAGCCATGAAAAAAAATTTGCCTAACAACATGCAAATATAATGAAAGAAATCGTATCTTTGAAAAAAATTTTAAACAATGAAACAGTTCTTTAAATTTATGTTCGCATCGTGCTTGGGATCAGCGCTAATGCTAATAATTACGCTGATTGTGTTGATTTGGACAGTCGGTTCAAGCACGAACAACAACGTAAGCCTGAAGCCGAAATCAGTGCTTTATATGAACTTGAATTATAGCATTCCGGAAAGAACGACACAGGATGACATCACTGCGACCTTGATGAACTTACGTGATCTGGAAGGCGATTATTCAGGCTTAAACGACATTATTGCCAACATTGATTACGCTAAAAACGACCCTAACATCAGCGGTATATTCCTTGAGCTGTCGTCGGTAGGCACTACAACGGCCAATCTGGAAGAGCTGAGAAAACATATCGTGAGTTTCAGAGAATCAGGGAAATTTGTCATCACCTATGGAGAGACTATGGCTCAAAACGCCTATTATCTCGCAACAGCCGGCGATGAGATTTACCTCAACCCTGACGGCATGCTCGACATCCACGGAATGGCTTCACAGATTATGTTTTACAAGCATCTGTTGGATAAACTCGACATCGAGATGCAGATTATCAGAGGTCCGAACAACAAGTTCAAGAGTGCCGTTGAGCCTTATTTCCTTGATAAGATGAGCCCTGCCAACCGCGAGCAGATGACCAAGTTGCTCAAAACAATGTGGACGAAGATTGTGAGCGACATCAGCGTTGCAAGAAATATAGATACAAAGAAAATCAACGAGTTAGCTGATAATTTATCTCTCACTTTCGATGCAAAGGTGGCTCTTGATGAAGGCTTCGTCGACGGGCTTGCGTACAGAGACGAGATCATCGTTCGCATAAAACACCTTGCTGGCATTGAGAAAACTGGAAAAATCAACGTTATAAACAACGCCCAATATGTCAGCGCACGTCCACAGCCTAAGGCTAAAGCCAATAAAATCGCTGTCATCTATGCCAATGGACAGATTTTCGACGGCGAAGGTGACGACGAGACCATCGGCTCTATCACATTGTCGAAAGCTATCCGTGAGGCTCGTGAGAACAGAAAGGTGAAAGCCATTGTGATGCGCGTGAACTCACCAGGTGGCAGCGCTCTGGCATCTGAGGTTATACGTCGTGAGGTTGAGTTGGCAAAAGCCGAGAAACCGTTTATCATATCAATGGGAGGCTACGCGGCATCAGGCGGTTACTGGATCTCGACAGAAGGCGACTACATCTTCGCCGACCCTACCACTTTAACTGGTTCTATCGGTGTTTTCGGCACGTTCCCTAACGCGAAAAAGTTCCTCAACGACAAGGTCGGTCTGACATTCGACGTTGTGAAAACCAACGATAACGCTGATTTCGGCAGCATTACCGAGCCTCTGACACCATATCAGAAGGCGATGTTACAGAAATATGTCGGCAACACTTACAACGACTTCACGGCATTGGTGGCTCGCACACGTGGACTGCGCCAAAGCTACGTCGACTCAATCGGACAAGGAAGAGTCTGGGCTGGAGCCGATGCTTTGCAGCTCGGCCTCGTCGATGAGTTAGGCGGCCTCGATAAAGCCATCGCATACGCTGCCCAGAAAGCCAATCTCACGGATTATTCAATAAAAGATTATCCGAAACAGATGGACTTGATGGATATGTTTATGAGCGGAAATATCCCGGAACCATACACCAAGTCTCTGATTAAACGTAAATTAGGAAAGAATTATATGTATCTTGAGACTGTCGAAAACATCTCAAGACTCGACGGCATACAGGCTTTGATGCCATTTATGATTGTGGAATAGAATAAAATGACACCAGAACAATTCGAAGATATTAGATCATATACAGATGAAGAGATTCCAGCAGCAATGGAATACTTCGTCAACGATGAGACATCGATTTCTTTAGCCAGACTTGTACTTCCCGACAAATCGGACGATGAAATCAAAGATCTGTTGAGAAGCATTAAGACCACTGATGAGTTTCAGCGCACCATGATGACACGTTTCGTCAGACTGATAACATCGACGACGATGAAAGGCGTTGACACTCAAGGCTTTAATTATCTTGAGAAAAACAAAGCATATCTTTTTACCGGCAACCATCGCGACATAACACTCGACGCGTTCATTCTGCAGATGTATATGTACGAAAACGGGCTTGATACCTGTAACATCTCATTTGGCGACAACCTCATTTTGAACAAAACCATAGAGGTTTTCAGCAAGTCGAACAAGATGTTTAAAGTGCTAAGGTCGCAGAACGTCAGAGAGTTAGCTCAAAACTCACAGCATCTCTCAGATTACATCAGATATCTCATCAGAGAGAACAAATCGGTGTGGATTGCGCAGCGCAACGGAAGGACCAAGGACGGAAACGACAAGACCGATCACGGATTGATTAGTATGTTTATGATGTCAGGCGACAGGACAAACCTCGTTTCTAACCTTGTGGAGCTGAATATCACCCCTATCTCGACATCGTATGAATACGAGCCTTGCGCTATGATGAAAGCACGCGAGAGTTACCTCAAAGAACGTGACGGCGTTTACGTGAAAAAGCCGATGGAAGACATGGACAGCATTGTTTCAGGCATCAAAAAGAAGAAAGGCACGATGAACATAGCCATCTGTCCTACAATCACTTACGATGAGCTGAAGCAGTATGAAGGCGCCGACAAGCACGAGATCATAAAAGCTGTCGCCGATATGATCGACGAGAGAATTTACGCCAACTATCGTTTGTATCCTAACAATTACATTGCATACGACTGGTTATCAGGCACTTCCACGTTTAAAAAGTATTACACTCAAGACGACAAAGACATCTTCAAAGCATATTGCGACAAGATTTTCTCGAAGCTTTATGAAGAGCTAGGAAGCGAAGCAGAGCCACGATTTACGGAGATTTTACTGGGGATTTATGCGATTCCGGTAAAAAATAAATTTTTTACAACCAAATAATGGATTGCCCTAAAGGGCAAGAAATCTTAAAAAAATCTAAAAAAATACTTGGAAGAAAATATTTAAGATTTTTAAATAGATTTTCTAAAGATTTTGAGCCGAAGGCGACCGAAAAATTAGATAGCGAGTTCTCCCCATTTGTCGATTAAATACTGCAAATCTTCTTTCTTTTTGCCGTAATTCCAATAGAAGTTGTCATCGACAGTGACTTCGGGATGTGAGGCCGGATTTGCCATTATCTCGTCGAGAGTGGCGAGTTCCTTCTCGAGAGCGTCTATCTGCTCCTCAAGCTTCTTGACTTCCTTTTCGACGCGGCGTTTCTCACGGTCGTCGGCTTTCTTTGCCTCGTAATCGATTTTATTCTGTGAAACGGCTGGTGCCTGTTGCTGTTGTACCTTCTGCTGACGGTTCAAATCGTCGAGTTCCTTGAGGCGTTTCTCTTCGAGGAAATCGTAGATATCACCGATATATTCCTTGATATGAGGCTTCTTAAACTCATAAACCTTCGTCGTCAGACCTTGGAGGAAGTCACGGTCGTGGGAGACCACGATGAGAGTGCCGTCGAACTGCAGCAATGCCGACTTCAGAATGTCTTTCGAGAGCATGTCGAGGTGGTTGGTAGGCTCGTCGAGCACCAGCAGATTCGTTGGGAAAAGCAGCATCTTTGCCAATGAAAGACGTGCTTTTTCGCCACCCGAGAGCACCTTCACCTTCTTGTCGATGGTCTCGCCGCTGAAAAGGAAAGCGCCGAGCAGCGACTTCACTTTCACGCGCATGTCGCCAGTAGCCACATCGTCCAACGTCTCAAACACCGTCTTCTCCGGGTCGAGCATATCCTGTTGATTCTGAGCGTAATAGCCAATCTTCACCTCATGGCCGAGCTTCACCTCGCCGGTGTGGTCGAGCACACCGCAGATAATCTTCGCCAAGGTGGATTTTCCTTCGCCATTGCGGCCCACGAAAGCTATCTTCTCCCCTCTCGGGATAAGCAAATTGATATCGTTAAGAATGTTTTTCTCGCCATACGACTTCGACACATGGTTCAGCTCCAATGTCACCTTGCCGGAATGTGGCGCAGGCGGGAACTTAAAGTGCATCACCGACTTGTCGCGGTCGTCTATCTCCACCATGTCCATCTTCTCGAGCTGTTTCACACGCGACTGCACCTGTTTCGCCTTTGTTGCTTTATATCTGAAGCGCTCGATAAACGCCTCTATCTCCTTGATTTCGCGCTGCTGGTTGTCGAACGCCGCCTTCTGCATGTCGATACGTTCTTCACGACGCTCCACAAACTCAGTGTAAGCGCATTTGTAGTCATAAATCTTACCACCCGAGATCTCTATTGTTCGAATCGTTATATGGTCGAGGAAGGCGCGGTCGTGCGACACCATGAAGATGGCGCCGTAATAGTTCTTCAGATAGCCTTCGAGCCATTGTATTGACTCGATGTCGAGGTGGTTGGTAGGCTCGTCGAGAAGCAGCAGTTTCGGCTTACGAAGCAATATCTTGGCAAGCTCCACACGCATCTGCCAGCCGTTGCTGAACTCGTTCATCTCACGCAGCATGTCCTCATGGTCGAAGCCGAGTCCGACGAGGATTCGTTCAGCCTCACCTTCTGCCGAGTGACCTCCGATGAGGGTAAGGCGCTCGTTGAGAGCACTCATGCGCTCGCAGAGTTTCTGATAGCTATCGCTTTCATAGTCAGTGCGCTGCGCAAGCTCATCCTGCAGCTGAGCCAGTTTCTTTTCTATCTGATGAAACTCCTCGAAAGCCGTCATCGTCTCTTCGAGAACGGTCTTGGTGGAGTGTATATTCTTTTCCTGAGGCAGGTAGCCGATTGTGACGTCGTCTGACATCACCACGTTGCCGTGCGAAGGTTGTTCGAGACCTGCTATAATGCGGATTAACGTGGTTTTTCCGGCACCGTTCTTACCCACAAGACCGATGCGGTCCTTCTCACGAATCATGAAGTTGATGTCGGTGAAAAGGTCCTGACCTGTGAAATGTATGCTAAGATTCTGTATCGAGATCATTGCACCACTATTTTTTTAAGCGCCGAATGACCGTTTCCGTCGACGATATTCATAAAATACAAGCCGTTGGTGAACCCGCTGACGTCTATTGCCGGCTGTTCTTCATCTTGAACTGAAACTGTCAAAACCAGCTGTCCGACAGCGTTATACATATATACGACATCAAGATTCTCACCTTTTATGTTAACCGTCGTTGTGGCGGGGTTAGGATAAACATTGACCAAAACTGTATATTCGTTTTCATCCACGCTCCAATGCGGATCCCATATTTTGTTGGCGAATTCAGGATAATCGACGAATGGGTTTCTGTTGCGCTGGATGTTATAAACGGCGTTGTTTCTGTTGATTTCCTTAGCATCCACGGGGTCTTCCTCGTGCCAGCGCAGCAGCATCGTCATTGCCCAGTCTTTGATAACCGATTTCGTTGTCATCTCGGAGTTGTCCCAGCTGCCGTCTTCCTGATAGTAACGCACGCTGACGTACATCATGGCGCGGGCGATGTCGCCTTTGTATTCGTCGATTGGCTCGAACACAGTGCCGCTGTATCCGCTTATTACATTAGGGCCGAGTTTGCTGCCGTTTTGCGATGTCCATGAGGCGTTTCTAACCTCGCCGAAGGCATAGTTGTCGCGTTTGTTATTGACCCATCCGTCGGTAGGATACACATGATGGAGGTCGGTTTTCTCAGTGCCATCGTTATTGGTCCACGACTGAGGCCAGAGATGCTCACGGTTGTAGCAGTCGCCTTCGCCGTTGTAGCTGCCGCATTGGTCGGCACCGAGAGTGAAGTTATATGGTGGATTACCGTTAGGCACGTCGGAATAGATATCCCAAACATAATTCGTGCCAGGTCTTTTATCTGTTTGATAATATGCGTTCCACAGTCCGCTATAGCCCACATGGTCGTCGTTCTTGATAATGCCATGCAGCTTGGCTTTCAGGGCGTTTCCGGTGAGGTTTTCGGTGCCGTTGTAATACCCTTGCGGCTGGGCATGAAGCGTGGCAGCGGCGACTAAAAAAACTAAATATATATATAACTTCTTCATAATTCAAGATTCAAAAACTAATACTAAGACAACATTGTCTCGCAGCGGTCAATGATATTGTTTGCGAGGCGGAAACCCGTATCGCACACGCCTTTTGCTTGATTTCCATCGTAATTCATATAAAGATGCATCACATCATAGCCGTCATTCATAAGAGCGAGCAGTTTCCTGTCGCGTTTCCCGACGGCTTTCTGATAGTCTTTGATATCGACTCGTGTCCGGTGGGCGTTCTCCACATAACGTCGCGCTTCTGCTATCGGATCTTTTTGTTTCATATCTTTTACTTTTTAATTCCCAAACATAAAACATTTTCGTTGCAAAGGTATAACTAAATATCGAAAGAGAGTCCATTATTTGGCAAAAAAATGCAGTTTTAATAATTTTTAACACAATTTGCAAAATTATGCAAAAAAACTTAAAAAATTTTAACAATTTAGAGGTGGTTAAGCGATGGGAAAACAAATAATCCCATTCTTCTGAAGTGAGGACACGCCACGCGTGGTTGCCGCCACCCTCTATCTTGTTCTGGTTGCTCTGTTTGTTGTAAACACCCCAGTCAGCGTTGGCGTAAGTGTCGGTCAGGCTGTAAGTGTATGTGTTGCCATTATCCCATCCGCTTGTGCCCCAGCCGAAGAGGCTCACTATGTTTTGGTTAGCATAGTCATCGCCGACATCCTGGTCTGTTGTTTCGACAGTGCTGTACTGGTGCTCCATGAAGCTGAATTTGCCAGTTTCTTTGTTGTACTGCAGGTTACCCGTTGAGAAGCGAACAAAATTACCGTTTGAACTCACAGTAAATAATGGTTCGGTAATAGGTGCGCTGTTGTTAATAGGATTGCTCGTAATATAACTATTCTCTGCAACTGCTTCAACATTGTAACTATAAAAGCTTTCACCAATCTTAGCTATTCCGCCAATAACAGCATCCTGTGGCAGGAGGATGGCCCAGCGCTCACTGTCAGTTCCCTCGTTACGCAGTGTAATGGCGTCATAAGTGCCGTTTGCAACGATGGCTTTTTCTGGATTGGCAAAATTGACGGTCACACCTGTCACCATCTGTGTAAACGACTGCGCCGGTGTTTGGAAACACCTGGTGTTTGTCGCCGCCAACGTTTACCGTGATGTAAACTGTCTTACCGGGGTCGCTCGGGGTTGCTATTGTGTCGACTTTCTTTTTGCACTGGGTTAAACCTAAAATAAATGCGAATGATATAAATAATAATGTGCTGAGTTTTTTCATAAGGTTCACGTACAGAGAAGATTTATTCGCCTTTGGCGAATGCTTTCGCTTCGCTCAGGTCTCCACTTCGCCTATCGGCTCCGGTCGAAATGACGGCGTTGATTGGAGGAGATTTCTCCATTACGTTCCATTTCCTTCCACTTCAGTCGAAATGACGGGAGGGTGTTAGCGTTTGCGGCGCACTGCGGCGTAGCCGGCACCGATGGCGGTGAGGATAAGCAAGCCGCTGCCCAATGGAGCCGGGTCCTGCCCGAAGGTCTGGTTGTTGAGGTTGTAGCCGCCGCTACCGAATGAGGAGTTGTAAAGCGCCCAATTTGTGGCAAAACCATTGCGACCGACATCATTGTCGTCAAACTGCAACAGATTGTCGTTCCTCTGAGCGAACATCGTCGCAGGCAACAGCATTCCCAATGCCATCGCCAGTGAGAGCACAAAGGCTTTCAGTCTTGTTTTTCTTTTCATTTTGCAATAACAAATTTAATAGTTAATTGATGGTTTTGTTAATAAAATGTAATATTAAAATTTGCTATTGCGAAAATAACATATTACCACCACAAAAACTTTATTTTGCGTGTAATACGTTTTACTCTACGTGTAAAAATTTTATTTTGCGTGTATAACGGGGATCAAATCAACTATCAGTTAAGAAAATGCACAGTAATCCGTCCGAGCTCAACGTCATCATCATTACGACAATTGCTCATTGTCACGCTGCTGGCGTTGACGTTTTCGATTGTGCCGTTTTCATTATAGTCATTCCAGTTAAGATTACCCTCTGTGACGGTCGTCAGATTAGCATAAGCCGAGCCCCAACTACAATAGAACTCAACTCTTGTGATGGTTTCGCCATTCTTTGCATTGATGGTAACACTGTTGTTTTTCCCTATATTAATGCCTAAAGCATCACCGCTATCTGTACAAGTGACAGTAAAATGATCACCTTCGTATATATTCCAAAACCTTGTTTGGAATGTTTCACTTTGTTGTACAGGGTATTCAATCTTTGTCTGCTTAAGATAATCATAGCCACCGTTTTGGTAATCATTGCCATCCCAGTATTGGATGCCGCGTATGGTCACTGTGCCGCATTGGGCTTGTGCGCCGGGACCGATGCTGTTGGGGGCATCACTTCCTTTGACAGCGGTAAAGCTTTTGACGACGCCTGCAATGCTGATGTCACCGCATATACAATGATTGGCGGCAGAGCCTATGGCTGCTGAATAGGAACCACCGTATGCCGTGACGGTGCCCCCACTTATGACGATGTCACCGCAGGTTGACGTCTTGTCTATGTAACCGTTTCCACCAGTACCTATGCCAGCCGCGCCATCGCTGGTGGCTGTCACAATGCCATCGTTTATTATGATATAACCGCAACTCGTATCTTCACTGCCGCCGATACCGGCGCCCCAACCACTACCAGTAGCATTGATGCGACCGCCATATATCACTATATTGCCGCAGTTCATTTCCCTACCGCCGCCGATACCGGCACCATGAACAAACGATGCATTCTCATTAATACCAGCATTTAAAACGTCAGAATCTGTACCAAAAATTTTTAGCGTATAACCCTCAGGAATAAAAATGCCAGGAGATAGGCAAAAACCTTCGGTAATTCCACTTATCACAGTGTTGATGCCTTTGATGGTGATATAGGCATCGCCCAAACAAGTAAGGCCTGGGTATGAACAGTTTGTAAGGCTGGTGATATCGACATCTCTCAATGTAACATTGGCATCGGCTGCAATGGAAATCTGGTAGGAGCCGTTCAGTTTGCCATAAGCCATACAACCGTCAGTTAAAGTCACGTCTGTCGTAACAAGTGACAAATCCACGATATTGGCTGTTGTGGTCAAATTCATGCTGATACCTGTGCCATTGCCAATATACTGGTTCAGTCCGGTCAGATTCACACCAGTCATATCCCAAGAACCTGTATAGCCGTTGGTCATTGCTTCACCTGCACCTGTCAAGTCGGTCTGCGGGAGCACTATGGCCCAGGTCTCATTCGAAGCGTTTTTTGCTCTCATTCTAATCGCCCCGTCGCCTTCTTTAGCGTATGCGATGGAGTTATCTGAAAAGTCAATGGTGACCTTGTTTAGCATTCCTTTTAGGTAAATGTTGGACTCGGATGGTGTGTCAACATTGAACTTTATCAATGAGCATTTGTTTTCCAGGGTCGTTGTGTAAGCGCCTTTACCATAATATTTAGCTGTGGATTTACCGTATGCAATCACAGGGTAACTGCTGGTTTGGTCGTCAATCATAATGGTGTATCGTGTTCCGGATATGGTCGGATTCAATTTACCGCCCATAAAATAGAAATGCAGAAAATCGTCAGTCGAAGTGCCGTTTGTTTTTATTGAGCCGGAGAATGCGCCATTGGAGTAATTCAAGCAGCCCTTATACTTTCCGTCATTACCGACGTAAAGTTTGTCGCCGTCTTCAAAAACGATAGTTCCGGCAGCTGCGATATCAGCTCGTGGACCGCCATTGACTTTAACGGTAATAAAAATCTCATCGCTTACATTTGCTATCGGTTCGACGATTTTCTTGCGGCAGCCTGTCGTTCCGATAAGCATCAGTCCGGCAAGCAACAACGCGGTGCCTTTGGATATGTTGTTCTTGCGGTTGCGTCTGCGTTTTGAGATGACGTAGCCTGCGCCTACAGCAGTCAAAATCAGCAGTCCGCTGCCAAGAGGCGTCTCACCGAAACCCTGTGTGTTAACAGTAAATGACCAAGAGGCATCACGGAAAAAAACGTCGTTTTCTGTCATGAAAAAAGCATCGTTCTGGGCGAAAGAAGTCAATGGGACAAGCACGATTAATATAAGAAGCTTCAAAGCTTTCATTGTAATGTTCTTCATTAGATTAGTTAATTGTTAATTTGCTTTTGCGGGTACAAAAATACAACAAAAAAATCTATTGTTCATCAAAATTAATCAAAATAAAATGATATTCCTCGTATTTGCACGGGATGACTGATCATTAGAATATCGCCACAAAGCCGGTAGCCAGGATTGCCAGTGCTGCAAGCACATTCAGCAGGCTGTTTATCAATAATTTTGCAGGTGAGAATTTCGTTCCGATGCCGATCAGTCCCCAGATGAGGGAGATGCCGACAATATAAAGAGGTGTGACGGCTCCGAATAATGGTAAGAAAGCCTCGCTTGCTATCAAGCCCGCTATCAGGGCGTTGACGCCCAGTGCGATGGCGAGGATTATCAGCTGTCGAGGTTTGTCGATAAGGAAAAGGTTCTTTCCGCTTTTGATTTTCAGTGTGTCCATCATCATCCTGAAGGTTATCATGAAACAGATGATGATAGTGATGACCTTGGCATAGCCCGCGAATTTGTACATAAACGTGCCGCCGAGCAGCGAGCCGAGCCAATACATCAGCCCCTGCCCTGCCGCCAACGCGCACACAAACAGCATATTGCGCCACCAACCGTTCTTCTTTTCGATGTTGAAGGCGGTGGAGGCGACGCAGACGCAGAATGTTAGGGCTATGACGAAAACGTAATTCATTTTAATAATACGTAGAGACGCCATATTATGACGTCTCTACAGTATGAATTTTAAATTATTTCAAACGTTTGAACTGGCAGGTGAAGTGGCGCATGAGCTCAGCTTCCCATGTGATTTCCAAACCACGTTTGATGGTGTTACGACGGTCGTATACGTTCTTCAGAGCGGCTGCGATGACGTCCATGTGGTTGTTGGTGTAAACACGGCGTGGGATGCAGAGACGCACGAAGTCGTTGCCACCGAAACGGTTTTGGCGTGTGACAGGGTCACGGTCGGCGAGGACGTAACCGATTTCGCAAGCGCGGATACCAGCTTCGAGGTAGAGCTCGCATGTCAGAGTCTGTGCCGGGAACTCTTCCTTAGGGATGTTGGTCAAGACCTTGTCAGCGTCGACGAAGATGGCGTGACCGCCAGCAGGACGCTGGTAAGGGATGCCGTATTCATCGAGTTTTGCAGCGAGGTAGTGAACCTGTTTGATACGTGTCTCAACCATGTCGAATTCGATGTTTTCCTTCAAACCGACGGCGAGGGCGTCCATATCACGGCCGTTCATACCACCGTATGTGAGGAAGCCTTCGAACGGGATGCAGAACAACTTGGCACCTTCGTACCATTCTTTCTTATTTGTTGCGATGAAGCCGCCCATGTTGACGAGAGCGTCTTTCTTTGCTGACATTGTCATTGCATCGGCGTATGAGTACATCTCCTTTGCGATCTCGCGGAGGGTCTTGTTCTCATAACCTTTTTCACGTGTCTTGATGAAGTAGCAGTTCTCGATGAAACGAGCGCTGTCGACGACTACCGGCACGCCATATTTGTGGCAGAGTTCGCATGTCTCGCGGACGTTCTGCATTGACACAGGCTGACCGCCGACGGTGTTGTTTGTCACTGTGAGGACCATGAAAGGCACGTTGCCTTTGTTTTCTTTCAACACTTTCTCGAGTTTCTCGAGGCTGACATTACCTTTGAAAGGCACTTCGAGCTGTGTGTCATAAGCCTCAGGCACTGTGACGTCGATAGCGAATGCCTTACGGCTCTCGATATGACCCTTTGTGGTGTCGAAGTGAGCGTTGCCCGGGATGACCATACCTGGCTTCACGAGATAGCTGAACAGCACGTTCTCGGCTGCACGGCCCTGGTGTGTAGGGATGACATATTCAAAACCTGTGAGTTCGGTGATGGTGTCTTTCATGTGATAGAATGAGCGTGCGCCGCCGTAGCTCTCGTCGCCCATCATCATCGCGCTCCACTGACGGTCGCTCATTGCGCCTGTGCCAGAGTCGGTGAGAAGGTCGATGTACACATAGTCGCTCTTCAGCATGAAGATGTTGTTGTGGGCTTCTTCGAGCCATTTTTCACGTTGTTCGCGAGTGGATTTCTTAATGGGTTCAACCATCTTGATTTTCCACGCTTCTGCAAATGGTAATTCCATAATTTTATTTTTTAAATTTATAATTTTCTAAAAGGTTTGCAAAAGTACGATTTATTTTTTGAATGGCAAAATTCTTTAGCTAATTTTTTACACATTTTTCCCTGATAATATTTTTTCCGCTTCAAAAGCGTTTTTTGTCGTTTCAAAATATTTTTTTGGTTGAACTTTATGAAAATAAATTATCTTTGCATTTGATTAAAAAAGTGTAAAAAACGATGAAACGAGCAGCATTTTTAAGATTTATGGCTTTAGCCGCCTTTATCTTGTCGACGATGTCGGCTATGGCACAGTTCCCACCTGGTGGCGGCGGTCCACCTCCTGGAGGAAGACCACCTGGAGGACGTCCTCCTTTCGGCGACAGACAGTTTAACCAGAACGTTCAGCCACCTACCACAAAGCAGAAGAAAAAGGTGCGCGAGGGCGATACTTTCATCGTGTCGGGCTTGCTTCTCGACAAGAAGACGAGCGAGCCGCTGCCTTTCGTCAACCTCACCATCCTCGACTCCATCGACAGCACCTTCGTGAAGGGCGGAATCACCAATGGTGACGGTATCTTCCAGCTTACCGACGTCCCGCAGGGCTCGTTTTTGCTGCGTGTCACAGCTATAGGATATGAGACGTACATGCATCCGTTTACCGTGACAAACAACACCGATTTGGGCACGTTACGGTTGAGTGAGGGCGCGATAACCCTCGATGCCGTGGTCGTCACCGCCGAGAGGCCGCTTTATGCTATGGAAGGCGAGAAACTCATCTACAACGTGAGTGAGGACCCGTCGATACAGACAGGCACCACCGAAGACGCTCTTCAGAACGCACCGGGCGTGGAGGTCGACGTGGAAGGCAACATCACGCTTCGAGGTGTGTCAAGCGTCGAGATCTGGATCAACGACAAGCCTTCGAAGCTCACCGAAGAGAACCTCAAGACGTATCTGCAGACCTTGCCGGCCAACGCTATCGCCCGTATCGAGACAATCACCAACCCGTCGGCGAAATATGCCACCGACGCGGAAGCCGTCATCAATATCGTCACCTCTACACATATCAAGAGCAACCAGTTTGTGAGCTTCGGCGTGAACGGTTCCAACCAGCCTTTCATCTCACCTTGGGTGAGCTATATGTGGAAAAAAGAGAAGTTGAGCATCAACATCTTTGCAGCAGGACGTTACAGCGACCGCGACAACACCAGCGACGAATGGCAGCTGAGCCGTCGTGACGCTGAGACTCCAGGCGAATACGAAATCACCTGGGCTGACACCACGAAACAGGCAAGCCGTAACCGCAACTACAGCGGTAACCTATTCATGAACATCGACTATGAAATCGACACTTCGAGCAACATCTCTGTCGACGCAGGCGGTTTCTACAACCACAACGACTATAAGATGACACGTTTGCAACGTCAGACATATTATTATCTCGACAGCATCCCGCAATATTCGGAGCTCTTAATTGACACCACACGAGATAAGACCACGGCTAACAGCTTGTTCGGTCATATCGGAGCCGACTACACCAAGAAATTCGATAATTTCGGGCATAACCTGCGCATCAGCGTCAACTCACGTATATCGCACAATGCCAATGAGGAATGGTATAACCGCTTCTATGACACCTACACCGACCTCAACGAGCACCGTTACATGCTCACCGACCAAAACAACTACAGCATCAGCCTCGATGCACGCTACAACCGTCCTTACAGCCGTGACGGTGAGCTGAGCTATGGCTTGCGTGCCGATCATCAGAACACAGACAACGTTTACAACCGTTATAACGACACTCTCGCCACTGTCATCGATGAGTTGCGTGCCTATCATTTCAAAGGACAGGAATCAAGTATCAATGCAGATGTCAACTGGACCCACCGATGGGGCGGCTTCACCTTCAGTGCCGGTCTCGGAGCAGGCACCGACCGCTCGTATTACAACTACATCAGTGAGATGCCGTTTGCCGACGACAGCACCTTGTATTACTTCACGGTACGTCCATCGGTGCATCTCACCTACCGCACTCAGAACATGCACAACATCAAGCTCAACTACACGATGAGGATGTCGCATCCTGACGAGTCACAGGTCAGCAGCTACAGACGATATGGCGAAAACAGCTATTCAACAGGTAATCCTAACTTGAAAAACGGATTCACCCACAACATGGAAGCAGGATGGCAGAAGTTCTTCAACCGTTTTGGCAATGTCGGTTTGGAAGCCTACGGACGTCTGAGCACCAATGAGATAAGCAACCTCACCGACTCGGAATACGACGAGTATCTCGACCGCGTGGTAAGTTATACTGTGCCTTATAACCTGGGCAACTCATGGCGTTACGGAACCTCGCTCAACATGACATACCGCCCGACGGGATTCTTCAACGTGAGAATGTACGCCAACCTATACAACTACGGCTATCACATGGAATATAACCGCGACGGCGTGCATCAGATCGATGAAAATGAAAAATGGTCATGGAGCGTGCGCGTCAACGCGTGGATGAAGTTCTTCAACCAGTATCAGTTTACCGTATCGGCATTCTACAACTCCCCTACCATCAGCCTGATGAGCGAGCGCAAAGCCCGTTATTCGCTGAACATGGGAGTGCGCAGCGACTTCTTCAACCGTAAGATGTCGGTGTATGTCAATGTGCAGGATATCTTCAACTGGGGTGCAAAAATCGGCTCCGGTTCAAGCAACACCAACCCATATTATCTGACCGACAACACAAACAAGATGCTCAACAGCCGTTATATCTCTGTCGGCGTGACATTCCGTTTCGGTAAGATGGAACTCGAAAGAAGTGCTAAAGAAGGATCAAGCGAATCTGGCGACAGCCTCGAATAGGTGGTTATTTCCCGATTCTTGCTTCAACCACGTTGACCACGTAGTCGCCGAGTTTCTCGCAGTCGGTGACGAGGTCGGAGAACATTGTGCCGACGGCGTAGTCGTATTTCAGCTCGTTGACGTTGCGGATGTTCTCGTTTTTCAGCATCTGACGCATAGCGTTGATTTCATCTTCAAGACGGAACGACTCGTTGACTTCATGTTCCGAGCGGTGTCCTGTCATGATAAGGTTCATATTGCCGAGTGCGTCGTCGCACAGTTTCATCAATTCATGCAAGGTCTTTTTCTGCCATTGTGTAAATTTCAATCCCGACTCCATCTTGCGGCGCATTGTCCTTGCGAGGTTATAGCACGAGTCGCCAACGCTCTCCAGCTCGCTGATCTCGCGCATCATCTGACGAATCTTCACTTTCGTATCATCGCTGAGATGGTCGTAGCTCACCTGTTCAAGATATTTGGCAATCTCAATCTCGATTTGGTCAGAGACAGCTTCTTTATTTTCAATAATAGCAAATAGTTCAGCGAATTTGCTGTCGTTTCTCTCATCAAGCAAGGTCCTCACCTTGGCAAACATATCCTGAACGAAGACCCCGAATGTGGCGGTCTCTTTCTCTGCCTGCAGCACTGCTATTTCTGGTGTCTGCACGAGTCCGTTGCCGATATATTTCAGTCTGACGGTTTCTATTTCAGCCTCTGGTTTGTCTTTGATAGCCCAGCACACGATCTTCTCGATTTGCGGGATGAATCCGATGAGGATGGCGGTGTTGGTGACATTGAAGCAGGTATGGAACATAGCGAGCACCACGCTCAGTCTGGCAGGGTCTGACACACCTTGTTCGTAGCCTACAATCGAGCACACCATATCGATGAACGGATGCAGCACTATTATCATCCAGATGACACCGAAGACGTTGAAGAACATGTGGGCGAAAGCTGCCCGGCGTGCCTGTGTAGATGCTGTGAGTGCCGCCAAGTTCGATGTCACGGTTGTTCCGATGTTCTCGCCCATCACCAGTGCGATACCTTGGTATATCGGGAGCGCGCCGCTTGAGCAGAGAATCATGGTGATAGCCATCACGGCAGCCGACGACTGCACACACATCGTGAGGATACTTCCTATGAGCAGGAAGAGCAGCGTGGTCCAGATGCTGTCGGGGTTGAATGACTGAAAAAACCCGAGCACAGCCTCGTTCTCGCCGAGGTTCATCTGCACGCCCGTCGCACGTAAGGTGCCGAGACCGAGGAACATAAACGCAAGGCCAAAGAGGAACTCACCGAAGGTGGCACGACGTTTTTTATAGATTAGAATCATGCCTATGATGAAGGCGGGCCACACCACATCGGTAACGTTGAACGAGAAGCCGGCCGACATGATCCAAGCGGTGAGGGTCGTTCCTATATTGGCACCCATAATCACCGAGATAGCCTGTCCCAACGTAAGAAGCGAGGCATTGACAAACGACACCGTCATCACCGTGGTAGCTGTCGAGCTCTGCACCGCCGCCGTCACCAGGACACCAGTGAGCATGCCTGTGAAACGGTTTGTCGTCATCTTGCCGAGAATATGGCGCAGCTGAGGTCCTGCGAGCTTTTGTAGAGCCTCGCTCATCGACTTCATACCGAAAATAAGAAGTCCCAGCGAGCCTAATATCGTGAAAATCAACATTAAAAAGCTTGGCGATGTGTCCATTTTCTAAAACTTGAAGGGTGTAATTTTTAGAGTGCAAAAATAAACATAATTTTAAAACTTTTCAAAAATTTTATATACTTTTGCACCGCGTAAAAAATTATTAAAAAAAATAAATTTTCAAATGAAAAAATTCCTTTTAACTATTGCGACTATGGCTATTATCGCTACAGGATGCCAGCACAAGGCCGTCAAGACCTCGGGCATCGACATCAACAATCTCGACACCACTGCACGTCTGCAGGACGATTTCTATCAGTATGCTTGCGGCGGCTGGATGAAAAACAACCCTCTCGACGCTGAGCACTCACGCTACGGCGCCTTCGACGTGCTCGCCGAGAACGCTCAGAAAGACCTCCGCGACATCATCGACAACGTCAGTAAGGGTGAGAATCCTAAGGGTTCGATAGCAGAGAAGATAGCCATGTTCTACAACATCGGCATGGACAGCGTACGTCTGCAGGAGCAGGGTGCTGCACCACTTATGCCTTATCTTGAAAAAATCAACGGCATCAAGACACGCGAGGATGTGTGGAATGCCTTGCTCGAGATGCACCATAGAGGCAGCTTCGCTCTCTTCGCAGTGTTTGGCGAGGCTGACACCGACGACGCCAACATGTGCATCGCCTGGGCTTACCAGAGCGGACTCGGTCTCGGTGACCGCGACTACTACCTCACCGATGAGGGCAACAACGTCAACATCCGCAAGGGCTACGTCGACTTGATGACCAAAGAATTCGGCATGGCAGGCTTCGACAAAATGACAGGCATCAAACCTGACGAGCTCGCCAAGATGGTGATGAGCTTCGAGACACGTCTCGCCAAGGCACAGAACACACGCCTCGAGAACCGTGACCCACAGGCTACTTTCAACCGTTTCACCGTGGATGAAGCTATGAAGCTGACTCCAAACATCAACTGGAAGAACTACTTCGAGACGATGGGCATCCTCGATGGCATGCAGAGCTTCAACATCGCTCAGCCTAAGTATTTCAAAGAGGTTAACGCAACGCTCGGCGATACCGACATCAACGTCTTCAAGGCATATTTCGCATGGAACGCCATCAACGGAGCTGCCAGCTACCTCAGCGACGACTTTATTGAGACACAATTCGACTTCTACGGCAGACTTCTCAGCGGTCGCGAACAGAACCGTCCACGTTGGAAACGTGTCACTGCCACCGTCGACGGCGCTATGGGTGAGGCTCTCGGACAGCTTTACGTAGAGAAATATTTCCCGGCAGAGGCTAAGACCCGCATGGAGACATTGGTGCAGAACCTCGTCACAGCCCTCGGACAGCGTATCGACATGGCTGAATGGATGACCGAAGCCACCAAGGCCAACGCACACGAGAAACTCGGCACACTCTTGGTCAAGATCGGATATCCTGATGAATGGCGCGACTATAGCGGCCTTGAAATCAAAGACGACAGCTACTTCGCCAACGTGATGCGCAGCAACGAGTTCGATATGGCTTATATGTTCAGCAAAATCAACAAGCCGGTGAACCGTAATGAATGGGGCATGACACCTCAGACTGTCAACGCTTATTACAACCCGACCACCAACGAGATCTGCTTCCCTGCAGCTATCCTCCAGCCTCCGTTCTTCAATATGGAAGCTGACGAGGCAGCCAACTACGGCGCCATCGGCGTGGTCATCGGCCACGAGCTGACACACGGCTACGACGACCAGGGCCGCCAGTATGACAAAGACGGTAACCTCAACGACTGGTGGACTGAAGAAGACGCAGCCAACTTCGACAAGAACAAACAGGCTCTCATTGAAGCCTTCAACAACTGCATCGCTGTCGATGACCCAGAACTCGGTCTCATCCACGGCAACGGCGAGCTCACATTGGGCGAGAACATCGCTGACAACGGCGGCTTGCACGTGAGCTACCTCGCCATGCACAATGCCATGGCTAAGGGTCAGGTCAATAAAGAAGTGATGGACGGCTTCACTCCTGAACAGCGTTTCTTCCTCGCCTACGCAGCAGTGTGGGCAAGCAATATCCGTCCGAAAGCAGCCTTGCAGCTCACTCAGATGGACGTCCACTCACTCGGACGTAACCGCGTGAACGTGGCACTGCCACAGGTGACAGAGTTCATCGAAGCCTTCGACATCAAGGAAGGCGACGGCATGTGGCTCGCACCAGAGAAACGAGTGGTTTTGTGGTAATAAGCAAGGGCAAAGACATCTCAATAGGTGTCTTTGCCCTCGGTAAGCCATTCGAGGCTAAATTTATAGAAGGCTGTAAGATAGTTGCCTATCGTCCCATCAGGATTTTCCTCAACATAAAGACCTATTGTTCCGTCGGGCATGACGCAGAGCGATGAATATGCCGAGCTGTAAGGCACGATAGTCTTGCTCACAGGCCACGTCTCGCCTTCGTCGTAGCTGATGTAAACCGTGACATCGGTACGTTGGTTGCCTTTTGGCACAGAATGCAGCAGACGGTTCTTGTTATGTCCTTGATCCACTGAAGTATAACGAATCAGATCACCATTGCAAGCCGGTGCTGTGATGTCGTTCCACGACGAGACGTTTGGTCGCCATGTCTGGCCTCCATTTGATGAGATGTTATACCAGCGTTTGCCGTTGTGGCGGATGCTCATCAATATTCTACCGTCGACGAGCTCAGTGACCTTAGCCTCGTCGCCATTTGTCGAGGCGCGACCGGAGACCTGCCATGTGAGACCGTTGTCGTCGGAATAGACCGCATAGTTGCTCAATGACTGCGCTGAGTCTTCTCGGATTGCGGCTACAAACATGATTCTTCCCGTCGAGGTGAGGAGTCCGTTGCCTGAGCCAAAGAACGAGGCACGCCATGACTGATGCTCCGGGATGATGCAGTTGTCGCCGAAGATGAAATCAGTAATGTCTTCGGGTTCTGTCCATGTCTGACCATTATCATAGCTATATGATTTATATGACCTTATAGGTTCTGATGGTGTCGAATACCACAATCCGGGGCCGCCCACGAAGACCGCGATGAGGCCGTTCTCATCGTTGCTCCATGCCAGCGCGCAGTCGCCGAAGCCGTGGTTGACGCCGGTGCCTTGGGCGATAGTGTAAGGCTCGCTCCATGTGACGCCTCCGTCGGTGCTGCGGTTGCACACGATATCGATATCCTGCGGGAGGTCGCCCTCGTTGTATTTTCGTTTGTCGGTGACCGCCACGATGCTGCCGTCTTTAGCCGTGATGACTGCCGGGATGCGGTAGTTTGTCGAGCTGTAGTCGCCCGGATGGTAAATCTCAGTGCGGGTGAACAACGTGTCGTTTTGCGCATTGGCGATGATCACCGAGACCATGATAATAACGAGGGAGAGGATTTTTTTCATTGTAAATCAGATGTTTTAAGTTGCAAATTTACAATTTTTTGTAAGTTTTTGCAAATCATCCAAACTTTTTGTAATTTTGCGCTACTTAAACTTTAAAAAATAAGTATCATGAAAACGTGTAACAAGTTTTTCGCCGAGTTGTTCGGCACATTCGTTTTGGTTTTCGGAGGTTGCGGCACAGCACTCTTCGGACATGTTGGTTTTCTCGGAGTAGCAGTCGCTTTCGGCTTGACAGTCGTTGCGATGGCTTACGGCATCGGACATATCTCTGGTGCACATCTCAACCCTGCTGTGAGTTTCGGCGTATGGGTTAACGGTCGCATGAGTTTCAAAGAGATGCTCGTTTACTGGGGAGCACAGATTATAGGCGGTATCATCGCCGGCGCTTTGCTTCTCGTTATTTGGAAGTCAGCAGGTTTTGGCAGCACTGGTGTTTTCGCAGCCAACGGTTACGGCGAGTATTTCCAGAAGGCTTGTGGCGGTCCTGATGCAGGATACCTGGCAGTTTCAACAGGCGGTGCATTCCTCATCGAGGCATTGCTTACCTTCGTGTTCCTGATGGTCATCCTCGGCATCACCGACAGCCGTCATGAGAACGGCAAATTCGGCGGCTTAGCCATCGGTCTCACCTTGACACTCATCCACCTCATCAGCATCCCGTTGACCAACACCTCTGTCAACCCTGCACGTTCAATCGGCGTAGCATTGTTCTCAGACTGCTCATACTGGAGTGCATGCGGTCAGCTCTGGCTGTTCATCGTGGCACCGCTCGTCGGCGCTTGCCTCGCAGGACTGGTCTACAAATGCATCACAGGATGCTGCTGCAAAAAGTGCGAGAAATAAGACAGGATTAACAAGATAAATTAGACAGGATTAACAAGATTTACAGGATTAACCTTGTAGTAATTTATGTTTAAGAAGATGGGGCGAATAGTTATTCGCCCCAACTTTTTTACATTTTTATCTTTACAAAAACAGGATAATGGTCGGAAGGATTGCGGCGTGTTGTGTTGCTGAACCATATCTCCTGCGGTGCGTCGGAGGCTTTTTCCGCCACATCGGAGGTCTCGTTTTCTGTCCAGTAGCTGTTGGTGAGAACGCCGTAAGCTTCAACAGTGACTGATGGTGACACGAATACGTGGTCGATACGGCTGGTAGTGAAATATTCCGTCTTAAACGCGTTAAATGTGCCGTTCTCAGCGAAGCGGATGCGGGCAGCGTCGTAGGAATCCTTCAGCAGGCCTGAGTTTGTGAAGATGGTATAAATTTCGTTGGTTTGGTCTACGTTGAAGTCGCCGGTGAGGATTACCGGAGCGTCTTTAGCTATCTCTTGGATGCGAGCCACCACCAGTTTCGCTGCCTCACGACGTGCCACCACGCCGACGTGGTCCATGTGGAGGTTGAAGAAATAGAACGTGGTGCGGTCTTTTTTCTTTTTGGCGTTCATTTGGAACTTGCCCCAGGTACAAATGCGGATGCAGGCGGCATCCCAGCCGAGACCAGGTTTTTCAGGCGTCTCGCTGAGCCAGAAGTTACCGTCTTCGAGTAGCGTCAGCTGGTCTTTTTTATAGAAAATAGCTTCGTGTTCTCCGCCCCTTTCGCCGTCGTCGCGACCTATGCCGATGTAGTCGTAGCCGTCGAGGCCTCTCTTCAAATCCTGAAGCTGACCATAAAGCACTTCCTGGGTGCCGAAAATCAACGGATTCATGAAGTTAACCTGATCGCAGATCACCTGGCAGCGCTTTGTCCAGACGTTACCGTTGAGGCTGTCGTTACGATTCTTATAACGGATATTATATGAGCCGACAAGCATCTCTTGAGCGCTAACCGAGAGCGCTAAGATGCTGAAAAGAGCAATAAAAAGAAGTTTTTTCATATAAATGTGTTGAAATGTGTTGCTTCGCAAAATGTGTTACTTCGTAAAATGTGTTTTACAAAATTTGCGATGTGTGATTTTTAGTGTCAACTTTGCCGATGGCATCGATTATGATGCCGTTTTCATCGATGACGTAAGTAGTTCTTAAAGTTCCTTCCGTCACTTTGCCGTACATTTTCTTTTCGCCCCAGGCTTCGTAGGCTTTGAGGATTGTGAGGTCGGTATCGGCGATGAGGTGGAATGGCAGTTCGTATTTTGCGATGAACTTCTGATGCGAGGCGGCGCTGTCGCGGCTCACTCCAAGAACGTTGTAACCCAATGCGATAAAGCGATTATAATTGTCGCGGAGGTCGCAGGCTTCGGCGGTGCAACCCGGGGTGCTATCCTTCGGATAGAAATACAAAACGAGCTTCTTTCCAGCGAAATCGCTCAGCTTTACGACGTTTCCGTTTTCATCGATGCCCTCGAAATAAGGGGCTTTTTGACCTGGTTGTAACATGATAATAATTTTTATGTTTCTGCAAAAGTACAAATTATTTTTTAAAAATATTTTTCAAAAATATCTTTTATCTCCTCCTCATTATCAATCATTTGGCGCAGTTTTTCGAGTCTTGCCGTATTAGGCGATTCAGGAAACCAAAGTTTGAGATATCCGTTGCGGCCGTATTTCTCATGAAGGTGCTGCATCATGCGGTCGTATTGCTGTTCTTTTGAGAGCTCAGGATAGTGGTCGAGGCCGTATTGGATGGTGCGCTTTACGATGGTTTCAGGGTCGATGAAGCGGTCGGCTTCAGCCACTATGCGGCCGTAGATGGTGCGAGGCTCTTGTTTTGCTGAGGCGCGATGGTCTTCGGCAGCGTCCGCCATCATCTGAATCTGCTCCTCTGTGAACCACTTCCGAAGGTTCTCATCGGCTTTTATAATCTGCGCCGACACCTCATGATGGCGTTCCCTCCCCTCGCAAAGCCCAGTGTCGTGATATGCCGCGATGACATAAACCATATCGGGATCAACATCGAGATGTTCAGCTATCTCAAGCGATTGCTTGATAACCATCATCACATGGTCACGCTGATGCGCCGCGTCGAAGTTGTCGTAACGCGGGATGATTTCGGATTCGATATAAGAGACTATGTCGGGATTAATTTTCATATGACAAAAGTACAAAAAATCACAAATCACAAGTCCATTTTTTCAAAAAATCCGTATTTTTGTAGCATTATGAAAAACACAAAAAAAGTAATCCTCATCACTGGAGGAAGTTCGGGAATCGGGTATGACTCAGCGATAGCGCTGGCAAAGCAGGGTCATAAGGTTTATGCTGCGGCACGTCGTGTCGAGATGATGGAACCGCTCAAGGAATACGGCATAGTGCCGCTCAGCCTCGACGTGACAGACGACAGCTCGATGCAAGAATGCGTAAAATCAGTGCTTGACGCTGAAGGCAGAATCGACGTTTTGGTCAACAACGCGGGCTACGGTTATTTTGGTGCGATTGAAAACGTCGCCATGGAGGAAGCCCGCAAGCAGTTGGAAGTCAACGTGTTCGGGTTGGCGCGGATGTGCCAGCTCGTGCTTCCGACGATGCGCGGGCAGCATTCAGGTCGCATCATCAACATCGCATCAATAGCGGGAAGAGCCACCATGTATTTCGGAGGCTGGTACAACGTCTCGAAATATGCTGTCGAGACCTTCAGCGACGCGCTCCGCATGGAGACGAAGCCTTTTGGCATCGACGTGGTGCTGATTGAGCCGAGCACCATCAAGACAAACTGGGGCATCATCGCTGCCGACAACCTCGAGGCATCGTCAAAAGGCACCGTATACGAGGAGAGAGCCATCAACGAGGCAAACAACATGCATAAGGCTTATCGCTCAAACCTCTTCTCGAAGCCGACAGTTGTCACCAAAGCCATCTGCAAGGCAGTTAACCGCCGCCGTCCCCGCACACGCTATTGCATTGGAAGAGGCGGCAAGATGGTGGTTTTCATGCACAGCGTGCTTCCGACAAGATGGTGGGACAGGATTAACAGGATAATGACAAAAAAAGTTCTATAATTTTAGACAGGATTAACAAGATTAACAAGATTTAGGACGGACTAGTTTAGTCGTCCTAATTTTTAAAAGAAATAATATCCTGTAAACCTTGTTAATCCTGCCTTATTTCTTCACAGGGTCACATGTCAAGCCGATACCGAGTTTCTTGAAGATTTTGCGGTCGACTTCAGAGAGCATCACCGTGGAGTGCACCTGGCAGCCATTGAGTTGCGGCAGCACGTCGAGGGCTTTCTTGCAGTTTTCATCCCACAACGAGAGCATCGACAGTGCCACAAGCACCTCGTCGGTGTGAAGGCGCGGGTTCTTTCCGTTAAGGATGCCCACTTTCGTCTTTTGGATAGGCTCAATCATCGCCTGAGGGATGAGTTTCACCTCATGACCGATGCCTGCCACGTGTTTGGTGGCGTTAAGAATCAGAGCGGCACTCGAGCCAAGCAACGAGCTGGCGTGCGCCGTGATGATAGTGCCGTCTTCGAGCTCGATGGCAGCTGAGTGTTCCTTCTCCTGCTCCTTGCGTTCCTTGGCTGCGATGGTGGTCTTACGGTCTGCGGTGGTAATCTTCGCCTGTTTCATAAGCAAAGCGATCTTATTCACCTCGTTCTCGCTACCTTTGCCTGTTGCAAGTTCGCAAAGCGCTGTGTAATAACGTCTTATGATTTCATCGTTAGATGCCTTGCAGCAGATATCATCGTCGCTGAGGCAGTAGCCCGCCATGTTGACACCCATGTCGGTAGGCGATTTATATGGATTCTCACCGTAGATGGATTCGAAGATAGCGTTCAAAACCGGGAATATCTCGATGTCACGGTTATAGTTGACGGCTGTCTCGCCGTAAGCCTCGAGGTGGAACGGGTCGATCATGTTCACGTCGTTGAGGTCGGCGGTGGCAGCCTCGTATGCGATGTTCACCGGGTGTTTCAACGGCAGGTTCCAGATAGGGAAAGTCTCGTATTTAGCATATCCCGCCTTGATGCCGCGTTTGTTCTCATGATACAGCTGGCTGAGGCATACCGCCATCTTGCCACTGCCTGGTCCCGGAGCGGTGATGACGACGAGCGGACGTTGCGTCTCGACGTAATCGTTCTTGCCGAAGCCGTCTTCCGAATCGATGAGCGCCACATTGTTAGGATAGCCCTCGATGATACGATGGTAATACACCTTGATACCCAGTCTTTCCAGACGGCGACGATAAGCGTCGGCACTCGCCTGACCGTTGTAATGAGTAATGACAACAGAATTGACCATGAAACCGCGGTTCATAAACTCCTCGCGCAGACGCAGCACATCGACATCGTAGGTGATGCCGAGGTCACCACGCACCTTGTTCTTCTCGATGTCAACGGCGCTGATGACAATGACGATCTCCGCCACGTCAGCAAGCTGCATCAACATCCTCAGCTTGATGTCAGGCTGGAAACCTGGCAAGACACGACTTGCATGATAGTCGTCAAACAGCTTCCCGCCAAATTCCAAATAAAGCTTATCACCGAATTTAGCGATGCGTTCTTTAATATGTTCAGACTGGATTTTAAGGTATTTTTCGCTATCGAACCCGTATTTCATGATGCTAAAAATTTATCAATACGGGATGCAAAAATACGATATTTTTCGTAACCAAAAAATCTTTTTCAAAATTATTTTTAATAAGAGACGAAGTAGTATTGTCCCTTCCCTTTTGTCTTTTTCCCGTACTGAATAGCATGTTTCGGGCAATGATGATAGCAGGCGTCGCAGGTGTTGCAGTTGCCGTGCCACTTCGGACGACCTTCCTCCAACGTGATATTCTGCAGAGGGCACACCAGGGTGCACATGCCACATGAGATACATGCGTCGGTGCTGAAGAAAGGCTCGTCGCTCGCCCATTTATAGAAACCACTACCGATGACGTTGCTCTTGAAGCGCGGGAAGACGCCTTTTATCATGTCGGAAAACGCCGTCTTAGATTTAATCATCTCAATCACCTTAGGCAGTTTTTCCTTGGCTTTCGCGATTTTTTCGTTAGCCACCTCTTCCCTGTCGACGGTCATACCCATCATGTTGACGTAGGTGTTAGGCATCTTGAAGCAATAAGCCGCGTTAAGCTCTAAGCCTCTGTCATTCAACTCCTTACGGAATATTTTCTCGGTCTCGCCAACGTTGTCACCGCATGTCACGGCTGTCCAGACGTATGATGGTTTGCCATTGACAATCAATTTCTCGACAAATTCCTCCACGAGATGAGGCGGACGCCACGAATAAATAGGATATACGAAGCCGAGCATCTCACCTTCCGAGAGGTTATATTCATATTGGTTATTACGTTGAGCCTCAGGGATGAAGACGAGGTTGTCGTTCAATTCTTCGGCTATGCTTGTCGCGATAAATTTGCTGTTTCCGCAGCCGGAATAGTAGAAAATCATAACTAAAAAATTATCTCATGCACATCTCAAAAATCTTTTCGACATCCTTCTGCTGAAGTGGTTTGAAGCCTTTCAACGTTCCTCCGTTGACCGCTTTCTTTGCCATGATAGCGAAGTTGGTTTCGTCGATGCCCACCTCCGGGAAGGTGCGTTTCAGCTGTAAAGTGTTGAAGAGGAAGTCGCTGAGCGCCGCGATGGCTTTCTTCGCGATCTCCATCTTAGGCAATTTAGCGTCGATGCCGAACACGTTGACGCCGAACTGCACGAATTTGTCGACTGTCGTCTCGTCGAGGCAGTATTCCATCCAGCGTGGGGTGATGATGGCGAGGCCTAGTCCGTGAGTGATGTCGTAGATCGCCGACACCTCGTGTTCTATCGGGTGGCAGCTCCAAGGCTGGCGTTTGCCGCCGTCGATGAATCCGTTGATTGCCCACGACGATGTCCACATCAGGTTGGCGCGTGCCTCGTAGTTGTCGGGCTCGCGCATGGCTATCGGTGCGTATTTGATGATGGTCTTCATCAAGCCTTCCATGAAGCAGTCGAGCATGTAAAGGTCGAGGTTGTTGTTGAAATACACCTCGAAGATATGTGAGAGCATGTCGGCGGCGCCGCAGGCTGTCTGGTAAGGACTCACCGTGAAGGTATTGGTTGGGTCGAGGAACGAAGCCTTCGGCAACATGGCTGGGGCGAGGCGACCTATCTTGTCTTTCGTCTCCGGGTTGCTGATGACGCCTCCCATATCCATCTCCGAACCTGTTGCTGAGAGGGTGAGGATCGTCACTATAGGCAATGCTTTCTCTATCGGCGAGCGTTTGCCGAGGTCGAGGAAATCCCACGGGTCGTGGTCGACGCAGGCACCTGCCGCCATGAACTTGGTGGCGTCGATGGTGGAGCCGCCGCCGACAGCAAGAAGCACGTCGATATGGTGTTCCTTGCACATCTGGGCACCCTTGCGCACCGAGTCGATGCGTGGGTTAGGCTCGATGCCCGAGAGCTCGAAGAGCTCGAGGCCGGCGTCATGGATCTCTTTCACCACACGGTCGTAAAGCCCGATCTTCTTGATGGAGCCGCCGCCGTAGGTCATGAGCACGCGCTTGCCGTATTTCTTCAGCTCCGCGCCAAGATTATTCATTTGGTCCTTGCCAAAATATACCTTAGTAGGAATGTAGTAAATGAAGTCGTTTATCATGATAAATATTGTTAAATAAAATGTGATTAGAGCGGTATCAACGTGCTGACAACCACGTTGTTGTTAGGCTCTGTCTGGCTCTGCACACGTGTGACGCCGCGCTCCGGACCAGTCACATCGGTGACAAGGGTCACAGTTGAGCCGTCAGCCTTGATCACACTCTCGATGAACGCCATGACGTCACCGTCGTAGTTACACTCGGTGCAGATGTTATATAATGGCACCTGCGAACGGTCGACAGACACATCCTCGATGGTCATTGTAGCAAGGTCGTAAATCGTGAAACGCGTCAAGCCATTAGCCATAACAGGCTTGTAGCAGTGACCTTCGGCATCAAATTCCGAATAAAACGGCCAGTCCGAAGGAAGAGTGTTCGATGTCAGCTGATAAGTAGTTGAATTAAAGGTCCATTTTGTCTGACCATCAATCCATGAATAATTCTCTTCATCGCTGATATAAACTGTTGCATACCCTGAATCTTCGGTGAAATAACCATCGGTCACATATGTTCCGGTAGCCACATCGCCGTTGATATCGACACGATAAATTGTTGGAGTCCAGTCGCCGTGTATCGACACGAAATATTTACCGTTTATGCAACGCATTGTAGGTCCGTAATTATAATCTAATAAACTTGGAATACCTTGAATTGCCGGCAGAGTGCCGTCAGAAGCCATGATAGCTGCCACATGCGGTGTATTGCTGCCATAGCTGATACATGTGCCGAGATGTCCGGCGTTGTCTGTGACGGCGTATGCGATGTTGATGGGCTGTGTCTCAGTACCAGGCATCACATTGATAACATTGACATTATCGCCATTTATGCGAAGCTTACTCAATCCACCATAATATGAGCCCGAGGCGAGATATATGTCGTTGCCCACCTGAGCAATAAGTCCCAGCTTACGCAGTCTTTCACCGCTCAATTCGCCATCGAGAGGCATTCCATTGTCGAAAATCCAAGGGATATTCGGGCCTCCCCAATATTTAAGGTTTCCCATCGGGAATCTGGGAGCGACCTCGTTAAGGTCGTAAATCTTACCATCGCTACGGCGGAGAAGGAAGTTCTCCCCCCAGTCAGACCACCAGCTGTGCTCCACTGTACCGCGGATACGATCAGCCATATCATCGCTGAAACCGCTATAGTCATCGCACATATAACGGCATCCCATGAGCCAGATGTAAACGTCACCCACAGGAATTATTTGTGTGATTTGGATGGTGAGATTACGGCTCAATTCCGTAGCGATACCATTGTCGTCGCAGTCGTATTCATAAGCCATAATCTGCAGATTACCGTTCTCATCGACGCTGTACAGGAATCCGCCATTCTCGCCGTCTTTGGCACCGTCTTTGGCGCCCAAAGCGAGATAACGGGCACCGTTGAGGTTCACCCTACTCATCTTAAATGAGGAGTCTCCACCCTTTTTATTCTTACATGAAACGCCGCCCAAAACGAGCGCCAGAATGATAAAAACACCTAATAACTTTTTCATGATTAATGTTTTTTAGGTTAATAATCGACTTAACTGGTTAGAAATCAGGCCACAAAGGTAACAACTAAATTTCAAATTACCAAATAAAATGCGATTTATTTTGTGATGCAGGCCTTCACGAAATTCATAAACAGCGGATGCGGATGCAGCACCGTCGACGAATACTCTGGGTGGAACTGCGTTCCGATATACCAGCGAAGCTCAGGAATCTCAACGATTTCCACAAGTTTTGACTCAGGGTTGAACCCGACGCAGTGCATGCCGTTTTTCTCGTATTCTTCGCGATATTTGTCGTTAAACTCATAACGGTGGCGGTGACGTTCGCGCACCATCGGTTTCTCGCCGTAGGCTTCCCATGTGCGGCTGCCGTTGACGAGCTCGCAGTCGTACGCGCCGAGACGCATGGTGCCGCCCATTTGGGTGATGTTCTTCTGTTCTTCCATCATGTCGATGACGTTGTGCGGCGTCACAGGGTCCATCTCGCTGCTGTTGGCGTCGGCATAACCGAGCACGTTACGTGCGAACTCGATGACCATCATCTGCATGCCGAGACAGATGCCAAAGGTAGGAATATCGTGTGTTCTCGTGTATTCCGCAGCGATGATTTTGCCTTCGATGCCACGCTGGCCGAAGCCTGGACAGATGACGATGCCTGCCATGCCTTTCAGCATCTCGGCGACGTTGTCTTTTGTGATATGTTCGCTGTTGACGAAATGTATCTTGACCTTGTAATCGTTGTATGTTCCGGCGTGTGCGAGGCTCTCGCGGATGCTTTTGTAGGCATCCTGAAGGTCGTATTTGCCGACGAGGGCGATGTCGACGGTTCTTGTGGCGTTTTTGCGGCGTTCCAAGAAGTCATGCCACGCGCCGAGTTCCGGTGTCGGTCCGACTTCCATGCCCATTTTCTTTAAGATGATGGCATCAAGGCCCTGGCGCTGCATGTTGACAGGCACCTCGTAGATGCTTGGCAGGTCTTGGCTTTGTATGACGGCATCCACGTCGACGTTGCAGAAATGAGCGACCTTCAAACGAAGATCCTCACTGAGCTCGTGCTCGGTTCTCAGCACCAGCACCTCCGGCTGGATTCCCAGTCCTTGCAGCTGTTTCACGCTGGTCTGCGTAGGCTTGGTCTTGAGCTCGCCTGCTGCGGCGAGGTAAGGAACGTATGTCAGATGCACGTTGAGCGCGCGTTGTGGCCCGAGCTGCCAACGAAGCTGACGGATAGCCTCAAGGAACGGCTGTCCTTCGATGTCGCCGATGGTGCCACCGATCTCTGTGATGACGAAATCGAAATGTTCCTTGGTAGCGTTCAACAAAATGCGACGTTTTATCTCGTCGGTGATGTGCGGCACCACCTGGATAGTCTTGCCGAGATAGTCGCCGCGGCGTTCGCGTTCGATGACGCTGAGGTATATCCTACCAGTCGTCACGCTGTTGTCGCGTGTCGTCTCGATGCCGGTGAAACGCTCATAATGACCGAGGTCGAGGTCGGTCTCGAAGCCATCAGCGGTGACGTAGCATTCGCCGTGCTCGTAAGGGTTCAGCGTGCCCGGGTCAACGTTGATGTAAGGGTCGAATTTCTGGATTGTTATCTTGTAACCGCGGGCCTGAAGAAGCTTGCCCAGCGAGGCGGAGATGATGCCCTTCCCTAACGAAGACGCCACACCTCCCGTGATGAAAATGTATCTTGTTTCCATATTATTTTGAAAAGGCAAAAATATAATTTTTTAGGTTTCACGCTATCACTTTTTTTCAACAATTTTATGTTTATTTTGAACACAATTTTTTCAAATAAAAATAATGTTTATATTTGCAATCGCAAACGAAACATAATCTTATGAAAAGAATTATCATTCCGATATTTATCGCCCTTATCGTGATGACCGGTTGTGCACAACAGAAACCAGCTGTCACGAAATCAGAAGGCAGCATTACATTTGTCGTCGACGGTGACTTGCCAAGAGTAAAGGAATATTTCTACCCATATGATGGCAATAAGCTTGCCAGATATTTACTTGATAAAGAAGCAATGTCTGGAGCAAAAAACTACAATATCATTGCCACCAGTTTCGCCAACGAGCAAAATATAAGATTTGAGGGCGAAGACTCATTCTATCAATGCCTCGTATATGCTTATGCCAATCACAGATCCGTCACAATTTCTCCTGATATGATTTGGATGCTTATAAGCCAAGGATTTGCACGCTACGTGAATGCGCATGCAGAAAAAATGAGAGAGCAACTGGTTGACCATTCAGAAAAAATGGATTTGGTAATCAATTCGGAAGTTGATGTGCTTTCTGAAGATGCCGACTGGCCATCTCTTATCGATAATTTCGCTTCGCAAATTGACAAATACACAAAAAACGACATAGCAAAAACCATCACTGCCGATTTTTCGACAACTACATCGGTGGAGCGCATCGCATCGCAAATTACGTTGATGGAAAGCGTAAAGTCGTACTTCGAATTCATCGTCACTTATATGTCATGCGGCATACCATACATCACGCTTGAAGGTACTCCCAACGATTGGCAGCAAGTACTTGAAAAGACTAGGAAACTCGGCAGCTATGGTAAACTTGGTAAATGGACCCAAGATTTGGAGCCGATACTCAACGAGTTTATATTCGCCTCCGAGGGACAGCCCAACCACAACTTCTGGCGTCAAATGGTCAAGAAACAACGCGTCGACAGGCTGAAAGGCGGCGGTTGCAGTTCGGAAGAGCCCACAAAACTCGACGGATGGATGTTGAAATTGTTCCCAGATGAAAACGGGAACACCCTTTCAAGCATTTATCACACCAAAAATATGCCAACGGAGTATGTGAAAGTTGGTTTCAAGTATTGTGTCATTGACCCTGGACAAGGCATGATAACAAACGAGACTCCGATGGAGCTTTGGGCAGGATTCATCGGAGCCGAAGATGACACCATCAATAACATGCTAACTCCAAAAATCGGCTGGCTTGTGTGTAGCATTTCTCAAAACAACGACGAACTACTGAAGGAACTCAAAGATAGATGGGCCATCGAGCTTCGCGTCCAAGAGGTGCCAGAAGTGCTTTCACGCATAGAGCACATCAGAAACTTGAGACTTGAGTTCACAGATAAGGTCGTCATTCCCGAGTGGTTCTATAATATGAGCATCGACAATCTGAGTATTAAAGGCGATGTTACCAAGGAGGACAAAGCAAAACTTTTGGAGTATTTCCCTAAAGCATACATAAGAAAGTAATATGGCATTTGTATACGAATATCCCCGTCCTGCTGTCACCGCCGACTGCGTGGTGATTGCGAAGGAAATCGAGCCGAAAGTGCTGCTCATTCAGCGTGGCAACGAGCCGTTTAAAGGACAATGGGCGTTCCCGGGCGGCTTCATGAACATGGACGAGACCACCGAGCAATGTGCTGTGCGGAAACTCGAAGAAGAAACAGGATTGAAAGTTACTGAAATCAAGCAAATTGGAGCTTATTCGAAGGTCGACCGCGACCCTCGCGGAAGGACGGTAACGGTGGCATATCTCGTAGTAATTGACAAGGCTGAAGCCGTAAAAGGTGGCGACGATGCCGCAAAGGCACAGTGGTTCCCGATTTCCGGTTTGCCGAAGTTAGCCTTTGATCATGAAGAGATTATGAAGGACGCTCAACGTCTTTTTGAGTCTTTATAAAACAGCCTTCTTGAATTTCATGTATTCCTGCCATGCTTTTTGCACCTCCGACTCGTCGTGCTCGTCAAGGAAAAAGTCTGTTTCAAATTTGTCGGAAAATGGCTTCCAGTTGCCGCAGATGACGCCGTCTTTCGCGATGATAGGCTGAAAGATGCCGCTGTTGTTATGCGCCTTGTGACTGAGTTCCGGCCGTAGCACTATGTCGCGGCTTTTGTAGCCGATAAGATACTCGTCGTAAGGCGGAATCAGCAGATACTGACCTTTGCGGAAGCCTCGCGTGCGGCAGTCGTCGGTGAGATAGAATTCGCGACGTTTCCATTTTTCGAGATACAGGTAATCGCCCAATAATTCGATGCCTTTCCGGCAGTCGTTGATACCGAGTCCCGACCACCACACGAAATCCTCCAACGTAGCAGGCTGACGGCTTTGGAAATACTTCTTTGCCAGGCGCATCAAGGCCTCGTCGCGGTCGATAGTCTTGCGAGGTCCGACTTTGTTCTCGGCAAACGCGTATGTCGCCTTCATCGGCTGTAAGTCGCCGCTGCACAGCGTGCCGGTAAATTCGCCCATTCTGATGTGATATGAGAGGCGGTGGTCGTCCATGGTGATGTCTTTTTCAGCCAACGCCTGCACGAAATCCTCTTTCGTCACGCTGTCTTTTTCGGCGGCGGTCTGCACCAGAATCTTTCTTATTTTCAAGTATTCCTCTTCGGGAATGTCGATTTTATTGCTGTGCATCCAGCCTTTGGTGACGGCTATCGCTTTCGGTGCGCAGAGTTCGAGCATCCACCAGTAGTCATTGGCAGAGACGAGCTGCCAGGTGCCTCGCATGAGATGCAGACGGATAATGTCTCCGTCGGCGAAGGCTTTTGAAAAAGCCTTCGCCGACGGCTTCTTGGTGCGCATCTCCACAGCCCACCGCATCAGGCGGTATTCCTGCGCCTGCACGGCACCGAGATGGCTCACCACCTCGGCAGGGTCGCTGAACTGAGGCGCCGCAAGCTGCTGGTTGAGAAGGCGTATAGCAATAGGATTCATCACTTCACATTGTTTTCACGGTAAAACTCCCAAGTGTCGGTGTGACCGTCTTTGTAGGTGTAGCTCCAAACGAGCTCGTCTTTTGTCAGTTTCGCCAAGTTAAACTTGGTCTCACGCCCGATGCCGGCGCTCACTTTCTTAACGATACTGGCAGCGAGTTTGCGTTCTTCGCCGCAGCCATCTCCTTTAGCCTCAAGCAGTTCCATGCGGAAACTTTCGGCATCACCCGATGAATAGAAATCGTTGCCTTCAATGCGCCACCAACCCGGACTGACGTAGTTAAAGATCCAAGTCACAGTGCCGCCTTTGTTCAAAGTCACCCGATAAACCTGATTTGCCGAGTCGAGAGCGCTGCCGTCAGGATAAAAATCCATGGTGCCAGTCTCGTGCACATCGACATGACCTTCAGCTATGTCATAATTCCATCCATGCTGGTAATAATAGTGTCCGGCAGCATCTATTTTATTAAAATCTTTAATCCATTCCAACGCTGACTCTACCGGCGTTTCGGTCATCACATCTGGCTGAATAGGGTCGTCGCAAAACACCTCATCGGTGCGGGCGACATCGGTGCCTGTGGTGAGCACGAGTTGCGAGCCGTCAGGAAGGCTAAACGGCTGGTTGCACGAGGCATAACCTGCTGTAGGCGCACCGAAAGTGCGCGCGTTTTCCATGCCACGGAAACAAATAAGAACCGCTTCGCCAGAACTTGCAGTCTTGTCGTCGGTGAGAATCGCCACAGGGCATTCGATTGGCGATTGTCGCGTCACACCAACCGCTTTCACCACAAATTCCACATTGACTTTACTACAATGATTGCGAGTCTGGAATTTCAAAATAATGTCATCAGGCAGAAAACGATGCACCGCGGCAATCATCGGATGCATGTTGCCTCCAAGGTTGCCTCGGAGGTCTATGACAACACCTTGCAAGTCATCTGGAATAGCGTTTAAAACGGTATTAGCGTATTTGACACCATCTTCATGATTACCCATAAAATGCGGCAGTTTGATGAATACGATGCTATCTTCCATAATCTCAACTGTCGGCATTTCCCATTCAGCGTTGTTATTTTCCTTTATCCCGTCGGCAGTGATCAAAAATGTGTGCTTGCCACCCGCCACTTTGCCCGTTTTAATAACGATTTCCCGAGCCTCTTCAATAGTTTCAGGATTCGCTGACAAAGCTTCATTTTTGGCATTTTCCCATTCGTCACCTTGGGCATAAATGCCATACTTATCCATGATTTTAACGGCTTTTTTGACATAATTGGTGTTCGAATTGCCGCATGATGCCATCAAGCAAGCTGTCAACAATATTAATAATACACGTTTCATAATTATAATATTCAAACTTTTAAATTATTCTTAGCCTCTGTATTATTTGCATGAACCATGGCGATTTTCGGACATTGTTCCATTTCCGGGCATTCACCGCAGGTCTCAACGCCCTTTTGCATCGCGCATTGGCGAATTGGGCAAAGCTTATCGCAGAAAACGGTCTTCCTGCCATTAACACGACAGCCGTCACAGTTGATATGCTCAGGCAAAATTAAAACATTATTCAATTCCGACCATAGCTTTGCTGTTTTTTCACGCAAAGCGTTGTCGTTGTTCTGTGTGGCAATAAAAGCGTCACATTTCTCGCAGTTCAAGCCACAAAAGGCTATCATATCATTCATTTTATATTATTTTTTAACACGAATTATCACTAATTATCCATTAATTATTCATTAATTTTCATTCTATCTAGTTTCATCACTTTAACCGGTCTGTCGGCCCCGACAACCAGATTCGGGCAGTAAGTCACCTCACCTGTATCTTTAAAGCCACACTTCTCCATCACCTTGCCGGATGCTGGATTTTCAGGGAAATAATCGCCCCAAATTGCATTGAATTTATTTACATTAAAACAATAATCAATGACCAAACGCAATGCCTCAGTGCAGATTCCTTTGCCCCAGTAAGGCTTGGCGACCCAATAGCCGATTTCACATTCGTTTTCAGCTATTTTCAAGTTTGAAACAGAAGCTCTAAGTACTCCGATACATCCGATTATCTCAGAGGTCTCTTTTAACTCAATTGCCCATGTATCGTCATTGCTGAAGAAGCTTTTAATAATCTCCCTGCTCTCCTCCACGCTTTTATGTGGTGGCCAACCGGCGCGAGGTCCCACATCGGGGTCACTGGCGTATTTAAATAAAGCCTCGGCATCACTTTCCAGCCACGGACGAAGTATTATTCTTTCAGTTTGCATATTATTTATTCTATTATTTTTTTGTTCTGATGAAGTGTCCTTCCTGAACCGCTGCAAAAGTGGCGATGGCGATGCCGCACAGGATACGGATACTTGTGATGATGTTGGCCTGCATTATTTTTTCCAGCGTTTAAGCATCGGGAAATACTGCCGCATCATGTCCTTGTATTCCTCCTTGGTCATCGGCTTCGGCATATTTTTGTTCACCTCGTCAACAAATTGGGCGCAGAACTCAATCATCTCATCCATTGTACATTCGTTAGTAAACTTGCCATTTTGATAGCAATACATGCAGTAAGCTTCATTTTTGCTTCCGTCTGCATTGGTGCCGCGATTCTCATCACTTAGAGGCATTCCGCAGCTCTGACAAAATTTCATTTCTTGTTCCATATTTTAATTTATTTATTTTTCTTCTCTCCAAAAACGCACCATCTGATAAACGGAATTCTGTGTAATCCCTCATAAATCAAAGGTGAAATCGCAAATACCGCCACCGTCAGAATCAGATACATCGCAAACGGAGGCAGCTGCTCTCTCATGTTGAAATACATATATGAGCCAACGCCCGCAATCACGAGATAATGAACGACATAGATGCCAAAACTTGATTTCGTCATATAGTCGGCAAACTTTCCGGTGCGGTCGAATTTTGCCTTAAACCAGCCCATCATCGCGAGGCACATCAGCCAGCCGTAAAGGCAGTTGAGCGGACTTGCCATATATTGAGGAGTAGTGTTGTTCTGACCGAAAGTCGTGACAACCAGCACCGCACCTGTAACGACAGCAAACAGCATCATCGGAGCCCAGAACCTACCCAGAGTTTCCTGCACCTTATCGTGAGAGAACACAAGGTATCCCATCATGAAGACGATGAAGTAAAACACCGGTTTGTAGAGGTTGTAAAGTCCGTCGAGCGACTGTACGCGTGGCTCCATGATGAGGGTCTTCTCGCCAAGCCAGAAGAGGAAAACAAGGAGAACGATCAACGCCATGCCCAACTTGCCTGATGCCATTTTGCCGCACCAGCTGTGGAAACGGCCGTTTTTATCTATGGCGTTAATGATGAGCAAAATCAAAGAGAACAGCCATAAATCCTGTATGAACCACAGCGGTCCGATACCGTTCACTGACCAGATGAGATACTTGACGGGCTGCGGCACTGCTGCCAATACATCGGTGCCACCGACGTGGGTGTTGAAATACCCTACCATCCACTGGAACACAAACAATCCGATGGTGCTCGGCACTAAAAGCTTCCTTGTCCTCGACTTAAACCATTGTCCAGCCGGGACTTTCTCCAACGAATATCTCGAGCCTATTCCCGCCAGCAAGAAAAGCAGAGGCATGAACCAAGGATACAAGATATACATCAGCACGTCCTGATACTGCGGGCCGTCGCCGAAGCCGCCCACGCCGCCGAAAACTCCCTTGTTGTTGTAAAAATAAACCACGTGGTAAAGCAGCACCAGAAGCACCGTCACCCAACGTAAGTTATCAATCCAATGTCTTCTCATTTTTTAAAAATTAATATTTCTCAACAAAATCAGTGATGATCTTGAAAATAGGCTCGTAAGTCACGAAGATAGCGTTCTTGTATGTGTCGTAAATCGTGTGATAATACTTGAACGCGTCGCCATTCTCGTTCTCAAACAGGATGCATGGCACCTTCTGCTCAGCAAACGGATAGTGGTCACTGTTGGCAGCCAACTCGCCACGATGCAAAGCCTCGAAATAATGCTTCTCACCGTTGATTTTCTCGAGCAAAGCAAATCCGCGGACACCCTCGTCGCTGATCTCACAGTACTGCACAGGGTTGTTGTCGCCAATCATATCGATGTTAAACAGATATTTAATCTCCTTGAGCGACACCGTCGGGTTGTCGACATAATACAGAGAGCCGTTCAAACCTGAGTCTTCACCGGAGAATGCTATGAAATACATGTCGAATTCAGGCTTGTTTTGTGCGTAATATTCAGCCAAGGTGACGATGGTGGCAGTACCTGAAGCGTTGTCGTTGGCACCGGCGTAATACACCTTTTCACCAAGGTTTCCGAGGTGATCGTAATGTGCAGTAAACACATAGCAGCTGTCGTGTCTCTTGCCGTTCACCTTCGCGATGACGTTGAAGAGCTCATAATCCTGCAGCCATTCGTTGTCGATATCAAACTTCACGTTTTTCACACCTTCGATAGCTTCCGGTGTCACCCAAACGACAGGCTTGCCCATCACACGGCTGCCGTATGCCTTATAAAATTTGATAGGCGATGTCCATGTCTGGATAAAACCTCCTACAGAAGAATCCTTTTTATGCAATGGCTTGAATGCCTCGTGAGTATACATAAACCAGAAGTCGCAAACCACCATGCAGTTGGCATATTCAGGCTTTGCCAGATCGGCATACATCTTCTCCGCGTCGAAATTCAGCGTATCCACATGATACACAGGAAATTCGCCGTGTACGCCCGGTGAATATTCTCTCATAGAGAAATCCACACCCGGAGTGAGTTTCTTGCCGTCAGCCCACATGTCCATCTTTCCGCAGAATGTGTTGATATCGATTTTGAAAGGCTGGCGCACCACCTCGTCGGCTCCTACTTTCTTGAACTCTTCCACGAGATAATCTCCCGCCATATTGGCGCCGTTTTTGGCATATCCCCTGCCCTGGTATTTCTTGGAACTCAGTTCCTTCACAATCTTTTTATAATGCTTCAAATCCTGTGCATTCAATGATGTCTCTGTAAACATCCCAATGGCGAACACCGCCAATAATAAAACTATTATCCTTTTCATATTTTTAAACTTTAATGTTATCTTTTTCAATTTATTTTTTGTCATTTTTAGCGAAATAAAATGGAGTCGAGAAATCTATACCATTTAATAGCCGGAGATTTCTCCGCTCCCTTCGGTCGGTCGAAATGACGATCCGAGGGGGTTAATTAAGAATATGCACTCCTCCGAAGAAATTGCTTGCCACCACGTGCAGTGTCTTCGCTTCAGGCTTCATGCCTTTGTAGGTCTCGTCGCCCACGCCTCCGATGAAGCTACGGCTCTGGACCACCACGTTGACGTTGGTAGGAACGTAAATCTCAACGCCGCCGAAGAAGGTGTGGATGTCGATCTCCTCGTCCTCTGTTATCACAGCCTCGCGAAGGTCTAACTTGATGCCTCCAAATGAAGCGTCGAGCTTGGCTCCGTGGAATGTCTCGCCATGATAGATGTACTGGTCGCCGCCGTATTTCGTGTTACAGCAGATGCGTTTGCCATCCTCTCCCACCGGCACCGGACGGTCTAGCCACTGGTCGCGGTTGCGTTTGAAGCCATTAATGATAATGTCACCGCCGAGATATATAAGGAGCGCCGGCGCGATGTACTCTGTCCATGGCTGGCTCCACAGCCATTCCCAATGCAGGATGTTCCACATGTCAGCCAGCTTCAGCAAACCGGCTGCAATCAGAATGATTCCCCAAAATGTTTTTTTTGTCATGATGCTATAAATTTTAAATCCTATTATTTCGTTTGAATTTTTCTGCAAAAGTATTGCGACATTCAATACGGCGCAAGTTTTTGGGATATTCTGCACGTTTTTGTGATGAAATGTAAAATTTTGGGACGAATGGCAAAAAAATATTTATTTTTGCATTCGCAATGACAAACGAACAGAGAGAAACGATACGCATTAGGACCATCAGCTCAGGCTTCACGGTGCTTGCGATAGCCATCTTCAAGCCTTTCGGCCTAGATTTGACTCAATGGCAGGCCTATATGCATCTTCTCGCGATGTTCGTGATTGGTTTTGTCGCCTGTCTTATGACGGACTGCATCCTACAGTACATCTTCAAGATGCCGTCATCCCTCGACAACGGCGTAGACTACATCATCAAACGCAACATGCGTTTCCAGCTCATCAACACGCCGCTGGTGGCGCTGATTTTATGCCTATACCGTCATTTTGTGATGAATGTCAGTGTAGCAGGCAACAGCCTCTCATGGGGTAACTTCATCGAAACGCTCGTCATCATCGCGTTTTGTTCGTTTATCATCGGAATTTACTGGAGATTTCAGTTCCGTAGCCGTTACCTCACCGCCGAGCTCAACGAGACCCGTCAGATGAACGAAAAGCTGCAGGAGTCGCAGCAGTCAGAGGTTATAAAAGCTGAAACGCCGGTCTCCGACGACATCACGCTCACCGGGACCACCAGCGAGACTGTTTCATTGAATATTCAGGATTTGTTATACATCGAGACCGTCGGCAACTACGTGAAAATATATCAGCTGCACGACGGCAAGGTGCGTTCCGACATGCTCCGCGCCACCTCCAAACAGCTCGAGGACGACCTCAGTGCCTACCCGATGATAATGCGCTGCCACAGAGCGTTCCTCGTCAACATGCGGCAGGTCGAACGCATAGTGTCAAAACCTGGCGGCATGCTCCTCGTCATCAAACACTGCGAAGACGCCATCCCGGTCTCGAGAAGCAACATGTCGGAAATCAAGAAAAAACTGTCGATATGAAAAAATTATTCCAAGCATTATCAATCTGCATTATCTCGATATTTATGCTCTCATGCGGAGATTCTAACGACCGCGCCATCCGTAAGATGTGCCAATACATTCATAGTCAATATCCTTTGGCGACATTGCAGGACATCTACAAGACGTGCTATCAGGACTTCTTCGGTGCCGAACACCTGATGAACGACACCGCGGCAGCACGTTATTATATCAACTATGAACTGGAGCAGTGCAAAGACACCGACCTCAGCCTCATGCCGAAACGCGAGCCGACAGGATTCCGTCACCGCTTCGTGAGAATCAATTTCTCAAATATCGTGGAGGGCGAGCTCACAGAGGAACAGCTCGTTATGATGTTCATCGGCGCCGCCGGCAATGACAACGCCTTCAGCGACGACTGGGCGTCGGAATGGCAACAAATAGAAAAAATCGCGTTGAAAGTCAACCCCGACTGGGCAGACGCCCCATTACAGGCAGAACTGATGGAAGCCGCAAAAGGCGACCATGCTGTCCGCCACAGCGAAGAATTCAGAAACAATTACAATCCACATTATAGGATAGTAAGAAATGACTAAATAGTCTTGCCGCTGACATTAAGGGTATTAAAGCCGTTAATGCCAGCGGCGTTTTATAATTATTATCCTAAATTAGCTTTTATCCTTTTATAAAGTTCCGGCAGCCTTCTTTCTATAATCACCGGGCGTCCGTTCTCAGTGAAGCAGTGTACGCTGTGACCTTCGGCAACGAGCTTGCCTTCTTTTCGCATGGTATAGAAAAACTCGAACTTCAGCTCGCTCATACTTCCTATCCTCACCTCCACCTCAACGATATCCTTGAACGTCGTCGGGCTCTTGTATTTGCATTCGACAGAAACGACAGGCGACACCACGCCGTCAGCCTCAATCTTGTCAAAACCCCAGCCCAGCTTGTCGAGATAGTCGATGCGAGCCTCCTCCATGATTCTGATATAGTTGGAATGATGAGTGATTCCCATGCGGTCACACTCGTAATATCTTATTTCGTGCTTGTAGATATGCATGATAGTATTAATTTCCTCCATTTAACCTGATGAGCGTCGATATCACACGACCTGCGCCACCGCCCTCGCCTTCAGTTATGACATGAACCTGACCGGCATCATCGCCAATGACACTGAAGAAGAAATTCAGCCTGCGACCGTCAAGAAGCATGCAATAGCTTGTGAATGCCAATGAGTTACGGTTAAACTGCCACTCCGCAGTAGAGCCAACCACAATCTGTCCCTCATATTGGCTTATGTCATCCCAAACAAGTTCGTGGTCCACAGCCATCATGGCAGACATGTCACAAACTCTGAATAACGTAGGATTCATTTGGTTATCAAGGACATAAGCCACGCCATCGACATATTCCGTAGCATCATTCGGATAATATGTCGGCAACGCCTGAGTTGTAAAATATCCCGTCTCAGGATACAAAGTGTTGATATTGCCGTTTTGCAGCCAAAACATGTGATCGTCACGGAACACTGGATTATAATAGCCTATGCTGCTCGGTTCAAGTTTGACCCAATAATCCACATCTGCTATCGCGGCACTCACGCTGACTGTCTCATTGCTCAAATCGATTTCAACCTTACGAAAATCTGTCACCGTATGCTGCTCATAGATGTTTGTCACCATGACGTACAGGCGCTGGTCTACCGAGAAAAGCTTGCTGTATGTCTCCAGCGCATTGTTGAAATTAGGCACTATCACCTGCGCTATTTTCAATGATCCTGGGAAAATCACAAACGGCAGGTAGTTAAAATAACCTTGACTTATGTTATAGGCTATCGTAGCGCCAACAACGCCGTCGTTTTTCGCCGGATAAACGCTCTGCGGATAAAGGCCATCAGGAATCATCGTTCTTACCTGAATACTGTTGCCATTATCTTTCAGATAATAAATCTGACTTCCATCGAAATCATGCTTCACGTTAACAATATCGCCACCATATTGCTCAACAAGACCGTAATAATCCGATGGGCGTTCTAAACCATAATTCACTTCGTTCCACGGACGGCCGTCTTCCAAAGACCATTTGAAGATGGCTCCATCGCTCTTTCTCACGAGATAATGGATTCCATCATACATACTTATCAACCCATTGATGGCATTACGTTCATCTTCGCTAAGTTGTTCAATATCAGGATAATAATGACGGCAGTCGAAAAGCCACAGCCAGTCTTCGCCAATCTGATAGATGTAATGAATTTTCAGCTGCAGATTGGCTTTCACGAGATTTGCAATGCCTTCGTCGCCCTCCACCTCGATGGTGTATTCCACCGACTCAAGTATGCCTTGGTCATTCACGATATATAACGGTGAGTATTGTGGGTCATCTTTCGCGGGAGTGTCAGCAAGAGCGAGCATTTGCGCATGGGTAAGATCCATCTTTTTGAATGTCATACTGCTCAAACTATGACCGTGGTCGCCACCATCGTTTTTCTTGCAGCCGAAGCACACCAAAAGCAGCATCGTTACTGCCATCATAACCTTGAAAATTCTTGTTTTCATAACTTTTTAGATTTAAATCTGACCGCAAAGGTAGGATACTTTTTTTAAAAAAACAATTTTTTTACATTGTTTCTATGTAAAAACTTACCGGGCGGAATCCGTCGTTGCAGCTTATCATCGCAGAATTAGGGTTTTTCATCCAGCCGTCGTAGAAATTACCGCGACCTGCAGCGAGTTCCTGCACAAACCAACGCATCGACTCCCAAGCGCTCTCGCACATTCCCTCAGGCTTAGCGCCATCGACAGAAATCCACGACTGGCCTTCGCACACATCACAGGTATGTTCAATCGGATTCTCATACTTTGCCTGCAAATCCGAGTAGTTTGCTTTTCTTATCGCTGTAATTTTGACATTCATATCTATTCAAACGGCTCGACATGTACTCCGACATGAGTCTCTTTGCCGTATTTGCTTCTTAAAATATTTTCGATTTCCGTTGCTTTGTCGTGGGCTTCCGTAAGGGTGATATTGCCGTCCATCTTAATGTGGAGCTCGATGGCGTAGTGGTTCCCGATGCGGCGAGTCTTGAGGTTATGCGGGTTTCCGACATTTTCCACTTCCGAAATCATCTGAAGGATCTCCTGCTCCACACTCTCGGGCAGTGCCTTGTCGGTGAGGTCGCCGAAGCCGTCTTTCAGCAGATCGAACGCCACCTTACCGATGAAAACGCCAACCACCACTGAAGCTATCGGGTCGAGGATGACCCATTTATGACCGAGGAAAATAGCGCCGCCGATGCCAACCAAAGTGCCTATTGACGATAGCGCGTCGCTACGATGATGCCATGCGTTGGCCTCCAAAGCCTGCGACTGCAGCTTACGTGCTTTAATTATCGAATATCTGTAAACGGCTTCTTTCAGCAATATCGAAATAATCGCCGCCCACAATGCGAGCATTCCCGGTGCCTCCAGAGGCTTGCCTTCCAAGAAATCGTCAATCTTCAGGACACCGTCGCAGATGATGCCGAGAGCCACCACAACGAGCATCAGCCCTATGATAGTCAACGCTACAGTCTCATACTTCCCATGACCATATTCATGCGATTTGTCCTTCGGCTTGCCACTGATTTTCACAAAAACAAGAACCACGATATCCGTCAGAAAATCAGACGACGAATGCACTGCGTCGGCTATCATGGCAGAGCTGTGCCCCAGCACGCCCGCCACGAACTTCAACACCAGCAGCAGCACGTTGACCACGCTGCCGACGATGGTGACTTTGAATATCTCTTGGGTCCTGTTCATATTTTCATCTTAGACAGATTTTATCGTATCTGATAATTTCGCATTCTATCCTCCGCCATCGCCTCGTATTTCGTGCCTTTGCGGCCATAATTCACGTACGGATGGATGCTGATGCCGCCACGCGGGACGAACAGTCCGACTACCTCGATGTAACGGGGATTCATCAGCTTAACAAGGTCGTTGAGGATGATGTTGACCACATCTTCATGGAAATCACCGTGATTTCTGAAGGAGAAGAGATACAGCTTCAAGCTCTTGCTCTCCACCATTTTCTCATCCGGGATATACAGAATCTTGATCTCACCGAAGTCGGGCTGACTGGTGATTGGGCAAAGCGTGGTGAATTCCGGGCAGTTGAACTGCACCCAGTAGTCGCGCTCAGGATGACGGTTTTCGAAGGCTTCGAGGACCTCCGGTGCGTAGGTCTCAGGGATCTCGGCCTTGTGGCCCAATGACTGCAGATTATCTTTCTCTCTATTCATAACTATCTGATATTTAATATTTTATGTGTCTGCAAAGACAATCTCCACTCAGGGTTTTCTTTGCAAAATTCAATTGTTTTCTGGATTATTTCTTTGTTTTTTTCAGCATCGCCGGTGTCGCAAGGCTGCAAAAAACGATGTTTTACATTTATATTTCCATAAAATTTCGGTTCATTCTCACCATCAAAAACCACCTTCAATTCATCGGCTTCGCGCAAAACCGGCGTCGCTTTCTCGCCTAAAAACGCGTCTTTCGGCGACAGCGTGATCCAGTCGACGTTTTCAGGCAGCTCGACAGTGCCGTTGGTCTCGACAGCCACTGTCTTACCCAGGAGATGCAGCATCTCCACCAGTGACTCGGTGAGCTGAAGCGCGGGCTCGCCTCCTGTCACTACCACCAGATTCGCCTTATATCTCGACACCTCTTCTATGATGTCGCCTTCGGTCATCTCCTTGCCGTCGGCGTGGTTGGTGTCGCAGAAAGGACACTGAAGGTTACATCCGCTGAAACGGATGAACACGGCAGGCATTCCGGTGTTGAAGCCCTCGCCCTGCAGCGAATAAAATATCTCGATGACTCGCATCATCAGTCTTTTTCGTAAGTGGCGATGTTGCCTGTGGTTTCCTGCACGTCGACGCGGTAGCAGTTAGTTATCTGGTCGCAGCACCAGCGTGCTATGTTTTCCGCTGTCGGGTTGCATTTCAGCACCTCGTTGACGACTTTATGGTCAAGAGACTCTACGATGCGGTTTTTTATCTCCGAGAAATCGACCACCATGCCGTTTTTGTCGAGTTCTTTGGCTTTGCAGTAGATGGTGATGATCCAGTTATGTCCGTGCAGTGAGCAGCATTTGCTGGGGTAATCGAGTGTCAGCTGATGAGCGCCTGCCACTTCTATTGTTTTCTTGATGTAATACATTTTTCAGTCCTCGTAGTTTGTTGGGTCAATGATTCCGGCTTCTTTGAAAGCCTCTTTTCTTTCCTGGCATGTGCCGCAGCGTCCGCAATGGCGTTCTTTTCCGCGGTAGCACGAATATGTCTTGCCGTAGTCGATGCCTAACGCGACGCCTTTTTTCACGATGTCGCCCTTGGTGATGTTGGTGTAAGGCGCCGCCAGCTTCACGCCTTCGTAGGTGCCTGCTGTCATTGCCGAATCCATCGCCTTGACGAACTCAGGACGGCAGTCGGGATAGATGGCGTGGTCGCCACCGTGGTTGGCAATCAAAACGCGTCTCAAGCCACGGCTTTCCGCCAAGCCGCAAGCCACCGACAGCATGATGCCGTTGCGGAAGGGCACCACTGTGGAGCGCATGTTCTCGTCGTCGTAGTTGCCTTCGGGGATGGCGTCGGCGCCCGCTGTCAACGAGGAGTCGAAGTATTTTCCGATGAAGGCTAAATCTATCACGAGATGTTCGATGCCCAGATGCTCGCAGTGCCAGCGGGCGCAGGCTATCTCACGCGCAGCGTGGTTGCTGCCGTAGTCGAAGGTGACGGCTAAAGCGATACGCTCGCGCTCCTCATACAGAAGCGTGGTCGAATCGAGTCCGCCGGAATAAATAATGACCGAATCTTTTGTCGGTTCTGTGTTCTTTATCATGTCCTTGTTTTGTTAAAGGGGGTTTTCAAGTACCCCTGTGTTTTGCGCTGCAAATATACTAGTTTTTAGCCATTAGTCTTTAGTTTTTAGAATTTTTTTTACTAATTGGCTAATGACTAATGGCTAATGGCTATTATAAATGTGGATAACGTTTTCTGATGTTGTCGGCAAGGAATGCGGCGACGCTGTCGGTTGTGAGGTGCGACACGTTGATGACCAAGTCGTAGTTACGTGCGTCGTAGCGTGACACTCCTGCGAAGGTTTTGGTGTAGTTTTCGCGGGCTTTGTCGACCATTTCGATGCGTTTGCGTGCGGCGTCTTCATCGAGGGCGAACTGGTCCATGATGTGGCGCACGCGTGTGTTGATGTCGGCGATGAAGAAGATCTTCAATGCTGACGGGTTGTCTTTAAACACATGGAAGCCCGAGCGTCCGATGATGACGCAAGACTCTTTTTCGGCGAGTTCGCGGAGTATCTGAGCTTCAGCGTAATATATCTGTTTCGAGGTGACTTCACGGTCTTCTGTGACGGTGTTGCACATCTCGCGGCTCAGGCTGAACTGTCTGTAATACTGGCAGAAGTCGCCCCACCAGCCTGTCTTCTTAGCCTTGATGCTCTCAATCTCCTCCACAGTGAGGTTATACTGTTTTGTCAGTCTGTCGAGGATATCCTTATCATACACGTTGACGCCGAGCAGGTTGCCCAATTTGCAGGCTATCTCTCTACCGCCTGATCCGAACTCGCGGTTGATTGCGATCACAAAATTACGTTTTTCCATGATGTTAGAATAATTAAATAGTTTTTACGGGGCAAAGATAAGAAAAATTATAATAATGAACAAGAATTTTAGAAATGAGCACGAAATTCTCATTTTGAGAACATAATTATTACTATTTTTGCAAAAATCAATTTAAGATCATTATGAAAAAAATGACAAATTTCAAAATTGGGTTAAATGATGAGTCTGCAACAGTTACTCATTATCTTCAGAATATGGGTACACCCTTCGCGGAACCATTCAAAAAAGATGCCTTGAAATTATTAGGATTTGAAAGTGAAGAAGAATTGCTATCTGTTTTGAAAAAGAAAAAAGATAATCATGAATAATTGGACAAGAGAACAAACTATAGTTGCTTTGAGTGTTTATTGTAAGATTCCTTTCAATAAAGCATCCAACAACAATCCAGAAATTGTTAAAGCTGCTAAATTAATTGGCAGAACTCCTGTTGCTGTAAAAATGAAAGTTGGCAATTTTGGTAGTTTTGATCCTGAATTGAAGAAAAAAGGTATAGTCGGACTTACAAATACAAGCAAATTGGATGAAGAAATATGGAACGAATATTGCCATGATTGGGAAAAATTAGCATACGACAGTGAAGCAATTATGGCGAAACTTGCAGATAAAACTATAGAAGAAGCTAACAATATCGATATCACCAAAATCCCCGAAGGCAAAGAACGTGAAAGACTTGTTAAACAAAGAATTAACCAATCATTTTTTAGAAGTGCAGTTTTATCATCATACAATAACAAATGTTGTATCACAAACTTTACATGCACGGACTTATTAGAAGCATGTCATATTGTAGATTGGTCAGAAAATGTTGAAAACAGGTTAAATCCATCAAACGGGATATGCCTCAATGTTTTGTTTCACAAAGCATACGATAAGAATTATTTAGGTATTTCCCCCGATTATGAAGTTTTTATCTCGGATAGATTGTTTGATGATACTGTAGAACAAGAAAACTTAAAATTATTCTTTAAAAAATATCACAAAACAAAGATTCAGCTTCCTGACAAGTTCTTGCCTAATAAATATCTTTTAGATATTCATTTTCAAAGATTTGTTAAATAATTGACAATAATTATTACGCCTCATGATTTTTAAAAGAGTATGAGAAAACGTATAGCATATAAAGAAAGCCATAATGCAATTGATATATCGCTTCTAAAGATACCAACATTGATTAATCCCAGCGATGCGACATTGATTACATACACAGTTGAAGGATCAATCTTTTCTGATGACGACATCAATGATATCAACAATATTACTGGAAATTCGAAGCTCAAAAAACGTATTGAAGCCATCTACCAGAAAGGAGCAACTATTATATATAATGACTATGAAAGCCAAACTTTTAAAAACAATCTGGACATAATCGACTCCGCATTACCACAAATATTGGCAGAAGTAGTATTGTTGTATTTTTCATCTAGCAGGATCAGTTCAAGTAATGATCTAATAAGAAAAATAGCCGAAAAGAATCCTTTAAATAGTAAACACGAGGATCTCTACAAATATTATAAAGCCAAGTACACCAGATTGCTCGAATCATCAGCCTTGGGTATGTATCCTGCAAAACCTTATGATGACAGTAACGATGCAAAAGGATATGTTGTTGTAAAAGATGACGGCGATATAGTATGTTATAGTTTCTATGACAGGGAGATGGTCAGAAAACACTTATTTGATAACACTAAAATGGATACTCCGTCATCTGAAAAAGACGGAAGAAAAGATTATTGTAAACTATTTAGAGCAAATGACGGAAGATTATTAATTCAATTAAACTTCCAAATACGCTGGAAATAATTATGCCCGACCGCCTCACCCCCACCCAACGCCACCGCTGCATGTCCCGAATCCATTCCCGCGACACCAAACCGGAACTGCTGGTCCGACGTTGGCTGTGGAACCACGGATACCGCTACCGTCTCAACGTGAAAGGCGTGCCCGGAAAACCCGACATCGTCATGAGACCTTACCATACCGCCATTTTCGTGAACGGCTGCTTCTGGCATGGTCATGAATCATGTTGTAAGATTCCACAAACAAACCGCGAGTTTTGGACCAACAAAATCCACCGCAACCAAGAACGAGACCAACAGAACTATCAGACTTTACAGGAAAACGGCTGGCATGTCATCGTCATCTGGGAATGCCAACTGAAACCCAACCGCATCAAAGAGACTATGCTGCGAGTGGAAACATTGCTTTGCGATTATTTCCTCGCCCTGCACCGCCCCAAGATGGTCAACTACACCTCCACCGAAGACACCGAACTCCCAATGGCCGCCGAAACTTCCGAGGAATATAGCCATTAGCTATTAGCCGTTAGCCATTAGTATTATTAATCCACAAGCTATTATCTTTTAACTTTCCTCTTCTAACTTTTAACTAATTTCGTATCTTTGCACAAAAATTATCATTATGAAAAAACTCATATCATTAACCCTACTTCTCGCTTCAGCAGCATACGCCCTCGCCTGCACCAACCTCATCGTCGGCAAAAAAGCATCCACCGACGGAAGCGTGATGTGCACCTATAACTGCGACGGATTCGGTTTCTCAGGATCGCTGTTCTACAGCCCCGCAGGACGACACGACAAAGACGAACTCATCGCCATCCACGGATGGGGACCAACTCACGAAGGACAATACGTCAAACAAGTGGAATACACCTACAACGTCGTCGGACTGATGAACGAGCACCAAGTCACCATCGTCGAGACCACCTTCGACGGACGTCTGGAACTCGTAAACAACGACGGACTCCTCGACTATTTCAGCCTCATGCGCCTCGCCCTGCAACGCTCGGCAACAGCCCGCGAAGCCATCCGCTGCATGGCGGAACTCGTCGAAGAATACGGCTACAACAGCAGCGGCGAGAGCATCACCGTGTGCGACCCCAACGAGGCCTGGATCATGGAGATAATAGGCAAAGGCGAAGGCTGCAAAGGTGCCGTGTGGGTGGCGTTACGCATCCCCGACGACTGCATCTCGGCACACGCCAACCTCAGCAGAATAAGGCAGTTCCCGCAAGATAAGAAGAGAAGTATCAATAGCAAACAACTTAATAGGATCAACAAACCCGAAGTCGAATGCGTCTACGCCCACGATGTCATCAGTTTTGCCCGTGAAAAAGGGTTTTATGAAGGCAGCGACAAAGACTTCTCTTTCCGCGACGCCTACTGCCCTATCGACTTCGAGAATGTGCGCTACGCCGACGCCCGCGTGTGGAGCTTCTTCCGCCATCACTGCTCGGATATGGACCAGTATCTGCCTTATATCAACGGTGAGTTCGACGTCTGCGACGGCATGCCTATGTGGGTGAAACCCGACGCTCCGCTCTCATTGCGCGACCTGCAACACGACATGCGCGACCACTTCGAAGGCACGCCTCTCGACATGACTGCCGACATGACTGCCGGCCCATGGGGAATGCCTATACGACCGCTGCCGATGCATTTCCGCTCATCAGATAGCACCGACTACTACCGCGAACGCCCAATAGCCACACAACAAAGCGGCTTCACCATGACATGCCAGATGCGCTCATGGCTGCCCGACGACGTGGGCGGCGTCACATGGTTCAACTGCGACGACGCCGACATGGTGGCATACGTGCCGCTCTACTGCTGCATCACCCAAGTGCCCGACTGCTTCCGACCGGAAAACAACCCCCGCAACGAGTTCAGCTTCGAATCGGCATTCTGGATGAACAACTGGGTGGCAAACATGATATATCCTCGCTATTCGATGATGATTGGCGACCTCCGCATCGCTCAAAACGAGCTCGAAGATTATTATTTCGCCGACCAAAACGAAGTGCTGAAATCCATCGAAAAGATGACACCCGCCGACCGACGCGACTATCTCAACAAGAAAAGCATAGCCTACGCCGACCGTATGATGGAACGCTGGGATAAGTTAGCTAAATTCCTGATTGTCAGATACAACGACCAGATAAAACGTCGTGTCGACAAGAACGGCAACTTACAACGTTGGGGTCACGAGACGCCAGGCTACGACCAGCAGTTCATCGATGCCATCGGACCAGCCACCGGCGACCGTTACAAATTAAATAATGTGATTGAACGTAGAGAACGTTAGTGGAGAAGCACCTTCACCGTCTTAACGCTATTTTCATCAGAAATCTTGACGAAATAAACGCCTTGAGTGAGATCACTAAGGTCAAACTCAGCTATTCCGTCAACGATTTTATCTGTCATGACTTGTTTGCCCAACATATCGTAAACGGCGACGTTTCCTTCTGAAATATTAGCGTTTACAGTGATTTTGCCATTTGTAGGATTTGGCATCACAGCCACTTCTATTGCCTGTTTCTCAACAACGGCATCATTGCTGTTGCCAACCCACACATCGTCGACGTAAACGCCTTCAGCATCGTGTCCAATGCCGTTAAAGACAATCTGATAGGCCTCCGATGGGTTCGGAAGCGGAATCGTCACGGTTTCCCAGCCAGTGGTAGCCTCGGTGAAATTCACCAGAGTGTGCCAGCTGTCGTTTTTATCGGTGCGATAGCCTACAATCAGCTGGTCGACAGTGCCATAGTTCAAACCCAGCAGCTGCTTATGATTGAACCTCAAGACAGGGTTGGTCACCGCCGTGATATCCAACGGAGTCGAGAAGAGCATTGCCTCGCCGCCCAGCCAGATGAAAAACGCGGTGTTATTCACGATAAGATATCCCGGGTCAATCACCCAGTTGTCGATACCCGAAACGATCTCCGTCTGCCAGCAAACGAAATTGTCAGACGCCTCAAAATCATCAAAATACGGCTCGTCGTCAGTCACGACGATGACATCGCACAAGGTCTTGAATGTCACTGGCGTGGCCCATCCCGACTCATCGCCGCCACCGCATACCGCCTTCACCGAGAAGGTGTGGTCGGTCTGAGGCTCGAGGTTACTCACCGCAAATGGCTGAGTGTCAGCATTTATCATCTGACCGTCCAAATCGATGACCCAGCTCTCCTCGTTGCCTGTCGTCGACCATCCGAGAAGGGCTGAAGACGCTGAAATATCAGTGGCGTTAAGGCTTACTGGACGAGCACAGCCGCCCTCGCCTGCTATCTCGATATTATCGACGAAAATCATATATCCGCCTAGTCCGCGGCCTAAAAACGACACCTGATATGTCGCCGAGAGGTCGGTCAAAGTGAACGTCTCCTCATAGAAATTCTGATAGTCGCTGATGCTGTATGTGCCCAAGGTGTGCCAGCTGTCGGTCTCCGATGAACGGTAGCTCACCACGAGCTCGTCCATGTCGTATAAGCCCATCATGGCATACGAGAAACTGAAAGTGGCTCCTGCGACACCCGAGATGTCCAAAACCGGCGAGATAAGTCGCGCCTCATCACCCACGTTGGTAAACGAGAACGCCGCCAAGGTCGTACCTGAGCCCGCCATCGTGGTCCAGTTGCCTGCGCCCACAGTCTCCACGATCCAGCATTCGAAGGTCGTCCCTTCAAAATCTTCGATAAAAGGCTGGCTGTCGGTGACAGTGAAATCGCATTGCGCTATAGCGTTATTGACCGAAAACAACAATAAAATCGCTGTTAAAATTGTAGTAGTTAATCGTTTCATCATAATAATAAAGTTAATTTCTTTGCAAAAATAAAAATAATTTTCAATTCTCAGCGCTTTTTTCTAATTTTGCAGAAAAAATTATGCGAAAAATATCCCTTTACATCTTATTAATATTGCTGTTGACGGCGTGCGCCAAAAATCCCGTGGCTGAATGGACCGAAGGACCCGCCGACGATGACGGCCGCGCGCTCAACACCCTTGTGCTTCACCATGTCACAAAAGGCTCGAGAGTGTGGTTTCAGGAACTTTTCGACTCAAAAACAATAGTCGAAGGACCCGCCATCAACCATTATCAGGGCACTTCGTGGTATATCGACATCCCTCAAGACGGCACCGTCACGCTGAAATACTACGGCCGCCCGCTGCCGAAACAATCGTGGGCTCCCGAAGGCTTCGTGATGCAGCGTAAAGGCAAGGCCGACAAACCTATGCAGGTGAATTATCACTTCATCCAACACCCTAAAAACACTGCCGACGACGATTTTATCTGCCGTTACGAGGTGCAGCCCGGCGACATCATCCCGCAGGTGAAACGCATAAAATATGGCACCGAGCCTCTCGAGCCAACAGAGAACCTGCCCAACGGCTGGTATCGCATCACCATCGATGAAAACGGCACTCCTACAGTTGATTCCGACGACGAGGAAGGCGCTTTTTATGCTCAGATAACCCTCAACAAGCTGCCAAGGCCACTGCAGCCGATGACCATCGAGGACTGGCCCGACAACCAATACCGAGGCTTCATGCTCGACGTGGCACGCGACTTCCGCAATATCGACGAAGTGCTGAATGTCATCGACATTATGGCGCAATATAAATTCAACGTATTCCATTTTCATATCGGTGATGACGAATCATGGTGCTTGGAAATCAAAGACTTACCAGACTTAACCGACTTCGGCGGGCATCATGCATTGCCCGATTGGGACCTCCAGGAGACCGAGGCTCTGAAGCCGACAGCGAATGGTCGCGTCGGAAACAAGACATACTTCACTGGCGAAGAATACAAGCAGATTTTGAAATATGCCTGGGAGCGCCATATCGCCGTCATACCTGAGTTCGATGCGCCAGGTCATTCAAGGGCGTCCATCAAGGCGATGCAAGCTTACGAACGACGCACCGGCGACGCTTCTTATCGTCTGCAAGACCCTGCCGACACCTCACATTACTGGTCGGCACAGGACTTCACCGACAACGTGCTGAGCGTCTATCTGCCAAGCGTTTACACCTTCTACGGCAAAGTGTTTGATGAGGTTATAAAACTTCATCAGGAGGCTGAAGTGCCGCTTCTCGCAATCCATATCGGAGGCGACGAGGTGCCTGGTGGCGCATGGGCTAATCAGGATCGCAAGGCGATGAAAGACCTGTTCACCAATAACATGCTGCAGCTCGCCGAGCAACGCGGCATCAAACTCGCAGGATGGGAAGACATCGCCAAGGGCATCGAACCTGAGACCGAGGCACGCCTCAAGCAGTCGCTTTATTTCATCAACATCTGGACCGGCAAAGGCATGGAAGGATGGCCTTGTGTGCTCTCGCCTGCCACCAACAACTACGTTGACCTTGCCTACAGCGCTGATCCCGAAGAATTGGGACTCTTCTGGGCAGGCTACGTCGACGAACGCATGACCTTCGCGATGAACCCGACCGAATACGTCGGCGACATCGTGGGAGTGTCGGCACATCTGTGGTCGGAACAGCTGCGTAACTTCGACAACGTCACCTTCCAGATGCTTCCGAAGGCACTCGGCGTCGCCGAAAGAGCCTGGAACACCACCTCACCCGGCGATTTCAACAGGTTTTATAGCATCATCGTAACAAAAGAGATGCCTGTCTGGGAACAAACAGGTTATAAATTCAAGAAAAGAAATTAAATTTTAATGATATGAAAGCAACTTATTCACAACGTCTTATCAAACTCGCCGACCTCAACCATCATCAGACATTTTTTGCAGGTCGCTGTTCAGAATACTTCTTGGAAAGCTCGTATTTCGCTGTAGCTCAATATGTTGACACTAAAGACACGGTGCTTCTCGTGCTTCATGGCATCGACTTCAAGTTCCCTATCTTCGCTGGCGACATCGTCACCTACGAGAGCAAAGTCATCGCTGCAGGACGCTCCACCTTAACCGTTTACACCAAGATGTACCGCAGCCGCGAGCCTGAAAAAGTCGCCGCCGACGGCTTCGCCACATTCTCATATCTTGATGAGAATCATCATTCAAAGCCGCATGGCGTGGTCATAACACCTGAGACTGAAGAAGAAAAATGGCTCAACCAGCAAGCCGTCGAGGTACTCGAAGAGTCGAAGAAACGTGCCAAGGCGATGAACGCAAAAGCATAATTTAAGAACTACTTTCTTACAAATATTTATAACTATGAAAACTCTATTATCATGGACGCTTGCTGCTACCATAATCTTCAGCGCCGCGACCATCACAGGCTGCAAGAAAGAAAAGTCAGTCAACAACAATCCAAGCAATAACCAGTGGGGCGCAGAGACGCTCACATTCAAGGTGAAAAACTCCCCTGACGCTTTAATAATGAATAAAGTGGATGGTGGAGACTATTCGATGGAGTATATGTACGAAAGCCAAGTGGTTACCGTCACAGGAACGCTCTCCGACTTTTACATCTGTCCAGTCGAGGTAACCAACAAGATTTGGGAAGATGTCATGGGATGGAGACCTGGAGGACAGCCAAACAATGGCGACTCATACCCCGTCAGCAATACCAACTACTACGACATCGTCAAGGAAGGTGGCTTTATCAACATGCTGAACACTATATGCGCCGACCAGCTTCCATCCGGCAAGCGTTTCGCGCTGCCAACCGAAGCCCAGTGGGAGTATGCAGCCCGAGGCGGACAAAAGTCGATGGGTTACATATATTCAGGATCCAACACTTTAGACGAAGTGGCATGGTACGGTGGCAACTCTAACGGCACCACACATCCCGTCGGCCTGAAGAAAGCCAATGAGCTCGGCCTCTACGACATGACTGGCAACGTCTGGGAATGGACCCGCGACAACTTCGTCTACTTCGACAAACTACCGCACAACCAGGGTCTCAACTACGTCTGCAATGCCCACAACAACTACCGCGTCAACCGTGGCGGCAGCTACGGCACAATACAGATGGGTCTCGAAACCTCCTATCACACATGGCTGGGGATGTACCTGTCATATCAAAGCCGAGGCCTGCGACTCGTCCTCGTGGATAACTTCAACGAGGAAACACTCGTGGAACCTATCCAGCCAGACAACCTCCTTTCCATCGCTGTGAGCAACGATTCAGTCGGCTACTACCTCCCGATGGTTGAAGTGAAGGGCGGCGACTACGAGCTGGTCTACGAGCGTGTCGGCGAACAGAAAACCTTCAGAGGAACGCTTTCAGATTTCTATATCTGCCAAACCGAAACGATGAACTACATCTGGGAAACCGTCATGGGCTCGAAACCCGAAGGCCAAACCGAGAGCGAAGGTCTCTATCCTGTTACGATGGTTAACTACGATGACATCACCATGAGCGGCGGCTTCCTCGACAGGTTGAACACGATGTGCGCCGACCAGTTGCCTGCAGGTATGCAGTTTGCCCTTGCTACTGAGGCCGAATGGCACTATGCAGCCAACGGCGGACGTAAGTCACATGGCTACATCTACGCTGGTTCAAACACAATAAACGATGTGGCATGGTATGCCGACAACGCCGAACAAGCCTCTCAATTCGTGGCCTCCAAGCAGCCTAACGAGCTCGGCATCTACGACCTAAGCGGCAACGTCTGGGAATACTGCAACGACTGGTATGCAGATCTGGCCGACATCCCTGCCGAACAGGGCACCGACTATACAGGTCCTGAGACAGGCGAAAAGATTGTAGGTTGCGGCGGATGCTACGACAGCGAGCCTTACACTTGCACATCAGCCTACCACGGCCGCGAGAAAGAACACAACGGCCGCGACGCCACCGTAGGCTTCCGCATCGTTTTGAGAAGAGTAAATTAGATCAAATAACTACATATTTGAACACAAAAAGGGCTATTAGGTCAACCTAACAGCCCTTTTAATCTATTGATAATCAGTATATTAACCGATTAATATTCATCTTCGTGGAAGAAGAAATCGTCCTTCGTTGGATAATCTGGCCAAAGGTCCTCAATACGTTCGTAAACATCACCCTCGTCCTCAATCTCCTGAAGATTCTCTATGACTTCCTGCGGTGCACCTGTACGCATTGCCCACTCAAGAAGCTCGTCTCTCGTTGCCGGCCATGGAGCATCCTCCATCTTCGACGCTAATTCTAATGTCCAATACATATTTTATCCTTTTTATTTTGGGGTGCAAAAATACTACAAATTTTTATTTTGTCAAGAAAAATTTTATAATTTTTTTAGCCATTAAAACAATCCATTCAAATTAATGCTAACGGCTAATGGCTAACGGCTAATGGCTATCTCGGCTGCCACTTGGTATCGCCTTCGGAAAACACTCGCGACATCACGAAAAACATGTCCGACAAACGATTTAAATATCTCATTATCACCGGGTTAACATCATGCTGTCTGCTCATGCGCACCACGGCTCGTTCGGCTCTTCTGCACACTGTCCTGCACACATGGCATTTCGATGCGAGCAGATTTCCGCCAGGAATGATGAGGCTGTTGAGAGGTTTCAAGCCTTCGTTCATCTCATCGATGAATCTCTCGATGCCTTCCACGTCGCTCTCCTCCATCTGCGGAAGCTGTTTCCTCAGCTCGCTGGTCTCGTCGGTGGCAAGCAGACATTCAGCCACCAGCAAACGCTCCTGGATACGTTTGAAAACGTCGTTATATTTGTCGGTTGAGTCCATCAGCACCGCGATGAATGCGCTCAACTCGTCGAGGGTGCCGTAAGCCTCCAAACGCACGTCGTCTTTGCCGACACGTGTACCGTTGACCAACGATGTCGTGCCTTTGTCGCCTGTCTTCGTGTAAACTTTCATACCTTTAATATATAATGTTCTTTTTTTATTCTATCCATTATGAAAACCATGCCGAAACGCCAACAATCGATGCTCAATCGCACCTTCTCATCGTCTTTCAGCCTCTCCCAGTCCGCCTCGTTCTGCCTGTTGCGATGAATGTCCTTAACAATCATCACAACATCATTATCTTTGAAAATCAATGGATTATCGTTAACAAAATCTTTTATCCTGTTATTCAAATCATCGTAAAACTCGTCATTAACCTGTTGTTTTCGTTCGTGGAGGATTTCTCGACTACACTTCACTCCGTTTCGTTTCGCTCGAAATGACATGGAGGGTTCGAGGACCTTTTCATAAAGGTCGAAAACCAACGGCGAATGCAGATGATATTTCCCTTGGGCCTTCCTTCGATATTTCAAATAACTGATAATCATTGATTAAATTGTAGAGACGCCACAATGTGACGTCTCTACGTATTATATGAGACGAATTTTCGTCCGTCTCTACAAATTTATCTCTTTATGAATTTCACCACTGTGCCGTTCATCTTCACGAAATAAACGCCGTTTGAGAGTTCAGCCACGTTGATGGCATTCTCACCCTCGTTCACGTTTACAACCATAACCATGCGGCCTGCCATGTCCATAATCTGTGCCTCAGCAGCCTGCTCAGCGTTAATCATAACAACGCTTGTTGCAGGATTTGGATAGAGGTCGAACTTAACAGCCTCGTTCTCGTTGACTGCGTCATAGCCTGTGTAGATATGGAAATCAGCGACTTCCCATGTTGCAGCTGCTGTTTCTGTGCTGGTGTATTTGAATGCGACATACAGATTGTGAACATCTTGCATGTTGGTCAAAGTATAGTCTGTTGTAGCCCACTCATAGTCACCTGCTGACCATGTGAAGTGTGATGTGATGTCAACCCAATCGAATTCGTTAGGATCGCTCATGCCGTCATAATCCTCTGAATAGTAAATCTTAAGAGGGTCACCATCATACTTGTAAGCGTTCATGAAGCAGATAGTATATGTTTCGTATGTTGCGCCAGTCAAGATATTTGGTGTGATGAGCCAGTCTTCGTTGACATGATTTGCACTGCTTGCATAGCCGGTCATTTTTGCGTATGGGATGCCATTGTATGAGCCTGTGCCCCACTCCTGCTCACCTTCAATATTGACAGCTGAGAATGGAGCGAGACCGTTACCGAAGTCTGATGAGAAGAGGCATGTCACATCCTGTGTTGTAACACTTGTTGTCGGATATGAACCATCGGTCTTGTAGTCGATATTGTCACCGCTGTTGGTGTAAGGGAAGATAGCGAAATGCCATGTTGTGTTTGCTGTGAGACCTTCAAAATAAACGTCAGTGTCTGTCACATTGTAAGCCACGTGACCGTTTGATGGGTCGGTGTCATTCTCAACTGGTGTGCCGTCAACCGGAACACTGATTTCGCCTGTTGAACCGATAATCACATAGCCTCTTGGGAGCTGTGCGCCTGTTGAAGCTGTCCATGCGAGTGTCACCTTTGTGATGTCCAATGTTGCATAAAAGTTTGTAGGATAGTTGCTCGGCTCTGGGTCGATCACAGCCTCACCGCCTTTGTAGATGTAAATCAAACCGTTGATGTTTGATGATTCTTTGTAGCAACCGAACAAGGTGCTTGTGTTGTTGTAACGCATGATGTTCTGCTCGACACCACCGTTTGATGTAGGAACAAAGCCTTCGCCGTCCATGCTGAGTGTCCACTCACCTTTAACATCGAGGTTGGTCTGTGTCTTGAGGTAGTTACCACCACCTGGTGCATAGAGGTAACCGTTCTTCAACTCATCGAAGAATGTCCAAGCGCCATTGCTCTGACCCATTGTCATCTCAAAAGCGTCTTCCTGGCTATTCGGATCGAAAGCTGGAGTAAGGGTAATCTCATTACCGACAACGCCGATTTCGACAGCGTGACGGTTGTTTGACTTCTGATATGACATCACGAGACCTGTACCGTCTTCTCTGATACCAACGAGGATAACTTTGTCACCAGCGCTCAACTGTGAAGCTGATGTAACTCTTGTATAAGTGGTGGTCTGAGCCATCGCACTTAAACTGATTAGCACTACTGCTAAGAATAGTAAAACTTTTTTCATGTTTTTTAAATTTTAATATGACATAATATTTTAAAATTTCTTATCCGCTACGGACAAGGCATGCCTTGTCCCTACACTTTTTCCACCGCCTTGATTTCAGGTATCACGCTTTTCATCGTCTTTTCGATGCCGTTTTTCAATGTCTGCGTGCTGTGTGGGCAGTTGGCGCAATGACCGGTGAGCTGCACCCACACTGTCATGTCGTCGTCCAAACGCACAAACTCCACGCCGCCGCCGTCAGCCTTCAGATAAGGCTCAATCTGCGTCAAAATATTCCTGACTTTCTTTTCTATAGCTTCTTTTTCCATCTTAAACCAATTCAATAACTTTTCTTGCCACTTTCTCGAATGCTGCTGTCACCGGACCGAAGTTGCCGAAGGTGTAAGGTGTGCCTTTGTCGCCTGCGCTTGCGATGTTTTCATCCATCGGGATGGCGCCTAAGAACGGGATGCCGAGCTCTTCAGCGAATTCCTTGCCATGACCCTGGCCGAAGATGTAATATTTCTTCTCAGGCATGTCACTTGGCGTGAAATAAGCCATATTCTCGACCAAACCGAGAATCGGGATGCTCACGCCTTTATGCTTGAACATGTTTGCTGCACGGCGCACATCGGCGAATGCCACCTTCTGTGGTGTCGTCACGATGATAGAGCCAGCAACCTTGAAGTTCTGAGCCAGGCAGAGCTGAATGTCGCCTGTTCCCGGAGGCATATCGACGACCAAAAAGTCGATCTCGCCCCAGTCGGTCTCGGTCATGAGCTGTGTCAAAGCGCTTGTCGCCATAGGTCCACGCCAGATCAACGGTGTGTTCGGGTCGACCATCATGCCGATACTCATCAGCTTGATGCCGTATTTCTGCAATGGCACCATATATGTCTTGCCGTCTTTGTCGTAGCACTCCGGCTGCTCGCCTTCTGTTCCGAACATAATCGGCACCGACGGACCGTAGATGTCAGCATCGAGCATGCCGACCTTGAAACCCTGCACTGCCAATGCCACCGCGAGGTTCACAGCCACTGTCGACTTACCCACGCCGCCTTTGCCTGATGCCACCGCGATGATATGTTTCACCTTCGAGAGCATCGTCACCGGCGCCGTAGGGATGATGTCAATATCAACATCTCCAAAATTATCGTTCAAAACCTTCTTCGCATTCTCAATAACGAAGTTGTTTTTCTCGTCATCGACATCGTCAAGAACGAGCTTAAAACGAACCAAATTCTCTCCCACCTCGACGTCCTTAACCATCTCAGCGTCAACGATGTTACTTCCCTTCGGGAAATAAACAACGTCCTTCAAAATTTCCAAAACCTTCTGTTTCGACGGAATCATTTCAAAAAAAATTTATTTATAAATAAGACTACAAAAATACAAATTTTTTAATTACCAAGTAAAAACTTTTCTGTTTCTTGCATGAACCCTTTAGGGTCATCCACATGAATCCAATGCCCCGAATTTTCCAATGTAACTAATTGATAATTAGTAAATTGCTTCTCAATCTGTTCTATATCTTTCTCCAAGATATAATCCGACTGACCGCCTCTGATGAACAAGGTCGGACCATTGTAAACTCCTTGGTTTTCAAGACCTTTGCCTATCTCAGTGATGTTTTTGTATATCGCTTTGAGATATGGTTTCCATCTGAATCCGTGCTCGTGGCTGTACGACAGGTTTTTCATCAGGAAGAGCAGCACCCGCTTCTCGAAGTTGTATTTTGCGAGCTGTTCCTCCACGTCGACACGGCGTTTCACATGTTTCAAATCGACTTTTCCCATGGCATCGATGAAGCCCACATGCTCCAGCGGATGCTCGAAACGCCTTGGGCTGATATCCAGAACCTCCAGACGCTCAACGAGTTGCGGGTTTTCAAAAGCGAGCATCATCGCGATCTTGCCACCCATGCTGTGCCCTATGACGTAACATTTCTTAATACGTTCATATTCAAGCACTTTCTTCACGTCACGAGCCATCACCTTGTAGTTGAAAGTCTCATAACGCGGCGACTGCCCATGGTTGCGCATGTCGGGCACAATCACATAGAAACCCAGCTCCGCAAAGCGTTTGCCGAAATAATCCCAGTTGTCGGAAAGACCAAGCACACCATGCAGAACCACGATGGGCTTGTTCTTCGGGTTGCCGTATTTTCTATAAAAGAGCAGCATTAGTCTTCAAGGAAATAGGTCACATTGGTAACCACTCTCACGTGTTTGACGTTTGGAGTGTATTCATCGACATTCTCGATAGTGAACAGTCCCTGATTGGCTGTCTTGATTTTACCGAGCTTGCTATCTGAGTCTTTTGCGAACTTCTCAGCAGCGGCGCGGGCGTTCTTTGTCGCCTCTTCAATCATCTGCGGCTTGATGCTGTTAAGCTCAGTGTACTCGTAGATGGTGTAGTTGCCGTATTCGCTTGAGTTAATCGCCACGCCTTTCTCAATAAGCTCACCCTGACGGGAAATGAGTTCCATCACGAGTTTCACTTTGTTGGATGTCACCACGATGTTCGAAGTGACGTTGTAGCGCTGTTTCCAGCTGTTGTCGTAATAATTTGCTGCGCGGTCGACAACATTAGGTGCTGTCACGCTGATTTCATCATCGTTTAATCCGTTTGCTTTCAAAAACTTGACAACAGCATCGGCGTTTTTGCTCACCTGAGCATAAACAGCGCTGAGGTCGTTACCTACTTCCTTGACGGCAATAGGCCATGTCACCTTGTTGGCTTCGACATTCATCTCCGCAAGACCTCTCACGTTGACGGTTCTAACACTTTGGTTTACTTTGCCCAAACCGAGCATCACACAAACTCCCATGATGATCAATCCGACCATCACCAGGAAAGCTTCAAATTTGCAGTTTTTCATACTTTTAATTTTTTATGGTCGCCTTACGGCTCAAAATCTTTTTAAAATCTAATTAAAAATCTTTCAAAATTTTCTTCCCCAATAACCCTAAAACCTCTCTTTTAACTCTTAACTCTTAACTCTCCACTCTTAACTCTTAACTCCAAACTTCCTACTTTTCTTTCGTGTCAATAATTATCGTCACCGGTCCATCGTTGATGAGCTCGACCTTCATGTCAGCGCCGAACTCTCCGCATTCGACTTTGCGTCCCGAGACCTCCGCCAACCTCTTGAGAAACAGCTCATAGAGCGGTATCGCCTTTTCGGGTCTCGCTGCCTTGATGAAGCTCGGACGGTTGCCTTTCTTCGTCATCGCGTGAAGCGTAAACTGACTCACCACGAGGAAATCTCCTTCCACCTGATTAACGTCGAGGTTCATCGCATTATTGTCATCGGCGAAAATCCTCAGCTTCGCCAGCTTCTGGCAAAGATATTCCACATCTTCCTCATTATCAGCGTCTTCGATGCCAAGAAGCACCATCATCCCCAGCCCTATCTGCGATTTTAAAACGCCGTCGATAGTGACAGATGCTCGACTGACTCTTTGTGCAACTATTCTCATATATTTTTCTTTTTTTGTCATTTCGAGCGTAGCAGAGCGAAGTCGAGAAATCCTCTATTTACGTAAACAATCATATGATTTCGTTAAACAAGGATTTCTCCATTTCGTTCCATTTCATTACACTTCAGTCGAAATGACGACAGTGCAAAAATATGAAAATAATATCAATAAAAGGCAACCCTGCATTAAAAATTTATGTATTTTTGCGCCACTATGGAAACAAAAAGACAACAAAAAATCTCGAAGCTGATTCAGAAGGAACTCAGCGAAATATTCCAGCGGGAGATCAAAACCCAAGGAAACATCATGATAACCGTGACTAAGGTCAATGTGACGAGCGATCTGTCGTATGCCCGCGTCTACCTCAGCGTGTTCGGCCCTGACCGTGAGGCGAAAACCGCCGTGGTGAAGGAGGTGAACGCTATGACGAAGAACATCCGTCGTATGCTCGGCGACCGCATCCATCTACAAATCAGGGTGATTCCGGAACTGCAGTTTTTCGAGGACGACTCGCTCGATTATATTGAAAACATTGACAATCTGCTCAAATCTTGAAGCTGCCGTTATTCATAGCGCAACGTTATCTTCTCGCGAAGAAAAGCCACAATCTCATCAATATCGTGACGTGGATTTCCATCGTCAGCGTGGCGGTGGCGGCGTTCGCCATGATTTTCGTTTTGTCGATTTTCAACGGCTTCAACGTGGTAATCAGCGACAACATCCATAAGATGTCGGCTGATCTACAAATCACATCTGTCAAAGGTAAAACATTGAATATCAATGATTTTCCTTTCGACAAAATCAAAGAAATCAAAAATGTGGAGCTTGTTTTGCCAACGATAACTGAAGATGCTCTTTTCAGGAACCAAGACAAGCAGCAGATTGGGCAAATCAAAGGGGTGCCAGCCGAGTATTACACTGTCGAGAGAATCGACAAATCTATAGTAAAATCAGGACGTTTCGGCACTGACGCCGATGTCGATTTCGCGATTCCGGGCGTCGGCATGGCATATTATCTGGGCATCAACCCGAACAATCCCTTCACCATGATTCAGGTGTATGTCCCGAGACGCGGCAACGCATCTTCGTTCAGCCTCGAAAACAGCTTCAACACCGGACAACTGTTTGTAAACCAATCGTTTGCAACAAACCAAGACATTGACGAGACCACCATCCTCGCGCCTTATGAATGGCTATCGGAACTGATTGAATATGAGGGTCTTGCATCGGATGTGGAGATTTTCGTCAACCAATCGTCCAATGTCAATAAGATTAAAAAGGAAATCAAGAAAATACTCGGTTCCGACTACAACGTCCACGACCAATACGAGCAGCAGTCGACTTTGTATAAGATGATGAAATCGGAGAAACTCGCTGTGTATCTGATACTTGTGTTCATCTTGGTGATGGCGACGTTCAACGTCATCGGGTCGCTCAGCATGCTCATCATAGAAAAGAAGAAAGATACTGCCACATTGCGTGCAATGGGTGGTGACAACTCATTGATTCGCAGCATCTTTCTTAACGAAGGAACGATTATTGCTGTCGTGGGCGGCATCATCGGACTGATTTTGGGCATCGTTGCGGTGCTGCTTCAGCAGTACGTCGGCATCATCCGCCTCGGTGACGGCTCTGGCAGCTATATCGTTGATTATTATCCAGTTTCGCTGCAAATGCAGGACGTTTTAATCGTTTTAGCCACGATAACGGTCATCGGAGGCATTGCGGCGTTTACCACGGTGAGGATTTCGATGAGAATGAAACCGTAACTTTGCTGCATATCCTGCGCCTAAAGCTGTCAGCACCAGCAATCCGCTCCCCAGAGGCGCTCCATTCTGATCGGTGTTTGTGAAATGTGTGGCAGGGAAAACTATCGCCCAATCAACAGAAGTTCGGCCGACGTCTGAATCGGTCCAATCGACGAAGCTGTCATTATAAGACTGCGCACCGGCGGTTAATCCCAAAGTTAAAATCAATGATATTGTTAATAAGAACTTTTTCATATATAGATCCTTTCTTTTTGTCATTCCGAGCGAAGTCGAGGAATCTACCGTAGATTTCTCCACTTCGGTCGAAATGACGATTTGGATATTATCTCACTACAATTTTTTGCGTTTTCTCATTCAGTCTTAAAATATAAACGCCTGTTTGTAAAGACGCGCCATGGCACGTCTGTACGCCGTCAATATGGTATTTCATCACCATTCGTCCCATAACATCGAACACCTGAAGTTCACCCTCGCCACTCACAACGATATCACTACCGCTTTGATAAGCAAAGATGTCGAGGTTTGAATCATTCGAAGAGCTGAACACCAGTTTAAATCTGTTTTCGCGGTCGTTCGGAGAACCGATGAATGTGTATGTAGAGACACACGGCCGTGTGTCTCTACCAAGGTCGATAACCACATTATCAATCATATCGACGAGGGAAACGTCATGTAGAGACGTTTCCTGAAACGTCTCTACCGATATGGTATAAACACCTGTTTCTTGAGCTTTGAAGTTAAGCGGCAGCTCGCCAATTCTATATGCGAACGCAATTGCGTAATCCACTCCGTCCTTCGGAATATAAAGTTTGGTGCTGTTATCCCTGATTTGGAATTTCGGCAGAGTGCGACCCTTTTCAAAACTTACTATCGCGCGGTCAATTATTGTGCCTTTGTTGTCGTTGAGGTTGATGACGATACGATCTTCGGTGCCATCGGTTTCTCGTTTAGCTCCAGTTGAGAATGTCACAGTTTGATTTTCTGCAGTGGCTTGCACGAAAACACCTTCCATTGGAGCAACGTTATTATCTACTGCAGGAATTATTTCATTGTGAGCATTGTTCATTCTGTAGAAAGGATTCTCGATGGTCGCCGTCACGCCGAACGGGTCGCCGATGAGGTTCCAGCCATACATCCTAGGATCCGGATTGGCAGTACTATAATTTAAACTAACTATGCCGGTTCCGTTGTAAGGCGTGCCAATGAAAGTGAGATCGACATCCTGGCTGTTAGCGTAGAGATAACCTTGGCCGCTGACCAAAGCATTGAATGGGTTTTCCGTGGCATTATGGTGGATTTGATAGTTTTGCCACTCCATTTCAGCACTTTGGTTGAAGCGGAAGAGGTCATAATTGTTGGTAAGGAAACCATTTTCTGTAGAAGGAGTTACTGATACAAATGGCGATGCAATGAGATACCAGCCGTCGGAACTATCATCTGAATCGCAGTGTTCGATGTGTTTAGTGGTTGAATACTGTACGTTGATAGTAACGTTTGCAGCAGGCATGGCAAGAGAATACGGATTGCTTTCGCCTGTGAGCGTGCCTGATGTGGCAGAATACTCATAGTTATATCCCGAATACGGAGTGTGACTAAGGTTGAGGCTCACTGATTCGCCGTTGCCAGCATAGTAGGTTCCGCCGCACTTGAGGCCATAATCGTAAGCAGTGATTCCGCTGACGTTGTATGTAGCGGTGGCTGAACCGAGGTCGGTGATGATCACATTTGTTCCGGCAGTGATGCTTTGCCAGTGAATTCCTTCTTTTTCATAGTCTTTTGAGTTTGCCACATCGTTATAGTAGCAATTATCTATGGTCTTATTTGCATAGCCATCATAGGTTGCCGCAAACGTGTATTGGTCTTTATACTTGGTGATACTGATTGTGGAAGGGGCAAACACACAGTCGTAAAACTTGACAGTGGTGTTGTTCTGGCACCAACCGACCATACCGCCGCCTTCATAGGCATTCTCATCGTTGTAGGTAATGCTGCCAGTAAACAGACAGCCTTTGAGGGTAAGAGTTGTTCCCGAGTTTACTCGTGCCACAAAAGCTCCTGCATCTACCCAATAATCTTCCTTATTTGAAACGATAGCCACTTCACTCCAGCAGTTTTCAATAGTGCTGTTTCCACTGATGAAACCTGCGATGCTTCCAGGGCGATAGCCTGAGGTACTTATGCTGCCGGTGATGTGCAGATTTTTGATGGTGGCTCCGTTGAGTGAACCGAACGATGCCGTCCATGCACCTGATCCGCTAAATGCGACATTAAGTATGTGGCCATTTCCGTCGAAGGTTCCATTGAAAGACTTGTAATTGCCATCAGTAGTACCAACGCCTGCCATCGTCGTTACGCTGATGTTGTTGGTCATTTGGAAAACCTTTTCGCTATAGGTATTGCCATTATTTACGTTGTATGCCAGAAGATTCCATGCATCAGCAGAAGGAATCTGGTAAGGAACGCCTTCAGTACCATTTCCATAGAACTCCCATTTGGCAGTCACGGTAATATTATCGTTAATAACTGTCGAACTCGTGACCTGTGTGTTGCCGTTATACCATCCCAAGAATCGTATGCCAGCTTTTGCCGGTGCCGCGGGGAAGGCTTCGCCTAATGAGGTGCCTTGTGCCACAGACAATACGGCAAAGTCCGTGTTATTGTCCCTGAAGGTAACCTGATAAACTGGCGTTACCTTGATTGAGCCGCTACTTAGGTATACGAAATGATAGCCGTCAGTATTTTCCGTAGGCGTTTCATGTGTATTGGTACAGTTACTAATGGTCAGTTTGCCAGAGTTGTGATCTACAATATGAATTACCGTAGTACTGAAAGCCTGATAAATGGCACCACCATAGGTTGCGCTGCAGGAGGTGATGGTTCCTCCCAGCACATAATCTTCCACAGGCCCATGCGTACATAATGCGCCACCATTTTCCGCACAACAATTGGAGATAGTTCCGCCATACATGCGAATGGTTCCGGCGGTAGCGTCACCGTAACCCGAAGCACTTCGATAGGTACAGGCTATCGCCCCTCCATGATTGGCCGAGCAATTGTAAATTGTTCCTCCGTATAGATTCAAGCGGGCATAGTTGTAAGCGCCCAATGCTCCACCGTAACCGCCTCGTGCAGTACAATCGTGTATAGTTGCTCCGGCCTTGATGTTGATGGTTCCGCCTCCTGTCGCATTATGATAATCAACGCGAACGGCTCCTCCGAAACACTGCGAGGTAGATGCATCATTCAAAAGTGAATTGTCTGATTTGGTAGTAAAGCCGTTTCGGATTTCCACGCCGTCTTCCAGATTGAGCACACCTCCCAAATACACATCTATCATAGAACGCCCTGCATTGCCATACGCATTAGCAGCGCCATTACGTCTTTCGCAAACAGTAGAAGAACCCCAAACGGCACCACCGTCAATGATGATATTCGTGAAGGTAACTTGTATTGTATTCTCTGTTAGGTTAGCCGTACCACTGGTTCCCTGACCGTTACCTCGAATGGCAACAATAGACTTAAGGGTAGTAGATGTACTTCCGGAAGCCGAAGTGCGCCTAATAACATATTTAGAACCTGCTTGGCTTTGCAATGTCAATGAACGATTGATAATGAGTTGTGCAGTAGAAGCTCCTGTCAAATCCGTATTTCCTGCGTTACCGGAATTTCCGCACGGAACGTCGATGTTCGCCGTCACAATGATGACATCAATCGAAGCATCAGAGATGGCATCACGCAACTCGGCATACGTCGAGACATAAGCTGTAGTTGCCCACGCGCCCTGCGGCATCATGAGTAGCATAATGGCAGTCAGGACAAAGCATATTATGTGTAATTTCCATTTCATATTATTTACGACGTTTATTGCAAGCGGCATATCCTGCGCCTAAAACAGTTAATACCAGCAGTCCGCTGCCAAGCGGCGAGCCGTTCTGGTCGGTGTTCGAGAAATGTTGGGCAGGGAAAATTATCGACCAATCATCAACAATAGTTCTACCCGAGTTTTCCTTGGTCCAATCCACGAAACCGTCAGTGTGAGACTGCGCACTGGCTCCAAAGCTTAGAGTGATAACAAATGCTATTGCAAATAATATCTTTTTCATAGTATAATCTCCTATTCTCTATTATCTATTATCCATTATCTAACAACTATCTTCTGCGATTTTTCATTTAATCTTAAAATATAAACGCCCGTTTGATTCGGTTTCACAACGGTCTGCACACCGTCAATTCGATGCTGCATCACCAAACGTCCCATCACGTCGAACACCTGCAATTCACCTTCGCCGCTTACAACGATTTCGTTGCCGGTTTGGTAAGCGAAGATGTCGATATTAGAGTCGTTAGAGGAACTGAATACCAGTTTGAATCTGTTTTCATGGTCGGTTGGTGTGCCGATGAATGTGTAGGTATCATTGACGCTCAGGTCGATTACAGAATTATCAATCTTGTCGACGAGGCTGACACCAGTCATATTCTTGCCGCTGAAACTGAGGGTGTACCTACCTGTCTCTTCCGCCTTGAAATTCAACGGCAGCTCGCCAATTCTATATGCGAACGCGATTGCATAATCCATTCCGTTTTGAGGAATGTAGAGCTTGGTGCTATTATCTTTGATTTGGAATTTCGGCAAAGTGTGCCCTTTTTCGAAGCTAACTATCGCGCGGTCGATGATTGTGCCTTTATTGTTGTTAAGGTTGATGACGATGTTGTCATCATCGCCCTCGTCACTTTTTGAACTGCCTTTGGTAAATGTTACAGTTTCTGCATTATTCGCAGCATACACGAAGACGCCTTCCATTGGGTCGATTGTCGCAGGACTTTCACAAAGAATAACTTCATCATGTGAAGGCTTCATTTTGTAGCAGTCTCTGGTGATGGTCGCCGTCACGCCAAATGGATTGCCGACGAGATTCCAGCCACGCATTCTAACATCCGAATTAGTTTCACTATAGCTTAAACTAATCTCGCCGTCTCCGCTGTAAGGTGTACCTATAAAGGTAAGTGTAACATCCTCGCTGTTAGCATAGAGATAGCCTCTGCCAGGTTCAAGGTCGAAATGGCGAGGATCTTCCTCTCCCGGTTCATTATCTTTCCAGTTTTCCCATTCCAAATCAGCGCTCTGATTGAAACGGAAAAGATCATACTGATTGGTAAGGAAACCATCCTCTTCAGAAGGGGTTACTGACACAAATGGAGATGCAATAAGATACCAGCCGCTTGCCGCCGAAGCGGATGGAGTGGCTGTGATGCTCTTTGTAGTAGAATACCTTACATTGATAGTGGCATCGGCATCAGCCATGGTTAGGGTGTAAGGATTGCTACTGCCGGTAAGGGTGCCGTAGTCCGCTATATAGTCGTGGAACGAGTATCCTGTCGGTGCATCAGCATGCGTAAGGTTGAGGTTGACAACATCGCTGTTACCACCATAAAGCACTTCGCCGTACTTAATGCCGATACCATAACTGGTGATGTCGCTTACGTTATAATAAGTAGTTGGTGTTCCAGCATTGGATACCGTAACGCCTGTTCCGCCTGTGATGGAATATGCAAACTTGCCTTTGTTTACTAAACCTTTTACTAAAGAATTGCCATCGTCATCGCTTACTTTTTGAAGTCCCGTCATATAGTATGTATTCGTAACGGTTCTCGTGTTGCCAGTAGGATTATAAAGAAATCCGACTGGATGAAACTTACCACTACCTGAATATGAACCGGCGAAAAGGTTATTGGTAAGAGTATAGGTCTTTCCTCCGTTGTCGCCGCCCCAGCCGATTAAGCCACCGGTATTATTTGCATCGGATGCAGTCAATGTGCCGGAATAGACACAGCCGGTAATGGTAATATTTGCATTCTGAGTATGTCCGATTAATCCGCCCATATAGTCGCATCCACTAACGTTGGCACTCACCCTGCAGTTTTGCAGAATACAGGTTCCGTCTGTCACACCTACCAATCCGGCAGGGTGGCGCCTGTGCTCGATGCTCGCACTGCCCGATACGGTTACGCTACCAGTCACAATGACATTCTTAATCGTGGCATTGGCGATACAATGAAATGGTGCCACATATCTTTCGTCAGATTTGCTGATGGAAGCGGTAATAGTACATCCGTTACCGTCGTAAATACCGTTGAACGTTACATAATGTGTGTCATCCGTCGGATAGCCAATTATTTTCGAAGAAACTGTAAAGTCACCCGTCTGCTGGAAGTACTTGCCGCTATAATTTGTGCCGCCATTGACTTGGTCTGCCAAGTAATTCCAAACCTCTGTCGATGGAATCAGATAAGGTTCTTCTTCTGTGCCCTTCCCCTGGAAACCCCATTCGGCGTATAGCGTCACATCGGCATCGGCGGAGTAGGTACCACCTAAATCGTAGTGGGTGCCTGTACCATCGGAATTGGTATTCCAACCTGTCTGTGCGAAACCGCTGAGTGTCAATGTGCTATTGCTCAACATCAGATCGTCACACTGCTGCTTGTCTTGTGCTGCAGGCACACTACCGCTACCGCCGTTGGCATGATACGTGACGGTGTATTTCGTGAATTGTTTCAGCATAGGCTGATTCGTACGCAAGTATTGCACCCATACCGTTGTGGAACGACCGGCTTGCAGGTCGGTGGCATACGAACTATTATTGAGATCAGATAATGTTACTTTCGTTGCTCCGTCGCATACATCGTTACCATCCACGTAATATAAATCAGAAGCATTTCGGGTCGCGCCTGCAACGTGGCATAAGGGATTCCGACTATAAACATTGGTGTAAGATGTAGTACTAAGGCATCTGGTAGCTGATACCGTACAATCCTTTGCCACGCCAACAAAACTGGCACAATTGGATGAACTGGAAGAGCTACCGTTAACGCTACCTCCACAGACACAGTCTGTAATGTTAACATTTACATTATTACTACGAGCAAGTAAACCGCCGTGATAATCATAACGGCTCCACGGACTAACGTAAGTAGAGGATGATGAGCTGATAGTAACATCGGTTACACACTGGTCAAAAGTGGCTGCAGAACCGGTGTTCAGACCCGCTATACCGGCTGCCAGATTCATCGTGGTAATGATTTCTCCCGTTACTTTGAGGTTTTTAAACGTAGCGCCTTGTATATAGCGGAAAGGAGCTGTATAATCGCTGTTATTGTTGTAAGTGATGTTTAGCGTGTGCCCGTTGCCGTCGAAGGTGCCTCTGAAGCTATTGCTTTCGCTATTGCCCACCATCGTGGTCACGCTGATATCTTCTGTCTGGCGGAAGAACTTACCAGAATAGGTGTTTCCTGCATTGACTGTCTCCGCCAAGTAATTCCAAGTCGCCTCTGAATAAATGATGTAAGGATCTTCCGCTGTTCCGGAACCTGGGAACATGGTTTCTGAAACGAGACGAACACTGAGGCCGATTCGGCGGTTATTCTCGTAACTTGGATCAAGGCCGCCAGTCTTAACATCCAAGTAATATGCATGTTGTAAATTGTAAGCAGTGGAAGACCAATAGCTACCATGATCCTGCACCAAATCACATGTGGTGTTGTTATCGCCACCTCGATAACCGTCCGACGGCAAAAAGACACATCCTTGTTCTTCCAATTTGTTCCATTGTGCTAAAGAGATGTCATTGGAGGTATAATTTGCAGTCGTAATTGTCAGGCTTACCCCACTGGTCGTCCAGCCATCAGGCATCAGAATTAGTCCCACCACCCCATTGACAGTAGCAAAGGTGCGGAAACTGGAGGCATTGGTACGTGTATTGATTAGATACACCCATTCGTCATACGTCAAAGTACGCCATCCACTGCCCAATTGTGCCACATTCACCACTCCCCAGTCGGAGTTGGCTGCCGTCCACTCGCCGGAAGAAATAGCAGGACCGTAATATGAATTCGTGGTACTTATTGACCAAGGCTGATAAGCCGTTCCGCTGGCGCTATTGCCACTGGTTGCCCAACCGAAGAGGTCAATCCAACCGGTATAGGTACTACTTATATTGGCGTTATCGCACTTTGTCTCCCCTAAATACACATTGCCATGTGTTGCATCGCCAACAAAGTCATACTGATTTATTGCAAAGCGCCAAGTGCTGCCTCCATCCCCATTGTCGGCCTGATACTGCAGGTTACCTTGCGAGAACCATACTTGCTTGGTGGAACTTACCGAGAACGCGCCCGGCAGTTTACCTTTAGTGGCAACGGCACGATAAGTAGCCCACGCGCTTTGCGGCACCATGAAAAGCATAAGGACTGCCAATAAAAGTATTGTTTTGAAGCGTTCTATGTTCATTATATGTCGTTGTTAATAGTTTTGACGTTGTAAAGGTACAAAATTCTTGATTTACAATGAAAAAAAAAGATGAAATTTTTGAAAGATTATGTTGACTCCATTTCTGGTAATTCCTTTGTCAATAGCTTTGACGGAACAATATCGTAAACTATGACATAGTTTTTGTAGATTATGAAAAATACCGACAATCTACCTTTTTTCACAAGCATACGCCTGGAATCCGAATGTTGAACATCAGATGTATCCCAAATTAATTTAGGCATTGTATCTGCACGATAAGACAGCGTAAGAATCTCATCAACTAATGAATTAGCGTACCGAACTCCTGATTCGGCAGTGTTTATTGATGAAATAAATTTTGCAATCTCTTCTATCTTGTCGTAAAGTCCTCTTGTAAACCTAACATTGTACGTTTTCATACTGCTTGACAACACTTTCCACCAACTTAGCCCTGAATTCATCAGGACTGACACTATTCCTCAACTCTCTCTCAAGCATGTAGTTATTAAAACTTCTGCGGTTTTCTCTAAGGCTTCGCTTTTTGATAATTAGTTCTCTATTCATATTTTATATTTTTTAACTTTCTGCAAAATTACAATTAATTATCTGATTTGCAGCCAGGGATTTGAAAAAAATTAATAAAACAACAAAAAAGGCGACCCTCATTTTTGATGGTCGCCTTGTGTCATCTTGTTCCTCCTTTTTTTTCTGTCATTCCGAACGGAGCGTAGCGGAGTGAGGAACCTCAAAATGGCGTACTATATCAACAAATTCATTAACTGAAAGTTGTTCCGGTCTCTTATTAAAAATCTCATTTTCAATAATCTCTACCGGAATCAGCGAGCGTAAAGAATTGCGCAAGGTCTTGCGGCGCTGGTTGAAGGCCTGCTTCACAACGGTCACAAACAGCTTCTCATCGCAGCCCAACTCCTTGACATTGTTGCGTTTAAGCCTTATCACCGCCGACTTCACCTTCGGTGGCGGATTGAAAACGTTTTCATGCACTGTGAACAGATATTCGATGTCGTACCAAGCCTGCAGCAGCACGCTCAAGATGCCGTAGGTCTTGCTGCCTGGACCCGCTGCGATACGCTCAGCCACCTCTTTCTGAATCATGCCGACGCACTCTGAAACGTTGTTGCGGTATTTTAAGATTTGGAAAAAGATCTGGGAACTGATGTTGTAAGGGAAGTTGCCGATCACCCCCACGTCATTTCGAGTGCAGCGAAGCGGAATCGAGAAATCCTCTTTCCCCGATTGCTTTTTACTAAAAAGGATTTCTCCACTACGCTCCATTTCATTACGCTCCGGTCGAAATGACGGTTCCTGTGCTAAATCATATTTTAAAAAGTCCCCTAACACCAAATGCCCTTCGAGCTGAGGGAACTTTTTCTTCAGAAACTCCACTGATTCCTTGTCGATTTCCACCACCTGAAGCTTATCAAGCTGATTTTCAATGAGATACTGTGTAAGCACACCCATACCTGCTCCAACCTCAATCACCACGTCATGGTCGGTACCCAAGGCATTCACTATGTTTCGGGCGATGTTCAAATCGACCAAGAAATGCTGTCCGAGGGCTTTTTTCGGCCTCACCAAATCGATAATGTTATAGTTTCCCATAATCTGTCATTTTAATTCGTCACGTAAGCGGCGGTAGCTCTTTCGAGCCTGCGCCACATAAACGCTGGCAGTGTAATAATCGAAGAGCCGCGAATAACACTCCATCGCGTCTTCTTTTCTATTTAATTGATTTTCAAGCAATAACGCATCTTCAATCAAAGCCTCGTCGGCGATGTAGCTGTCGGCATAGCCTTCGTAAACACGCCTGTAGAGACTGTCTGCGAACTCGTAATCGCCCGCATTAAATGCTATTTTCGCCTTGCGGTAAAACGCGCTCGGAAGACTCACCTCATTGGGGTTGTACGCCACCACCGAGTCAAGCATCTGATTGGCAAGGGCATAGCGATGCTGATAGATGTAATAGTCGGCTTTTGCGATACGTTGCAAACCTATGGTGTCGTATTCCAAATTGTCGCTTATCGTCAGCGAGAGTGTCATCGCGTCGTTTGCGACAAGTTTCGAGGTGGCAGATTTTAATATGTTCAACGCTGCATTAGCCCATTCGAATTCGCCAATAAAATAACGCAGTTGCGCGTTTTTAAACCTCGCCTCGTGTGCTATCGGCTCGTTTTTCAGCGATTTCTCAATCTGCGAATACAGCAGCGTCGCCTCCCACACCTCGTCGGTCAACAGATAGATGTCAGCGAGTTTCATCTTCACTTCAGCCTTGGTCTTTGGCGGCATATTCATCTCTAACACATTGTTAAGCAACGCTTGAGCCTCATCATAATATTGCATCTCAAATGCCATGATATCGGCTTGCACCAACACCAGCGGTATCATATCGCCCGAAAAACCGATTTTCTCAAAGACTTCGTCAATTTTTTTCGAAAGATTCTCATAAAACTTCTTGTCGTGATTGCCTTCCGCTACCGCTTTTTCATAGCTATTCTTGATAAATCCAACGGTTGCCTGCACATAATAAACGCCCTCATCCGACTTCTTCAAAACATAATCATAAGCATCGACAGCCACGTCGTATTGCCTGTTATCGCTGGCAATCTGCGCAATGTAAAGCAAATCTCTCTCGTAATCCCCTTTGCCGCGTCGGTCGAGAGCCTTAAGCTGCATCAGAGCCAGCTCATAATCCTGCTGTTGAAGCGAATACCACATCAGCAGAGAAGAAAACTCTTCATTTTCAGGGTCTTCCTGCGTTTTCTTGAGCAAAGCCACACGAATCACGTCATCCACATTGCCGTTGAGGTCGTACATCATCATCACCCTGAAACGGTTTTTCACCATCTCATATTGGTCGGGATTCTCCTTTAAATACAAGAGATAGCACTCGGTGGCGTTCTCAAAGTCAAGCATCGAGTTGTAGGTATAAGCCTTCTCGAGGTTAAAGCTGTAGTTGATATTCGGATTTTTCGCCCCTTTGTTGAATAAATCCAGCGCCTGCTCGTTGAAGTTCTTGTTTCTCAATAGATTAGCAACTTCAAAAATGGCGTTTTTCGTCTCAGGGACGTCTTTTAAAACTTTGTTCAGATATTTTCTCGCCTTGTCGTTTTCGCCTTGTTGCGAATAAACGTAAGCCAGATCGATATGCGATTTCCAGTTTTGGGGATTTTTCTTCAAAAACGACTTAAAGGCTTTTTCGGCGCCGTCGTAATCGCCTGTAAGTATAAGACAGTCAGCGTATTGGTTAAAATACTGCACCTGACCGTAGTTGTCGTAAAGGTTTTTGTAGATATCGCGAGCCTTCTCGTAGTCTTTTTTGTAATAAAGCTCGCGTGCCAGCTTCTCGTCAATCTGACGTTGGTTGCCAACATTTTGAGCGTCAATGCTTTGCAAAGATATGACAAAGCACATGAGAATCATTGCGAAAAAACGGGAAAAACGCGGCGACTTCATGGCGTCACTCCTTTCTCAGTTTTGTCACGACTTCTTTCTGCTCGTCGAATTTTTCCTTGAAATACTTGATTTGAGCCTCCATCATGCGAAGCTCTGCTTCCTCGTCTTGAATGTATTTTGCCGTGGTTTCCTCATCATAAAGATGTTTTTTCACGTCATCTTTCAGGTCGGAGAGCTGTTTTTTGGAATATTCAGCCGATTCTTTTATCACAACTCTTTGACCTTCAAACTGTTGCAGATAAGCCTGCAAAAGTTCCATTTCATATTGTATGTCTTTGGTCATCGCCACAGTGGTGTCGAGTGCTCTATATTCATTCACAAGATATGTAAAGTCTTGATCATAAAGCACATCCACGTCACGCTCCACCGCATCCACACGTTTTTGCATGGCGTCGATTTGTCCTGACGGTGACTCGTTTTTGCAAGCCACCATCAGGATCAAACCACTGATTATCAATATTTTACTTAATAATTTCAAAGCCTGTATATGGTTGTAATGCCTTTGGAATCAGAATACCGTCTTCTGTCTGGTTGTTTTCGAGCAAAGCTGCCACGATTCTCGGGAGTGCGAGGGCGCTGCCGTTCAAAGTATGAGCCAGCTTGATGTTACCGTCTTTATCTTTGAATCTCAGCTTCATACGGTTCGACTGGAATGTCTCGAAGCATGACACCGAGCTCACCTCGAGCCACAGCTGCTGTGCTGCTGACCACACCTCGTAATCGTAAGTCATTGCTGATGTCCAGCTCATGTCGCCGCCGCAGAGACGCAACACATGGAATGGCAGCTCGAGCTTACGGAGCAGACCGGCCACATGTTCCTTCATTGCCTCAAGGCGTTCGTATGAGTTGTCAGGATGTGCTATCTCAACGATTTCCACCTTATCGAACTGGTGCAGACGGTTCAGTCCGCGCACGTTCTTGCCCCATGAGCCAGCCTCACGACGGAAGCAGTTGGAGTAAGCCACGCGCTTGATAGGGAGCTCGTTTTCCTGAACGATGACATCGCGGAAGATGTTGGTCACCGGCACCTCAGCGGTCGGGATCATGTACATCTTATCGAGCGGCACCGCATACATCTGGGCTTCCTTATCCGGCAACTGACCTGTTGCGTAAGCTGATGCCTCGTTGACCACGATAGGTGGCTGCACCTCGTAGTAGCCGTCTTTCACAGCCTCATCGAGGAAGAAGTTGATGAGAGCGCGCTGTAATCTTGCGCCTTTGCCAGTGTAGAATGGGAATCCTGCACCTGTCACCTTGTTACCGAGTTCGAAGTCGGCGAGTTTATATTTGTTAAGAAGCTCCCAATGTGGCAGTGCGTTCTTCGGGAGGTTAGGCATAGTGCCTTCCTCGCTCACCACGAGGTTGTCGGCGGCTGTCTTGCCTCTCGGCACCATCGGATGAGGAGTATTAGGAATCTCCACTAACTTCTTCTGAATCAGGTCTTTAAGCTCTTCAAGACGTTCACTCTTCACCTTGGTAAACTCTTTCAGCTCAGCGACGCGAGCCTTCAGAGGTGCTGCCTCGGCTGCCTTTCCCTGCTTGCAGAGGTCGCCCACCTGACGTGCTATATTGTTGGCTTCAGCCAGAGCCTCGTCGTTTTCCTGTTGTGTCTTACGGCGTTCATCGTCGAGCGCTAAAATCTCATCAAGAAGTTCAAACCGAGTGAAGTTCTTGATACTCAGACGGTTGATACATTCTTCTTTATGTTCTCTAATATAAGGAATCGTTAACATATCTAAAAAATTTAACTTGCAAAGATAATAAATTAATTAAATCTCACATCGCTCATGTTCATTAATTTTTCAAGGTCGACTTTGTCCGGCTGCCAAGCTCTCACATGAATCAGTGGCTGTGCGCCGCGAAGGTCGACGAGCAGGAACAGATAGCCGACATCGCCGTACGATGACGAGAAATACTCCTGACGCACTCGTACGCCGTAGACATCCTTGGTGTTGTTGGCTCTCGTGAACTCCGTCTCGGTGAAGCGAAGCCTGATATACTCGTTGTTGTTGAAGCACATCGAGAGGTTTTTCATGTAAGTGTCCTTGTCGTATTTCTTAAGTTCCGCCTCCTCTGCTGTCAACTTTAACGTAAGACGGTCAGGGATCTCGGTCTTTTTCACAACGCGACCCACGATGATGAGGGCGTCGTCGGAATAGATGCTCTCGAGATATCTGTGGCGTTTCAGGGCGTATGCCGTCTGGTAATCCTCAAGGAAATTTATCAAAATAAGCCTTGACTCCTCCGGCCATTTCGTCTTCGAAATGATATCGAATTCCGCCTGATCGGAAAGACGGAATGCCAGCGATGTCACCACCTTGTTAATAGTGTCGAAACGGAACACCACCTCTTGCGAGAAGCCAGGCGTGTTGCGGAAATCGAACTGCAGCATGATACTGCGGCAAAGAACCTCGTCTTTATATTTGAGGAACCTATATTCCGGCTTGCCGACAACCGTCATCTTGCCGTAATGCGAGAGCGTGTCGAGCATGTTGTAGCCTTCTGTCGAGAAGCATCCGCGTGCCTCGGCGATGTTTCCATGACGTAACGCATTCTCTATCAATGTCATCTTGCTTAGATACGCATCTTCTGCCACTGCACGGTTTTGCTCCACCTTGTTCCAGTCCTTCGCCTCCTCGTCTTTCTTCACATTCATGGTTTTCTCGAGGTCGACAGTGTAGATATTATTAGAAAAACGTGGCACTTTGATGAGTTCGATGGCGTTCGACACGGCGGAGTTCATCTTCTTGGCATCGTCTTTAAAATCATAATTCACCTTGATTTTGAAGCTCTTGATATTCTTGTCGTGCAGCTGCACTATGAGTTTGCCGTCGCGCACGGTGTTAGGCATGAATTTTCGTCCGTCGTGGCACTCACAGCGAAGGTTCACCACATCGTCGCCACTCGACGTTTTCACCCTCAGTTTAACAAGCAGTCCGTCATCTTTCTCTTCAATGCCGTTTTCTTTCGGAACGATGAAATTAAACGATTTCAAGATGCCGTCATTACCGCTTATTCTGTCTATAATCCATTCATAATCAACAGTTCCATCATCGCTATGGAAGCGCAGTTTTTTACCTTGAGGATGTGCGTAGGTAAGCATCAGAGCCCAATAATACGACTTGAGAGCATCTTCGAGGCAGGCGTTGTTTTCCATTTTGATACCTTTCGAGATATAACGCTGTATGTCGTTGCGGCGCTCATCGCACATCGCCCTGAAATCGCTGCGTTTTAAACATATAATATATTGATACTCTTCGTCATCGTCGTCCTCCACCACTGCTCTCTCCGTCGCTTTCTCGTCGATTTGTTCTTTAAACGTCTTGATGATGTTCTCGAGTTGTTTGTCGCCGTTTCCCGGGATATAGATAGCGCTGGAGTTGCAGTTCTTGGCGATATTCTCATACAGTTCCGTCATGGCCGCTTCTGATGCCTCGTCTGATGAGTTGCACACGTTGCTCAATCCGTAAAACAGTGTGGTGTCGTTTTTTATCGCCTCCACCTCTCTCTGTTTCATCTGTCCAAGGCTAATTTTAGCTAAAGCTGTGATTATCAGTAAGATATAAAATCTTTTCATAAAAATAAAATTTGTTAAAAGCAACAATTCGCAAAGATAGTAAATAATTTGATTGTTTTTAATTAATATTAAAATGACAATAAAAAAATAGTAGTTATAATCTTAATCTCGGTCACATATCGCAGAAAACCGATTATTTTCAACCGGCTGCCAGAGCCTGTCATTCCGAGCGGAGTGAGGAATCTCAACCAGTTATTACCGACAAAATCATCTCCTTCGGAAGATTCAGCTTAGAGAACGCGAACATCCTTTTTCCGAGGTCTTTCAACGACGCTCCGATGTGGTAAACTTCATCGTCGATTATCAGGAACCTGTCGTGCGACTTGGTGAAAACACAAATCTTTATCGGCGGATATTGGGAATTGTGCTTTTCAACCGCCAGTTGCAGTCTCTCTGAAAACTGTGCGGTGTAAATGGTAGCCGACACGTTTTCCGCCCTGTTATCAAGCATGGTTAAAACCGTTTCATCAATGTAATTGTCAATAAGAATTATTTCTGATTCCGCTCTTTTAATTAAACCGGTTACAAACACAAAGGCATCAAAAACCTGCCCGTTGAAAAACAGTCCCTGTGTTTGCTCAGCTTTTGTTTTATTCATCAACGAAAACAGTTGTTCTATTTTTTTGTCCCCATTTTTTGGGAATTCTTACAGCAGAAGACTCTTGCTGTTCCGAACTTGAAATCACAAATTGTGATTTCAAGTTCGGAACAAGTTCATTTTGCAATTTGAACGCATCATACTGCTCTTGTTCCTCTTTTGTCAATTGGAACATAAAATGTTTGGGAAAACGTTTGATATTTCTTTTTGTAGCCTGATTCAATGCCCTTATTTCAACTCCATACATTTCGGACAAATCCTCATCCATTAAAACCGGACAGTTGCGGACAATAATTATTCTTTTCTCAATTTCATTTGTTGTTATTATACTTTTATTTTCCATTTTAATTTTTATTTAAAAGGTTTCATAATTTTTTTTAGAAATTTTCTGCAAAGATAACACCAAAAACAATACAATCCCAATTTTTAACATTTTTTAACATAAAATTCATAAATTTGCATGAAATGTTAAAAAAACTAATACTGCTAATGGAAATACGTCACAGTATACATCGTGGCATTATTGACCTTGGAGACGAATTTTCATAAGTATTTAACGGTTTAAGACTGATTTTCATCCCTCTTCTCTACGGAATTATCTCTGCTTTTACATGGAACTAATTCTCAACCGGACAGACCAAGCGCACACTTTGACCGTAGTTGCAGTAGTTCCAAACGTCCGGATTGAGGTTTCCGTCGTTGAAGTACACGTAACGCGCTTCAATGCGCGCCGCCTCACACTGCCGACCGTCTCATTTTTTTGTTCAAAATTTTGTTTTCGTGTCGATTTTTATGTTATCTTTGCAAGACGTTTCTGAAAATTGCTTTTGAAGCCTTTTAAAAGTTAAAAAATGGAAAATGAAGTCATTTTGCAAACAAATAGCATTCAGGCCAGAATCTATATGGTTCGGGGAGAACTGGTGATGCTGGATCGTGACTTGGCCGAGTTGTATGGTGTTGAAAATCGTGTATTGAGACAGGCGGTTCGTCGTAACAGCGATAAATTTCCGGAAGATTTTTTATTCAAATTGACGAACAAAGAGTCTAACGATATGATACTCAGAGGGGTGTCACAATCTGTGATACCCCCGGGGTATAACACAGGCGGGCTGCGTGTGGGATGCTTACACATTTGTGTGCAACCTGATTAGGAGTGCTCAGAGGCGACTGCTGCTGATTGACAATTTTGTGGATGAGCGAGTGTTGACGATGCTTGACAAGCGGTCCGATGGCGTGGAGGCGTCGATATATACGCGCTACCATGAACAGACGAAGCTGGACCTCGACAAGCATAACAAGCAGTGCGCGGCTATCGTTTTCGTGCAGCTTCCGAATGCCGTGCACGACCGTTATCTTATTGTGGATGACGACGTTTGGCTACTTGGAGCTTCGGTGAAGGATATGGGCAGGGGTCTGTGTACGATGATTAAGATGGGAGTAAACGCCGAGATGGTTTTGGGGCTGGCGATGAAGGGGTGAGGAATTTCAAACTTCAAACTCGTAACTGTTAAACGAGATTCCTCGCACTGCGTGCTCGGAATGACAATCTGTCTGTTAGTTATCGTTATGGCGCGGCTTGACGGCTCCTGCATATTCAGTAATTGCCACCTTGGCGCGCTTCAGTGCGCGCCGCATCACACTCCGCAGGGGTAATGCCTTTGGCCTTGCCAACAAGGAATTAATTCTCAGCAGGGCAAACGAGGCGCACGCTTAGACCGCCGTGGCGGCCGTTCCAGTTGCCCGGAAAGAGGCCTCCGTCGTTGAAGTACACGTAACGCGCGTCGTAGCTAGTGTAGTACGAAGCCGACCAGTAGAGGCCGATGGAACCGACGTGCATGACATCCGTCCCGCCTCGGCAGCCCGCAGCGGGCAGGAAGACCGCCCCGTGAGCCTCAAGGCTGCTTGTCCAATCAGATGCACTTATGCTGTTGCTTGTAAACGCGGCACCTGAAGCGTTTGTACTGCTGAGGCTGTAATAACTGCTGCTCCAATCGTCTGGAAGAAGGATGACGCCGGCTTTGCCGTTGACAGTGGCCTTCGCGTATCTTATACCTGAAGTGGTAGTTCTTGTGTTGAAAACATACACCCACTCGTCATTTGTCAGAGTGCGCCAACGCTTTCCGCCGCCGTTCGAAATGGTGTTATTGACACCCCAGTCGTAGTTGGTACCGGCTATGTCCCTATTACCGTTGCCGTAGTCGGTGCTCGTGGTGCTCGTCATCCACGGGTTCTTCCCGTTGTAGCCGCTCGTGCCCCAGCCGAACAGGTCTATCCAGCCGCTGTAACTTGAGGATATGTTTGAATTGCTATTCCCAATATAATCCCACTGGTGCTCTGCAAATCGCCATGTTCTCGTGGAAGCTTGGTATTGAAGGTTGCCTTGTGAGAAATACACTTGTTGGGATGAATTAATGGAAAACTTACCGCCTACCGAACCTGGATGATTCGTAGCCTTAAACGATTTTTGCTCGCCATATCTTGTGCCTTTACTGTTAGTGGCGTATGCTCTAATGTAATAAGTTGCATTATCAGTCAATCCTGTAAGACTGCTTGTAAATTCTCCCGTTCCTGTTCCGTCTGTTGTGTGGCTGTCGCTTATTGTCGGGTTCGGACTTGTGCTCCAGCAAACACCTCGGGCGGTCACGGTAAAGCCACCATCGTCGGTCACATTTCCTCCACAAGTGGCGGATGCAGCTGTAATATTTGTCACCTCATTTGTTGTAACTGTCGGCATTCCATCTAATGTCGTAAACTCTTTTTGTGTTCCATACTCTGTTCCTTTGCTTGTTGTCGCATACGCCCTTACATAATATTTTGTATCAACTGACAATCCTGTAAGACTGCTTGTGAATTCTCCCGTTCCTGTTCCGTCTGTTGTGTGGCTGTCGCTTATTGTCGGGTTCGGACTTGTGCTCCAGCAAACACCTCTTGCTGTACTCCGTCATCAGTCACATTTCCTCCACAAGTGGCGGATGTTGTAGTTATATTGGTCACATCATTTGTTGTAACTGTCGGCATGGAGTAATCGTTGGTGGTGAAAGTTTTCGCTTCAGTTTGTATTATATCAACACCGTTGGAGTATTCGTATAGATAATAGTATGTGGTGTTGGCTCGCAAATTGTCAAATGTAACAATAAAAACATTGTCGGTAACAGAGGCTGAAAACTTCTCGGCAACAGTCATGTCGATACCTGTGCTCACATAAGCGTCAACATTTTTAAGTTTTACAGGATATGTGTAGCTTGCTGTAATGGTCGCCGAAGTTGTGCCTTTCACAACGGTTTCCGAATTAATCTCAAGCTTGTGTATTTTCAGCTCGTCTTTTTTACAGGAAGATAAGACTAATATGGCTAATATGACGACTGAAAATGTTATGTATTTTGTCCTTTTCATAATTATTTGTTTTTAAGTCCGTAGCCTAATCCTATTTTCGCCTCAAAGGTTTTGAAACCTGTTGCAACGCCGTCGAGTGAGACGATAAAACCTCTGAAATTGAACTGCAAGCCGAGCGCCACATCCAAGCCTTGCGTGCTTATGGCGGAGTTTTTCACCCAATATCCGTTGTTGGTCTCGTAGCGTTTGGTCCGCATGCCATAACCTGCGCCTATTTTTAATGCCACCGGTCCGGAAAGACGCATCAGCACGCCACCCATAACCGAGAGCGAGGAATAGGTTTCCTTTCCTGTGTATTCGGGATAATAGCCATCAACGTAATGCCCGGCGTCGCATTCAAAGTCGGCTTTGGTGTTGAAGTTGAAATTTGTGGTAACACTTGCAAACCACCCGAATTTCTTCATGCTTCCCAAAGTAATGCCATACGCCATATTGTTGTATTGGTTCACCGAGGCATTGAGTGTCAGGAATTTATATCCAGTTGAGGCGTAACTTGCCAACGTCTCTTTTTTCAACATCAGAAATACTTTGTCGATGCCCCCTTGTTTCTCCACAACAATGTCTTTTGAGGCTGATTTGTTGCCGTTATATGCCGAAACCGTATGTTTTCCGTACGACAGAACGGTTTTCAGCGGAGCGGTTCCAACTTCTTTTCCATCTACAAAAATCTTATCGCCGGTGCCGTTTGTCTCAATGCTCATCTCTCTTCCGATAGAAAGCGTAACGCTCAGGTCGGTTTTTTTGCCTTCTTGTATTGTAACCTCTTTAGTGTCAGTGTTATAACCGTTTTTCTCTATGCGTACGGTACGTTTCCCTATTAAAACGTCGGTAAGAACCCTCGGCGTGGTGCCTCGGTTTTTTCCGTCGATATAAATCGTGGCGCCCATCGGCGTGGAGTTCACGTCAAGGATGCCGTAAATGGGTTTCGGGTCGGGAACAGTTATGCTCTCGTCTTTGCCAAGCGTCAGTGTCACGTTCTTCGTGGAGGTTTTGTGCGATTCTTTCTTTGCCTCGACGATATGGCTTCCTTCCGACAGGCGTCCGCTCCATTTGCCTTTTCCTTTTTTCTCGTTATCAATATAAATATCTGATTCAGAATCGGTTGTAACGTTCACATTCACAAAATTGGCGGTCATTTTTATTGCTGTGTTGGTGGTGTTGCCGTCGGTCACGACAACGGTCTGCTCCATGATGTTGTACATCTCCTTCACCACTCTCACCTGATGCTGTCCGCTTTTTAGTTTGTCGGATTTATAAGGTGTCGTTCCCACTTTGTTGCCGTCAACAAACACCACCGCGCCGCTTTCGGGCTGTGTTGTCACGTTGATATAACCGAATGCCGGCCGCAGTGTCTTCTCCACCACTATCGGGTCGCCTATGAGTATCTCCGCCACGCCGCTCTCGGGATGATAGAAGTCGCACTCTATGCGCCATTTGTGCGTCTCACCTGTCGGATACGATTTCGAGAATTCTTTTTCACCCACATAAACATCGTCCAGATAAATGAGGGCGTTGGGCTGGTCGGCTCTGACTATCAGATAGTTATAAATAATCTGCTCATCTTCGCCAGATTTGTCCCATTTGTTTGTCAACGTAAGCTCATAGCCTTGTTTGGGTTTCATGTCGTAAGGGAAATAAAACTCGATGGAGCTGAGGTCAGGGTGTGAAATCTTGATATATGTGGCGTAATAGCTGATGTAGAGCCACACTTCGCCCACTTGGTATTCCACCTCGAAAAACGTCTGGGCGTCGCCTTGGAACAGCAGCTCGCGGCGCTGTTTGTCGGTAATTTTCTCCGTGCGGATTTTCAGAACGGCATACGGCTTGTCGTTGTCATCGTACATCTTTTCGGTGTTGATATTCACGAATCCCGGCACCTCTTTGAACGAGCCCGGCTTCACCTCAAGCTGTGCAGATGCTGTCAATGAGAATAAAATTATGACAGAGAGCAGTAAAAATCTTTTCATATAATCATATTTATCGCCACAAAAATAAAAAAAAATTGAGACACAACAACATTGTGCCTCAATTTTTTTCTGTTCGTTTCCAATGGGCGAATGTGATTCGCCTCTACGATTATTCTGTCACTTCGCCTTTAACAGGGATGACATTCACGTATGAACGATCTTCTCTTTTTCTCTGGAATTCCACGATGCCGTCTGTCAAAGCGAACAAAGTATGGTCTTTGCCCATTCCGACATTGTCACCAGGATAATGTTGTGTACCACGCTGACGAACGATGATGTTGCCTGCGATGACTGCCTGTCCACCGAAAACTTTCACTCCGAGTCGTTTGCTATGTGATTCACGACCGTTTTCGGAACTACCAACGCCTTTCTTGTGTGCCATAATTCTTTAATTTTTTCGGTTTATTATTCAGTGATGTTTTCAATGCGCACCTTGCTCAAATCCTGACGGTGGCCGTTGAGGGTCTGATAACCTTTTCTTCTTTTCTTTTTGAAAACCAGAACCTTGTCTGCTCTGAGATGCTTGATAATCTTGGCATCTACCTTAGCACCTTCGAGGACGGGGGTGCCTACCCTTGTGTTGCCGTCATTGTCGATCAACAACACCTTGTCGAAGCTGATAGCGCTGTCGACATCGCCATTCAAACGGTTGCAGAAGATTTCATCTCCCTTGCTCACTTTGAACTGCTGCCCTGCTATTTCTACGATTGCGTACATTAATTTATAATTATACTTTTTAAAATTTTTCGGACTGCAAAAATACAACTTTTATTAATACGTGCAACATTTTTCTTAAAAATTAATTTTTGATGCCAAAAAACCTTTGCAGCCTTCGGTGATATCGTTGTATGTCGTCTCGAAATCGCCTGTATACCAAGGGTCTGCGACGTCGCGGTGCTTGCCGGCGTAGTCCATCATGAGGGATATTTTATGCTCGGTGTCTTCGCCAAGAAGGCGTTTCAGATTTCGCAGGTTGTTTTCATCCATTGCGATGATGTAATCGTAATATTCGTAGTCTTTTTTCGTGATCTGTCGCGCCTTACGATAACCGTATTTTATACCTTTATTAAATAATATACGTCTCGCCGGAGGATAGAGGTCGTTACCGATCTCCTCAGTCGATGTAGCCGCCGACGCTATCTCGAAATCCTCGGCCATCCCTGCCTTCTCGACCATATCCTTCAAAATATATTCCGCCATTGGGCTTCGACAGATATTGCCATGGCAGATGAAAAGTACGCGATGTTTTCTCATGATGAAAATTTTGGACAAAGATAGGGATTTTTTCAAATAAAATCTGCGAAATCCCTCGCTTTAGTGAGAAAATATAATGCGAAAGAAAAAATCTGTGAAAATCTGTTTAATCTGCGAGAGAATTTATTAATTTTGCGACTTGAAAATTTCATACCATGATAATCTTTTTCAAAACCCGTCAGAACACCGTCATCGCTGTGGAAAGCGTTGAGAATCATTCAGATAACGATATCAAGAAGTTTAACTGGCTCTTCGGCGACGCCACAAAAATTGAAGAAAATACCGTGAAAGGCTTCTTCTTCGGACCGCGCCGTGAGATGATAACACCGTGGAGCACCAACGCCGTCGAGATAACCCAAAACATGGGTATTCGTGGCGTCTCCCGTATCGAGGAGTTCCATCCCGTCGAGGAAAACGACAACAGATTCGACCCGATGCTGCAAAACAAATATCACGACCTCGACCAGAACGTGTTTTTCGTCGACCGTAAGCCTGAGCCGCTGAAATATATCACCGACATCGACGCCTACAACAACGAAGAAGGTCTCGCGCTCAGCCAGGAAGAGATTGATTATCTTAAAGGTATAAGCAAGAAGATAGGCCGCGCCCTCACCGACTCAGAGGTCTATGGCTTCGCACAGGTCAACTCGGAACACTGCCGCCATAAAATCTTCAACGGCACCTTTATTATTAATGGCAAGGAGATGCCTGACACGCTCTTCGCTCTCATCAAGAAGACCTCGAAAACCAACACCAACCGCTTGGTTTCGGCTTACAAAGACAACGTCGCCTTCATCCTCGGACCGAAGGTCGAACAGTTCGCGCCGGCGACACAGCACAAAGCTGACTTCTTCAAAATCAAAGACATAGACACCGTCATCTCCGTCAAGGCAGAGACACATAACTTCCCGACTACTGTCGAGCCGTTCAACGGTGCTGCAACAGGCACCGGCGGTGAGATTCGTGACCGTCTTGCTGGCGGTAGAGGTTCTATCCCGTTGGCAGGAACGGCAGTCTACATGACATGCTACCCTCGTAACGACGAGAGCCGCGAGTGGGAAGACAACTTCAAGGCGCGTCCGTGGCTCTATCAGACCCCTGAAGAGCTGCTCATCAAGGCATCGAACGGCGCTTCAGACTTCGGAAACAAGTTCGGACAGCCGCTCATCAACGGCTCGCTCCTGACATTCGAACATAGCGAAAACGACAATAAAACCAACGACTACGGCTACGACAAGGTCATCATGCTCGCAGGCGGCATCGGATTTGCTCCTGCTGACGACAGCATGAAGGAAGATCCGGAGCCGGGCGACCTCATCATAGTGCTCGGCGGCGACAACTACCGCATCGGCATGGGCGGCGCCGCGGTCTCAAGCGTCGGTACAGGCCAGTATTCCAACGCCATCGAGCTCAACGCCGTACAGCGCGCCAACCCTGAGATGCAGAAACGTGTCGCCAACGTCATCCGCGCCATGGTGGAAAACGACAGCAACCCTGTGCGTTCCATCCACGACCACGGCGCCGGCGGTCACCTCAACTGCCTCAGCGAGCTCATCGACAAGAGCGGCGGCACAGTGTATGTCGACAACCTCCCAGTCGGCGACCCTACCCTTTCCGACAAGGAAATCATCGGAAACGAGTCGCAGGAACGTATGGGACTCCTTGTCAACAAACAAGATACCGAGATCATCCGCCAGACAGCCGAACGCGAACGCGCACCTTATTATATGGTTGGCGAGTCAACCGACGACCAGCGTCTGCGCTTCGTCCGTAAAAACGGCGTCAACCCGATAGATTTGAGCCTCTCCGACTTCTTCGGAAGCGCCCCAAAGACCGTCTTGACCGACAACGACGTCGATTATAACTTCAAGAAAGTAGAATATCAGAATAATAAATTCGAAGATTACCTTAAGAAAGTGCTTCAGCTCGAAGGCGTGGCATGTAAAGACTGGCTCACCAACAAGGTTGACCGCTCTGTGACAGGTCGTGTCGCCTTGCAGCAGTGTGCCGGCGAGGTGCAGCTCCCACTCACCGACCTCGGCATCATGGCTCTTGACTATCAAGGGGTCAGAGGCATCGGGACAGCCCTCGGTCACGCTCCGGCAGCGGCATTGGTAAGCCCGGAAGCAGGCTCGAGACTGTCTGTCGCTGAGTCGCTTACCAACTTGGTTTGGGCTCCTATCGAGGAAAACCTCAAAGGCGTGTCATTGAGCGCCAACTGGATGTGGCCTGCCAAGAACCCAGGCGAGAACGCACGACTCTACCGCGCCGTCAAAGCGTTGAGCGACTTCGTGTTAGCACTCGGCATCAACGTCCCGACAGGTAAAGACTCATTGTCGATGACACAGAAATACAAAAACGGACAGAAAGTGCTTGCACCTGGCACCGTCATCGTGACGGCAGCAGGCGAAGTCACCGACATCAGAAAAGCCGTCAAACCTGTGATTGTCAACGATAAAGACACCGAGATTCTGTACATCGACTTCTCGAAAGACGCATTCAAACTCGGAGGCAGCAGCTTCGCACAAATCATCAACAGAGTCGGTGATAATACACCGGATATCGTTGATACTGAATACTTTAAGAAGTGCTTCAACACTTTGCAGAAACTCATCGAGCAGAAGCTCGTCCTCGCAGGTCACGACGTATCGGCAGGCGGCTTAATCACCACCTTGCTTGAGATGACATTTGCGAACAACGAAGGCGGCATGGACATCGACCTCAGCGCACTCGGCAACGACCTCATCAGCGTGGCATTCAGCGAGCAGCCAGCAGTCGTTATCCAAGTTAAAGATAAGAAAGTCAAGGAGTTACTTAGCAAAGAAGGTATCAAATATGCTGTCATCGGCAAGCCAAACGGCAAGCGCAGCATCAACCTTAAGAAAGGTCAGGAAGCTTACGAATTGGATATCAACGCATTGCGCGACCTCTGGTACAAGAGCTCATATCTCCTCGACAGAAAACAAAGTGGCGAAACAAAAGCTAAAGAACGTTTCGAAAACTATAAGAATCAAGCACTTAAATTTGACTTCGGCAGCTTCACAGGCAAGGCCAAGGATCTGGGCATCGACATGCACCGTCGCACTCCTTCAGGCATTAAGGCAGCTATCATCCGTGAGAAAGGTTGCCAATGTGACCGCGAAATGGCTTACGCGCTCTACACTGCGGGATTCGATGTCAAGGATGTACACATGACCGACCTCGTAAGCGGACGCGAAGACCTCAGCGATGTAAATATGATAGTGTTTGTTGGAGGTTTCAGCAACTCCGACGTTCTCGGTTCGGCGAAAGGCTGGGCTGGAGCATTCCTCTTCAACGAGAAGGCACGCACTTCTCTCGAGAACTTCTACAAACGTCCAGATACTATGAGTCTCGGCGTGTGCAACGGCTGCCAGCTCATGACAGAGCTCGACCTCATCTACCCTGACCACGACAAGCATCCGCGCATGATTCATAACGACTCGCATAAGTTCGAGTCAGGCTTCGTGAACGTGAACATCGAGGACACCAACAGCATCATGCTCAAGAGCCTCAAAGGACGCCGTCTCGGTGTGTGGATCGCTCACGGCGAGGGCAAGTTCAACTTCCCTTACGGCAAGGAAAAATACAACATCGCATTGACATACAGCTACGACGGATATCCAGCAAATCCTAACGGTTCGCCATGGTCTGTGGCCGGCATCTGCTCCGCCGACGGCCGTCATCTCGCGATGATGCCGCACCTCGAAAGAGCCTTCTTGCCATGGCAATGGGCATACTATCCGCAGAACCGCAAAGACGATGAAATCGCTCCGTGGATTGAGGCATTTGTCAATGCAAAAGAATGGATTAAGCAGAACAAGAAGTAAATAACGAAAAAGGTGGTCAGTTGACCACTTTTTTTTTATTTCATGAGTTTGTAAATCATCTCCCGATACAAATCTTTTTGATCAACATCACCTATATTGTAACCCTTTGATTTTAAATCAAATTCACGCAGAACGGCGATGTTGTCGACGCATTTTTTGATGTTGTAGCGACGGGCTGCCTCGAAGTAGTCTTCGACAAAATACGGGCTCACACCGAGAACAGCGGCAATGTTGTTTTTCGATTTGTCTGTTGCGTAATGCAGCTTCAAGAGCTTGCAATAATAGGCGTAAAGCATTATCACTGTAGCGATTAGCGGGTTATCTTTGGTGTTGTCGCCGAAATAATTGATGATTTGCACCGCCTTCGGGAAGTCGCCATAGCTGATGGCTTTTTGTAATTCAAAAATATTGAAATCCTTGGAGATTCCGATGTTATATTCCACGTCGAAGTCGCTGATTTCCTTATTGTTAGGCACCGCAACCATCAGCTTTTCAAGCTCATTGCGAACTTTCAGCAAATCTGTGCCAAGATAATCGGCGAGCATCTGACAGGCTTTCTGCGAAATCTTGTATTTATTATTTCCAAGGAAATTGACAATCCATTTCGGGATATCTCTGTCGTAAAGCTTCTTCGACTCGAACAGAACATAGTCTTTATCCAGTGTTTTCGCGAACTTCAGACGTTTGTCGAGCTTCTTGTATTTGTAATTCAAGACAAGGATGGTCGTCTGTGGGATCATCTCCAAAAACGGCTCCATCGACTCGATATTTTTCACGTCTTGGGCTTCTTTCACGATGATTACCAAGTAGTTACCCATCATCGGGAAGTTACGTGCCTGCGTCACGATGTCGTGCACGTTGACGTCTTTTCCGTAAAGGATAATCTGGTTGAAAGCCTTATCCGCCTCATCCAGCACGGTGCTTTCAATGGCATCGCTGATGGAATCTATGAAATACGACTCCTCACCCATCAGGAAATACACCGGATGGTAAATCTTATTTTTAATCTCCGATAAAATCTGCTCGTATGTCATCAGAAACGCAAGTGTTTGACGGTCAGTCGGTTATCAATAATCTGATGTAGGGCGTCAATGCCTATTTTGATATGCTCGTCGACGAACATATTGCTCACTCTTTTGTCACTCTCAGCCGTCTTCACTCCATCAGGAATCATGGGTTGGTCGGAGACGAGCAGCAGTGCACCTGTCGGTATCTCGTTGGCGAAACCGGCGGCGAAGATGGTAGCTGTCTCCATATCTACCGCCATGCAGCGTGTCTTATGCAGATATTCCTTGAAATCCTCGTCGTATTCCCACACGCGGCGGTTGGTGGTGTAGACGGTACCAGTCCAATAGTCGTGGCCGTGGTCGCGGATGGTTGTCGAGATAGCTTTCTGCATTGAGAATGCAGGTAAAGCCGGCACTTCAGGCAAGATATAGTTATTCGACGTTCCTTCGCCACGGATGGCGGCGATAGGAAGGATGAAGTCACCAACCTGGTTTTTCTTCTTCACACCTCCGCATTTGCCCAGGAAAAGCACGGCTTTCGGATGGATGGCGCTCAGCAGGTCCATAATGGTTGCAGCGTTGGCACTTCCCATTCCGAAGTTAATCATCGTGATGTCACCGGCAGTGGCGCAAGGCATAGAACGGTCACGACTCACTATCGAGACATGGTTCCAGAAAGCAAACAGCTCAAGATAATGCGAGAAATTCGTCAGAAGGATGTATTTCCCGAACTTGTCAAGTTCCTGTCCGGTGTAGCGCGGCAGCCAGTTTTCCGTGATTTCCTGTTTAGTTTTCATGTTTTTCTATTTTTTGCAAAAGTAATAAAAAAACAAATATTTCTGTTGTTTTTTGAAAAAAATAGTAAAATGTGATGCTCCTTTCTGTCGCAATTTGTTCTCCCTTCGGTCGAAATGAGCTGCTTCGCAGAATGTGCGCGCTTCGTGCATCATATTACGCGAAGCGTATCACATTAAAATTTTTTGTATTTTTGCAAAAATTTTGAAAATGGCATTTTTAACTGAAGACTTGGTTTTCGGACCGATAAAAAGTAGAAGACTTGGCAACTCATTGGGAGTCAATTTGTTGCCAAAATTCAGAAAGATCTGTACCTTCAACTGCGTTTATTGTGAATGCGGATGGAATCCGGAGATATGCGATGAGAAAGCGCGTTTCGCGACACCTCAGGAATACAAGCAAACACTGGAGAATGCGTTGAAAGAACTGGTTGGAACGCCGAAAGAGCCCAATAGCATCACGTTTTCGGGTAACGGCGAGCCGACGCTGCATCCTGATTTCCCGGAAATCATTGACATCACTATAAAACTAAGAGACAAATATGTACCGAAAGCCGTCATCAGCGTGCTCACCAACGGCACCAGGATTCACGACGAAAGGGTCTTCAAGGCTTTGCAGAAAGTCGACAACAACATCTGCAAGCTCGACGGAGGCACTTTAGATGTCATTAATAAGATAAATCTGCCGAACGTAAAAATCGACATCGAGAAATACATCCAATGCCTGCAACGCTTTGAAGGTCAAGTGATTATACAGACTTTATTCCTTCGCGGCAAGCATCATAATGATAATATCGACAACACTACCGAGGAGGAAATCAACCTTTGGCTTGAGCATCTGAAGAAGATAAAACCAAGAAAGACAATGATTTACGTCATCGATAGAGAGACACCGGAAAAAAATCTTGAAAAGCTTTCATCGGAGGAGATGTCAAAAATCGCTGATAAAGTTAAAGCATTGGGTCTCAACGTGGAATATTATTCTTAAAATTTTTTAAAATTTTTCGTCCTTATTAAAAAAAATCAGTAAATTTGCAACGCAAAAAAAGCATACAAAATTTAAAATCATGAAGAATAAGAATCTAACATTTATCAACATCGGATTAGCAATTGTTGCTTTGTTTTTGGCTTACTTAGTATACGACAGCATCAGACAACCTGTTGTCTTCGAAAACACTCGTAGAGAAAGAGAAATCCAAGTCGTTCAGAGCCTGAAAGACATCAGAAGCACACAGGTTTTGTTCAAGCAGACATACAACAGATACACTGCCAATTTCGATTCACTCATCGAATACATCAAGACTGGCGAGCTTCCTGTTGTGAACATCGTTGCTGACCCGAACGATACCACATTCACCAAGACAATCAACGATACCGTTGGTTACATCAAGGTTATCGATTCATTGTTCGGAAGAAGAGAAAACTTCGACATCAACACACTTCGCATCGTTCCTTTCTCACAGGGCGCACAGTTCGAGATGCAGGCCGGCTCAATCCGCCGCGGTGGTTTGAGAGTGGCTGTGTTCGAGGCAAAAACCCCTTACAGCTCATATCTTTGGGACCTCGATCCTCAAAGAGTCAACAACTTGAGAGCTGAACAAGAAGATTTGGACAAATATGCAGGTCTGAAAGTCGGTTCAATGGACGAGCCTTCAACAAGCGGTAACTGGGAATCATTATAATCATGGTCCCTCCTACCGACAATCTGAACAATAACGAATTAACCATCCGGCATTTAACGGATGGTTTTTCGTATGTTTTAGTGCCAGCAGCCTTATATCAGGAGAAAAACAAAGAGAAATATCTCGATTTCCTAGGAATTAAAGAGGAAAACAGCGTTGTTTGCGTCGACTATATCGAACTGGCTGACGCATACAACGTTTATTGCATGCCAAAACCAGTAGACAAAGATTTCCGCCATCCGACAAGCGTGCTCCTGGAATCTCTTATCAAAGACAACCTCGAGCGCACCGACGACGCCAGAATCTATCTTAACGTCAAAAACCAATGCTTCGAGATGATTGTCTTAAAAGAAGCTAAGCTGTTGTTTTACAACTACTTCCGTTTTAAGACAAAAGAGGATTTCCTTTATTTCCTGCTCTTCTCCGTTGAGCAGCTGCATCTCGACGCTGGCTCCATCCCAGTGTATTTCCTTGGCATGATTGAAGACAAATCAGCTATCACGGAAATCGTGTCAAGATATTTCCGCGACATACGTTTCAAGAACAAAGATTTAAATAAATCAACGACATGCGAATAATAAGAGGAAGACATCAGAGACGACAGATCGTAGCGCCCGACAACCTTCCGACGCGCCCCACTACCGACATGGCGAAGGAGAGCCTGTTCAACATCCTTGAAAACCAGATAGATCTGGAGGAGACGACGGCGCTCGACCTTTTCGCCGGCACAGGCAACATCTCTTACGAGCTCGTCTCAAGAGGCTGCCCGCACGTGACTGCCGTCGATGAGAACCAAAACTGCGTCAGGTTTATCAGAGAGACAGCCAACAAGCTGAATATGAACGAGTTATCGGTGGTAAAATCAGATGTCTTCAGGTTCTTGCCTATGCACAAGGCTAAATATGATCTGATTTTCGCTGACCCGCCGTACGACTGCAAACACTATGAGCTTCTCGTCGATTTGATATTCCAAAATGAATTATTAAAAGAAGACGGAATCTTCGTCCTCGAACATGACAGAACCATAGATTTTTCTGAGCATCCGCATTGTTATGACCATAGAAAATACGGAAAAGTGAACTTTACTTTCTTTTCCGCTGTGCCCGTCATTTCGACTGAAGCGGAGCGGAATGGAGAAATCTCAAATAATCAATGAGATTTCTCGACTTCACTTCGTTCCGCTCGAAATGACGTTAATAATATAAATAAAATTAAACATAAATAATATGAAAACAACCATTAAAACTTTAATCACATTATTGGGAATCGCGATGACGATGAGTTTGGTAGCTCAAGTCAACGTTGACGAATATGAATTTGAAGGTGCCAACTGCACCAGTATCATGGTTGGCAAGAAAGCCTCCGCTGACGGCTCAGTGATGACGTCGCACACCTGCGACAGCTGGTATCGCACCTGGATGCGCTGGGAGCCGGCAGCCGATCACGAAGACAACGCGACGGCTAAGGTTTACAAAGGCACCATGCACACCATGAGTCCAAGCGAGACAAAAGGATTGGAAGTGGCAGCCGAGATCCCGTTGCCAAGCCACACATACGCTTACCTCAACACGGCATATCCATGCTTCAACGAGAAACAGCTCGCCATAGGCGAGACCACATTCTCAGGTCCCGACACCCTGGTAAACAGCAAAGGCGCATTCCAGATTGAGGAGCTCGAGCGCATCGCACTGCAACGTTGCGACAACGCACGCGATGCCATCAAAACCATCGCTGAGTTCATCAAAGAATACGGCTACGGTGACGGCGGCGAAGCTATCACCATCGCTGACACCAAAGAGGTGTGGCTCATGGAAATCATGGGTGAAGGTCCCGACAAAATCGGAGGCATCTGGGCAGCACAGCGCGTGCCTGACGGCGAGGTCAGCGTGTCGGCTAACATCCCAAGAATCAAATACTTAAACAGAAAAGACGAGAAAAACTTCATGTGCTCCGACAACGTCGAAGAGGTTGCAAAGAAATACGGCCTCTGGGACGGTGAAGGCGAGCTCATCTGGTATAAGGCCTTTAGCAGCAGCTACTCCAACGGAAAGAACTTCCGCGAACGTGAGTGGTTCATCTTCAACGAGTTAGCACCATCATTGAACCTCGACAGAAATGCTGAGGACATCCCATTCTCGGTGAAACCTGAAAAGAAAGTCGACGTGCGCGACGTGATGCGCTTGCTCCGCAGCTATTACGAAGGCACCGACATGGACATCACACGCAACCTCAAGATAGTGACACGCGACGGCGACACCATCGTCTCCCCTACCGCCAACCCATGGATGGGCGGCAACGAGCAGAAGGTCTACAACATGCTGAAACCAGGAACCATCGAGTTCAAACGCGGCGTGGCAATGTCATGGTGCTCATATTCATTCGTGGCTCAGCTCCGCGACTGGATGCCTGACGAGATCGGCGGCATCTGCTGGATCGGCGTCGAGAACCCTGGTCAGAGCCCGAGAATCCCAGTGTACAGCGGCTGCACAAGAATGCCATCATGCTTCGACAGATGCGGCCACAGTCATTTCGACGAGCAGACAGCACTGTGGCGCTACAGAAAAGCCAACAAACTCGCCCAAGTCAACTGGGGATTATGCAAAGACGTGATGTACGCCAACATCCTCCGTTACGAAGATAAAGCAATGGAAGAGATGCCTGAACTGGAAAAGAAAGTTGAGAAACTCCTCAAGAAAGGCGAGAAAGAAGAAGCTACCAAGATGCTTAACCGTTACACCGCCGACTTCGAGGCTGCGACAGCCGAGACTTGGAAAGAGATGGAACACACCTTCTGGGAGAGATTCTGGACAGGATTCTAAGCTTTTTAAAATAATTTGAGGCAACTTACGGTGAGATTCATCAAAAATAATTTTTATGAAAAAGATTATAAGACAGTTTATGTCTTTCATGCTGGTCGTAGCTTTGGCTATCCCGGCATGGGCTGTGTTCAACGAAAGTGATATCGCGAAGACGCTGACTATCCTCCGTTCGGAGCTGCATCAGGAATATGTCAAGCTGGAGAGCAGGCAGAACTGGATAAAACAGCGCAACGAGATGCAGCACCGGGAGCTTGTCGACATGACGAAACGCTGCAACGAGCTCGCTTTGATGCTATATTCGCAAAGCCAGGACTACACTTTCGACATGACCTACGCCCTCGACGAAGTGACGCGCGAGTACGACAACTACCACAACCAACGTCGTCCGTTCGACGAGATTTTGGCGAATCTCAACATGGAGATTGAACGCTGTGAGCATTTGGCAGAGTCTCTCCGCCGACTGCCGCCTATCCTCGACAAGATCGAAGGCCTTCCCGACAGTCTGTCGTCGGTGATGGACGCTCTGTTGTTGAGCGGAAACATCTTGCATTACGACGAGGACTCCCCTTTTTTCCTCGACGAACAGGGACAGATAGACCGTGACTCATGTCTTTACTACACCCTTACGCTTCTTGACATGTACAAAGACGCGCGTGAAAATGTGACACAAGACGGCGAGCACTACAAACTGATGAGCATACGTCTTGACGAGAGCTACAACTACGCCGTAAAACGCTATCGTCTCATACAGAAACACATCTTCATCGACGGTCAGGACAACTATTTCAAGGTTTTGAAGTCGTTCAATCGCTATAAGAAGAGAGCCGTCTACGATGCAGCCATGAAATACGGCATAGGCGATACCACCACCGACTCGGAAGCCTTACGGAATAGCGACTGGCGTGGTGCCAAGGTATCTGGATTCATAGTGATAATATTGGTTTATATTGGCATTGCAACTTTGTTGAGCAGTATCATAATGCGTATTCTGAAGAAGAGGGTGTCTCTGTTCAAGACCGTCGCATCGCAGGAACGCAACCATCTTGTCAGCCTGTTCGGCGGCGTTATTATCTTCATATTGTCAGTGATGATGGCATCGGCTTTCTATTCGTCGAACTTCTTCAACGTCGCGTCAGGGCTGCTGTTGACATACGCATGGCTGGTGGCTTCCATACTGTTGTCGTTGCTCATACGAATACCTTCGACGACACTCAGAAAGGTGTGGCAGCTCTACCTCCCGATGATTGTGCTAAGCTTGATAGTAATCACCTTCCGCATCATCTTCATCCCGAACAAGCTCGTCAACCTGATATTTCCGCCAATCGTTCTGATATGCACCATCTGGCAGCTCTTGTTATGCCGAAAGGTCAGCCGTATCAAGGAGGCGCGACACGACATGACATACAGCTGGATAACACTCGGCATCATGGTTGTCGGTACGATAATCATCTGGTCGGGCTATGTGTTGCTCGGCATTCAGATATTCATCTGGTGGCTCTTCCAGCTCGCCGCCATCGAGACGATAACGGCATTGTACGTCATGCTCGACCGTTATGACGAGAAGAAGATGAAACAATACAAGTTGGAATACCAGAAAGACCACACCATCTACGAGCCGGAACGCAAAGACGCCTACATCGCTGTCACCTGGTGCTTCGATTTTATCAAACAGGTGGCACTGCCGGTGCTCGCTATAATCACTATCCCGATTTGCTTGTTCTACGCCGGCGATGTGTTTGATTTGGGAGAAATCAGCAAGGATATTTTCACAAGATCGTTCTTCAACCTTGCCGACGACGAAGGAAATGCCATCTTGAATTTCTCGCTGTACAACATAACGCTTGTGTCTGTCATGGTGTTCTTATTCCGTTATCTCAGCTATATTACGAAAGCTTTGTACCGCAAAATCAAGTTTGACAATCTGGCGCACAAGCAAGGCAAGACACATTTCCAGGCCAACGAAATCAACTTCACCTTAGCCGACAATGTTATAGGCATCATGGTGTGGGGCAGTTTCATCATAATCACGGTGGTGGTGCTGAAGATACCTGTTGGGGCGTTATCCATCGTGGCAGCTGGTCTGGCTACCGGTCTCGGTTTGGCTATGAAAGATATCCTCAACAACTTCATTTACGGCATCCAGCTCATGGGCGGGCGTCTGCGTGTGGGCGACTACATCGAGTGCGACGGCGTCCGCGGCAAAGTGACGGCCATCAGCTATCAGACCACACAGATTCAGACGCTGGAAGACACCGTCATCGCGTTCACCAACACTACTTTGTTTAACAAGAACTTCAAAAATCTCACCCGTAACGGCGACTACGAGTTCTTGAAGATTGTGGTTGGTGTAAAATACGGCACCGATGTCGAGATGGTACGCGGCCTGCTTAATGAAGCCACGAAAAAGCTTATGACGAAAGACAAATACAACCGTCCGATAGTCGACCCGAAACGCGGCATCAATGTGTTCTTCGAGAGCTTTGGCGACAGCAGCGTCAACATCTGCCTCAAGCAATATGTCTTGGTGGAAGAACGTGCCCCGTATATCGCACGTGCTCAAGAACTCGTCTACAACACGCTTAACGAGAACAATATCGAGATTCCGTTCCCGCAGTGTGACGTGTGGATCAAGCCAGTTAGTTAGAACGGATAGCCTATGCTGAAGTTGAGACGCAGGCCATCAAGGACAGAAGGTATATTGTAATAAGTGGTGATCGGTCGTGTGAGATCAGGCGTATATTCCTTGGTGTATTTGTATGTTTGGTAAGGTGCGTGGATAGCAACACCTAAGTCCAGGCGGACAACGAGTCCGTCGATGTCGAGACGGAGTCCGAAACCAGTACCTAAGGCTATCTGCTTAGCGATATACGGATTATCAATAATTCCGTCATATATATCCTCAGTGAACTCCATAATCTCGCAATATGCTTCATAATCTTCGCTACTGAGATAATCGGAAGTGTTACGCCAGTTCCATACGTTGCCGGCATCGAGGAAAACGGCACCATTGAGTTTCCAAACGAGAGGGAAACGCACTTCTAAGTTGGCTTCGAGTTTGATGTCACCGGCATGGAAGAAATTCTGGTTGAATTTGAGGCTATGGAAATTTCCAGGTCCGTAGGCGTATGGTTCGGCTGCTCGCAGGCTGTTGGGACCACCAGTATAGAAGGATTCGGAAAGCGGTGCATACTCGGAGTTGCCCAACGGTATGTTGGAGCCTGCAAAAAGTCGCGTTGCGATACATGTCCGTTCCGTAAAGTTGAACTTATTCCACAGTTCGACCGACAACCTGACAAACTGGTTGAAAGGGACACCGACGAGTGGCTTGTCCAACTCATCCCACGAGTATCCGAAGAGGCAATAGGTGGCGTCTATCAGATTGCCCGCTTCCTTAATATCAAATTCAATCATGGTGTTGACCGCCCGTTTGAAGCGGTAGTCGCTATAGGTGATTCCGTAGCCTATAGAAGGTACAAACTCGTTTCCGGCAAGCACTTTTAGGATTTCAGGATGGTCAGTCACAGCTTCGATCAACTTTTGCGATTCGGCTTTCACTCTGATCACAGAAAGCGAGAAAGGTGTTATTATATGTGTAAAATAAGGAGACGTGCGGATAAAATACGAGAAAGATCCATAGAACTTGTTAACGCCATATCCTCCAGCGATGTTCTCGTACTTGTATCCAATTCGGTAACGGGTGTCACCTTCAAGGTTTTTGCCACTCCCAAAGTGCAGATATGGGAAAATAAGTGCGGCATCAATACCGAATTTATAGGTGTCGGTTATTCTCGGGTCTCCCGGCTGACGGTCGCGCAGCGCCCAATAGTATGCTCCATAGCCTTTGATAGAGAATGTCTCTCCGTGTCCCAAGAGATTATTTGTCAAATGGCCGAGGGTGAGGTTCGGGCCGAGACTGTGATTGGAACGATAGGTGATGTCCGCATCCGCCAGTAATTTGTATGTACGCGTGATGGTATCACCCAAGGAAGGCATGTATTTTTTACGCTTCCATTGTTTTTTAGACCCCACACCGATGCCTGACTTGTTTAGTTCGCCCTCTAAGATGTTTTCATAATCGCGCATTGAGAATGCACGTAAAAAGACATTCCCCGATTCGGTCAGTTTATAGTCAGCGGATATAAGGCTGAGCAAACCGTTGGCTTTGTTAACCTCGGGGTTGTCGGTGATGGTGGAGCCGACAGTGACGGTCAGTTTTTCACTGAACAGAGCTTTGCTGATGGTGATGTTCATGTCACTGGTTTTGCCGGACTCATGCACTGTTTCTCCGCTACTGATATCCACATCTACGATATTCCCTATCTTGGAATTTGCCATAGCTGCATTGATACGGCTGTTGAAGATGCTGGACAGTGCATATCCATCTTTTTGTGCAGCCACATTGCTTTCGCCAACATACATACCGGTAGCCAGCAATGCTGCCGCTATACCTTCGCGGGTGTCTTCATCCATAGAGGCGAGTTCGCGTGTTATGGTCTCGTCATTTGGTGCTTCGATATAAAAACCTACGGTGCCAATGCCTATCGAATCGAGCACACCCTCCACACGCACGCCTGTGTTGAAGACCACACGGCGCATTTCTTCGCCCTCCGATTGCACATCCGCTTTCACCTGTTGCGAAGCAGAGAGTTTAATAAATGTCTGGTCTATTGGACCGTTGAAGGCAACATAGCTTCCCGTATCCACTTTGAAAGGTATCATGGGATATAACTTGGGCGAATAGCGAACCAATCCTTCGTCCACATCTATCCTTCCGCCTAAGTTCAGTTCCCCATCGGCGGTGTTATATTGTATGTTGACCGTGCCCTGTGGTTTGACTTCCGCCATATTCTTCGCATCTATCGGATAGGTCAAATCGGTGGTGGGTAGTATTATAACATCCACAGCGGCATGGATACTATCCAGCGGTCCGGTCACCCGTCCGCGGATATCGGTTGCCAAGTCACCATAAATAGGGAAAGTGCTATTTTGCTCCAGTTTTATCGGAGAAAAATCATCGGCAGCCAAATCGACATCCAGACGCATTGAATTGAGGTCCATTCCACCATTCATAGCCAGATAGGAACTATCAATACTATAGATGCGCACATCGTTTAAGATCACATTATTATGTTCCATTACGATAGGCGTTTCCCCCAAATTCAATTTCACATTGTATGGTTTGTATGTGGCACTTACATTTATAGGCAGCACTTCGGCGGAGATGTCAAACTGTGCAGGCATGCCATCTACGGCAGCCTTAGCTTGAACGAAACCATCCAAGTCGATGTCATCCATCTGAATAATGCTGCTTATCAGATCAAGTGGGATGTCGTTCAACCGCACATCTGCCTGGAAGGCATTCTCATACTGCTTCGATGGTGAAACCAGGATGTCTGCCGTTCGGTTTCCGAGTTGCATTCCATCGTACACGAGGCTATCCAACACAAGATGTCCGGTGCCGCTCAGCTCGCGCCCGTTCCGTTCCAGGTCAAGCTGCAGTGCGGCATCAGTGCTGAGGCTATAAACATCCATCACGCCATCGTTAATGCTGGTGTTGGTCGTGAGCGAGACGGCGGTCCTGCCTTCCGTCATATTTATCTGCAACGTTGCCGTAACCGCTGGCAGGTGCAGTCCCGTACTGTCTTCGTCCAAATGGTCAATATACGGAATGGAGACATCCAAGGCCAGGTCGGATTGGATGGAATCGGACTTCAGCAACAGCCTAACATCTTCGATATCCATCCCTATTCGCTCTATGATATTCTGGACGGGGCTGCCTTTCGCCAGATCTATTTTCGCTTGTATGGCTGGTATAAGCTGTCGGAGCGTGTCAAGCATTGTCAAATCTTGTAACGAGACGATGGACTGCACAAAGGTCGAGTCTGTGACGACACCCAACAGAGGTTGCACATCGTCCACCAGCCTGAGCAGATGCATCGGACTTCGTGTCTCTATGGTAAGTCCTTGGGTGACAACATTCAATGATGTGGCGGTATCTGTGGTGAAGTCAAGGTTCAGATAGTCAACATCAAAATCCTCGCCTGCCACGTGTGCAACCATATTCTTCATCTGCGTATGGTAGTCCACGTTCATCTGTTCCGGTGTAAAGAAATCAGATACCAGGAAATGATGCTCCGTCTCCGCCTTAATCCGCATGACGCTGTCTGTCATCGTAACTGGCAGATACAGGGCGCCGACCACTGTATTATTGGCCATTTCAGCATCAAGAATAAGGCCGGATACATTGATGCTGTCATAGATACAATCGGTCAGATTCATGGCCAGTTTGCACTTCATCGCAGGGGAATAAGGGTCTATCCCTTTGCCTTGCGCATGTATTTTGCCTGCCAATTCCACGCGGTGACGGTCTTTGAGAAATGGACTTATGTCAACTTGCTCCACATCCACCAGCATGTCATACACCTCATCATCAATATCATAGAATCCTCTCAAGCTTGTTTTACTACCGCGATATTCCGCATTGCCTGCCAAGTCCACTCGCATCGTCTCCATATTTAGCGTCGTGGCCATCAGATCCGCTTTTGCCCCTAATGAGTCGGAGCGCACGTGTAATCCGTTAGAATTAATCAAATTGTTACTCAATTCCACCATCGCATCTCCATAGATCGTGTCAAATGGCAAGTACAGCGATTCAAGCGTAAGCGAGGCATTGCCGATATTCAGGTGCCGTGCATCATAAAGGTCGTTCTCAAGGTCTGCCAACACATTCGTGGACAGGGAGCCGAAACGTAAATCCAGTCCCATCGGGTCAAGCACAAACCGTATATTTTTCATTTCACCGTCCGGCACCTCGATGACCATTGGGGCAGACGTGGAGATTGTGTCCTCGATGTCGGTCCCGGTGTCGCGCAGCTCAACACTCACAAACGCATTCGTCAACTTCAAGCCGTGCAGCGGGTACTTTCCATCCGTTATGTTGAGTCCCGGACTCTTTACATCCAGATGCCCCAATATGGCGTCGATGCCTACTCCGTCTATCAGCGTGTCGGAGTGAACTGTCGCTTGTTCCAGCAGCAGTTGGTCCACCACCATAGTACGGGCCAAATAATCCATACAACCTTGCAGACGCAAGCCATGTACATATAACAATGTGTCTTGACCGTGATGACCGATATAGAGACTGTCTATTTCTATGTGTATTGGCAGATCTTCCTTGCCTTTGTAGGCGCGATAGAGAACCATAGGAGAATGGTGGAAAGGAGAAAGATACAGCCGTCCCAGATTCACATCGAAGTCGGTTCGCTCGTTGATTTCCGCCACGCATTTTTGCAAAACAGCCGTGCGTGCTCCGGGAGTCACCAGAATGACCGTCACTGCAACCAGCAGTAACAGCACTATTCCTATGATGACACCCACGACGATGCATGGTATTTTCCAGATCAGCCTCTTCTTACTCACGACTTGTCTTTCTTTTTCAGATAAAAAGGGGTATCAAGGGTTATCCTTACTGATACTTTTTAAATTGATATTTTTCTCTCAATTCAGCCTTTTTCTCTGGTGGCAATGATTTGTAGTATGATTTCCATCCGGGACAGAAATTGATGTGCCACCGCCAGAAACGCCCCATCAGTGATTTGGGTTTAGCGTCATAATGAGCACGAATTTTACAGTTTTCGCAAGGATGTGCCATATTGTATGTTTTTTTGATGCAAATTTACTTGTTTTTTCATATCTTTGCAAATAACAAACAAAAAAACGCCAACTCATTGAGAGTCAGCGTTTTTCGTGGTACCAACAGTACTTAATGATTTGAATAAGGATGACTAATGTTGACTAAATTTGAATAAGTAAACCACTGAAAATCAGCACTTTTTGAAATTTTCGATTTTTGCTACTTAGTCAAATTTGATCAAATTTAGTCAACTTTAACCATCTTCGTAGACAAAAATGAAACTTTTTGTCTACCGTGTAATAAAACTCAAAGATCATTCTCATCTTCAGTTGTTAGTTTACAAATACCGCCGCAAAAAGCACTAAAACCCTTGCGGCGGTTTTTATGAAAAAGGTTACAGAAACCTTAAATTCCAAACATCTTCATGTCCTCTTCCACAGTCGTGATGCCGCCAATGCCGAAGTTCTCGACGAGCACTTTGGCCACATTGGGGGAGAGGAAAGCGGGCAAGGTTGGGCCAAGGTGGATGTTCTTCACGCCGAGGCTCAGTAAAGCCAGCAGCACGATGACGGCCTTCTGCTCATACCACGCGATGTTATAGGCGATAGGCAGTTGGTTCACGTCGTCCAAGCCAAACACTTCCTTGAGTTTCAAGGCAATGAGTGCCAAGGAATAACTGTCGTTGCACTGGCCAGCGTCCAAAACGCGAGGGATGCCGCCGATGTCGCCCAAGGCGAGTTTGTTGTACTTGTATTTGGCGCAGCCTGCCGTGAGGATGACGCAATCCTTGGGCAAGGTCTTGGCAAACTCAGTGTAATATTCGCGACTCTTCATGCGACCATCGCAGCCTGCCATCACCACGAACTTGCGGATAGCACCGCTCTTCACGGCTTCCACCACCTTGTCGGCAAGGGCAAACACCTGCTCGTGAGCGAAACCGCCCACAATCTTGCCCGTTTCAATCTCCTTCGGGGCTGGGCAGGTCTTGGCCAAAGCGATGATTTCGCTGAAGTCCTTCTTGCCGTTGGCATCAGCGTGGATGTGCTTCCAACCCGGGAAACCCGTGCTGTTTGTGGTAAAAATGCGGTCTTTGTAAGTCGCGTTGGCGGTCGGCGGCACGATGCAGTTGGTGGTGAACAGAATCGGGCCGTTGAAGGCTTCAAACTCTTCGCGCTGTTTCCACCAAGCGTTGCCATAGTTACCTTTCAAGTGGCTGTATTTCTTGAGTTTCGGATAATAATGCGCAGGAAGCATCTCGCTATGGGTGTAGATGTCGATGCCCGTGTCCTTGCTTTGTTCAAGCAGTTGCTCGATGTCGTTGAGATCGTGACCGCTAATGAGTATACCAGGACGGCTGCCCACGCCGATGTTCACTTCGGTGATTTCTGGATTACCGTAGGCGGTCGTGTTGGCTTTGTCTAGCAAGGCCATGGCCTTCACGCCCCATTCGCCGGTTTTCAGCACCAAGGCGGTGAGTTCGTTGGCATCGTTGCAGGTGACTAATTGGCCAAGGGTTTGCAGCAAAGCCTCGTTGATGTCGCTATCGACCTGACCGAGGCGGGCAGCGTGCTCCAAGTAGGCGGCCATGCCCTTCAGTCCGTAGGTGGTTAGTTCTTTTAATGATCGGATGTCCTCGTTGCTCTCGGCTAACACGCCCACGGTTTGAGCTTTCTCGTCGTATTGTTCGCGGGGGCAATTCCAATCCAAAACATCAAGTTTCGGCAGTTCAATGCCTTTCTTGTTGGTCACGCGGTCTTTGAACATCTCGCGCAATTCCAAGCCCTTGTCGATGCGGGCGTAGATGCTCTCCATGTCGAAGTTGGCATTGGTGATGGTACAGAATAGTGCATCATTCACAAAAGCGTGGATGCTCTTGCGGAAATCGCAATAATCCTGCCCACAGCCATGTAGGTGATGGTTAGCAATAACACCAAGTCCCTTAAGGACATAAATCAGAAGGTCTTGGGCGTGAGCCACTTGTGGGGTCTTTCCGCACACTCCTGAAATCTTGCAGCCGACGCATCCGGCAGTTTCCTGACACTGGAAACAAAACATTTTCTCGTTCATAGTTCGTTGTATTTTGAGTTAATAATGAAATGAAATCTGGCTGCAAAACTACAGCCGCTGAACGAGGTAAAGCGTAACAAATGTTACAACAATAAATTTTTTTTATATTTTTGCAAAAAAAATGATATGGAAGAACTCAAAAAGATAAAACTCTTTGCTGGATGTAGCGACGAGGCTTTAGAGAGGCTTCTAAACCAACCTTGCCGCCGACAGGAATATCCTGCGGACAGACGGATGCTCAACGTTGGCGACCCTTGTCGTGCTCTGATGGTGCTTGTCGATGGTCAGGCCGAGGCGCGCATGATGGGCGATGAAGGTCGCGAGGTGCTTGTGGACCGTCTGAAAGCCCCAATGCTGCTGGCACCAGCGTTTCTTTTTGCCACACCCAACATCGTTCCAGTTGAGGTTACAGCTCTGACAGATTGCGTGGTGTGGCACATCAACCGCGAGGCGTTTTTCGAGTTCCTCCAGCAGGAGCCGACCGTTCTTCGCGCCTTCCTTGAAGTGCTTTCCGAGCGCGGCCATTTTCTGAGCGGTAAGATGCGCACTTTCGCTGTCAACGGCCTCCGCAACCGCATTCTCGAATACCTCGAAGTCCACGGCAGCATCACCTTCGTCGCCGATGTCGCCCAACAATTAGGTGCCACAAGGCCTTCACTCAGCCGCGTGCTTTCTGACATGCTGGACGAAGGCGTTATCACGAAAGACGTAAAAGGTTATAGATGTAAATAATTTACGGGGACAAAAATAAAAAGTCAACCGATTGATATTCAATTAGTTGACTTTCTTGCTCCGTGGTACCAGCGGGAGTTGAACCAGCGACACACGGATTTTCAGTCCGTTGCTCTACCAACTGAGCTATGGTACCCCTTTTTTGCGCTGCAAAGATACAACATTTTTCATTACCCCAACAAGAAAAAATATTTTTTTTGATTTTTTTTTAAAAAATATCAAATAATTCGCTCATTTTCAATATTTTTGCATCCAATTTTGTTAGAAATGAACGAATTTTTAACCATCGATATCGGCAACACCAAGGCAAAATATGCCGTCTTTAACGACAAAAAAATCGTCGAGACCAATGTTTTTGACCCATTATCTGACGATTTGGAGAAATTGTTAAAGCAGCATCCTTATATTAATAAAGGTATCATCTCCTCCGTCGGCGGGAAAGTTGACGAATGCCTCGCCCAGCTTAAAAGCATCGAGATGACAGTGCTCTCGAGCAAGACCAAGCTGCCTTTCTCGTTGACTTACAGGGAGAAAACGCAGATAGGAGCCGACCGATTGGCACTGGTGGCAGCAGCCTATGCCGAGAAACCACATCAAAACAGCCTCGTCATTGACATCGGGACGTGTATCACTTACGACATCCTGACCGCTGACGACCGTCATCTCGGCGGACCGATAAGCCCTGGCATGCAGCTGCGTTTCAAGACGATGCACGAGCATACCGCCCTCCTACCCCTCTGCAAACCGACTCACGACGAACTGAAAATCGTTTGCGACGACACCGTCGAATGCCTCCAAAGTGGCGTGCAACTCGGAGTTTTATATGAAATAAAAGAATTTATCAAGCTTTATTCGTTGAAATTCAATGACTTAAACGTTTTTATCACGGGAGGTGACAATATTTTCTTGCAAAATAAGTTAGATTTTTGTAGTTTTGCAAGTTCAAACTTTATGTTTAACGGCTTGAGATTGATTTTGGAATATAATGAAAATCAATAAGTTACAAAAAATGCTGTTTTTAGTTGTCATGGTTTTCATGACAACTTGTGGTGTTTTTGCGCAATCCGACATCTACTCACCTTATTCGAGATTCGGCTTGGGCACGATCGACCAGACCAAGAACAACACCATCATGCAAGGCATGGGCGGCATTTGTAACGCAATGGAGGGCAAGCACTTGCTGAACAGCTCCAACCCGGCATCGTATGCCGAAATCGACTCCCTGACCTTCCTCTTCGACGCCGGTTTCTTCATGAAATACGTGACATACCGAACCGACGACGCCTCAGAAAAGGGTTCTAACGGATCGTTCGACTACTTTGACATCGGCTTTGGTGTGACAAAATGGTTGAAGATGGGTCTCGGCGTTGCGCCATACAGCAGCCGCGCCTACACCTCAAGAGCAGATTACGATTGGGATTATCCTTATAGCATTGACTATGAAGGCGCTGGAGGTCTTAACAAGATTTATTGGGCTAACGGTTTCAAGATCAGCAAAAGCATCTCTCTCGGTTTCAAGATGAATTATATCTTTGGAAATATCATCGATAAAACGACTTTGTATTTCCCGAATCACACTTATTTCTTTAACGAGAGACGCACTAACAACTTGAGATTCAGCAGCTTAACCTTTGACTTGGGTCTCATCCTAAAGCATGAGTTTAAAGGCGACTATAAACTTACTTTCGGTGCGGTTTATTCATTGCCGACCGACATGACAGCGCATCGCGACGTGTATATCCGCACAATGTTCAAAGGCTACGGCACTTCTACAGAGAATCCTGTCGACACCATTTTATACAAGACAAACGCAAGCACTCCTGTAAAATATCCGCAAGGCTTTGGCACAGGTATCACTTTGCAGAAAGGCGAGCGCTGGCTTGTAGGTATCGACTTCAACTGGAGCAACTGGTCGGCATTCCGCATCAACCATGTGAGCGACTCGCTTCAGAACTCATGGAACATCGCGATTGGAGGCAGCTATACACCTTATAGCACCAGCGTTTCCAGCTATTTCACAAAGCTGACATACCGCGCCGGATTCCATTATGACCAGACATATTTCAACATTTACGGAACTTCAATCAATAAATATGGTTTTACATTGGGCGTTGGATTGCCGGTTCCAAGAGCCATGACAATGGTCAATGTAGCACTTGAATTCGGTAAGATGGGCACCACAAAAAACAATCTCGTCGAAGAGTCGTATTTCAACATTTCGTTGGGATTGTCATTGCACGACCGATGGTTTGTAAAACGAAGATATAAGTAATTTAAATAATTTAAAAAGATGAAATTTAGAAAGATTTTATTCCTCGGAGCAGTTTTATGCATGTCATCAATCGCTTTTGCACAAAACTCAGAATGCGATGCCGACATCTCTGTCTATAGAGAGGCATTCAAACAATGGGACGGAAAGGCATCAAGCGCCAATCCAGTAATGATTTCAGCATGGAGAAGAGTTTTCCTCAACTGCCCAAGCTACAAAGAGAGAACACTCACTGACGGAACGAAAATCGTGAACAACGCTCTCATCAGAGGCACTAAAGACGAAGCTCTTAAAGAGAAATACATCGACACTCTCGTGATGGTTTACGAGACACGTATCCAGTATTTCCCAAAGACAAAAGCCGGCGACCAGGTAGGTAACATAAAAGGACGTATGGGTGTCGACCTCATGGCATTCCCATCACGTATGGAACAGGCTTACAATGCATTAAAAGAAGCCATTTTGATTGACGGCAACAATAGCAACTACGCATTCATCGACGCTTATTTCACAACCATTATCAATATGGTTAAAGCCGGAAAACTTGATGAGTCAGTGATTCTCGACGAATACAGCCATCTTATGGACATCGCCGAATTCAATATCAAGAAATACACAGAGGAAGGCAACGAGAAAGCTTTGAACAACTACACCCAGACAAAAGCCAACCTCGAAGGCATGGTGCAGCCATATGCAAACTGCGAAGACCTCGTCCGCATCTATCAGAAGAAGTTTGACGCAGAACCTGACAATGTGGAGCTTCTCAACAAGATCGCAACAGTGCTCGCTGGAAGAAACTGCGACAAGAGCGACCTCTATCTCGCTGTGGCTATCAAGTTGCACAAACTCAACCCATCACCTGAGTCAGCGTACTTCATCGGCAAGAGATATCTCGTCGACCAGGAATACAGCAAGGCTGTCAGCTACCTCCTCGAAGCTACAAAATCATCAGACACCAAGTCAGCTGAGCAGGCTTACAAATATCTCGCTCAGATTATGCTTAAGGAAGGCAAAGGCGAACAGGGCCGCGCTTATGCAAGAAAAGCTATCGAACTCGACAAGACCGACGGCGAGCCTTACATGATTATCGGCTACCTCTACGCCTCAGCAGGCAAGGAATGCAACGAGAACCCATTGCATGCAAAAGCAGTGTTGTGGGCAGCAGTCGACAAGTTCCAGAAAGCTAAGGAAGTCGACCCTTCAATGGCAGCAAAGGCTAACGAAATGATCAGAGACTACTCAAAGATGTTCCCAACAAGTGAAGACGCATTCTTCTACAATGTGTTTGAAGGCGACACCTATGAAGTGGGCTGCTGGATTAACGAAACCACAAAGGCAAGATTTTCGAATAATTGAAAAAATTAGCCTATATATTATTGGAAATCAACATCATAGCACATCTTGTTATGATGTTGTTTTCTTGTGAAAACTCGATGGAAAAGGTAAAGCAGTTCATCGACAACGACACTATTGTCGGGCTTATGGCTTATGATGTCGTTATCGAGAGAAGCGATTCGGGAATGATGGTGGCGAAGCTTATCGCTCCTGTCATGCGCACCATCGACGACCCCGACAGCGCAATGCTTGAATTTCCCAAGGGATTCGTCGCTTACATGTATGAAGGCGATACAGCACCATCATCAATGATACGAGGTGACTATGGCGTGAATTACCAGAAAAAGGAACTCATTATCGCGAAACATAATGTAGTGGTGAAAAACGTAAGGACGGAAGAGGTTTTGGAGACAGAGACACTGTTTTGGAACCAGAAGAAAAAGAAGATTTATACAAGTGGCTTAGTGAAGATCTCCGGCCCCGACAAGTTGATTTTCGGCGACAGTCTGACTGCCAACGAGAACTTCAGTAAACGCGAGATCTTCGGCATCAGAGCTACCCTTGAGATAAACGAAGATGAGTAATTGGATTATTGTCATAATATCACTTTTTGCGTCGGCGCTCTTTTCGGGTGTCGAGATCTCTTTTATCAGCTCCAACAGGCTGAAACTTGAGCTCGACCTTAAGAAAAAGAGGTTCTCCGCCAAGCTCATCAACCATTTTGTGAAGCATCAGTCACAGTTTATGGGCTGCATTTTGCTTGGCAACAACATCGCCAACGTGGTTTATGGCATTGCGATGGCAAGGCTTCTTGAGCCATTGATTATCAGGGTTTTACCTGACGCCATCACCAACGAGTTCACCATTTTGATTTGCCAGACAGTGATTTCGACTTTATTGGTGCTTTTCGCGGCGGAATTCATCCCGAAGACGCTTTGCCGCATCAACCCGAATGGTCTGATGAGAGCCATGGCAATCCCGATGATGATACTTTACATCATCCTTTACCCATTGATTTTCATATACATAGGAATATCAGAGCTCATTATAAAATATGTCTTCAGGATGGAAATCGCGCCTGAGGATTACAAGTTGAGCACTGTCGATTTGAACGATTATCTTAAAGAATACGCCGACCCTAACGAGGAGAACGACGACATCCAGCAAGGTATCGAATTAGTTCAAAATGCCATTGATTTTCAGACAGTTAAGCTTCGCGAATGCATGCAGCCGAGAAACGAGATCCAGGCAGTGGAGATCAACGACAGCATGGACGAGGTGAAGAGGGTTTTTGAAGAGACCAAACACTCGAAAATCATTGTGTATGAAGACAATATCGACAATATTGTAGGATATATCCACATCAACGACCTGTTGCACGTTGGCGGAAGCATCAAGAAAAAAGTGCGTCAGATTGAGTTCTATCCTGAGACTTACGGAGCGCAGGACTTGCTGCAACGACTGTCGAAGAAACGCCAGAGCATAGCTGTTGTCGTTGACGAATTCGGTGGCACGGCGGGTATCATCACGACGGAAGACCTTGTGGAGGAGATTTTCGGAGAGATTGAAGACGAATACGACGAGGAAGACGACATCGAAAAGACCATTGACGAGAACGACAGAATCTTCTCGGCACGACTTGAAATCGACTATCTCAACAAGACTTACAAATACAACTTCCCGGAGTCGGACGATTACGAGACTTTGGCGGGTTATATCATTCATTATCACGAAAGTATTCCACAAACAGGCGAAGAAATCGCTATCGGGGACTATCTTTTCAAGATTATCAAAGCATCAGAAACCAAGTTGGAAGAAGTGGAAATCAAAAGCAATCAATGAGTTAGCATTATTTTAACAAAAATGTTCATTGTATTGACTTTTTTCGTAAATTTGCAGGCTTAAAATTAATACAGAAAAATAAATAAAAATAAAATAAAACTATGGCAGCAATTGGAAAAATCAGACAGCACTATGGTATCTTAGTGATTATCATTGGTTTAGCTCTTTTGGCATTTGTTTTAGGTGATTTGATGAAGACACCAACCAGAAACAGGAGCAATGAGGTGGCAGTTGTTAACGGTGATAAAATCACCTACAAGGACTTTGAAAACAGAGCACAGCAGGTCATCACTTATCAGAAGAACATGCGCGGCGGTCTCACACGTGACGAGGAATTCAGCATCCGCAAACAGGTTCTTGATGATATGATTAGAAAAATCATCATGGAGGAAGAGTATAAAAACCTCGGCCTCACAGTTGCAAAAGACGAGGTGACAGACCTTTTCCTTGGTGAAAACCCAAGCCAGTATGTTATTCAGAACTTCAGCGATGCCGAAGGTAACTTCCACAAAGACGAAGTCGCCCAGACCATTGCAAGTTTCAACGACATGACACCTGAGGCTCAGGACATGTGGCTCAACTTTGAGAACTTCATCATTGAAGACAGAATCAGCGATAAATATCAGAGCCTTCTGAAGCACGGCTTCTATCTTCCAAAGAAGTTGGCTGACCGTTACAACGACAACAAGAACCTCAAGAGATCAGCAGATGTTTACGCAGTGCGTTACGTCTCTATCCCTGATTCAACAGTGGTTGTTACAGAAAGCGACAAGAGAGAGTATTATGACACTTATTACAAGAAATATCCAACCGACGCAACACGCGGTATCGACTATGTGATTTTCGAGGTGAAGCCATCAGCAGCCGACAAACAGGCAGCCAAGAAGTTCATCGAGGACCTCACAGCTGAGTTCAAAACAACAGATAACGTTGCAGGTTTTGTCAACTATAACTCAGACACAGACGCTCCATTTGACGACACATGGATGAAAGCTTCAGATCTTCCTGTAGAACTTGAAGAAGCAGTTGCAAAGAACAATGTAGGTTTCGTTTATGGACCATACGAATATGAAGGCGCATACAACGCTGCAAGAATCCTCGGTAAAGAGACACGCAACGACACATTGTGGGCACAGGTAGCAGTTGTGAAACGTGAAATCATAGCCAGCACCGACACCGACAGAGCAGTCTTCGCAGAGGTGAACAAATTCGTCACTGAGAACAAGACAGAGGAACAGTTCAACAGCGCTATCGAGACATTAGGTCTCAACAAACGCACCAACCAGTCAATCAGAAAGACCACAAACACCATCCCTGGTATCGGCAGTGCACGTGACCTCGTCCGCTGGACATTCACAGACGGCGTGAAAGTCGGTGACATGTCAAAGGTGTTCGCATACGAGAACATGTACGTGGTTGCAGTTTTGACAAAGAGCGTTCCTGAGGGTTATGCTCCATACGATGAGCTTGTCAGCAGCCATGCAACACAGATCATGAAGGAAAAGAAAGGCAAGATGATTGCTGAGAGAGCTAAGGCATACGGCACAGACTACCAGAAGATGATTGACGATCTCGGCGGCGAGTTCCTCACCGTTGACAACATCTCATACGACGGCCGTGGTTTCGGTAGCTTAGGCGTTGAAGAGAAGATCGGTGGTACAACACTCGGCATCAAGGAAGGCGTTTATTCAGCACCTATCGAGGGTGGCAATGCATTTGCAATCGTGAAGGCTACAAAGACCACTCCAGCCGGTGAGACAGACTACGCATCACTTCAGCGTGAGAAGAAGTCACAGTTCACCAACAGCATCGTCAACAATGCTTACAACGCATTGTTTGAGAATGCCAAGGTTGAGAACAACGGAATCATGTTCTTCTAAGACAGGATTCTGTTTTTAGACAGGATTAACAAGATTAACAGGATTTGTAGAGACGTCACAGTGTGGCGTCTCTATATTTTTTCAGTAGTCATAAAAAAATGCGAAGCAGTCATAAACCACTTCGCATTTTGTTTTGTTCAAATATGAATCTTAGCACATCTCCAATACTGAATCAGTGACGTACTTCAGCTGTTCGTCGGTGAATTCAGTGTGGATTGGGAGAGCCATCACGTGGTCGCAGAGGTATTCGCAGACCGGGAAGTCGCCTTTCTTGTAGCGTGGGTCGGCGTAGGCTTTCTGCATGTGCAATGCCACAGGATAATAGATGGCGCAGGCGATGCCTTTCGACTGCAAATGCTCCATCACCTTGGCGCGGTCGAGGTCCTTCAACACCACCACATACTGATGATAGACATGGTCGGTAAACGGAGCCGTCTTAGGTGTGATAATCTTGTCGGTCTGTGCAAAAGCCTTCTCGTAATATGCCGCCGCATACTGGCGTGCCTTGATATATTCGTCGAGATGTTTTAATTTGATGTCCAAAACAGCTGCCTGGATGGCATCGAGACGTGAGTTAACGCCCACATAGTCGTGATAATAGCGCACTTTCATACCATGGTTGACGACCACACGCATCATATCGGCGAGAGCGTCGTCGTTGGTGAAGATAGCACCACCGTCGCCGTAGCAGCCGAGGTTCTTTGATGGGAAGAATGAGGTGCAACCGATGTTGCCGATTGTTCCTGACTTCTTCACTGTGCCGTCTTTGAAGGTGTAATGAGCACCGATAGCCTGTGCGTTGTCTTCAACGACATAGAGGTTATGACGTTTTGCGATGTCCATGATGGCATCCATATTGGCGCACTGGCCGAACAGATGCACCGGCACGATAGCCTTTGTGCGAGGCGTGATAGCACGCTCAACAGCTTCAGGATCAATGCAGTAGGTCTCCATGTCGACATCAACCACCACTGGAGTGAGACGCAGTAAGGCGACCACCTCAGCTGTCGCGATGAAAGTGAACGAAGTGGTGATGACCTCGTCGCCAGGCTTCAGGCCGAGACCCATCATTGCAACCTGCAAAGCGTCGGTACCGTTGGCACAAGGAATCACGTGTTTCACATTGAGGTATTCCTGTAAATCTTCTTGAAATTTCTGGACAAAAGGACCGCCGATAAAGCCGCCCGTCGATAAAATCTGCTGGATGGCTGCATCCACCTCAGGCTTGATTTTGTTGTATTGACCTACGAGGTCAACCATTGGAATTTTCATGGTTTTAAATTTTTAAAGCGCAAAATTAAAAAAATCTATAAAAGAAATCACAAATCAATACATATTTTTTTTACTTAATTGGTCGCCTTCGGCTCAAAATCTAAAAAAATCCTTATAAAAATCTTTAAAAATTCTCTTTAAAAATTTTTGTTGGATTTTTTATTAGATTTTTATAAGATTTTGAGCCGAAGGCGACCATAAAAAAATAATTTTTCAAAAAAAATGTTTTTCGTTTCAAAAAAAGTTGTATTTTTGCACTCCGTTTTGTAAAAGGAAATAAGAACAATAAAATATTAGAAAAATGTCAAGAGTTTGTCAGATTACAGGTAAGAAGGTCATCAGTGGAAACAACGTTTCACACTCAAACAGAAAGACCAAGAGAACATTCAAACCTAACTTGAAGATCAAGAGATTCTATGTTCCTGAGTGGGATGAATGGGTAGTTTTGAAAGTTTCTGCAGCAGGTCTGCGTACCATCGACAAGAAGGGCGTTTATCAGGCAATGGTTGACGCAGCAAAGGATGGTAACCTCAACCGCTGGTAAGATATGACTATTTAAAAAGAAGCCGTCTGCATCAAGGCGGCTTTTTTTATGTAATAAAAAAGCAAAATCAGCGTTATATAAGTCGTCATTTCTAGTTTTATTAGTCGTCATTTCGACCGGAGCGGAGAAATCTCATGTTTAAAAAGTTGATTTTTTTCATATTAATCCTCCTTCCCTCTTTTGTCTTCGGGCAGAAGGTTGAGGGTGTTTTGTATGGAAGAATCACCGATGAGGACGGAAAAGCCGTGGAGCTGGTCAACGTGGCGGTGCAAAACACACCGTACGGCGTGGTCTCTGACTCGCGAGGCAACTACAGCCTGAAACTTCCCGCCGACACCTTGATTAACGTGGTGTTTTCGTTTGTCGGATACGAGGAGATCAAGATGGAGGTCAGGCTCAAGGCGGATGAGCGACGCAAGCACGACGTGAAGATGAGGGTCGGCTCGACCATGCTGCCGGAGATGACGGTGCATGACCAGTCCATCAAATCGTCATCCATCACAAGGCTTGACGCACGCGAGACGGTGCTGCTGCCATCAGCGGGAGCCGGCGGCGTGGAAGACATGGTGAAGACCCTCCCAGGCGTCAGCTCGACCAACGAACTAAGCTCGCAGTATAATGTGCGTGGCGGTAACTTCGACGAGAACCTCATCTACGTCAACGGAATAGAGATTTACAGGCCGTTTTTGGTAGGCTCAGGCCAGCAGGAAGGTCTCAGTTTCATCAACTCACGCCTCGTGTCGAACATCGACTTCTCGGCAGGCGGATTCTCATCGGAATACGGCGACAAGCTCTCGTCAGTGCTCGACATCACTTACAAAAAGCCTCTCTTGCCAGCTGGCTCGTTGACACTCAGTCTGTTAGGTGCCGAGGCACATGCCGAAGGTATGGCATTTAAAAACAAAGTCAGCTACATCATCGGAGCACGCTACAAAAACACCAAGTATCTGCTTGGCAATATGGACACCCAAGGTGACTACAAGCCAAACTTCGCTGATGTTCAAGGACTTATAACATATAACGTCTCGCCTCGTTTAGAGATTTCAGCTCTCGGATATTATTCCCGCAACAGCTATCTCATGACCCCGACGACACGTCAGACCGACTTCGGCAACCTGCAGGCATCATATCGTTTGAAGATATATTTCGACGGCCAAGAACTCAGTAAATACACCACCGGCTTAGGCGCTATCACATTTAATTTCAGTCCAAATGAAGATTTGAACCTCAAACTCATCGGCTCTGCGTTTTCCACTGTAGAATCTGAGACTTACGACATTCAGGGACAGTATTGGATTGGGCTTTTGGAGACAAATCCAGGCAGTGAGGAACAGGGCGATGTCATCTCCAATCAAGGAGTTGGAACATATATCGAGCATGCGAGAAACTCGTTTTATTCGAGAGTCTTCAACCTTGATCACAAAGGTGCTTACAAGTATCGCGAAAACATCTTGAAATGGGGTCTGCGCTATCAGCATCAGTATTTTGACGACATCATTAACGAGTGGGAGATGAGCGATTCGGCAGGCTACACACAGCCTCACGTCATCGATTCGATTATCAACCCTAACAACCCGATGCAGACGCCGCTTGAGCTTAAAAACGTGGCTAACGGACATAATGAATTGCAAGTCAATTGTTTAGACGGTTATCTGCAGAACTCATGGCAGTTGGAGAGCGAGAAAGGCGACATCTGGGTGTTGACGGCGGGTCTGCGTGCCAACTATTGGGGCTACAACGGTTCGGTGAACGTGAGTCCGCGTGCCGGCATTGCCGTGCAGCCACATAACCTTACCAACATGACGTTCAGGCTCTCGGGCGGAGTGTATGTGCAGCCGCCATTTTACAGGGAGTTACGAATGTTTGACGGAAGTTTGGTTGACAAAGACAAGGCATCGGTGCAGAAATCATATCAGGTGGTTTTGGGGCATGAATACCGTTTCAAAGCCTGGGACCGCCCGTTTGTGCTCACCACCGAGTTGTATTACAAATATCTGAAAGACATCATCCCTTACGAGGTCGATAATATTAGAATAAGGTATTACGCCGACCAGAAGGCGACGGGGTATGCCACCGGTTTGGACCTGAAAATCAACGGAGAGTTTGTGAAAGGCATCGACAGCTGGGCTTCGTTGTCATTTATGAAAACAGCTGAAAACATTCAGTATTTCATCGATGCCAACGGCCATATCATCTCGCAGAGCGATGTCAACAACGGAGCAGATTACGTGAGGGACACCATCATTTCAGGTATCCCCCGCCCTTCCGACCAGCGCATCAACCTTGCTATTTTCTTCCAGGATTACCTCCCTATCATCCCGTCGTTTAAGGTCAACCTGAAACTCATTTTCGGAACAGGGTTGCCTTTCGGGCCGTCGGATGGCGAGCGTTATCAGCAGAAATACAGGATGCCGCCATATCGCCGTGTGGATATAGGGTTCAGTAAGCAGCTCATTGGCGAAGCCACATCATTCAGAAACCCAAGAAATCCTTTGAATTACATCAGGAACTGCTGGCTCAGCCTTGAGATTTTCAACCTTCTCGGTGTAAACAACGTGAGTTCCTACATGTGGGTCACTGATGTGTACAATGTACAATACGCCGTACCTAACTATCTGACTGGCAGACAGTTAAACCTAAAATTGATTCTTGAGTTTTAGCATTATTTCCCCCAGTTATCTCTATCCAAGCTTCGATATTGTATCGCTTCGGCGAGATGGTCGGGTTGTATTTTTTCGGAGTCAGCCAGATCGGCGATGGTTCTTGACACTTTGAGTATTCTGTCGCGGGCGCGGGCGGATAGTCCGAGGCGTTCCATGGCGTTTTTCAGGAGCATGCCGCATTGATCATCGAGGTCGCAGTATTTCTGAATCATCTTGGCTGTCATCTGTGCGTTGCAGTGGATGCCCGGCACATCGGCGAAGCGCTGCACCTGTATCATACGGGCTTTTACGACACGTTCGCGCACGGTGGCGCTCTTCTCGCCTGGTTTCTTGGCGGCGAGCTCCTCGTACGATAATGGAAACGTCTCGATGTGCAGGTCGATGCGGTCAAGCAGCGGGCCTGAGATGCGTGAAAGATATGTCTCCACCTGCCCAGGCTTGCAGGTACATTCTTTTGTCGGGTGGTTATAGTAGCCGCAAGGGCACGGGTTCATAGCCGCCACCAGCATGAAATTTGCCGGGAACTCCACTGTCTGCTTGGCTCTGGCGATAGTCACCATACGGTCTTCCATCGGCTGTCGAAGCACCTCAAGCACCTGACGTTTGAACTCCGGCAGCTCGTCCAGGAACAGTACTCCATTATGAGCCAGCGATATCTCTCCTGGCTGCGGATATGTGCCGCCACCCACCAAGCCGACGTACGACGTCGTGTGATGCGGGCTTCTGAACGGGCGCGTATGCATGAGCGAGACGCCATGACCCAGCATGCCGACCACCGAATGTATCTTCGTCGTCTCAAGAGCCTCTTTCAGCGTCATCGGGGGCAAAATCGTCGGCAAACGCTTGGCTAACATGGTCTTACCGCTGCCTGGAGGGCCGATGAGGATGACATTATGCGAGCCAGCCGCCGCCACTTCAAGGGCACGTTTTATGTTTTCCTGACCTTTGACATCAGAGAAATCGAAGTCGTAAACATCAATGTTTTCCTCATCTTCAAGATTCAGTTTTGTTGGTTCAATATGATGGAAGCCATTGAAAAAATTGATGACATCCATGATGGTCTCGACGCCATACACGTCGATGTCCTCCACCACTGCCGCCTCGTTGGCGTTGGCTTTGGGCACTATCACGCCTTTGAAACCCTCTTCCGATGCCTTAATTGCAATGGGCAACGCTCCTTTTATAGGGTTGATGCTGCCATCGAGAGAGAGCTCGCCCATGATGACATATTTATCGAGCAAATCGAGGCTCACCTGTTCCGATGCTGCAAGAATCGCTATCGCGAGTGGCAGGTCATAGCTTGAGCCTTCCTTCCGGATGTCGGCAGGCGCCATGTTGATCGTGATTTTCCGTTTCGGATACTTTAACCCATTGTTATTCAACGCAGATTCTATTCTCTGCTGACTTTCCTTCACGGCGCTGTCGGGCAGTCCGACAAGGAAAAACTGCACGCCACGGTCAATGTTGACCTCAATAGTTACTGTAATTGCATCAATGCCATTTAAGGCACTACCAAATGTTTTGACTAACATAATTTTGGTTTTTAGTTAATAATAATTGTTAATGTTCCTTTAGGGAGCAACGCTAGCGTTGCTCCCTAAAGGTTATTTTCGCGGTTTGTACTGCGAACGCTGCAGAATATCCTGATAATCAGTCATTTGCAGCAGAGATTGAAGCGATTCGTCGTTGCTCGACATGAACGAGCGGACGATTTGCAAGCCGACGAAATCTCCCAATCGGGCTGGAGCGCTGTCAGAGAAAGCCGCGGTGAACGGACCATCGTTGAACAGCACGCGATACTGCTCGAAGCCATTGGCATACAACATGTTATTACCAACGATAGTCGCCCAGATCTGACCTTCGTTATCCTGCGCCCATTCCATCTGCTGCGACGAATATCCCAATAAAACCGAGTCGTTCAAGGTCGGGTCCATAGCCTCGATGAAATAATATTTCTTACCTCTGTCAATCATTTCTTTCAGCACATTTTTAGCCTTGACATCCATGAAAACATAGGAATAATACATCGCTTCAGCCAAGTCTTTGGTCAAAGAAGCAGGCTGACAACGACGCGAGACATAACGTGGCATACCGACTTTGTCATACACTAAGTCCTTGTTACTCAAATAGAAATCAAGACTTATCATGACTGCTTCTGGTGAAATCATCACTGGACCGTTATCAAAATTGATGCCTGAGACATAGGTAAAAGTCGGGGGCATTGTCATTTCGGGATAATAGTATTTGAAATGCTGATAAACGCCTTTCACCTTGTCGGAAACGGCATCTGAATCGGGGAAAGACTCTTCCACTAACTCATTGATTCTCATTATAAAAGTGTCAGTGACAAACTCTTTTAGGTACACCATCTCATAAGATTCGAGGGTGTCGCCCAAAAGAGCCTGAAATTGCGGTTGTATAGCCCGAATACCAGCCTCAAAATCAGCGGTATCGATGGCGAAAAGTGCCTTGTTATACTCAAAAACATCCACCTTCTGCGGCTCCAGATTCCTGCAGTCGACGTTCAGATTCTTTTTGTAACCTGCTGTTTTTGAACAAGATACAAACAAAACCAACAGCACCAATACCACAATTCTATTTACCCATTTTGTCATCTTTCTAATCTATTCTTTAAACTATAAACTTTAAACTTTTAAACTTTTTAAACTACTCTAAACTCTACACTTTCAACTCTACACCAAAAGGATTTCTCCATTCCGCCACGCTTCAGTCGAAATGACTGGGACCATCAGTATTTTCTTACCATTTCAAGTGCTGTTATTGAAGCACGTTCGATGTTATTTCCTCTATCTTTACCAAAATTACATCTTTTCGATATGATGCCGTTTGGTCCTGCCACTGCGATCCACACTGTGCCGACGGGGTTTTCATCGGTGCCGCCGCCAGGTCCTGCCACGCCTGTTGTCGCTACTGCATAATCAGTCTTCAGCAATGCCCTCACGCCTGTAGCCATCTGTTCCGCAACTTGTTGACTTACAACGGTATACTTCTCCACGTCTTCATGTCTCACGCCAAGAACTTCTTCTTTCACCGAGGTGGCGTACGACACCACAGTGCCTTTGAAAACTTCCGAGCTGCCTGGAATGGCAGTTATCATCTTCGCTATCGTCCCGCCCGTACAACTCTCGGCACTCGCCAATGTCTTGCCTGCCGCCCCGAGTTTATCCAAGACAGCCACAGCAATAGGCGTGTCGTCGTATCCAAAGACATACTCGCCAATGAGCTTATTCAATTTATCTATCTCATTATCAATAGTTTTCTGCAAGAACTCACGGTCAGGATGACGTCCTTCGAGACGCAGACGCACCATGCCGTATTGCGGCAGATATGCCAGCGACAAGAAATCAGGCAAGGCATCTTCCCAGTCCTTGATTTTGTCGGCAAGGAACGACTCGCCCACTCCCGTCGTCATCACCACCTTATTAATGTATGGCGTCACCTTGAAATGCTCCAGCAGCTTCGGCAGTATCTCCTGTTCGAACACGTTTTTCATCTCGAAAGGCACGCCCGGCATCGAGATATACACCGATTTACCCTTCTCGAACCACATGCAAGGTGCTGTGCCATAACGGTTTGGGATATATTTGCACGATTTCGGGATATAAGCTTGCCCGCGGTTGCGCTCGGTCATCTGATAGCCGCGTAACTTAAAGATACTCATTACGTTATCATAGGCATCCTGACAGAACTCAAGTTCCGTTCCAAAGTATTTGCATAAGGTCGGTTTGGTGATATCGTCAGCAGTAGGTCCCAAACCCCCAGTCATCACTATGATTTCCACGTCGGAGCAAGCGTCCAAAGCTTCGATAATGTCACGCTCGCCATCGCCTATCGTCAATGTTGAAACGACTTCTATTCCATTGGTTGTCAATATATTACCAAGCCAAGAGGCATTGGTGTTCACCACCTGTCCTATCAGCAACTCATCGCCTATTGAGATGATTTTCGCCTTTACAAAATCGTTGTCTCTCTTCATTTTTTGTATTTTAACGTCACAAAATTAAACATTAATATTTTATGTTTTTCATTTTTAACAATTTTTAACATAACTTGCAAAATTTTGACTAATTTTGTAAAAAATTTTTAACAATTCTACGAAAATGAATACCAAACCTATCCCTGGTTCACAGCTCTTATTAAACAACGAAGGAGCCATCTATCACTTGAATCTCTTCCCTGAGATGCTTGCCGACAACGTTATTTTGGTCGGTGACCCTAATCGTGTGTCGATGGTATCGCAGTTTTTTGACACCATTGAATACAAGCGTCAGAACCGTGAGCTTATAACGCACACTGGCACATACAATGGCAAGCGCATCAGTGTTATCTCCACTGGCATGGGTGTTGACAACATCGACATCATTGTCAACGAGATAGATGCTGTGGCGAACATTGATTTCAAGACACGCACTCCGAGAGCCGGGCATCGCACGCTCAACATGGTGCGTATCGGCACTTGCGGCTCGTTGCAGGCAGAAATCGACGCCGGAAGCTGTGTCGCATCACGTTATGCCATCGGTCTCGACGGTCTTGTATATTTTTATAAAGAGCATGAGAAATGGATTGACAATGAGATGACAGACGCTTTCATCCGTGATATGAAATATCCGGTGGATCTCCCGAAACCATATATTATTGAGAGTTCCAAAGAGCTTTTCGACCGTCTCGCCTCAGGATATCATCAGGGTATCACTGCCACGTCTCCAGGTTTCTACGGACCTCAGGGGCGCTCACTTCGCTTGGAGCTGGCGTATCCGCAGATCATCCCAGATATCGAGAAATTTGATTATCAAGGATGGAAAGTTTGCAACTTCGAGATGGAGTCATCGATGCTGTTCAGCCTCGGTAAGATGTTGGGACACAACTGTTTAACGATTTGCGTGGTATTAGCAAACCGCGTCACGGAGAAGTTCGTCTCCGACTACCATCAATACGTTGAAGAATTGATAAAAACGACTCTCGACAGGTTATAAGACGTAGTCTTGCTGCTCGTCTTCATGTTTCATCGAGATGAGGCATTCGAGGTTGACGTCGACCACTGCCTCTTCGAAGAATGGAGCCGATGCCACCACATAGCTTTCGTAGCCGAAAATCATGGAGCCGCCGTCGTAGGTGGCTTCTTTTTTTGATGCCACATTATTCACAAACACCAGCGGGCGCTCGGTTTTCAGCACATTCTGGCGAAGCTCGTTGCGACGTGTTTTTGAGCGGTTTACGCCACATTTGTCGGCACCAATATTGATGATGACATCTGGAGCGAGCGGCATGAGCTCATCCACACGATTTATCAGCAGAAACTCGTCATCATTAGTGTTTGCAAGGTCTTTGCCGATGGTGACGGCATATTTATGGCATCCTATCTGAAGCAGCTCGTCTGAGTCGGAAGGCTCGAAATACTGCTTTTCAAAATCTTCCAAGTATTTCTTTTTGAACACTTTACGTTGTCCTTGGAACATATACACCGCCGCGTTGAACTTCCCAACGGGGCAGCCCACGAGCACGCCGACATTCTCACACTCGGCAGCGATTTTGTCGAGTGCGTTTTCACATTTCTTAATGAAAGCGGCGTCGCCGAACATGTCACCGCAGTCGCGACCGCTTAAGGAAAGCTCAGGAAATATTACTAAAGTAGAGGCTTTTGCCTTATGAGCCGCCTCTACTATCTTTTTCACGTTGCCGTCAACATCGCCGGCGACGCATTTTATCTGCGCTAAAGTTATCTTCATCAGAATAAAAATCCGAGTTCAAAACACAAATTACTCATTGTCAGCTTATCGTTTCTCATCGACTGTATGCTTGAGAAAAACGTGTCGTAAGCTATCATAAACTGCAGGGTGCTGCGGCTCATCACCTCCATGTCGACGCCGAGATGCACGATGAACGAGCTGCACACGTCGCGATAAGGACTTGGCTGCTTGTCGCCATTGATTTTATACTCTCCGCTTGCGAGGATATTCAAGCCATAGCCTATCTCGCCCATGAATCTGAATTTATCGGCGAAAGAGTCGGTACGCATCTTCAGAAGGATTGGGATCTGGCAATATGTCGTCTTATAATCAGCTTTAAATTCTACCATTTCGCGTGTGGTGGCAGGCATTTCGGCGTTATATTTATATGCGAACTGTGTGCCCACGATGTTGAATCCCGAAGTCACGCCATAGTTTTCGCCGAAATAATAAATACCTGTGAAGCCGTATTTATAGCAGAAACCCTTTTCGGTGCTGTACACATTTTCGCCAACGTTACCCACCCAGTCGAATCCGAGGCCGCCTTTCAAACCCAGTTGATACTCAAAGCGTTGCGCCGATGCGACAAACGAAAAAAGCATTGCGAAAAGCAATAGGTAAAATTTCTTTTTCATATTTTTGTTGCTGATTAAAAATTTTTAAATATCTTTGCAAAAATAAATAAAAATCTTGAACAAACAAAAAAAATTACATTTATGAAGAAATTATTACTCGTTTTAGCAGTCGTTCTTTTCGCTAACGTAGCGAGAGCAGAAGGTTTCGGTTTCTGCATCGGACCGAAAATCGGTTATCAGACAACAAAACTTTCTTTGGAAAAAGCTGAAATCAAGAAAGGTTTTTCAGAGCACTTCACAGCTGGTGTTTTCGGAAGAATCACTATCCACAACTTCATCATTCAGCCTGAATTGATGTGGTTCAAGAGCGGCCAAGTGTTTAATTTCAACATCGATCCATCGGTCAATGTAAACCAGAATATCAATGTTGACCTTAACCCATCACTTACCATGACCCAGCAGAACCTGGCACTCCCAATTTTCTTGGGTTACCAGATTGACGGTGGTCTTCTCAAACTGAGAGCCAATGTTGGTCCTGTGATGTATTTCACTCTGAGCCAGAAACAGGAAGTTGATAATGAAGGCAACACTCAAAGTGTTAATTTCGACAATCTTGACGCAAAAGGCATGACATGGGGCGCAGCACTCAACGTCGGTCTTGATGTTTGGAAACTCACTCTCGATGTCAACTACAGTTTCGGTCTCTCAAGTTTCTTTAAATCAGACGACGTAAACTGGAGCTTCGGTCAATCGAGTGGCACCATCCATCTTGACAAGACTAAACAGAACGTGTTTACCATCACATTAGGTCTCAAACTGTTATAAGATGCCAGTTAACAAATTGCCAAGTGCGCTTTTTGTAAGAAATCGCAAGAATTTCGCTTCGATGATGACAAAAGGCGCTCTTGCTGTATTCACAGCAAACGAGGAGATGCCTCGCAATGGCGACCAGTGCTACCCTTTCCGTCAGAATTCCGACTTCTTCTACCTCACCGGAATCGACCGTGAAGGGGCTTACCTTATATTATATCCCGACCATCCGAAACCCGAGATGCGTGAGATATTGTTCATCGAGCCTTACAGCGAGATGAAAGCCATCTGGCGAGGCGAGATGCTCGACGCAAAACAGGCAAAAGAGATTTCGGGATGCACCACTGTGATGTACGCCGACAGCTTCAACGACGTACTTAAAGAGTTGATACTCAGCAGCGTAAAGGTTTATCTTAACCTCTACGAATACGCACGTTTTGAGACTAAAGTGGTCACCATCCAAGAGCGTTTCGTGAAGGAGATAAAAGAGCAATATCCGCTCCATACCTTCGACCGCTCGGCACCGATCTTGAATAAGCTCCGCAAAATCAAATCTCCTGAGGAGATTGAGGTTATAAAACACGCCTGCGACATCACCGGAAAGGCATTTCTGCATTGCATGAAGACGGTGAAACCCGGACGTTACGAATACGAGATGCAAGCCGAGATGGAATACATCTTCAAGATGAACAACGCCTCGGGACATGCCTTCCACCCTATCATCGCAGGAGGCAAAAACGCCTGTTGTCTGCATTATTCAAAGAACGACAGCATATTGAACGACAATGAGTTACTGCTATTAGACATGGGCTGCGAATACCAAAACTACGCATCGGATCTGAGCAGGACGATACCTATTAACGGCAAGTTCACACCTCGTCAGAAAGAGTGCTACGAAGCCGTTTTGAGAGTGAAAAAAGAGATAACAAAACTATATAAAGTTGGTGGCACCATCGACAAAATCAACCAGACGACATATCAGCTGATGGAGAAAGAGATGATAAAACTCGGCCTCTTCACCCAGCAAGACGTTGACAATCAAGACCCTGAGAAACCGCTGTACAGAAAATATCTGATGCACGGCGTAGCACATCACGTCGGCCTCGACTGCCACGACAACCTCGACAAGTATGATCCTTTCGCACCAGGCATGGTCCTCACGTGCGAGCCGGGGCTTTATATCCGCGAGGAAGGCATCGGCATCAGGCTCGAAGACGACATCCTGATTACCGACGGTGAACCGGTTAACCTTTTCGGAGATTTAGCAATCGAACCCGACGTCATTTCGACTGAAGCGTAGCGAAACGGAGAAATCTCAAACAAAAAAGTAAACAAATTCAATAAAAAAATTATAATCATGAAAAAGTTATTTATCACATTGACTGCCATCATCTTAATGGCATTTGGCGCTCAGGCGCAGACAAACATTCAGGAACAGTACGATTTTAACCGTGAACACCTCACCACAACCTTGGAAATGTTCCAGCCGGATAACTGGGGAAGCACATTCTTCTTCACCGATATCTATCACCCGAACAACACCAACGGTCCTACAGGTTACTACACCGAGATCGCCCGTGGTCTCAACTTCTGGCAGAACACCAAGATGAGTCCATTCAGCGCTCACGTCGAGTGGAATGGCGGTCAGTTTGCCAACAATGCATGGCTCTTCGGTGCCGAGTGGTTCCTGCATTCAAAAGATTTCAAGTACAGATTGACACTTGAGGTGTTATACAAGACCATTGCCAAGGCAGATCAGGATGTGCCGTTGCAGTTCACAATGATATGGGGCATCGACGATTTGTTCGGCGTGAAAGGCCTCATGTTCAGCGGCTTCGCCGATTTCTGGTGGGAGACCTTGGAGTGGGGCGCCCTCCTCGATGCCAACGGAATCCAGCAGATGGATGCCAACGGCAATCCTATGTTCGAAACAACCACCTGTGTCTTCATCAGTGAGCCTCAGCTCTGGTACCAAATCGGCCAATTCTTCAAATGTCCTAACTTGCATATCGGCGGTGAGGTGGAGTTGGCATACAACTTCGCAGGCGCATGGCGTAAAGAATACGTTGACAACAAAGGCTTCAACGTGTCGCCTTGCCTCGGTCTCAAATGGGTTTTCTAAACTATGGAAATCACAGAGAAAGATAAAGAATTCATGCGCGAGGCGATTCGTCTGGCTGATGAGAGTGTCAAGCATGGAGGAGGTCCTTTCGGTGCTGTCATCGTGAAAGACGGTGAGATCATTGCGGGCGCATCCAACTCAGTGACCATCGACAACGACCCGACGGCACACGCTGAGATGAACGCCATCCGCCAAGCCTGCAAGAAACTCGGCACCTTCGACCTCAGCGGATGCACGCTTTACACCTCATGCGAGCCTTGTCCGATGTGCCTCGGAGCCAACTATTGGGCACATATCGACAAGATTTATTACGGCAACAACCGCAAAGACGCGCAAGATATCGACTTCGCCGACAACTTCATCTACGAGGAAATCAAACGCCCGATGGTGAAACGCCACGTGCCTATCATCCCGTTGCTGCACGACGAAGCCCAGAAAACATTCCGTCTCTGGAAAGAAAAGACCGACAAAATCGAATACTAAACAATTAAAAACATACGATTATGTTTACAAAAGAATTTTATGTAAGAAACAGAGCAGCCCTGAAAAAGCTGATGAATAAAGGCATCGCGTTCTTCGTCGCCAACGACGAGGCATCGATGAACTACCCTGACAACACCTATCATTACCGTCAGGACAGCAACTTCGCATATTTCTTCGGGTTGAACCATCCTGATTTGGTGGGTGTCATCGACTTCGAAAGCGGCGAGGAGATCCTGTTCGGTCAGGAGGTGACCATCGACGATGTTATCTGGTGCGGTCCGCTGCCGTCGTTGCAGGAGCAAGGCGACAAGATCGGCATCAAAGACTGTCGTGACATCAACCGTTTCCCGGAATATATCCGTGAGGCGATGGAGAAAGGTCGCATGATTCATACCACGCCGACATATCGTGGCGACCAGACCATCAAGATTGCCAACTTCATGGATATCTGCACCAGCGAGGTGAAAAACTATGTGAGCCAGCTGCTCATCGAGGCTATCGTGAGCTTACGCGAAGTCAAGAGCGACATCGAGATCAAGGAGATGGAATTCGCTGCCGACACCGCATATTACATGCAGACCACGGCTATGAAGATGTGTAAGCCGGGCGTCATCGAGCAGGAGATCAGCGGCGTTCTCGAAGGCATCGCCATCTCGAGAGGCGGCACCATCTCGTTCCCTAACATCATCAGCATGGACGGTCAGACCTTGCACAACCACTATCACGGCAACGTGCTGAAGGAAGGCAGGATGATGGTCTGCGACTGTGGCGCTGAGACCGAGAACTACCTCGACAGCGACTTCACACGTACGACACCTGTCGGCGGCAAGTTCAACCCACGTCAGCGTGACGTGTATGAGATCGTGTTGAAGGCCAACATGGAAGTGGCAAAGAACACCAAGCCGGGCATGCGTTACATGGAGATGCATAAGCTCGCGGCACGTACCCTCATCGAGGGCTTGCAGGGCATCGGCTTGATGAAAGGCAACGTTGACGACGCTTTGGCAGCCGGCGCACATTACCTGTTCCAGCCTCACGGCCTCGGCCACATGCTGGGCATGGACGTGCACGACATGGAAGGTCTCGGCGAGACCAACGTTGGATATAACAAAGAGACTCCACGCTCGACACAGCAGGGCTTCAGCTGCCTCCGCTGCGGCAAGGTGCTCAAACCAGGCTTCGTGGTCACCGACGAGCCAGGATGTTACTTCATCCCTACCCTCATCGACATCTGGAAAGCAGAAGGCAAACATAAAGACTTCATCAACTACGACAAACTCGAGTCATTCAAGGACTTCGGCGGCATCCGCATCGAAGACGACCTCCTCATCACCGAGACAGGAAATAGGATTTTGGGCAAACCGATTCCGAAGACAGTTGAAGACGTCGAGAGAACCTGCGCCGAGGCGAGGGAATGGATTCGCATCCCTGGGATTTTTTAGATAAAAGATAACAGATACTAGATAACAGATAAATGTAGAGACGTCACAGTGTGGCGTCTCTATGTTTTTTTTGCCAAAATTAAATGCCATTGAAATTTTATTTGTATATTTGTAACCGATTTACAGAATCAGAAAACAAAAAGCATCGTAAAATTTATTAATCAAAGATGAGATTCGTTGAAAAACGAACTGGGAATGAAATGTGTAATAAATTTAAAAATGTATAATATGAAAACAAATGAATTGTCAATTTATGACGAAGATTATTTAAAATCAAAGATTTACATCATCAGAGGAGTTCAAGTGATGATTGATGCCGACTTGGCAGAAATTTATGGATATTCTACGAAACGATTTAATGATCAAGTAAAAAACAATATCGAGAGATTTGATGAAGATATGCGTTTTCAACTTACTTCCAACGAATATGATGTTTTGAGGTCGAAAATTTCGACCTCAAAAACCTGAAACGAGAGGTGGAATCTATCACGACAGATATATTTTCATTGATTATGGCTCCAAAAAAGAGATGATATTTCACTGCGGCGGCTCATCAAAAGACGGCGGCAGAAGAGTTTCTTCAATTACCAAAGTAAATGATGTAATGCTTTATCGGACTATTATTGATAATTTAGAGAATAATCCGACAAAAGTGCAATAACCAACCCGATGAGCGGTGTAAACAGCACTGACAAAAAGAACGTCCATCCGAATCCGATGCGCCTTCTTGCGCCAACCAATCCAACTAATGCCGACACAAAAGTGTCCGATAGCAATCCGAAAATCAATAATGTTAAGCCCATAGCGTCATAATTTTCGGCAAAGATAGTGATAATTATTAATTTTTTATAATTATTTAAAAATCAATAAAATAACTACAAAAATTATTAAATAACTTTTTTAAAAACTTTAACAATTTTTCACAAAAAATATTTGGTCACTCGAAAAAATCGAAATATCTTTGCTTCAGAAAGTTAAACGAAATAAATATTATTATGGAAAACTTTATTAAAATACTGAAAGAATTTGACAATAACCGTAAAGAATCAATAAACACAGAGACAGTATGGGACGAAGTTGCAGTTGGGAAATGCTTTCTTCCATGTGCAGAAGAGATTCTATGCAATGGTTATTTCCTTATTGATAATGAGTTCATTCTTGACTTTGGCTCCATCGAACTCTATTATCACGAGGAATATGATGGTGGCTTAAAAGATCATAAGATGTATCATACAAACGAGAAGTTACCCAAAAGCTATTTGAATAAAATCAAGAAGTATCCTTATGGACAACTAACTTTGTTTTACAGGAGTATTATTGAAAACAACGGTTATCCATATTTCAAAATTGGTAGTGTCAACCTTCATCAATCAGGAGTTGACGTAACTTTCGAAAACAAAGAAAAACAATACAGAGCTTCTTTCCTCATCAGATCATACAGGATGACAAAAAAAGAAGACTTTAACAATGACAATGTCCTATATGATCCTTGTTCGTCTCATCTCTATGATGATATGAATAATGCTGGTTTGTTGTCATTGGGTAAGAGAAGCACAATTGAATGGATTAAATATCCAAAGGGCGGGAAGGTTATACAATGCCCGCGTCGAAATTTAGACGAAAAACCATGGCAGTTTATGCTTGAAAATTTGAAAGAGATTAAATAAATATCTTTTTATTATGCTCACTGACTGCCTCACCAACACCGTCTACTTCTCCAGCCTCCTGCCAGAGAAATGCCCAGTTCTCAACGCTCATCTCGTTGATGCGTTGCAGAAACATGACATCCCGTATGCTTACCTGTCTAGAACAAAAGACATCTGGTGCCGCGATTTCATGCCAATTCAGGTCGGTGTTGAACGGTTCGTTTTTTTCAAATACACCCCGGATTATCTTCAAGACAAAGCAGGTCTCAAGATCCAGACAAACCCCGAAGACGTGTTTCTATCGGAATCCAACAAGCTGAGGTATCTTCTGCCACAAAGCAGTACAATAGATATTGTTCTCGATGGCGGCAACGTGGTTAAATGCAACGATGTTATCGTAATGACCGACAAAGTCTTTGTTGAAAATAAAGACAAATCTCCTGCAGAAGTTGAGCGTATTCTGAAAGATGCTTTTCAATGTGAAATCCTGTTTCTTCCTTGGGATGGTGACATGTGCGGCCACAGCGATGGCATAATTCATTATGTTGGTAACAATCGAATACTGATAACAAACTATAAAGATTTTTCAAGATACTACTACTATCGCTATCTGAAAATTTTGGAAAAGAAGTTTGAAGTTATACCACTGAAATATAAAACCAAACGGTTTCATGCTCGCAGCTGGGCTTATATCAACTTTCTCCAAATCGGAAATCTTATTTTGGTACCACAGTTAGGACTTGAAGAAGACCATCAAGCTTTGGATCAAATATGCAAAGCTTTTCCAAATTGTGACATCGTTGGCATCCCAGCATTAGAAGCAGTCCGTCGCGGTGGCGCACTCAATTGCATATCATGGAATATCTCAACATTAGAAGGATATAAAAAGAGAGCCCTGAATTATCTTAAAGCTCCAATTTTTAAGAGAATAGAAGAATCTGAAAATTACTGGAAAGACGAATGGGAACCGGAAGCAATGGTACAAGCAATGACATCAGCATTGATTTAAAACTCGAAAAACACCTATCACTATGGAAAAAGATAAACAAAAAAAGGAAAACCCTTATGCAAGAATGACCATCGACGAATTGACAGCTTTAGCCGAACAAGGCGACGCAGAAGCCCAATGCCGACTTGCTTATTATTATGAAAAAGGAAAAGGTGTTGAAAAAGACAGTGTAAAAGGTGTTGAATGGTACACCAAAGCCGCAGAGCAAGGCCATAGTATCGCACAATGTAACCTCGCTGCTTGTTACAAATTGGGTAATGGAGTCACAAAGGATCTGGTTAAAGCTGTTAAATTGTACAAAAAATCAGCCAAACAAGGAGAGCAATGTGCTCAATACAATCTTGGCGCGTGTTATTATAATGGTTATGGCGTTAAACAAGATTACAAAAAAGCATTGGAATGGTTTTTCAAAGCTGCCGCACAAAATGATCGCTGGGCACAAAACGATATTGGTATTTGTTATTTAAACGGATATGGAGTTGAAAAAGACTTATACAAAGCCATCGAATGGCTCACCAAATCTGCTAAACAAGGATATGCGAGTGCTCAATATAATTTGGCACAATGCTATATGGACGGTGAAGGTGTTGATCAAGATATGAAAAAAGCTGTAGAATTGTATAAAAAAGCAGCAATACAAGGACATGCATGGTCACAAAACAATCTCGGACTATGTTACGAATATGGAGATGGCGTCAAAAAAAATTACAAAAAAGCTTTTGCGTGGTTTACAAAAGCAGCTGAACAAGGTGTAGATATATCCCAATATCATCTTGCTGTTTGCTATTATGAGAAGGGTTATGGAGTTAAAAAGGATTGGGAAAAAGCAAAAGAATGGTTTACTAAAGCTGTCGAACAAGGTCATCAGAGTGCCAAAGAACATCTTATCCAAATTGTCAATCCCAATGATTTTGATTTTCCTTTAGCAGAAGATGATTTAGAAAAGCTATACAATATCGGTTTAGAATACTATTATGGCGATGGCAGAAGGAAAAGTTATAAAAAGGCAGTTGAATGTTTTACAATAGTTGCAAAACATGACCATAAATATGCTCAATATGATCTTTCTATATGTTACGCCGAAGGACAAGGTGTAAAAAGGGATCTTAAGAAATCAGCCTTTTGGTTAACAAAAGCAGCTAAACAGGGATTGGCAGAAGCGCAATATAATCTCGCTATTTGTTATGAAAAAGGAACAGGCGTTAAGAAAAGTTATGTAAAAGCTATTGAATTGTACAAGAAAGCAGCTGAACAAGGAGAAATACTGGCTTTTAATAATCTTGGTTTTAATTACGAAAAAGGAATAGGTGTTAAAAAAGATACTTCAAAAGCTTTTGAGTATTATAAAAGAGGAGCTGAATTAGATGATGCGGCCGCTCAGTTCAGTCTTGGATTATGTTACCACTTTGGTAGATGTGTTGAGGAAAATCCGGAACAAGCCGTACATTGGTACACGAAATCGGCATTAAATGGTATGTCAATGGCTCAAAACAACTTGGGAATTTGTTATAGAGATGGTTATGGGGTTGAAAAAGACCTGATTAAAGCTGTGGAATGGTTCACTAAGGCTGCAAGACAAGGAGATAAAGAAGCTCAAACAAACCTTAATAAACTGAAACTTAGCCAAGAATATTTTAATTTAAGGTATACATATTATTCTCCGCGGCACAAAGGCAACTCAGATCCCGATTGTCCATTTTAGCCTCGGTTCCAATAATTCCTCTTTTTGTTGCCACTTCTAAAAAAATCCTTTTTTTTTGCAGGAAAATAATCTAGGAATGGCGATAACGAGCGATAGACTGAGACAAACGTTCAGCGAAGGCGGTGCACTGGAAATCTCTTATTACAAACCGGCCGTGAAAGGATTAAGAGCAAAAATCCTCGGCGGAAAATATCAATAATGATAACAAAAAAGAATATGAACATTGAGGATTTTCGTGAATACTGCCTTTCATTA